>Ga0247844_1000518_pt1 | contig 82441 bp, 76 predicted proteins | sample LaCtaG_FD_192421 | JGI IMG/M metagenome (GOLD analysis project Ga0247844, IMG submission 192421) | Freshwater microbial communities from meromictic Lake La Cruz, Castile-La Mancha, Spain - LaCruzMarch201714.5m_1 | ecosystem: Environmental > Aquatic > Freshwater > Lake | place: Spain: Castile-La... | reverse complement strand
AAGTATCAGATCCATGTGTCACCGAATGTCTGCGGATAGTCTCAGACCATGTCTCAAGACCAGTCCGTATCGGCAGATCATCACCAGGCCGTCGATCCTCGCAAGGCGGTGCCCACCGGATGAATACGCTCATCTCGTCGCCGACAAAGGATATGACAGCCAGAAGCTTCGCGAGTGGCTGGAAGATCGCGGCACCGAGCCCGTCATCCCGCCCCGGTCAAATCGAAAGGTCCAATATGCTTATGACAAGTCCATCTACCGCGAGCGAAACGTCATCGAGCGCATGTTCTGCAGGCTGAAGGACTGGCGGCGCATCGCAACACGATTTGACCGAAACATCACCAACTTCATGGCGGCGATCGCACTTGCAGCAGCCGTCATCTGGTGGCTGTAATGAGTCCGGACCCTAGTTGCATGTTTGGTTGGAGCAAAAACCATTTACATTCGCCACGAGACGTCGACGCGGTTAGTCATCGGCCTTCATGCTTTCCCAGTTTTCTTGAAGGTAACTCTCTGCAGACTGTGATCTTAGCTCTACATCGTCGGCATGAAAATCGTAGGCAACGTCACCGCGCGGGGTCTCCACTACAATCTCCCGATCCTGGGGTACCGAAATCTTGGACAAAAGTTTAAGTGCTTCCCTAATAGATTTGGCGCTCCGAATTTGATCCTGCACAAGGTGCGCCGAACTGAAGTCGCAGTCGACATAGCAAGAGATAAAGTCGCCTTTTTCTAGAAGAACGTCCTCTATGTAGTTGTCTCCGATAGGTTCCTCTTTTCTATTGGTACTGTCTAGCTGCCGCGCCATCATGTCTGAAACGCGCCCTTTGGAGTATGCCCTTAAAGCGCATTTTTTAATCAGAATTCTTTGATCGGTTAGATTTTGGATGCGGATGGCGATCCAAAAAGGACCATTTTTTGACGAGCGAAACTCAACTTCCAGCTCGACCGGTTCGAAAACTGCTTTCGACGCTCGGTGGCTGTTCCTTAAAGTTACAACTCCGACCGCTATCGACACGACACTGGCAATCGCTCCGACTGCGAGCCCAACCGTCTCAATAGTCGACAAACTAAATAAAGCGAACATCGATATGCTTTCTGAGGCTGTAAACCATCACCAATTCCCTCCGAGATTGTCAACGTGTCCGAAAGCGTTTTGGCTATGCCAGCCCGAACGACATGCCGAAATGGGGTCGGATTTAGTCCATGTTCCTTACATCGAGATCAAGGTCATGACTTCACGCTTGGCAATGACAGCGACACCTGAGCTCGACGGCGAAAAAGAGTTACCCATGTCCGCCACGATGTCGGCCTCGTAGGTCGCTGCGCATGTGTGGGTATCGCGAGCGAAGCTTTACAGATCGTGCAGGTAATCGAGGTCACCGCACTCATTTGAAGCTGGCTGCTATCGGCGATGAATTGCCTGGTTTCCCTAAGCCGGTCGAATGACAGGACTGAGGTGACCCTGCCGGATGCCAATCCCTACGATCGGAGCCGACTTGGCCCGATCCTGCCGACCCGGAAGCATTTGCGACCCGCTTGAGTGGCCTCGATCTCGGTCATCCGCAGGACAAGTATGATTGCGCCTGGCGCCGGCGTCAGCTCTGGGCTTGTACTGAAATATCGTCAGCCGTCTGAGTACCCAAGGCAAGGCCCGCCACCGTCCCGGTCCCTATGCCCGGCAAGACGGCGGCGGGGTATTGACGGCGCCGATGTCTATCCGCGCCCGCTCATCATGCAGCGTCCTGGACGCACTCCGGGCGCTCCCGCCTGTCCTTGGACTTGAGGCGGCTCTGGCCCATAGGTGGAGCGTGCTGGCCACACGGAACCCGTTGTTGTTGTTGCGGTTCGATGTGTCGTTCCTGTTGCGGTTGGCCGAGCGGAGGTTCTGGGGATTGTTGTTCCAGGAACCGCCGCGGACGACCCGGCGAGAGGGGACGATGCAGGGACAATAGCCGCCGACACGAAGCTGTGCCAGCGCAAACAGGCGGAGGGTTCCGAAGCTGCGACCATCATCGCCGTTAACTCTGCCACGAGTCGCGTTCGGTGAGCTCAAAAAAATCTCGACCGGCTTCGCCGGTGAAGAGCTGCGCGGCTGTCGCCGCTTCGCCGTAAAAGGGGCAAGAGGTTAAAGCGTCCTGGCCACACGGAACCCGATGATGATGAAGCGGTACGAAGTGCCGACCGTGTCGCGGTCGGCCGAGCGGAGGTCCTGGGGAACGCTGCTCCAGGAACCGCCGCGGACGACCCGGCGAGAGCAGTCGCCGCTCGTCCAGGCTGAACCGTTCTTTGGCGCGCCGCTGTAACTGTCGTTCCAGCAGTCCTGCGTCCATTCCCAGACATTGCCATGCATGTCGTAGAGACCGAACGAATTGGCAGAAAACGAGCCTGTCGGTGTCGTCTTCTGGCGGTATTCGCCTTTGACGCCTGATCCGTAAGTGTAGTTGCCGTCATAGTTAGCCTGGCTTGTCGAAATCGTTGACCCAAAACTGAAGGGTGTCGTTGTCCCCGCCCGCGCCGCATATTCCCATTCCGCTTCCGAAAGCAGGCGATACTTCGCCCCCGTCTTGCGGCTAAGCCACGATACGTATGCCTGAGCATCGTCCCACGAAACACGCATTACCGGATTGCGCCCCTTGCTCCATCCTGACGGGTTTTCGGGGGTGTATCCACCGCATCCGCCATCGGCCACGCAAGCATCCCATTCAACCCACGTCACCTCGTAGCGACCCACTGCAAAGTCCGAACCGATCGTCACCGTCCGCTGCGGGCCTTCATCGTCCGACCGACCGGACTCAGTCGACGGCGAGCCCATAGTGAAACTCCCCGAAGGGATAACGATCATCGACGGGCACCCGGTGCAGTCAGTGAAGACGTCGCCAGCCGCGCGCTGCGACGGCCGCGGCGCGGGCTCAGTTCTGACGGGAGACGGATCGGATGTGGTTCGCGAAGGCGTCGTTACCGGCCGCGTCCAGGCCTCCACAGAGGCTGCCAGCGCGGCAATCGGCGCTGCATCAATCGCCGTCAGATCAACGCTGGATGACGCATATCCGGACGCCGCCCGGAACGCCTCGATCGCGCGTGCCGTTGTTGAGCCCGCACGCCCGTCAACACTCCCGGGTGCAAATCCCTTGGCCGCCAGCGCTGTCTGCAGTCTTAGGACGGCGGCTTCGTGCCGGGCGATGGCCGCCTCCGCCTCGGTCCGGTAACGCAGATTGGCCGGATCAGCGAGATAGGTCTTGTGGGCGGTGAGCGTTGCTGCGGGCGCCGCCTCGACCGTAGCGGTAACCGGGGCCGGTTCAGACGTGGCAGGCAAGGTCGTTTCCGGGGACTTGCTGGCCTCGGCAACGTCGGCAAAGTCGTCTGCAGCAGGAGCCGCCGCAGCGCCCGCTAGGCTGCTTTCAGCAGGCGCTGCGGATGGAAAATTCACTGTCCCGGACGCAAACAGGGCGCCCAGGCCAACCGCCAGGGCTATCCCGGCGCCGATCGCCGGAACCTGCCAGGTGAGCCGCGGCTTAAGGCCAAGGTCCTCGATCAGCTTGTCCATGTCCCCGCGAAAACTGTCGCGGCTCAGGAAGGCTGCGTTGCGCCGCTCGAACCCTTTCAGGTCGGGGGGCAGCTGGTCGGCCCGTGGCATCGGCGTCCCGTCCAGCAGGACCGGGACAACCGGGATGTTGCGTTTCAGCGCCGCCGCAATCTCGATGCGGACAAAATCGTCAGGGCTGTCGAGCCGCCTTTGTCCGGTCTCGTCAGCCAGGTTCAGCCATTGGGGCCCTACAATCGCAAGCAGCGTCTCGCACTGGCTGACATGGCGCGACAGATGATCGGCAAAATCCACGCCTTTCGGGATATTGTCGACATCGATGAAGATGTCTTTCTTCGGCAGATGTTTGCGCAGGGCCTCATAGAGACGGTCCACCGCGTGCTGGCTGTCCGCCCGGCGGTAAGAAATAAACAGCTTCGTCAAAGGCCGCCCCCGATCATCTCCCACTTTACATAGACCAGCCTGCGCTGCCCTGTCAGCCCAAAACCCGCATGCCCCCGCGCTTCTCGCCGAGGACCGCGTTCCTCAGTTTCCTGGTCTGCGCGAAGCTGGCATGCGCCTCCCAGGCGGTGAGGCGCGGGCGCGCGTCCTCAGCCGTCAGTGTGCCGGCGGCGATCCGGTCCTGTATCGAACGCCACCTCCCCCGGAACCGGGCTATGTTGGCTTCCGGCAGCCGCCGCCTGCCGCCGGGCATGAGGACATAGCCAAGAAACTCCGAGGGCTGCGATGTGGGCAGGATGACGGTCTTGCGTGGATGCAGCTTCAATCTGCGACCTTCGAGCAACCTTGCGATCCTGCGCTGCCACTCGGCCAGCACGCCCGGATCGTCATGGAACAGCGCAAAGTCATCGACATAGCGCAGGTAAGGCGCGCGCAGGACTTCGGTGCAGAAATGATCGAGCGGGTCGAGATAGAGATTGGCGAAGAACTGGCTCGTGAGATTGCCGATCGGCAGGCCGCGCCGGCGCGCGAGCGGCGCAAACAGGTCATCGCCGGCAAAGTGCAGTTCGACCGGCTCCTGCGGGTTCGAGGCGTCAACGATCCGGTCGAGGAGGTCGAGGGTCGGCACGCACGCGATGCGGCGGCGCAGGTCGCGCTTCAGTACGCCGTGATCGATCGCCGGGAAGTACCGGAACACGTCGCAGCGCAGGACATGGGCATTAAGGTCCCGGTACCGCTCATAGGTCTCAACGGCGCGGTGCGCGCCTTTGCCGGTCCGGTTGGCAAAGCTGTGATCGATGAAGCCGCGCTCGAAGATCGGGGCGACCACATCACAGACGGCGTGATGCACGACCCGGTCGCGGAACGGCGCCGCCGATACGATCCGGTGCTTGGGATCGAAGAGCTCGATCTTCACATACCGTCCCGGCCGGTAGGAGCCGTCCGTCAGTGTACGTTCAAGCGTCAGGCATTCTTTTTCGAGATCGGCGAGGAAGGCGGCCGCGCCGGGCTTGCGGCGTTTGCCGAGCGCGGCGCGGCGTGCGGCAGCGATCAGGGCATCAAACTGCGCAACCGCGCCGAAGAGACCCGTCTCACGCCGTGGCACGTGCCGGGCCGGCATCCGCCGCAGAGGACCTGATCCAGGCGCCGATCAGGCGACCGACCGTGTCAATCTCGCGCGCGGCGTATTCGTAGCGGCGCGGATCGATATGGCGCAGGTCATAGGCCAGCCGGAAAAGGTGGCGCAGTTTTTCGAGGCCGAGATTGGCCGCTTTCAGCGCTGCCGCTCGGTCACGCGCATAGGTCGCCTCGATCAGGCGTTCGAGCACATCAAGCGCGGTCGTCTGCATCCGGTCGCCAAGCAGGAACTTCTGGCTGCGCGGGAACTTCTCGACGGCCGGGACAAGCCAGCGCAGGAAGACATTCATCGCTTCAAGTGCTGGGCCGATCTGCCTTTGGCCGGAATTGCGTCGTGCGGGCGTGTCCATGCGCAGAGGAATCCGGGAGTCGCCCGGCGAGTCCAACGGAAAAAAATCGCCAACCCGCTTCGCGGGGTGATGAGGAAAAGAAATTGATCAGGGATCAATTTCCCGAAGAACGCTGCGCGGCTTACGCCGCTTCGCCGTAAAGGGAGAAGGGGGTTAAAGCGTCCTGGCCACACGGAACCCGAGGTTGTCGTTGCGGTTCGCTGAGTCGATCCTGATGCGGTAGGCCGAGCGGAGGTACCGGGGACCGTAGCCCCAGGAACCGCCGCGGACGACCCGGCGAGAGCAGTCGCCGTCTTCGCGGGCAATCGCGTCAGGCGGCGCATCCTCGTACGACGTGTTCCAGCAATCCTGAACCCATTCGAAGACATTTCCATGCATGTCATGGAGGCCGAATCCATTCGGCTGAAACGAACCCGCCGGGGATGTCTCGAGGAAATTGCCAGGGCAGTCGACAACGTCCCAGTCCAGTGAGTATTTTGCTTCGGTGTCGGGATTGGCGACATTGGCATATGTGCAGATCTCATCGGCATCATCACCCCACGAATAGGCCGTTTGCGAACCGGCCCGCGCCGCATACTCCCATTCCACTTCGGAGAGCAGGCGGTAGGGGCCGTCAGCGGCATCGCCCGCAACCATCTGGTTGAGCCAGCGAATATAGCCCTGCGCGTCGTTCCAGTTCAGGTTTAGGGCCGGATAGTTTCCCGAACCGAACCCGGAATCGCTGAGCGGCGCGCAGCCGGTCGGAGGCTCTGTCGGATCGCGGGCAAGCAGCGCCGCCTGGTCGGTCAGGGCCACGCACCGCGCCCATTCCTGATGCGTGATCTCGAATTTGCCGACTGCAAACCGGCCAATTGAAACCTTGCGCTGCGGGCCTTCGTCAGAAAAGCGGCCAGGCTCATCATCTGGCGAGCCCATGATGAAATCGCCTTCAGGGATGACCACCATGTCAGGGCAGAGACCCTCGCGCGCGCATTCGCGAAACGTCTCACCCGCAGACAGATTGGTCAGTGCCGCAGATGGGAGCGCAAAGCGGGCATACTCGACTTGACGGGCCCATTCGCGCTTCAGTTCGAATTCGAAAGCAAAGTACAGACTGCCGATCACGACCGATACGCCGAGCAGGGAGGCTGTCGTGGTCAGCACGCGCCGCCGCGTTTTCGAGCGTGCTTCGACCTTGCGCGCTGCAGCGAGATAGGTCCGGTCGTCAGCGCCGAGTTGCGGCCCGTAGCGCGGATGGCGCTCCAGCGCGCTTGCCGCTTTCAGGCGCTCGCCGAAATGTGTGAGGAACTCGTCCTGACGTGAATTCCGGCCCCAGGACAATGCCGCGAGTTTCAGTCCGCGCAGGGCTTCCAGCCGGGTACGTTCCGGCTCGAGCCAGGCCTTCAGGCGTGGCCATTCCCTGAACAGCGCCTCATGTGCGACCTCGACTGTTGCGCCCTCGCCATTGCCGTCACGGCGCACGACGAGGCGCCAGCGGTCGAACCTCTCCAGCAGCTCCTGCTGCTGCGGCTCAAACGCGCTCCAGACTGCAACGCGCCGGATGGCCGCGCCTTCGTCATTGATGTCTGCAAGCATGGGAACGAACACGCTCTCGCCGAGCTCGGCCTGGTGGGCCCTCGCTCCGCCGGCCGGAAGCGCCACGTCGCGACTTTCCGGATCGATCCCGCTGAGTGCCCGCTCGGCGGCGTCCTCGATCAGTCCCGACATGCCGCCCATCGACTTGTAGTCGGAGTGGCTGAGCTTGCCGGAGACGTGAAACTGGTCCCAGAGGCGCTGCAGCGCAAAGGCCAGCAGCGGCAGGGCGTCCTTACCCGGAGCATCTTCCATCAGGGCGTCCGTCAGCGCCGGATCGACTGCCACGCCATAGCGGGCGGCCGGATCCTCGGCGACATCGTCGAACCGGAACACCGGAAGCGCCCGCAGATCGTATCCGCGCGCCTCCAGACCCTGGAACCGGGGATGCGCCTGGAGTTCAGGAAAACTGTCGGTGCGGATGGTGAAGGCGAGCCGCCATGACGACGGCGCGTCCATCGCGGCGCGCAGGTAATCGCCGAGCGCCTCGCCATTTTCCCCGTCCGATCGGGCGAGTTCTTCGGCCTGATCCACGCTGATGAGGAGCGTCGCACCCGGACGGTTCGCGCGCGTGCGCAGGCGCTCGCCCTGGGCTTCGAGCGCGGCGGCAAGTTCGGCACGAAAGGTCCCGGCGCCGATTGTGCCGGCTTCCGGTTGGGTGGCGCCTTTGGACAGCGCTTCATCTCGTGCCGCGTCGCCGCGCGCTTTGGCAGCGCGCCAGGCCTCCACGAGGGTCCGCTTCAGCGTGCCATGCGCCTCGCGCTCGCCGAAGTCGCCGAGCGTGCGGGTGATCGCCTCGGCGAAGTTCAGAAGGGGATCGGCGCCCGGCCGGAAAGCCCGCAGCGCAATCCAGGCCGGAGCCTCCCGGCGCAGGCGCGGAATGATCCCGGCCTTCAGCAGCGAGGACTTACCCGAGCCGGATGCGCCGAGGATGACCAGAGGTCGCCGGTCGGCCGCCGCCCGCATTGCGCGCAGCTCTTCCAGCGTCTCAGCGATCTCCCGCGACCGGCCGAAGAACAGCGCCGCGTCCGCATCCTCATCGCCAAAGCTTGTCAGTCCCGGAAACGGCGAGGGCCGACGCACGCGGTCTATCTCGAAAGCCGCTGGATCGAGCCCGACGGCTGAGAGGGCGCCCGCCTCGCGCAGGCCGCGCCTCAGCACTTCAGCGCGCGCCTCGTCGCGGCTGAACTCCAGCCCTGCCTCGGTCAGGAACACTGCGATGTCGACGCCCTGCGCCTCCGCGCGGACCCGGGCAAGCTCGCCGCGCTGCCGGTCGTCCAGCACCGCCTCGTCGCCGAGGAGGAACAGCGGAATGATGCGCTTGCCCATGTACCAGGCGGCCTTGAATTCGGCCGTGCACTCACCGGATGTGAGCCAGTTGGGAGTCACAAGGCAAAGCACGACGCGGGCTGAGCCCGCATTGGAGCGCAGGGCATCCGCCCAGGCCGCGCCTCCGGCAATATGGGCATGGTCGATGAACAGGTCGGCGAAGCCATTGGCCGTCAGCCAGGTTTCGAGTTGGCGCGCCAGGCCGTCGTCGCGGCTGGAATGCGATATGAAGATCGTTGCCATGGCCCAGATCGTCCCCTCGGCACGCGCCAACGAGAAGTTCTCGACATTTCTACTGTTATGTCCAGACTCTGAGCTGCCATGCTTGCTCCGCCGGTCTTCAGAAGTATCCCCCCGGACGCGCCCCACCTGGCGCTGGCGCGCTTGCCGCATTGCGCCGAGCTGCTTCTTGCAGAGGCCGAGGCGGCAGGCGGGCTTGCCCTGACGCAGGGCGGGGCGTTGAAGCGCGTGCATGTAAACTGGGCCGCCGAAGCGTTCGCATGGCCGGGCTATACGGTGCAGGAGCTCTACCGCATGAACAAGGTGCTCAATGAGGAGGATGTGTTTCCGCTCTGGGTGCTGCACCGCGTGCTGTTGCACACTAAGCATGCACGCCATCATGCGAAGATGTTCCGGCCGACAAGAACCGGACGAGGCCTCATCGGCACGCCGCACCTCGCCTTCAATGAGATTGTACCGCGCTTCCTGCTTGAAGTGGACCATGCCGCGATGGGGCGCGGGCGCTCAGCGATTCCCGGGCGCCTTGCTGACTATCTGGATGCGCTGAACCTTGCGGCAGGCGACTGGATAGGGACCGACGCCCTAACCGAACGCATCCTTGGCCCCGCCCCGGAAAAGGTCTGGGACAGACGCCCATCATCGCTCTATGTCGGCGTACTCCAACCGCTGATCTGGTGCGGCCTCCTCTTGGAAGCCGACGATGGCGCGCACGACACCCGGGTGATGAAATCCCCGCTCTGGCATCAGGTACTTGAGCTGTCGTCGGATGAGGTGCTCGGGGTCCGAGAAGCTTGAATTGAACGGCAACTATGGGTCGGCGCCGACATTCGTGTCGGGCGGGGCAACGATCATTTCCGGCGATAAATTGCCTGATGTCGAAAACCGGTCTCCGTCCCGCGTCGGCTAGTTTCCTGCCATCCACGAAACCTTCCAGGAGTGTACCGCCGCGGTCCGCAATTTTGAATTTGAGGCTTTAGCGTGCAGGCAAAATCTGGTGCCCGGCATGGCGTTCCTGATGGCCTGATTTCGACTTCGCTGTTTCAGCCGGGCAAGGACAAGCCCGGCCGGTATCCCGGGACGCGGGGCATGGCAGCGGCGCCTGATCAGTCCCGCGTAAACGACGTCGAGGCAGCTGCGGGCGCCAGGCGGCCGAGCCGGACGACGAGCGGCAGCCCTTCATGGTATCCTTCCATGAAGACCGCGTTGCAGTCTTCACAGACGCACGCAGGCTCGAGGGTGACGCCCTCAATGTTGGCTGGCGACAGCCTGCCGACACGGATCAGTTCCGGCGCAGACAGTTTCCTGATGCGCTCGCTGTAACAGCCAGTATCCGGACAACACATGTTGAAGCTCCAGGCCCGCGTGTCTTCTGGTCAGGCAAGTCCGAGGCCAGCCGGCTCAGGGTCTCCCGGTCATCCGGCACGCCTCCCGCCTCCATAATCCTTCCCAGCCAGGTGGGCGGACGGTGCTTCTGCCAGAGCGCAGTCGCGCCGCAACCGGGCAGGCCCGGGGCGCCTGCAGGCGATGACAGGTCTGGGACTTGGCCCGGTTGCGCCGCGCCTTCAGCGCCCTGGCTGAGCACCTCCTCGCCGCCCACCCGACCGGGAAAGAAACGCGGCGCTGAAGGAGATTAGACATGACTGACCAACACACCACCCCAGCCCGCACCGCAGGCGCCGCGCCTGTCCTGCCCGATCAGCCGCGCATCTACGTTGCCTGCCTTGCAGCCTACAATAATGGCTGCCTGCACGGGCGCTGGATCGATGCCACCACGCCCGAGGAAGTCTGGCGCGAGGTTTCGGCGATGCTGCGCACCAGCCCTGAACCGGATGCCGAAGAATGGGCCATCCACGACTATGAAGGCTTCGAAGGCGCGTACCTCTCAGAATACGCTTCGTTCGAGACCGTGTGCGAGCTTGCCGGATTCATCGGCGAGCATGGCGAACTCGCTGCGCGCATTTACCAGCACTACGGCAACGACCTTGAACAGGCGCGCGCCGCGTTTGAGGACTATGCAGGCGAATACCAAAGCGCCGCCGACTTCGCCGAGGAACTCCACGACGATACCGGCGCCGCGATCCCCGAAAGCCTGCGCTACTATATCGACTGGCAGGCCGTCGCCCGCGACATGGAGCTGAACGGCGAGATCATGGTGTTCCAGACGGGCTTCGACGAAGTCCACATCTTCTGGTCGCGGTGAGGGGCGCCGCCATGACACCGGAAACCACAAAGCACCGCTTCACGGCGGAAGAACTGCAGCAGGCGGACGACTGGTCGGAAGGCTTCTGCCTTGCCTGCCGCGCGCCACAGGAAGGCTGCGAGCCGGACGCTGAGGCCTATGAATGCGAGGAATGCGGCGAGTATGCCGTCTACGGCCCGCACTGGATCGCTATCACAGGCCTGTTTGCGGAGGGCGGATGATGGCGGACATCTTTCAGCAGCTGCTCGGCCCCCGCCCGTCGCTGACGCTCGACATCGAGCAGGGCTTTGTCACCGGCCTGTGGGTCGCCGGGCGAAGGCCGGACCTGATCATCCGGGACTTCGATCTCGGCGCCAGCGCGCCAGATGCCGCGCTCGACTTCTTCGGCGCGCCATACGTGGCGATCAACTGGCACCTGCCGCCCTGGCGGCTCGGCCTCGCGCTCGCCCCAGCGCACCTGTTTCCATTCTGAGGACCACCCCATGTCACAACGCGGCGCCAGCATTCGCGGCCCTCCCGAAGCCTGCCAGCCGATTGTGAAACCCGCCCCCTGCAATGTGCAGCAGGCGCGCAGGGGCCAGGTAGGGTCAAGGCAGGAAGCCCGTTCGCCTCCCGGCGCCCGGTTGCGAAAACCGGGCGCAGCTATTCTTGTGAGTACCAGGTCATGATAGATTCGTTTCCATCATGAAAAGCATACCGATCCGGATACGTAACCCCGATGTCGTGCGCGATATCCGCGCGCTGGCGGACCGGCTTAGCCTGCCGGTGACAGAAGTCATTGCCGACGCCGTCCGCCGCCGCCTTCAGGAAGAATCCGGCAAGGCAAGCGATGCTCAGGCCGCGGCGCGGCAGCGCGCTCTGGACGTGCTCGCCCGGATCGACGCGCTGGCCGCGGCCGAGTCTGACACCGAACTGCGCTACCGGGTGCGCGCCGCGCGCGGCGATGCAGCAACGGGCTACGCCCTGCTCAGCAAGCTGGACGACGCGTCCGGCGACCGCGGTTAGCGATCCTTCAGCAAGTCGCCGCGCGGCGCCGGCAATCGCACGAGCTTTGCCCCAATGCCGCCTGTTCATGCCCGGCTCTTCCGGGGCGCCATCTGCGGGCGTTCGAAGCAAGGCCATCTGCACAAGGGCCTTTATAGCCGGCCAGGAGTTCCGGGGGAACGCCGAAACGCGCCAGCCATAAGGCGCCTTTCGTTTCGCAATGCGCATAACCGGCCCCCTTGTTCCCGTCTCTTGCCGTGTGACCTGGACGACGCAGCCCGGTCCCGAAACCGGCCCTTCCGAAGAATTTTCCCCGCCGCTTCGCGGCTCCTCGCGCATCAAAATTCTCCTGCGGACCGGTGCTCCACTTCGTTGCGCCCCGCCTCGCGGCTCGCCCGAAAAGTGGTCCCCACTTTTCGGATAAGCGAGCGCGCAATGAGAGCGGGTTCAGGACCAGCCTGCGCCGTCCGGGCGGTCCGGCGTCGACGGGGACAAGGGGTTCCCGGGACGACACTGAGCAAACGAAAGGAACGCCCCATGGCAAACGCACTCGGATATGTCACCGAAACCAAGACCGGCTTCGAAGGCAGCCTGGCAATGATGAACCTCACCAGGACGCGGTCAACGGGACCGGTCCGGCGCTGTTTGCAGTCCGGTGGACGCGGCGCACTGCCAGGAAGGAAATTCCCGGCTCACGGCGGATCTCGTCTACCCACAACGTCTCACGAAAAACTGGTACCATTGTGGTACCTTTGCATTTTCAGCGCTGAATTCTGAAAAAGAAAAACCCCTGAAATCCGCAAGGAAATCAGGGGTTTATTTGGGTGCGGGAACAGGATTTGAACCTGTGACCTTCAGGTTATGAGCCTGACGAGCTACCGGACTGCTCCATCCCGCGTCAAAACTGTCTGTGTCCGGAGGACTTTTCCCCTCAAAACACAAAGTCCGGCCTGCCAGATGGCGGGGGCCGGACAGAGCCACTCAAGATCCCGGCGGATCCGAAGCAGCAGCCGCCCGAGAGCGGCTGTACGGTGCAAAGGAAAGACATGTCTGCAAGAAGACGCGCAACAAACTGGGCTCTGCAGACCCGGCAGCGACCTACTCTCCCACGCCTTAAGACGTAGTACCATCGGCGCAAGGGGGCTTAACGACGGAGTTCGGGATGGGATCCGGTGGGGACCCCCTGCCATAACCACCAGGTCGGCAGAAGCCAGTTTGCGATGCGAAACCAAAATAGTCAGTACCAAGATCGTGTCGCGGAAAGCCTGCGCTTTCAACTACACATGAATTAGAGAGATCAAACCTATCGAGCAATTAGTACTGGTTAGCTTCACACCTCGCGGCGCTTCCACATCCAGCCTATCGACGTCCTGGTCTTGGACGGCTCTCAAGGGAAACCTGGTTTTGAGGTTAGTTTCCCGCTTAGATGCTTTCAGCGGTTATCTATTCCACACATAGCTACCCTGCAATGCGGCTGGCGCCACAACAGGTCCACCAGAGGTGTGTTCATCCCGGTCCTCTCGTACTAGGGACAAATCCTCTCAAGTTTCCAACACCCACGGCAGATAGGGACCAAACTGTCTCGCGACGTTCTGAACCCAGCTCACGTACCACTTTAAATGGCGAACAGCCATACCCTTGGGACCTTCTCCAGCCCCAGGATGTGATGAGCCGACATCGAGGTGCCAAACGATGCCGTCGATATGGACTCTTGGGCATCATCAGCCTGTTATCCCCGGAGTACCTTTTATCCGTTGAGCGATGGCCCTTCCACTCGGGACCACCGGATCACTATGACCGACTTTCGTCTCTGCTCGCTCCGTCGAGCTCGCAGTCAGGCAGGCTTATGCCATTGCACTCAACGAGCGATGTCCGACCGCTCTGAGCCTACCATCGCGCGCCTCCGTTACACTTTGGGAGGCGACCGCCCCAGTCAAACTACCCGCCACACAGGGTCCCTGACCCATCCAGGGTCGAGGTTAGACATCAAAGAAAACAAGGGTGGTATTTCAAGGTTGGCTCCATTCCAGCTGGCGCCAGAACTTCAAAGCCTCCCACCTATCCTACACATATTTTCTTTAATGCCACTGTGAAGCTGTAGTAAAGGTTCACGGGGTCTTTCCGTCTGACCGCGGGTACCCCGCATCTTCACGGGGAATTCAATTTCGCTGAGTCTATGTTGGAGACAGTGGGGAAGTCGTTACGCCATTCGTGCAGGTCGGAACTTACCCGACAAGGAATTTCGCTACCTTAGGACCGTTATAGTTACGGCCGCCGTTCACCGGGGCTTCAATTCAATGCTTGCACATCTCCTTTTAACCTTCCGGCACCGGGCAGGCGTCAGACCCTATACGTCGTCTTGCGACTTCGCAGAGCCCTGTGTTTTTGATAAACAGTCGCAACCCCCAGTTTTGTGCCCCTCAGACCTAGTTGCCTAGATTGAGGCCTCCTTCTCCCGAAGTTACGGAGGTAATTTGCCGAGTTCCTTCAACATAGTTCTCTCAAGCGCCTTGGTATGCTCTACCAGTCCACCTGTGTCGGTTTAGGGTACGGTCTCATTGGGAGGCTATTTCCAGGGACTACCAGGCCGCGCTAACAATCCAGTCAGCTCGCACGGCTTTCGTAATCCGTCACTCATCCCATGGCCCACGAATATTAACGTGGTTCCCATCGGCTACGCCTTTCGGCCTGACCTTAGGGGCCGGCTAACCCTGCGCAGATTAGCTTTACGCAGGAACCCTTGGACTTTCGGCGAGAGGGTCTCTCACCCTCTTTGTCGCTACTCATGTCAACATTCTCACTTCCGATACCTCCAGCCAACCTCACGGTTGACCTTCGCAGGCTTACGGAACGCTCCGCTACCACTCTTTCGAGTCCGCGATTTCGGCGCATAACTTTAGTCCCGATACATTTTCCGCGCAGGATCGCTTGATCAGTGAGCTGTTACGCTTTCTTTAAAGGATGGCTGCTTCTAAGCCAACCTCCTGATTGTCTCTGCAATCCCACATCGTTTCGCACTTAGCTATGACTTGGGGGCCTTAATCGGCGGTCTGGGTTGTTTCCCTTTTCACGACGGACGTTAGCACCCGCCGTGTGTCTGCCACGCATAACTTCTGGGTATTCGGAGTTTGAGAAGGTTTGGTAATCCGGTAAGGACCCCTAGCCCATTCAGTGCTCTACCCCCCAGAGTCTCATCGTGACGCTCTACCTAAATAGATTTCGCGGAGAACCAGCTATCAGCAAGTTTGATTGGCCTTTCACCCCTAGGCACAGGTCATCCGAGAATTTTTCAACATTCAACGGTTCGGCCCTCCAGTGCGTGTTACCGCACCTTCAGCCTGCCCATACCTAGATCACTTGCCTTCGGGTCTAATGCTACGTACTCAATCGCCCTATTCAGACTCGCTTTCGCTGTGCCTACACCTAACGGCTTAAGCTTGCACGCAACACTAAGTCGTTGACCCATTATACAAAAGGTACGAGGTCACCCCTAAGGGCTCCCTCAGCTTGTAGGCATCCGGTTTCAGGATCTGTTTCACTCCCCTCATCGGGGTTCTTTTCATCATTCCCTCACGGTACTTGTTCACTATCGGTCGGTAAGGAGTACTTAGGCTTGGAGGGTGGTCCCCCCATGTTCAGACAGGATTTCACGTGTCCCGCCTTACTCTTAAAGGTCTTCATTTTACGGATACGGGGCTATCACCCACTATGGCGCACCTTTCCAGATGCTTCTCCTTGTTTCAGACCAGGCCTGGTCCGCGTTCGCTCGCCGCTACTAACGGAGTCTCAATTGATGTCCTTTCCTCCGGGTACTCAGATGTTTCAATTCCCCGGGTTTGCTTTTTAACCCTATGTATTCAGGTTAAAATACCTCTCTGTTGAAATGTCAGATGCATCGAGCGCCGAAGCGCTCGAAATATCCAACATCTCGGAGGTGGGTTTCCCCATTCAGAAATCACCGGATCAAAGGGTGCTCTCGCCTCCCCGGTGCTTATCGCAGAGTGCCACGTCTTTCATCGCCTCTTACCGCCAAGACATCCCCCGGATGCCCTTTTGACGCTTGATCTCATAAAATCCATGTGCAGTGGAAAACGCAGAACGCTCCACCACAAACGGATCTCAGTCAGACTATTTGTTGGTTTCTTGCAGACTGACCCTTTGCATGCCGGCGTTACCGCAGACACGTTATCGGCTGAAGCAAACACGCACGGGACCCTTGGAGGTCCACCAGGCGCGTTGCCGGATCAATCTTTCCCTTACGATGACAAATATCCCGAAGCTCGATGAGCTTTCGGAAACGGATAAACTTCTTTCGTTCGTACACTGAATACCGCAAACCCCAGACCCAAAAGTATGGTGGAGCCTAGCGGGATCGAACCGCTGACCTCCTGAATGCAAATCAGGCGCTCTCCCAGCTGAGCTAAGGCCCCAATACTCTCAAGCATCTGGCAGCGGCCAGCGCGCGTCCCCTTCTCTCCTGCCAATTTGGCAAGGCCTTCGATGGTGGGCCGAGGAAGAGTTGAACTTCCGACCTCACGCTTATCAGGCGTGCGCTCTAACCACCTGAGCTACCGGCCCTTGGCCAGGCAGAGATGGCCCTGCCAGGACCGTCGAAGACAGGCGCAACCAAGCGCCTGTGGGGCTCGCTATAACGTCCAGCCCCGCAAGGGGCGGACAACGAACGAAGGAAGAGAAACGAAGACGGCGTGAATGACCGCTATCGTAATTTGTCTTTCCGAAGAAAGACTGTCTGAAGAGCATCAGAGCCTCACGTGAGTGAAGCAATCTGTTGCATCCTTAGAAAGGAGGTGATCCAGCCGCAGGTTCCCCTACGGCTACCTTGTTACGACTTCATCCCAGTCACTGATCCTACCGTGGCTCGCTGCCTCCGAAGTTAGCGCACGATCTTCGGGTAGAACCAATTCCCATGATGTGACGGGCGGTGTGTACAAGGCCCGGGAACGTATTCACCGTGGCATGCTGATCCACGATTACTAGCGATTCCACCTTCATGCCCTCGAGTTGCAGAGGACAATCTGAACTGAGACAGCTTTTTGGGATTAACCCATTGTCACTGCCATTGTAGCACGTGTGTAGCCCTACCCGTAAGGGCCATGAGGACTTGACGTCATCCCCACCTTCCTCCGGCTTACCACCGGCAGTTTCCTTAGAGTGCCCACCCAAACGTGATGGCAACTAAGGATGAGGGTTGCGCTCGTTGCGGGACTTAACCCAACATCTCACGACACGAGCTGACGACAGCCATGCAGCACCTGTCACCGGACCAGCCGAACTGATGGACACCATCTCTGGATACCGAAACCGGGATGTCAAGGGTAGGTAAGGTTCTGCGCGTTGCTTCGAATTAAACCACATGCTCCACCGCTTGTGCGGGCCCCCGTCAATTTCTTTGAGTTTTAACCTTGCGGCCGTACTCCCCAGGCGGAGAGCTTAATGCGTTAGCTGCGTCACCGACAGGCATGCCTGCCAACAACTAGCTCTCATCGTTTACGGTGTGGACTACCAGGGTATCTAATCCTGTTTGCTCCCCACACTTTCGCACCTCAGCGTCAGTACCAGTCCAGTTAGCCGCCTTCGCCACTGGTGTTCCACCGAATATCTACGAATTTCACCTCTACACTCGGTATTCCGCTAACCTCTCCTGGTCTCAAGACTCCCAGTTTCAAATGCAGTTCCGAGGTTGAGCCCCGGGATTTCACACCTGACTTAAAAGTCCGCCTACGTGCGCTTTACGCCCAGTAATTCCGAACAACGCTAGCCCCCTTCGTATTACCGCGGCTGCTGGCACGAAGTTAGCCGGGGCTTCTTCTTCAGGTACGGTCATTATCATCCCTGACGAAAGAATTTTACAACCCTAAGGCCTTCATCATTCACGCGGCATGGCTGCATCAGGCTTTCGCCCATTGTGCAAGATTCCCCACTGCTGCCTCCCGTAGGAGTCTGGGCCGTGTCTCAGTCCCAGTGTGGCTGATCATCCTCTCAGACCAGCTATGGATCGTCGCCTTTGTGAGCCATTACCTCACCAACTAGCTAATCCAACGCGGGCCGATCTTTCGCCGATAAATCTTTCCCCCTAAGGGCGTATATGGTATTACCACCAGTTTCCCGGAGCTATTCCATAGCGAAAGGTACGTTCCCACGCGTTACTCACCCGTCTGCCACTGTATCGTTCGACTTGCATGTGTTAGGCCTGCCGCCAGCGTTCGTTCTGAGCCAGAATCAAACTCTCAAGTTGAGTGTTGATCTGACGATCCGTCCATTGGAATATGGACGGCCACTTTTGCTCTAAAGCATAAGTATTGCGTTCTTTGACGAGAAACCCTTTTAGCAAAGACCAGGTCGAAACCTGATCGATGGAAAAAAGAATTCTCTCAAGAAACACATCCGTCGTGATCGTTTTGGACATCTTGCGATGTCCGCAAGCCATCACGCCGCCTGCGTTTCTCTTCCTATCTCTCACGATGTCAAACAGCAGGGGCGAACCCCGAAAGTCTTTTGCCTCGACCCCTTCAGGTCCCGGCGAAGTGGCGGCTTATATGGGCCGCCCTTTACCCCGTCAACACCCTTTTTCTACTCTTTTGCAATTCGTGGATTAACCACGGAGACTGCCATTTTTCGAGCGAACAGAACTCTAGAACCGATTGTCTCGGCCCAAAAATTCAGGCGTTCAGAGGAACCGAACATATAGGCGCTGTTCGGGGGAAAGAGCAAGCTCTTTTCTTCCAAGAAGCGACTATTTGCGGGTTTTCGCTAGACCTGCCCAAGGGCCGGTTCAGCGAAGAGCGCGGGATACTCGGCTGCGTTCGAAGCCGCAAGCCCTAATCTCATGAATTGCACAGCTTCAGTGCTTTTTACGATCCGGATCAGAACTGCGCAGACAGGTAAGATTTCATCGCCCGCGCCTCCTCTTCGGTTTCAGCGATCTTCCACTTCACCAGGTCGCCGATCGAAATCACGCCCGTCAGGCGCTCATTGTGCACGACCGGTAAATGCCGGATGCGCCGATCCGTCATGGTTTGCAGCGCTTCGTCGATGGGCGTCGAGGCTTGCACGGAGATGACCGCGCGGGTCATCGCGCCGCCCACCAGCATGGCCATCGCGTCTGCCCCGTGGCGGGCCACCTGGCGGACGATATCGCGCTCCGACAGCACACCGATGATCCGGTCATCGAGCCCCAGCGTTACCACTGCGCCGATCTTCTTTTCGTCGAGCAACTGCGCCGCTTCGTGCAGCGTATGGTCGGCGCGGAGCGTGACCACTTCGTGGCCTTTTTCATTCAGGATCTGCTCTACAATCATCGTCTGGGCCTCCCGTCCCGGCGGCGCGATGGCTCGTGTCGAGTCCGAGCGCCTGCGACAGGATAGCACAGCCCTGCCCCACAATCGATGGCGGGCTGAAACCGGAGCGTTCAGGCGGGCCGGCTGCGCATCGGCCAGAGGATCGCACGCATGCCGATCGCGCCGCCAATATAGCCGCCGATATGCGCCTGCCAAGCGATGCTGGCGCCGAGAAGTTCCGGCCCGACGAACGCAAACAAGGCGTTGGCAGCAACAAACAATCCGCTGGCGATCAGGAAGGGGCGGCTGAGCAGCCACCGGTCAGGCCCCTCCCGCAACAGCAGAACGGCCGCGACAAGGCCGCTGATTCCCCCCGATGCGCCGACCATGAGCCCGCCATCGGGATAGGTGGCCGCCAGATAGAACAGGCTCGCCGCGACCTGGGAGAAGAGGAACAAGGCCAGCAGCAGCAGCGAGGCCGCCGGCTCACGCCGGGGCCAGATGGACCGCATGAGTTCCAGCAAGGGCTTGGCGAGCGCCACCAGGAAGGCCGCATTCAGCACCACGTGCATCCAGTCGGCATGCAGTAAGGCGCTCGAGACCATCGGCAGGAAAGCTGCCGCCGGCCCTGAATAAGGCGGCAGACCGGTCAGAGACGAGGCCTCGGGCGGCGCCCAGAATCGCTCGGGAAACAACGCGCCATGATAGTAGACGGCGTTCTGCAGCGGATCTGGCAGCAGCAGGCGCACCAGGTGCAGCACCACCAACAGGATCGCGAAGGCCGCCACCGGCCAGGGCGCATTGATGATCGGCGGCTGTCGTTTCGACGAGGGCATGTCGGCTCCGGAATCGGCGCGCAGTCGCGCGTTGCCCCTATATATAGACACCGTTGACGCGCGCGCACCCTCCCGCCCGCCATTGCCTGACCGCCCAGCCATGCTAGCTGGATATCCATGTTGATCAGGATCTTCCTCGCGCTCATGGCGCTGATGTTCGCCGCCTTCGGGCTTTACTCCCTCCTGAACCCGCTGGGCATGGCCAGCGGCCTCGGTGTGGAGGTGGGAGGGCCCAACGGAGCCTACGAGCTGCGCGGCATATATGGCGGCGTCAGCCTCGCTGGCGCCCTGCTCTGCGCTGGCGGGGCCCTGCAAGCCGCCCTGCGCGTCCCCGCCCTATGGTTCCTCGTGGTTTACATGGGCGGCTATGTCTTTGCGCGCGCGGCCGCCCTCCTGCTCGGGCCAGCGCCCACGCCAGATTTTGCCGTCTTTATCATCTTCGAGGTGGTCAGCCTGACCCTCTCGGCGGTCGCCCTGCGCATCGCCTACCGGAGCTGAAACGAAACAAGCGCCGCCGTTTCCAGCGGGGCTTCCGGTCACGGGTAGTGGACCAGCCTAGAACTTCTTGCTGACCGTTACGCCGAACGGGCGCGGTGCGTTCGGATACCGCGGGATCGAATCGGCCTGCGCCACGGCCGGGAAGGCCGTCGTCACGAATTGCTCATCCGTCACGTTGCGCGCCCACACGGTCGCGGCCAGGCCGTTATCCGTTTGGATACCGGCGGACATGTTGAACAGGCTGACTTCTTTTTCTTCGCCGATCAGCGCCTGGTTCACAGGATCGTCAAAGAACGCAACCGGCCCACATACTGCCAGTCAGCCCGCACGAAAGAGTCCCGACAGGCCACATTGAAGAAGTACGTGGCGGGCGTGGATGTCGTCAGTTCCGGGATGCCCGAAGGCGTCTCGCCCGTCAGACCACCCGGCGCCGAGTTCGGGAAGCTGCCATACAGCGGTTCCTGAGCCGTGCCTGCGAACGTGAGCAGCAGAGGATCGCTCGGCGTCCTGGTGAAGTCCAGCTGGACGCCGGTGTTCGACTGCTCACCAGCCTTTGCGAGCGCGAATCCCGTGCAGGTGAAGACGTTCGACTGGAAGCCTTCAATTTGCAGATCGAACAGGGCGATGTTGAATGCGAACCGGTCGAACTGGGCCTTGATGCCCGCTTCGGGAACTGCAGCCTGTTCCGACTTGAAACGCCGGTTGCAGACCCGCTCTGCGCACTCGCGCGGGAAGGGGTCTGCCCGGTCATGTCAGTCAGCCGGAAGGAGAGCGAACGTGTCCTTTGAAGCGAGACTTTCCCATCCCCGGTGAACACTGCGGCTGGCGTGGATATTGCGACTGTGCGCGCAGGACCGGTCCTTTCAACGGGGCCAGCAGCACTATCCGAGGTACGTTTTAAGCATGACCGATCGGTCGATCCATCCCAATACGCGCATCCTGCTGGATGCCTGGCGCCGCATGCAGGCCGATCCGAGAGGTCACGCTGATGGCGGACCTGACACCCGTGACCATGCAGCCCTGATCGACCGCATCTTCGTCATCGAACAACGCCGCGATCAGTCGTGGCTCGTGCGCACCTCGGGCGCCACGCTGAACGCCCTGATCGGCCGCGACCTGGTCAACCAGAACTATCTCGACCTCTGGACCGGCCCCGACCGCGGCATGATGTCGGCCTTCCTCGAAGCCATCCGTTTCGACGGCGCTCCCGGCGTTGTTCGCGGTCGCGGCGAAACGCTCAATGGCGAATGCGTTGAGCTCGAAATATCGTTGATGCCGCTCAGTCCGGAGCCTGGCCGCTCACCGCGCCTCCGGATGCTCGGCCTCTACCAGACACTCGGCGGCGCACCGATGCTGGCGAGCCATCCGGTTTTCCGCCACCGGATCTCCATGCTGGTACCACCGGACACCCGCCGCGTCGGTCCGCAGCTGCGGCTCGTTGCCGTCCACTGAAAACGTCCGGAGGGTTCAGGCGGGGGTCAGCGTCCGCTTCGGCTCTTCCGGAGCCATCGGCCGCGCCCCGCGGATGAGATCGGCGGCCTTCTCCGCCACCATGATGGTCGGCGCATTCGTGTTGCCACCGATCAGCGTCGGCATCACCGATGCATCGACGACGCGCAGGCCGTCCACGCCGCGCACCTTCAGGTCGCCGTCGACCGGGCTTGCCGCATTCACGCCCATAGAGACCGTGCCGACCGGGTGATAGATCGTCTCGCCCTTGGCGCGGATGAAGGCATCAATCTCGGCGTCCGACGCAACGCTGGCGCCCGGCATGATCTCACCAGCATTGTAGGTCTGGAGCGAGGCCTGCTTGCAGATGTCGCGCACCATCTTGACCGCTTCGCGCATGGCACGCCGGTCTTCTTCAGCGCCGAGATAGTTCGGATCGATTGCCGGATGGTCAAACGGGTCGGCGGATTTCAGAGCCACGCTACCCCGGCTTTCCGGGCGAAGCTGGCAGGCATGAACCGTGTAGCCATCTTCCGTCGGCTGATGGTTACCATGGTTCATCATGATCGCGTTGACGAGGTGGAGCTGGATGTCCGGCATCTCGAGGCCGGTGCGCGATTTCAGGAACGCGCCGGCCTGCAGGAAGTTGTCCGAACCGGGGCCCGTCTGGGTCGCGAGGTAGCGAAGACCGACGAACAGCTTCTTCATTCCCTTCTGCATCGAATAGGCCGAAATCGGCTGGTTCATCTTGTGGATCACGGTGACGTCCAGGTGATCCTGCAGGTTCTTGCCGACATTCGGTGAGGCCGCCTTAACCTCGATGCCCAGTTTCTTCAGGGCGTCCGGATCGCCGACACCCGACAACTGCAACAGCTGCGGCGATTGCACCGCGCCCGCGCACAAGATCACTTCCGCGCTCGCGCGGACAGTCGAGGCGATCTGCCCTTTTGCTTCCACTATCTCGACCCCGACGGCGCGCCCGCCTTCGATCAGCACACGCGTCACAAGGCCGGTCGAAATGACTTTCAGATTGGGCCGCCGGCCTTCGATCGGACGCAGATAGGCGAAGGACGCGCTCCACCGCTCGCCCTTGTGAATTGTTCGCTGGTAGGGGCCGAAGCCTTCCTGCTGCGCGCCGTTGAAATCCTCCGTGACCGGATATCCGGCCTGACGGCCCGCCTCAATAAAGGCCTTGTAGACCGGCTCGCGCATCGGGCTTTCGGAGACGCTCAGCGGGCCATCGCCGCCGTGAAAGTCGTTCGCGCCGCGCTCATAGCTTTCAGCCCGCTTGAAATAGGGCAGCACGTCCGCATAGCTCCAGCCCTTTAGGCCCATCTGGCCCCACTGGTCATAATCGCCCGCATGGCCGCGGATATACACCATCCCGTTTATGGACGAGGAGCCGCCCCAGCCCTTGCCGCGCGGCCAATAAAGCCGGCGGCCATCCATGTGCGCCTGCGGCTCGGTGTGGAACCCCCAGTTATGGTCGTTGGCTTCCTTGATGAGGCTGCCGACGCCGGCCGGCATGCGCACCATCAGCGCCGTGTCCTTCTTGCCCGCTTCGATCAGGCACACCCGCACCGCCGGATCCGCCGAAAGCCGGTTCGCGAGTACGCAGCCCGCGCTGCCAGCGCCCACAATCACAAAATCGAATGTTTCGGTGCTCACGCTACGTCAACTCCTGCAAAGCCGGTTTCTGGCGTCCTGCCTAGCGCTACTGCACTGATTGAGGCAACCAATTGTCAACTTTCCTCGTCTATCTGGCAATCAGGATAGCTGCTTCCGGCAGCGCTCCCCAAGACTGGAATCGTCGCAATGACGCTGCCTCAACGCCTGCAACAGGCACATGCCCCTGGCACCAACACCCTGCGCGACCGGCGCAGCCATAGCCGGGTCGACCTTCGCCTGACTGGCCGCTTCCTCGCAGGGCAAAGCGAAGACCGCGAGATCATCACCACCAACGTCTCATGCGATGGCGCCTACATCCTGTCGCCAGCTCCGCCCGAGCCGGGTGTACCAGTGGTCTGCTACTTCGACCAGCTCGGCCGCGTCGCCGCCCATGTGGTCCGCACCGGGCCAGACGGATTCGCGGTCCGCTTCCAGACTTCGCCGCTGAAACGCGACAAGCTCGCCAGCCGGCTGAACTGGTTGGCCAACCGGGACGAGCCTGCCCCGCCCAACGAGCGCTCCTCGATCCGCCAGACCAGCGCCGGGCAAACCTTCATCACCCTGTCCAATGGCACACAGCTGCCCTGCCGGCAGACCGACATTTCACTCACCGGCGCTGCCTTCGAGGCGCTCGGCGCGCTGCCTTTCGTCGGAGACCGTGTGCAGACGGAATACCTGCCTGCAGAAGTCGTCCGCGTCGAGAGCCGCACCTTTGCCGTCCGTTATCTGCGCGGTGCCGAAGCGGCCGGCGGGTGAGCATGCGCCCCCGCATTGACCGCGTCCTGCCGGGCCACGGCGCCCGCCCGAGAGCCGACAACACGCTCAACCTCGCAGACCTCGACCCCGCCGTCTGGCACATCCTTAGCCGCGGCCAGGCGCATGGCCCATTTACGCTCGGCCAGCTGCAAGCCTTCGCCGACGCCGGCAAGATCGGCCCATTGACCCGAATTTCCGCCGGAAACGGTGAGCCTTTCCTGCCTGCTCTTGATCACGCACCGCTGCGTGGACGCATCGAGGCGGCCATGGAGACCCGCGCGGCACGCCGCACCGAAGCCTCGAACTACGTCATCATCTCAGGGGAGGGCGGCGTGCTCAGCCTCGCCGTCCGTGCCGCGCTGAACACCTTCGGGCAGTTGACCGAACCGATGCCGGGAACCTTCATCCTGCGTTCTGATCATGCCCTCAGCGACGTGCGCCGCGCGTTGGCCGCGGCCACGCCGGAAGCGGCTCAATACCTGATCTTCGAGTCACGCGGCGCCCGCCTCGTCTGGTCAGGCTTGCCGCCCGTCGCTGCCGCATCTGTTCGCGCCGTCTGGGATGCGCCACTTAATCCGCCTTCGGATTAAATAGGCCGATCCCTCGGCATCACCCGATCCGTTTCAGCTTCGCCTGGTGCTTCTGCCAGTTTTCCACATAGTGCAGCGCCGACAACCGAATCATCTGCACCTGCTGCGGCGATACTTCCTTCACCACTTTCCCCGGGGCGCCCATCACCAGGGAATTGTCCGGTATCTCCTTGCCCTCGGAGATGAGGGAATTGGCGCCAATGATACAGTTCTTTCCGATCTTCGCTCGGTTCAGGATGGTCGAGCCCATACCAATCAGCGTGTCATCGCCTATCGTACAGGCATGCAGGATCACCCGGTGCCCCACCGTCACATTCGCGCCGATCGTGATCGGAAAGCCGATATCCGTGTGCAGAACACTCAGGTCCTGGATGTTCGAGTTCTCACCGACGATGATCGGATCATTGTCGCCGCGCAGCACGCAACCATACCAGACCGACGAATTCTCCTTCAGTACCACCCGGCCCATCACTTCGGCGCTTGCGGCCACCCAGTAATTCCCGCTTCCCGGCAGCTCCGGTTTCGCTCCGTCCAACTCATAAATCGCCATGTCCCTGCCCTCTCGTTGCGCCTGCGGAATGTCATTTAACCGTCCGATAACAGTGGTATCCTATAAGGGTTATAGATTCGGAGAGGCAATGGCCGTTTACGTGCCCATTCATCCCTCACCGCCGGAAGCCCTGCTTCCGGACGCTGGTGGCCCGCCTCATGCGTGCGCCCCCGCCTGTTCCACCCTTTCGCCGAGCCGCTGCGCATTTCCGCCAGCGGCTTTTTTCATGCCCGCAGCCAAGGAGGCCTCCCATGGGTAAACGTAACGCCGTCAAGCGCCTGAAGTCCGCACAAGATGTGCGCGCCTCGAGCTGGAACAACGAGCCGGTACGCAGCAAGGGAGCGCATCTGCAGATGATCGAAGGCGGACGCGGCTGGCATCCGGACGATGCAGACGAAGTCCGCAACGAAATCCCGCATGAGCGCACACAGCGCTACCAGAAAACCATCAAGCCGCGCTCGGAAAACCAGGCCCAGCTGATGAACGCAATGGACAGCCACGCCCTCGTCTGCGCCCTCGGTCCGGCCGGCACAGGCAAGACCTACCTCGCGATCGTCAAGGCGGTCGAAGCCCTCCAGAAGGGCAAGGTCTCGAAAATCATTCTGTCCCGCCCCGCTGTTGAAGCGGGCGAGCAGCTCGGCTTCCTGCCGGGCGGTATGGAAGACAAGCTCGCGCCCTATCTGCGCCCGCTCTACGACGCGCTCGCCGACCGCCTATCGCCTGCCCAGCTCAAGCACATGCTCGCTGAAGGGGTCATCGAAATCGCCCCCATCGGCTTCATGCGCGGCCGTACACTGAACAATGCCTTCGTGGTGATCGACGAAGCGCAGAACTGCACCTACACTCAGCTCAAGATGCTGCTCACCCGCCTCGGCTGGCACTCCACGATGGTCATCACCGGCGACCCCGGCCAGACCGACCTCTCCCCGGAATTCTCCGGCCTCGCCAAAGCCGCCGAACGCCTTGAAAAACTCTCTGGCGCCGCCGTGATCAAGCTCGAAGCGGCAGACGTAGTCCGCCACCCGCTGGTCGCGGAAATGCTGGACGTCCTTTAAAAACGGTCATCAATGCCCGGCGAAGGCCGATTGACCGGGGACCCGCTCTAAGCGACAGCCCGCCCCCAAAAGCGGGCTGTTTGCGTTGCAGCACACCTTGACGCCCACAGCCTCCCCGCCTCAGGTACGCCCAACCAGAAACGCAGGGAGACAGGACGCCATGATCCGCCAGGCCGCGCTCGCGCTTCTCCTCACCGTCTCAGCCTTCTTTCCCGCGCGCGCCGAGGATGCTCCGCAAATGAAAGCCTATACCTCCTTCGACGGCGCCACGATAAGCTACCATGAGCTGGGAGAAGGCCCCGTTGTGGTCCTCTTCCACGGCTTCTCCGGCAATGCCGACCTCAACTGGTTCCAGCCTGGTATCGCGCAGAAGATCGCCGCCGCAGGCTACCGCGTCATTGCGCCGGACCTGCGCGGCCACGGCGCCAGCCAGGTGCCGGACGATCCAAAAAGCTGGCCATCAGACGCCATCGCGCGCGACCAGATCGCGCTCACCGCCCATATCGGCGAAGTTCCATATGCCACTGTCGGCTACTCGATGGGCGCGATCACGGCCCTGCGCTTTCACCTGCTCTCCCGCAACACCGGCCGCCTCATCCTGGGCGGCATCGGCGACTCCGTGGCGGACGAGTTCAACACCGACCGCAACACGGCCTTCCGCGCAGCCATCGAAGCCGCCATTGCCGGCGAGACCACACCCGCCGCCAAGGCCATCCTCGCCCGGGCGAAAGCCACCGGCGGCACCCTGCAAGGCTATCTCGGCGCCCTGTCGGCGCGCACCTACACGCCCGCTGACCTGCTTGCGACCTTCACCGTACCCACCCTCGTGCTGTCCGGCGACCAGGACCTCGACAACGGCTCGGGCCCCGCCCTCGCCGCCAAGATCCCCAATGCGCGCTACACGCAGCTGACCGGCACCCACCTCACAGCCGTGCTCGACCCCGCCCTCCGGGCTGCCATCATCGCAGACCTCAACGCGGGTCGCTGAGTCCTTTCCCCAGCGTCCCCCCTCGCCCCGCCTTTGCCTGCGCGTTAAACCGCCGGGAAGCGCAGCAGAGGGAGCATGAAGATGGCAAAAGGTGACCTTCCGGTCCTGATCGGCGTCGGCCAGTCGCTTAGCCAGTGGGACGGCAAAGCCGGCCCGGTCGGCGCGCCCTCGCCGCTCTCCCTGATGACCGACGCCTCGAAAGCGGCCCTCGCCGATACCGGCGCGCCCGGTATGGCCGCGGCCGTCGACACCATCGCCGTGGTCCGCATCTTCGAAGACTCCGTCGGGCGCGCCGCCCACCCGCACGGCCACAACACGAACCTCCCAGGCACCCTCGCCCGCGACACCGGCACCAGGCCCACCCGGCAAATCTACGAGACCGTTGGCGGCCAGAGCCCGCAGGCCCTCGTCAACGAGTTCGCCCGCCGCATCCATGAAGGCGAAATCGACGCGGTGCTGATCTCTGGCTCGGAAGCCAACCGCGCCTCCAAGGGCGCCCGCAAGCACGGCGTCGACATCAACTGGGCCGACGGCGCCGATGCTGCGTATGAGGATCGCGGCATGGGCCCGATGATGCTCTCGCGCGAGGAGATCAAGCACGGCCTGATCGCGCCCGCCTATTTCTACGGCCTCTTCGAGAACGCCATCGCCGCCCGCGAAGGCCGCACGCGCTCCGGTCACCGCCGCGCCATGGCCGAACTGTTCCAGCCTTTCTCCGCCGTCGCCGCGAAGAACAAATACGCCCAGTTCCCCGTAGAACATGATGTGGCTTTCCTCTCCGCGCCTTCGCGCGAGAACTACGAATACGCCGACCCCTACCTCAAATGGTTCATCGCGCAGGACGCCGTGAACCAGGGCGCCGCCGCGATCCTTGTCTCATCGTCGAAGGCCGACGCCCTCGGCGTTCCGGAAGACAAGCGCGTTTATATACATGGCGGCGGCGATGCGGGCGATGACCTGATCTCCCTGCGCCCCGTGCTCGACCGTTCCTGGGCGATGGACACCGCCGTCTCCCGCGCCCTCGCGCAGGCTGGCAAGGCGCAAGCGGACATCGCCCACCTCGACCTCTATTCCTGCTTCCCTAGCGCCGTCTTCTCCGGCGCCGCCGCACTCGGCCTCGACTGGAAAACCGACAAGCGCGCGCTCACCCTGACCGGCGGCCTGCCCTTCTTCGGCGGCCCGGGTAACAACTACTCCTTGCACGGAATAGCCGAGATGGTTGCTACACTCCGTAAGAACAAGGGCGCCTTCGGCCTCGTCCTCGCCAATGGTGGCTGGATGACCAAGGAAGCCGCCGGCGTATATTCCGCCGCGCGCCCGAAAGCTTTCACGCCGGCCGAACCGGCCGCAAAAGCGAAAACGCAAGTCGAAGTCGCGATTGCTGCCGGCGAGGCCAAGCTCGAAACCTTCACTGTCACCCACGGCAAGGACGGCCCAGACCGCGGCATCATCTTCGCCCGGTTTGCCGATGACCGCCGCGCCGTCGCCAACAATGGCGACGCAGCAACGCTCGCCATCTTGCGCGATGACGCAAGCCCTGTGGGCCGCAAGGTGGCCATCACCGCCCAGGACGAAACAGCGACGTTCACGTTCGCCTGAGACGAAACTCAATTGACTGAGACGCGTTACTTCGAAATCTCGATCGTCCGCTGGTGCGGCGAGTTTGTGTGTGGCCGCGTCACGCGTGCATTCTTTGACCATTGGAAAGGCCGTTCCGAGGAAGACCTCGCCGCCTTCATGACCACCTGGGATCAGGAGGAACGTGAACCGGGTGTGCCGCCAGCCCGCAGCGACGGCTCCACGCCGGATAGCTGGTATGAATTCGATGATATCGAACACATCAGCAACGCAGTCGCCAACAACAACATTGTTCGTGTCATGGAGGTTGAGCCGGACGGGATCGACGGAGGCTTCCGGCAGAAGCCGGGGGGCTACGAGGAAGACTTCGAGATCTCCGCCATAGCGGGCGGCATGCCCGAGACTTTCCTTACCTGCGTGCGCAGCATCGAAGTAGATCAGGAGGCGGATGATCCCGCCAATCCTGTTTTCGTGGCAAAATCCCTTGCAAAGGGAATGGAAACGGTTGCCCGCTGCGAGACAACCGGAGCCTTCGACATCCGCAAGCTGAGTATTTCCTATATCGACTTTGATGGCGATGACGTCGTCGAGTCGCTGGCCTATGACGGCGTGTTTCTGGAAACCGAGGGCCAATACTCGGATGGCAAGGGCATGGTCTTCTACCTGGGAGACCTGCACACTTGGTCTCCAGAAGACAGCGACGCCGCCCCAGCGACCGCAAAAGCAAAATCGCCAGGCAGGTTGTGCCTTCTCGCCGGCACGCTCTGGCCGTCGCTGAGCACAGCGCTTGGCGCCATCTTCTCGCTGTTCGGCTTTCCGGTCTTCCTGCTCGCCATGATCGGCGCTGCCAAATACCTTCAGCTCTTCAACCTGATTGAACTCAAGGGCTGGGCCCTGAGCATCATTGAAACCCAGGCCGACGTGCTCGGCGACATTGCAGCGGCCGCGGCGGCTTACGGACTGAAGTTCCCGGCGATCCTTGCCGACGCGGTGGTCATTTACCTTTCGGTTGGAAACACGATGGCGAAAGCCGAGAAAAATGACCTTGTGAGCGTCGACAATGACGACTCCGACCATTGGGCGCTGTTCAAGGAATGGATCACACGGGGCCGCGTCGATTCGCTGGTGCTCAGCCTGCCTAAAGTGGCCCGCGACGGTTTCGTGCGCCTGTTCTGGCCGCTCATGGTGCTTTACCGCCTCAAGACGCCGTTCGTCATAAGCGGTCCGGGCCCTTCAGGCGACACGATCAATTCGTCCGTTCCCCGCCGCGAACTCGTGGACTTCGCGCGAATGGTCACCGAGGCCCATGGAACCTGGAAAGGCCAATCGATCCAGGACTTCCGGCAGATTTTTGTCTGGCACGTCGTCCTCGTGCTCGGCGCGACCGCCCTTTCAGCCCATGCGTTCAGGCTCCTCGGCTGAAGCACCGCTTGCTCCCCATCCCGGCCTGCGCCAAAATCCGGCCATGACAGAACACTTCAAAACTTTCGGCGTCATCGGCGCCGGCGCCTGGGGCACCGCGATTGCCCAGTTGCTTGCCCGCAACGGCCAGTCCGTCCTGCTGTGGGCGCTCGAGCCGGAGGTCGCGGACGCCATCAACACGCATCACGAAAACACCGTCTTCCTGCCGGGTCTACCGCTGAAGCCGGCTCTGCGCGCCACTGCCAATCTTGGCGACCTGGCAGGTCTTGACGCCCTCTTCTGCGTCACCCCCGCCCAGCACACGCGCGCCACGCTCACGCGCCTTGAAGGCTGGTTCAAACCGCTCGCCCCCGTCGTCCTGTGTTCCAAGGGCATTGAGCTGTCCACCGGCAAGTTCATGACCCAAGTGCTCGCCGAGGAACTCCCCGACGCCATTCCCGCCGTGATGTCTGGCCCCAGCTTCGCGATTGACGTGGCCAAGGGACTGCCCACCGCCGTCACCCTAGCGATCGCCGACGCGGCGCGCGGCGCCGAACTCATCGAGGCGATCTCGACGCCCACCTTCAGGCCTTATCTGGGTACGGACCTTCTGGGTGCGGAAATTGGCGGCGCCGTGAAGAACGTCCTCGCCATTGCCTGCGGCATTGCGCTCGGTAAGGGCCTCGGGCGGTCTGCTCATGCTGCCCTCATTGCGCGCGGCTATGCCGAGATGACCCGTCTCGCCCTCGCGCTCGGCGCAGACCCCGAAACGCTGACCGGCCTCTCTGGCCTGGGCGACCTCGTGCTCACCTGCTCATCGGAAACCAGCCGCAACATGTCGCTCGGGCTTGCCCTCGGCAAAGGCGAGGCGCTTGCGGACGTTCTCGGCTCACGCAACTGCGTCACCGAAGGTGTCGCCACGGCCTCTGTCCTGCGCCAGCTGGCACGGCGCCGCGGCGTCGAGATGCCGATCTGCGAAGCGGTCGCCGCGGTCGTCGAAGGAACCATCACGGTTGATGAGGCCATTGTGGCCTTGCTGGCAAGGCCTGTGACGACCGAGACCGCCAGCACTTAGCGCTGCGTCACCCCTCCCCCCGCCCCGCCAGCCTGCTACACTCCGTCCCGAACGGAGGAACCGCCATGCTCAAGAAATCCTACGAAGCCTTCAAGGTGACGATCGAGAACAAGGTCGCCCACATCCAGATGTCGCGCCCCGAAGCGATGAACACGATGAACAAGGCCTTCTGGAACGAGCTTCCGGAGATCGTCCGAACGATTGACACTGAGGCCCTCGCCCGCGTCATCGTCATCTCCTCGACCGGCAAGCACTTTTCCGCCGGCATGGACACCACGGTCTTCACCGGCCACCGTCCTGCCGGTCCACAGGACCGTTACGTCGCCGCCGAAGCCTTCCGCACAAACGTCAAAGCCATCCAGGCCTCGTTCAACTGCATGGAAGAGGCCCGCATTCCGGTACTCTTCGCGCTCCACGGCGGCGTCATCGGCGGCGCGATCGACATGATCACGGCCGGCGACATCCGCTGGTGCACGAAGGACGCCTTCTTCTGTATTATGGAAATCAACATCGCGATGACCGCCGATGTCGGCACCTTCCCGCGTCTGCAGCGTTACATCCCGGAAGGCTGGGTCAAGGAAATGGCCTATACCGGCCGGCGCATTGATGCGGCCAAAGCCAAGGAAATCGGCCTCGTCAATGACGTCTTCAACTCGCAGGAAGACATGCTCGCCTACGTCATGGAGACGGCCCGCGAGATCGCCTCAAAGAACCCCGTCGCCGTCACCGGCTCGAAAGTCCTGATCAATTACGGCCGCGACCACACCACCGCAGACACGCTCGATTATATCGGCATCTGGAACGCCGCGATGTTCCCGCCGCCCCACATGGCCGAGGCCTTCGCCGCCCGCGCCGAAAAGCGCGAGCCTGTCTTCCCGGACCTCGCGCCCGTGCGCACGGAACCTATGTAAACAAGGCGACATAGGCCATCGGGATGGGTTTAGGTTGAACGACGGGGGGCGCGCTGATTGCGCGGACCGGTCTTCAAGGCCAAATACCCGTCCCGATGAACTCGGTCATAGACGTTCTCACATCGCCGCAAACCGCCAGCGCGCGTTAGCAGGTTGGCCAGCAGCTGGGCCTTTCGGAGGCGCAGACCGGGCAGGCAAACCAGGCCGTGAAGACGGCGCCGCCGATTATCGCCGGCATGATGATGGCGCACCGCTCCAGACAGGCCTCGGGCAGCGGGCCGAAAGGCGGCTGCGCATTCGGGCTGGATGACCTCATGGACATGCTCGGCGGGGCTGCAAGCGGCCAAACCCCCGGCTCCGAGCAGGGCGGCATGCTGTGCGGCCTCTTGAACATGCTGGACGCAGACAAGGATGGCTCGGCGATGGACGACATCTTCAACATGGTGACGAAAAGCCGGAACTGACCGGCTCAGCAGTCACGCGACCCGGCGCACCAGATCAGCGACGGAGGCCTGAGACCGTCCGACCACGGACGAGACCAGTTCGTGCGAGAAGGTTGCGCCGCTGAACCAGCTCCGCTTTCCGCCTTGCGCCTCGCGCAGCGCGGTAAAAAGGCCGTCCGCCACGGCGTCGATCCGGTATTGCGGAAAGTAGCGCCAGGTCTTCGCAAAAATGACCGTATCCACCTGCACGCCCATACGCTGCAGGTCAGACATCAGGATTTCCCTCAACTCGCGCGGCGTCAGGCTGTTGGAGAACTGCCCGGTCACATAGAGGTGCGCCCCGTCCTCCAGGACGCTGCCCTCCCGGCGCGCGCCGAGGATGGCGCCGCGCAGGGATGGGTCCTTGCAGGCGCGGGAATAGCCATGCACCTGCGCTCCCTTGAACCAGTTCTTCGACGCCACCAGCGTCGTTGTGTAATTCTGCCACTCAACGCCCTGCAACACCGCCTGCTCCGCCGGCAGCAGCGTCGTCAGCTTTGCAAACTCATCCATCGGGATCGTCGAGATCAAGGCGTCAAAGGTCTCCTGCACACCGCCCGACACAATCGTCACCCCGGACTCCCGCCGGTCGATCTGCTCGATGCGCGCCTCCAGCCGCACGTTGAAGCGGGTGGCAAACCGGTTCCAGAACTCGCTCCACCCCTCGACCGGCATCTGCATGTCGTTGAGAACGCCGGAAATCAGCAGGTCGAAGTCACACCACTGCACCGTCTGGCCGATGGTCACTTCCTTGGCATACCCATACCCCTGCGCCGGCAGGATCCGGTGCATAGCGAGGTCCAGCTTTGGCAGCTTCAGCCGCGCCAGCCAGTCGTCCACCGTCATCGCGGACTCGGCCAGCACCGTCTTATCCGACGGCGAGGCTACAATCTGTTTGCGCAGCCTGCCCGCCTCGGTAACGAATTTCAGCGCCTGCACGATCAGCGGCGCACCCGGACCGTTCTTCACATATTCGACGACCGGCGCATCATCGTAGCGGGCCTCGCCGAGGCGCTTCAGCGTCACCCCATGCGCCCTCATCCAGCGCTTAACGATGACGTGCTGGCGCGTCGTGTAACAGGTGCCCATCTCGCTGAGGCCGTCGCCGGAGGTGAACGAAAAGGATTTCCCCCCGATCCGGCTTTCCTTTTCGAAAACAACTGCCTGGTGGCCGGCCTCCTGGAGGAATTGAGCTGCGCTCAACCCCCCCGGGCCGCCTCCGATAACAGCTATCTTCAAGCTCGGCATGCCTTCGGTTCCTTGCACAAGCTATCTGGTGTCAGTGTCGCGATGGCCTGTCCACCGCAACTCGTGTCACGGCCCCATTGTGCCTCTCGCGGCGCCAATATGCGCCTTTGACGCGAGGAGAACGGGCAGGCCGGTTAACGAACCGGAAACGAGACAGGAAAAAACTCTCGCCCGCTCAAGCCTGAAAAACAAGGTTTCTCTGCCATGAACAGGGTTATGAGTGGCACGCACAACTTCCTTGCTTACGTCCTGACGGACAAACCAGGCGCGAACTCGGCCATCGGGCCGCGTATCCGCCTGCAACAGCACCTTGACCTGTCGCGGCTCGTCAATCTGATGGCGCTGATCACGGTCTTCAACACCGCTATCACAGGCTACATCGCCTTCTCGATGACCACCCGCTTCATGGTCTTTGCCTGGATGCTGACCAACCTGTTGATGGCCGCCATTATGATGCTGGATTATCTCCGCAAGGCGGGCCGCGCGGTACCGCAACGGGTCAGCGGGCGCTACGTCCGGCGATCGGAAACGCTGTCCATCTTCGCCGGGTTCCTGTTCGGCTCCCTGCCGCTTTACCTCTTCGGGTCAGACGCCTTCGCCACCCTGATCCTCTCCACGCTATTCACCGTGTCTATGTGCGCAGGCCTGATGTGCCTGCTGCCGCGCAATCCGCGCCTGGTGATGCGCTATATGGCCGGATCGATTACCCCGCTGCTCATTCATGTTGGCCTGCACTTCAATGACAAATTGATCGCCATCGCGATTGCCCTGACGTTGCTCGTACTGATGATCTATTTTGGCGCTCGGTCGGCGTTTAAGCTCTATCTCAAGGAAGTCGAGTTGGTCGCGGAGGCGACCCAGCTGCGGGAAATCCTCGACGTCGCCCTTGACGGTTCCGGACAGGCCGTAGCGGTCCGTTCGAAAGATGGCGAGGTCATCTTCGAAAACGCGCTCTACCAGAAGGTGAAGTTCACGCTCCAGAATATGGAGGCCTCCTGCGGCGTGGTTCACGCCCTCGACCGCTATTGGCAGATTGCCCACTACCAAGTGTCGAGTATCGGGTCGGTCGAGATTTTCACCGACGTCACGCGTATTGAGGACAGCCGCCAGGAAGCCGAGTCGCTCCGTCAGGGCGCGGACGAAGCGAGCCTTGCCAAGACCCGGTTCCTGCGCTCGATCACCTCCGAGCTGCTCGTGCCGCTGCGCACCATCCGGCTGCTCGCGTCGCTGATGGACGCAAGTTCCCAGATCCCGGTGACCAAGGCCGACATGAACCGCGCCTCCGAAAAGATTCGCCTTTTGACGGAAGCACTGGAAGGCCGGGTCGAACAGATCATCGGTCATGCGGGCAGCGTTGCAACGCAGACCGACGTCGCAACCGTGTCCGACCTTTGCGAACCCGCTTCAAGCCCGGTTCTGAAGGTACGCAGGCCGGCCCTGCGCCAAGGCCTGCGCAGCCTCCCGGGGTCCTGACCGGCGCGGGACATGGTGGGCGATGACGGGCTCGAACCGCCGACATCCTGCGTGTAAAGCAGGCGCTCTACCAACTGAGCTAATCGCCCCCGCCGGTTCTTTGCCGGGCCATGCGATGAAAGGCAAGTGCATGCCGGCTTGCGACCACAGATCAGGCGGCGTCAAACTCCGGGGGCGACGCTGGAACGGAGAAGAATACATCCCCCCCAACCAAAAACCCCGCCTCCGTCGCCGAAAGCGGGGTTCTTCAAGTCAGGTCGCGTCCCGCTCAGTGCGGTGCGCGGATCGTGTCCGTGTCGTCGGCCGGTTTTGCCGGGCCGCCCGAGAGGCTTTGCTGCAGCGCCGCCTCGTCCGCCTCCGACCACTCGATTGGCGCCAGCGGCCGTGTGAGCGCCAGGCGCAGTACTTCCTGGATGTCCGACACGGGGATGATCGTCATGCCGATCTTCACGTTTTCCGGAATCTCCTCGAGATCCTTCTCGTTTTCCTTCGGGATCAGCACCGTCTTGATGCCGCCGCGCAGGGCCGCGAGCAGTTTCTCCTTGAGGCCGCCTATCGGCAGCACCCGGCCGCGCAAGCTGATCTCGCCGGTCATCGCCACTTCGCGGTTCACCGCAATACCAGTGAGCAGCGACACGATGGCCGTCGTCATCGCGGCGCCGGCGCTCGGGCCATCCTTAGGCGTCGCACCGTCCGGCACGTGCACGTGGATGTCCGTCGTATTGAACGCCGTCGGCTTTATGCCGAGTGAGACCGACCGCGCGCGTACGAGCGAGCTCGCGGCCTGGATCGACTCCTTCATCACGTCGCGAAGGTTACCCGTGACCTTCATGTTGCCACGTCCTGGCATCTTGACCGCCTCGATGGTGAGGAGGTCGCCTCCGGATTCCGTCCAGGCAAGGCCGGTCACGGCGCCCACTTGGTCGGTCTCGTCAGCAAGGCCGAAGCTGTGCTTGCGCACGCCGGCAAACTCCGAGAGATTGGCCTCGGTGATCGTCAGGCTGCCCGTCTCATTGAGGGCGAGATGGCGCACCGCCTTGCGGGCAAGGCGCGCCATCTCGCGCTTCAGCGAACGCACGCCCGCTTCCCGCGAATAGTAGCGGATGAGATCGCGGATCGCGCCGTCGGTCACGATCCACTCCTCGGCTTTCAAACCGTGATCCTCACGCACCTGAGGGATCAGGTGGCGCTTGGTGATCTCGAGCTTCTCTTCCTCCGTGTACCCCGCAATCCGGATGATCTCCATCCGGTCGAGCAAGGGCTGCGGCATGTTCAGCGAGTTCGCCGTCGTCACGAACATCACGTCCGAGAGGTCGTAATCGACTTCCAGGTAGTGGTCGTTGAACGTCGAGTTCTGCTCAGGATCGAGCACTTCGAGCAGGGCCGAGGCCGGGTCGCCCCGATGGTCCATGCCCATCTTGTCGATCTCGTCGAGCAGGAACAGCGGGTTGCCGCTCTTCACCTTCTTGAGGCTCTGGATCACCCGTCCCGGCATCGAGCCGATATAGGTGCGCCGGTGCCCGCGGATCTCGCTCTCGTCACGCACGCCGCCGAGCGACACGCGTACGAAGTCACGCCCAGTCGCTTCGGCAATGGACTTGCCAAGCGAGGTCTTACCAACACCCGGAGGGCCGACGAGGCAGAGGATCGGGCCTTTCAGTTTACCCGTGCGTTTCTGCACGGCGAGGTATTCGAGGATCCGCTCTTTCACCTTGTCCAGACCGTAATGGTCATCGTCGAGCTGTTTCTCGGCCTTGCGCAGGTCGGTGGCGATCTCCTTGCGCTTGCCCCAGGGCAGCGCCAGCAGCCAGTCGAGATAGTTGCGCACAACGGTGGATTCCGCCGACATCGGGCTCATCTGGCGCAGCTTCTTCAGCTCCGCCTCGGCCTTCGCCTTGGCTTCCGGGCTCATCGGCGCATCGGCGATCTTCTGCTCGATCTCGGCCAGCTCGTCGCGCTCGCCGCCGTCGCCGCCGCTATCACCCAGCTCGCGCTGGATCGCCTTCATCTGCTCGTTGAGGTAATACTCGCGCTGGGTCTTTTCCATCTGCCGCTTGACGCGGTTTTTGATCTTGCGCTCCATCTGGAGCATGCCCATCTCGCCTTCCATGAGGGCGAAGACCTTCTCGAGCCGGTCCTTGGCGTCCGGCATTTCGAGCAGTTCCTGCTTGTCGGACAGCTTCACCGACAAGTTCGAGGCCACCTGGTCCGCCAGTTTGCCCGGTTCGGCCATCTGGCCGATCGAGGAGACCGCTTCCGGCGGAATCTTGCGGTTCAGCTTCACATAGCTCTCGAACTGCTCCTGCACGGCCCGCATCAGGGCTGTGATATCGCCGCCCGAAGGCGCCGCCTCGGCAATCGGCTCGATGGCGGCTTCGAAATACTCGCCGCGGTCATGCAGTTCGACCAGCCGCGCCCGCGATTTGCCCTCGACCAGCACCTTCACGGTGCCGTCCGGCAGTTTCAGCAGTTGCAGGATGGTGGCGAGCGTGCCGACCTCGTGAAGGTCGCCCGCATTCGGGCTGTCAATCGCGGCGTCCCTCTGCGCGACCAGCATGATCTCGTTATCGGACTCCTCGATCATCTCGAGCGCCCTTACGGACTTGTCCCGGCCGACAAACAGCGGCGCGACCATGTCCGGGAAAACAACGATGTCCCTGAGCGGCAACACCGGTACTGTTTTCGATCTTGGCATAACAATGCCTCCTTTACGTGGGTCCCGGCCATGCGGCGACCCGGATTACCCTAAACAACCATATGGGGCGATTATCGGGCGATGCGAAGGATGTGGAAACCGTTAAGCCCACCTTCAACGCCATCGCTGCTCAACAAAGATGTGAATAGAGCTGAGGCGTTGCGGCTTCGGGCGCCGCGTCCAGGTGCCGGCAAGTCTTGAGGACGCGACCAAGGCCGCGTTATGACCGATCGCGGTCCGTTATTTGACACCGGCTGGTGTCACCTGAAGCCCCCCTGCGGTATCTGCACGCAGAGCTTTCAGCAAGACGGAAGAGGACCCGATTTCAAACGGGGCTGCCCCAACCCCTTGTCCCGCCCCGCAAACCCGGCTTCAATATGTCCCTCCCCGCAGAATGCGGAGGGTAAAGGCAGCGTTAACGGTTTCGGCTTCAAGCTGGGGAGACGCACAAGAGACGGAGAATCGGTCCCATGTCCTCAGCCCGGCAACTCAAGCCCGTCGATGACCTGCTGGCTGGCACATCCGGCTATTCCGCCAAGGATATCGAGGTCCTGGAAGGCCTTGAGCCCGTCCGTAAGCGCCCCGGCATGTATATCGGCGGCACTGACGAGCGCGCCTACCACCACCTCTTCGCCGAAGTGCTCGACAACGCGATGGACGAGGCCGTTGCCGGGTACGCCAACCGCATCGAGATCAAGCTCACCGCCGACGGCTACCTCGCCGTCACCGATAACGGCCGGGGCATCCCGGTCGACCCCCACCCGAAATTCCCCAAGAAATCCGCCCTCGAAGTCATCATGACGACGCTGCACTCGGGCGGCAAATTCTCGGACAAGGCCTATTCCACCGCCGGCGGCCTGCACGGCGTCGGCATCTCGGTCGTCAATGCGCTCTCCGAGCACGTCGAGGTCGAAGTCGCCCGCGACCGCACTGTGTATCGCCAGGAATTCTCTCGCGGCGCCCCGATGGGCAAGCTCGCCAAGGTCGGCACCACACCCAACCGGCGCGGCACCTCCGTCCGCTTCAAGCCGGACCCGCAAATCTTCGGCGACAAGCTGCGCTGGCGCCCTGTCCGCCTCTTCGGCATGGCCCGCTCGAAAGCCTATCTCTTCCGCGGCGTTGAAGTGCGCTGGTCGTGTGACCCAGAGTTGCTTCCAGAAGACTCGAAAATCCCCGCCGACGCCGTCCTCTCCTACCCCAACGGCCTCGCCGACCAGCTTGGCGAAGTCTTTGCCGACAAGGCTACCATCACGGAAGCGCCCTTCACCGGCCTCGTGGACCTTGGCCATGACGGCAAGTGCGAATGGGCCATCGCCTGGACGCAGGCCGGCTTCGGCGAACAGGACGGCTTTGCCCGCTCCTACTGTAACACCATCCCGACCCCGGAAGGCGGCACCCACGAAGCCGGCTTCCGCTCCGCCATCACCAAAGGCCTGCGCAATTTCGGCGAACTCACCGGAAACAAGAAAGCTGCCGAGATCACCGCCGAAGACGTGATGGGCCATTCCGGCTTCCTGCTCTCGGTCTTCATCCGCGGCCCGGAATTCGTCGGCCAGACGAAGGACAAGCTCTCCTCCACGCACGCCTTCCGCCTCGTTGAAGCCGCGACACGTGACCATTTCGACCACTGGCTCGCGCAGTCCCCAAAGGAAGCTGGCAAGCTCCTAACCTGGGCGATCGACCGCGCCGACGAGCGCGCCAAACGCCGGAAAGCCAAGGAAATCAGCCGCAAGTCGGCCACCAAGAAACTCCGCCTGCCCGGCAAGCTTGCCGACTGCTCGGCCAAGGGCCCGGAAGGCACTGAACTCTTTCTCGTCGAAGGCGACTCGGCTGGCGGCTCCGCCAAGCAGGCCCGCAACCGCGAGACGCAGGCGATCCTTCCGCTGCGCGGCAAGATCCTGAACGTCGAAAGCGCGTCCGACGACAAACTGATGGGCAACCAGGAACTTGCGGACCTCTCACTTGCTCTGGGCACGGAGCTTGGCCGCCGCTTCAACCTTGATGACCTGCGCTATGAGCGCATCATCATCATGACCGACGCCGACGTGGACGGCGCGCACATCGCCGCCCTGCTGATCACCTTCTTCTACCGCCTTACGCCCGGCCTGATCGAAGGCGGCCGCCTCTATCTTGCCCAGCCGCCGCTCTACCGCCTGTCGAACAAGGGCAACGTCCACTACGCCATGAACGACGATCACCGCGCCGAAATCATGAAGGCGCATTTCAAGGGCAACCAGAAAGTCGATCTCACCCGCTTCAAGGGTCTGGGCGAGATGAACCCGGCGCAGCTCAAGGAAACCACGATGAACCCGGCCTCGCGCACCCTCGCGCGCGTCACCCTGCCGGACTCGATGGACGAACTCACCGAGATGAAACCCGCCGAACTCATCAACACCCTGATGGGCAAGAAAGCGGAACTCCGCTTCAAGTTCATCCAGGAAAACGCGGCTTTCGTCGAAGAGCTGGATATTTGACCCATCGCCAAGAAAAACCAGCGCTACCCTCATCGCGTAAGCGTGGCGAGGATCAATGCCTTGTCTTTAGACGCTAAAACGGCACCACAACCCCGAGCGCCACACGCACCTGCCCCGACCCCGACACTTCAATTATCCGCCGCCGGATCAACACTAGGTCCGTCGCCACCGCGCTGACCGGCAGAACGGCGTCCTCCAGCGGCGTGAAAGGCAAGTGCGTCTCCACGATCCGGCGCAGGCCCGAGGCGCCGAACAGGCTGCCCCGTCCGCGCAGGAATTCGAGCACGCTGCCCGGCGTCACCGGGAACACATCGGCCCGCGCCAGATCGTCTCCAGCGCCGCCACCCCGGCGGCATCGGGCCTGCCCGCAAAGTAGCGGGCATTCAGCGCGCCGACCGAAGCGCCGACGACAAAGTCCGCACGCTACCCGCCGCGACCAGCTCCGCCAGCGCCCCGGCCTGGATCGCCCCCAGACCCCCGCCTTCGGCAAACACAACCGCTGTCGGCATGAACTTTTCGGCCCCCGCACTCGAAGGCCAGCGCTAGCGAGCAAGGCGAGGCGCGCAAATCAACTTTCTGGGACGGGAAGATCTCGGGACGGGACAAAACCCGCCCGACGTTGCCCGATGACATCCAGCTCAAATCTCCCTAAATGCTCCACATGAGCAAAAATCTGAGAATCCTGGCGGCGCAGCTCAATCCGGTAGTCGGCGATATTGCCGGGAATATCGTGCTGGCGCGCGGGGCGGTGCATGAGGCGAAAGCCCGGGGCGCGGACCTTGTGGTGCTGTCGGAGCATTTCATCCTCGGCTATCCGGCCGAAGACCTGGTGCTGAAGCCCTCGGCGGTGGACCTGTCGATGGCCGCCGTGCACGCTCTTGCCCGCGAGACGGCCACCGGGCCGGCCGTGCTGATCGGCGCCCCCTGGCGCGAAGAGGGCGTGCTGCACAACTCCGCCCTATTCCTCGAAGGCGGCGAGATCCGCGCGCGCCATGACAAGCGGGAACTGCCCAATTACGGCGTGTTCGACGAGAAGCGCCACTATACGCCCGGCTGCGGCCCGGCCGGCGTGGTCGATTTCAAGGGCGTGCGAATTGGCCTCGCCATCTGCGAGGATATCTGGTTCGAGCGCGTGCCCCGCGCGGCGAAGGCGGCCGGGGCGGATCTGCTGCTCGTGCCGAACGCCTCGCCCTGGCGACGCGCCATCCAGGCCGAGCGCGCCTCTGCATTCGATAAATGGTCGGACGTCGGCCTGCCCTATCTCTTCCTCAACCAGATGGGCGGCCAAGACGAGCTTGTGTTCGACGGCGCCTCATACGCGACCAATTCCACGCATGGCCGGCGCTGCGGCCTCGTCGGTCAGTTCGAGACCGGGTATGCGCTGGTGGAGTTTGATCCGTCCACGAAGCAGTTCGTGGGCCTCGGCCAGAGCTGTGCGTCAGACCTTGATGGCTGGGCGGCGGAATACCGCGCGGCAATGCAAGGGCTCGGAGACTATGTGCGCAAGAACAAGTTCCCCGGCGTCGTACTCGGCATGTCGGGCGGCATCGACTCGGCGCTGACGGCAGCGATTGCGGCGGACGCGCTCGGGCCTGACAAGGTCTGGTGCGTGATGCTGCCGTCGAAATATACGTCCCCGGACAGTCTGGAAGATGCCAAAGCCTGCGCCGAGGCGCTCGGCTGCCGCTATGACACGATCCCGATCCATCCCGGCGTCGAGGCGATGGGCGAGATGCTCGCCCCCTCCTTCACGGGCACGAAGGCTGACATCACGGAGGAGAACATTCAGTCGCGCCTGCGCGCGGTGACGCTGATGGCCCTCTCCAACAAGTTCGGCCACATGGTGGTGACCACCGGCAACAAGAGCGAGATGGCCGTCGGCTACGCGACGCTCTACGGCGACATGTGCGGCGGCTACAATGCATTGAAGGATTTCTATAAGACGGAAGTCTTTGAACTGACGCAGTGGCGCAACGCGAACGTGCCGCCCGGCTCGCTTGCAGCGAAGCTGAATGTCGTGCCTGAGCGGATCATAACCAAGCCGCCCTCGGCGGAGCTACGCGACAACCAGAAGGACGAGGATTCCCTGCCGCCCTATCCGGTGCTGGACGATATCCTGCGCGGCCTCGTGGACCTTGAGGAAGACGTGGACGCGATCCTCGCACGCGGCCATGACGCCGCCACCGTCCGCCGCATCGAGCACCTTGTCTACCTCGCCGAATACAAGCGCCGGCAGGCCCCTCCCGGCTTGAAAGTCGGCGGAAAGAATTTCGGCCGCGACCGGCGTTATCCGATCACGAACCGGTTCCGGGACGATTAAGGCTTGAAGCCCTACTCCTCTGGCGGCGGGATGACTTCGTCGGTGGGCTGATCGAGACCGTAGGCATCCGTTGCGATCGCTTCGCGCACGGCGTCCACTTCGCCGGGCTCGACGTCAGAGGCTTCGCCATATCCAGTGATGGGCGAGGGATAGATGCCCGGCTCTCCGATCACTTCGTCAAACATCAGCCAAGCCTGCTTGCCGCCGAGGCAGGTGACGCGGGCCCAGAGATTTTCAACCAGCGCCGTGTTGGTGATATCCGTGATATCGGCAAGTTCGCCTTCGTTGATGTCGAATTCCCGGCCATTGAACGACATGACCGTAAACCCCTCACCGACATAGCGCAGGTAGGTCAGCACATCGCCCGTCTTCAGCTCGAGCGTCTCGATCTTGCCGGACTCGCCGATGAACTCGACGGTCGCATCCTGGAGCGCCGTCACCGGCACTTTCTTCGTCGCCACGAAGTATTCGATATCGTCTTCCGCCGTGCGCTCGGCGTTCCAGATCTGGTAATTGGCATATTGCGGCAGGAGGCAGGCAATGTCTTGCGGATCGGTCGGATTCGGGCGCGCGCGGGCGGGCACTTTCACTTCGGCGTCCAGCACCGTGAAGCCCGGCGGATATTCGCCTGGCCAGCCGCCGCTCAGGAACCAGGTGTCGTCATATCCGGACAGGGCTGCATAATCGAGCGGCGGGCGAACGGCCTGTTCTGCCCCCGCGGCTGCGTCGCCCGCGGCCCCTTGCGCCAGCGTTCCCGGGGAAGAGCCGTCTTTTTGTCCACAAGCCGCAAGGAGCAACGCTCCAGCCAGCAACCAGCCGAATCTCATGGCCATCTCCCAGTTCTATTCAACCGTAGATGCTCGTGAACGAAAACAATAGCAAGAATATGGCTGAGGCGCTTGGCTTTTGCCCCGATTTGATGTCGAAAGCGCCTTCTCCAACCCCGGAAAGCCCTGCCCCCCATGACCGCCCCTGTTGTCCGATTCGCCCCCTCGCCCACGGGCCGCCTGCATGTCGGAAATGTGCGCACAGCGCTGGTGAACTGGCTGTTTTCGCAAGGACAGGGCGGCAAGTTCATTCTGCGGATCGACGATACCGACCTTGAGCGGTCAACCAAGGAAAACGAGAGGGTCCTGAAGGAAGACCTGACCTGGCTGGGACTCGTCTGGGCAGACACGTTCAACCAGTCCGAACGGTTCGGAATTTACGACCAGGCGGCTGACAAGCTGCGCACGATGGGCCTGCTCTATCCGGCCTACGAGACGGCCGAGGAGCTAGACGTCAAGCGCAAGATCGCCCAGTCGCGCGGCCGGCCGCCGGTGTACGACCGGGCGGCCTTGAACCTGACAGCCGCGGACCGGGCAAAGCTCGAGGCCAGCGGCCTGAAACCCCACTGGCGCTTCAAGTTGTCCGGCGCGCGGGTCGAATGGAACGACCTCGTGCGCGGACCGCAGGGCATCGACACCTCGTCTGTCTCTGACCCGGTGCTGATCCGCGAGGATGGCAGCTATCTCTACACGCTGCCCTCGGTGGTCGACGATATCGAAGCCGGCATCACGCATGTGGTGCGCGGCGAAGACCATGTGACAAATTCCGGCGCGCAGATCGAGATCTTCATGGCGCTCGGCGGCAAGGCGCCCGAGATGGCGCACATGCCGCTGTTGGTCGGCGCGGATGGCTCGGCGCTGTCAAAGCGGATCGGGTCATTGTCCGTAGGCGAACTGCGCGCGCAGGGCATTGAGGCGATGGCGATCTGCAGCCACCTCGCCAAGCTCGGCACGTCGGACAATATCGAGCCGCGCAGCACGCTGGTGGAGCTGGCGGCGGAGTTCTCCTTCTCGAAGATCGGCCGGGCCCCGGCACGCTTCGACGAGACCGACCTAGAGAGCCTGAATGCGGCGCTTGTGCACGCGATGCCGTTCAGCGCCGTGCAGGCACGCCTCGCCGAGCTTGATCCGCGGGCGGACAATGAGGCCTTCTGGGTTGCCGTGCGGGAAAACTGCGCGCGCATCTCGAGCGCAAAGCCCTGGGTGGAAATCATCTTCGGCAAGGCGGCGCCGGACGTGGCCGCCGAGGACAAGGCGTTCATCGCGGGGGCCGGCGCACATTTGCCAACCGGCGAGCTGACAGGCGCCAGCTGGAGCGAATGGACGAACGCGCTGAAGGCCGCCACGGGGCGCAAGGGCAAGGGCCTTTTCATGCCGCTGCGCAAGGCGCTGACCGGCCTCGAACACGGGCCCGAGATGGGCGCCGTGCTGCCGCTGATCGGGCGCAAGGCTGTGCTGGAGCGGCTGGGTTAGGCCGCTTCACTGAGTTGAGAGCCCCAACCTAACCCGCCTCGCAGGCGGACGGGCTATCGGATGTGAGAGATGGCTGTCTAGAGATGGTTCTCAGAGCAGCCCGAACACAGTCACAGCCCTACCTGTTTGAAGTTGAAGGCGAACGTAGAAGCCCGCGAAAAGGTTTCGCGCCCCGGATGATGAGCACGTCGCGTGCCAGACGAAAACGACCCGGTCGGGTGTGCCTTGTGGACTTTGGCTGGACCTCGGCCTGAAAGCCTCTCGCCGATGCCGCCCCGAAAGGGCGGCTTGTATGGTGCGGTCAAGAGGACTCGAACCTCCACGGGTTGCCCCACAGCGACCTCAACGCTGCGCGTCTACCAATTCCGCCATGACCGCACGACTGGTCTCATTCGAGGCAGACCGGCCGTATAGGGCGGCGCCCGGGCTTTGTGAAGCCCCGAAAAACGCCTATATCGGGAGCGCATGACAAACTTGCCCGAAGTTGACTGGGTGGTCTCAGATACCCCCGTTTCCTATGATGCCGCGCTCGCCCTGATGGACGCGCGGGCGCGGGCGATCCGGGAAGGCGAGGCGCACGAACTCGTCTGGTTCCTTGAGCATCCGGCGCTCTATACGGCAGGCACATCGGCGCGAATCGAAGACCTGAAGGACCCTGCCCGCTTCCCGGTTTTCGGTGCCGGGCGCGGAGGACAGTACACCTATCACGGCCCTGGCCAGCGGGTGGTCTATGTCATGCTGGATGTCGGCGCACGGGGCCGCGATGTGCGCGCCTTCGTGGCGAGCCTTGAGGCCTGGATCATCGAGGCGCTGGCAGCGTTCAATGTAGAGGCGGGCGTCCGGGCGGGCCGGGTCGGCGTCTGGGTGGACCGGACGGAGCCGGGCGGGCCGCTGCGCGAGGACAAGATCGCGGCGATCGGCGTGCGCCTCCGACGCTGGGTGAGCCTGCACGGCATCTCGCTCAACGTGGCGCCGGAACTCGACCATTTCACCGGCATCACGCCTTGCGGGATTGAAGACCCGCGCTACGGAGTCACGAGCCTCGAAGGGCTTGGCCGCGTGGTCTCGATGGCGGAGGCCGACATGGCGCTGAAGGGCGCATTCGAGGCCGTGTTCGGAAGCCGGCTGGTGCGGTTGGCAGACGGGATCCGGCAGGGGGCCGAGGCCCCAACCTAATACCCGCCCGCGAGTTCCTCAGGCGTAAGATCACTTCCGGTGCGCAGAGGGCCCTGCCCGCCATTCGGCAGACGGGCGACGAAGGCCAGCGTCCAGATCATCACGCCGAGCGATGCAAGCGCCCAGACCGGTAGCGCCAGGCCGAGACCGGTGGAGACCGCCATCTGACGCTCGCTCTGCGGCGGGCCGGGAGGGCCCGGCGGGCCGCGGCGCTGCTTACTTTTTGGTTTGTCTTCGGGCTTCGCCTCGGCGGCCGTTTCGCCGGACTTCGGGGCTTCCTCGGTTTTCTCCGCAGGCGGAGCATTCATCTGGCGGTGCTGCGCGGCGCCCATTTGAGTGCCCGCGCCGTAGGCGATCAGGCCGAGCGTCAATGGGATCAGCACGATGACGGCCAGCCAGGTGGGCCGCGCCGCATTGGCAAGCCGGCGGGTGTGCGCGACGAAGGAGGTGAACTCGGTGAGCACGGTGAACAGCGCAAATGGCACGAGGACCGCCGGCACCGTGACAATGACGAAGTTCACGGGCGCGCTGAAGATTTCGGGCGCAAGGCCCGAAATGCCGAGAACCGCGACGACGAGCGAGGGGACCAGATAGAGTGCGATGCGGGAGAGGAACATGAAGGTCCAGGCCCGGCTGAAATGCAGCTTGGCGGTCTCGCCCAGCGGATTGAGCAGGGTTTCGGCCCAGTTCATCGCGCCGGGATCGTCGCGCACGTCGCGGATCCAGGGGCGGTGCGGGTCTATCTCTCCGATGGGGGTGTCCATTGCCTCGTCGCTTTCTGTGATCAGGGTCAGGCCGAAGGGCGGGGGGCCGCGCCGGTTGTTGGCGGGCCATGACGGTTGGGTTTGGGGTCCGAGCGCATGCTGTAGGCCGTAAAGCCGACGAGCGCGCTGGCGACCAGCAGGGAGGCGACCGTGGTCACGGCCGACAGGCGGGCATATTCCGGCGCCTGTTCGGCGAGCGCTTCGAAGGCGGCAGAAAAGCCATCGGCCTGCATCAGCTTCTGGATCTCCTCCTGGATGGTGAAGGCCTGCGGGGACAGGCGCGGCAACAAGACAGCCGAGAGGAACATGTTGACGAAGCCGAACGCGGACAGGAAAGCCAGCCAGAGCCAGGCGCTGTGGCCCGCATCATGGAGGCGTTTGCCGAACAGGCAGATGTACGGGAACATCAGCGTGTATTGCAGGATGCCGAGCCTGGGCGAGACAACCGCCGTCAGGACCGTGATCAGCATGAAGGCGCCGGTCAACACGGCAAGCCCGCGGGCGAAGGGCCGGGGCGCAAGACGGCCTTGCGGCTCGAGGAACAGGAAGCGGAAGTCCATGTGACGGATAAGTTCGCCTGTCTTGTGCGTGGAGGGGACCTTAAGCGCCCCCTTATCAATAAACGATAAAACAAAGCAAGAAAAAAGAGCCGGACGGCCGCGCCCGGCTCTTCTGATCAGGTTAGGCCGCAGTCGTGGATCAGACGAATACGTCGTTGGCCCCGCCGGGGCCCGGACCGTACGGGTTGTCGTTCGGGTCGGTCTTGAAGAGGCTCATGATGCCACCGAGAATGCCAGTCGTGATGAGGGTGGTCAGAATGTTGGGCACAATCGTCGCTTTCTGGGCGTCGTTGATGAGCTCCATCATCCGGGCAAAGTCCGGGCTCGAAGACATCGACTCGCTGATTTCCTGAGAGTACGCGGCCGCGTCAAAACCGAACAAGCCGGGCAGGACATTGCCGAGTACCGAGTTGGCGACACCGGCAACGAGGATGAGCCACAGCATGTGGGCACCCGACTTGCCATTGTCGTGGAAGCGCTTTGCATGGATGGCGATCCAGCACCAGATGACGGCAAAGGTGAAAAGGCCGAAAAAGCCATGCACGAAGGTGCCCAGAACGCTAATGGCGGCGCTCGCAAGGAACAGGATACCGACCGCGCGCCAATACGTAGGCTGATCGATGCGGCCGTTCGGGGTAAGAAAGAGTTTCATGTAATCCGTGCTCCTGACGATGGGGCGCCCGCCCCGTCCAAGTCTGTTGGATAACAGTCATTTGACAGGCAGGCCTTGCCCTACTGCTCCGCCACTCGCGGACCATAGCAGGCTGAACCGGTTTCCGGAATGCTAAGTGCGGGTTCTCCTGGAAAATCAGGCGAACTCGACCATGATTTCATCTGCGGCGACGCTGTCGCCCGCCTTCACGTTGATGGCTTTCACGGTGCCTTTGGCGCCGGCCCGGATGATGTTCTGCATCTTCATCGCCTCGACGATGCAGACAGCCTCGCCTTCCTGCACGTCCTGGCCGAGCGCGACATCCATCGACACGACGAGGCCGGGCATCGGCGAGATGATGAGTTTCGAGGTATCGGCCTTTGGTTTCTCCGGCAGACGCTCATGCAGGCCGGCGACGAAGGGCGTGCAGACGAGCGCGCGCAGGGCAACGCCGCGGTGGCGGAAAAGATAACCTTCAGTGCGGTCCGCGAACTTCACGGCGAAGGGTTTGCCGTCGAGCACGCCTTCGACGAGGTGGTTGCCCGGCTGCCAATTGGTGACGAGGCTGTGAGGTTTTCCTGCGTCCACGGCAATCTGGGCTTCGCCATGCTCGCTGATGTCGATGGTGACATTGTGGTGCGTGTCGCCGAGGATGACGACCCAGTCCTGGCGGGGCGCGCCGGCCGGCGCAACGCGGCCGGAGATGCGGCCGGCGCGGCGGTCACAGAAGGTGTGGACGTAGGCGGCGGCGCAGACGAGCTGCGTTTCCTGCATCTTCGTGGGCGCAACGCCCTGGAAGCCTTCGGGGAACTCGTCCTTGATATAGGCGGTGGTGATGTTGCCGGATCGGAAGCGCTTCTCGTCCATCACGGCGGCGATGAACGGGATGTTGTCCTGGATGCCTTCGATGTGGAAGCGGTCGAGCGCTTCGCCGTGCACATCAAGGGCGGTGTCGCGGTCCTTGCCCCAGGTGATCAGCTTGGCGATCATCGGGTCATAGAACATGGAAATCTCGTCGCCCTCGCGCACGCCCGAATCCATACGGACTTCGCCCTCGCCGAGCTTTCCTTCCGCGGGCGGATGGAAGCGCTTGAGGCGGCCAATGGATGGCAGGAAGTTGCGGTAGGGATCTTCTGCGTACACACGGCTCTCGACCGCCCAGCCGTTGATCTTGACGTCCGACTGCTTGATCTTGAGCTTCTCGCCATAGGCGACGCGCAGCATCTGTTCGACGAGATCAACACCGGTGATCATTTCCGTGACCGGGTGCTCCACCTGCAGGCGGGTGTTCATTTCGAGGAAGTAGAAGCCCTTGTCCTTGCCGGAGGCGACGAACTCGACGGTGCCGGCGCTGTCATACTTCACGGCCTTGGCGAGGGCGACGGCCTGCTCGCCCATCTTCTTGCGTGTTTCCGGATCGAGCAGGGGCGACGGTGCTTCCTCGATGACCTTCTGGTTGCGGCGCTGGATCGAGCACTCGCGCTCGTTGAGGTAGATGCAGTTGCCGTGCTTGTCGCCGAGCACCTGGATTTCGATGTGGCGCGGCTCAAGGATGAATTTCTCGATAAAGACGCGGTCGTCGCCGAAGGCGGCCTTGGCTTCGGCCTTCACGGCGGGGAAGCCCTCTTCGGTTTCCTTGTCATTATAGGCGACGCGGATGCCCTTGCCGCCGCCGCCGGCCGAGGCCTTGATCATGACGGGGTAGCCGATCTCGCGCGAGATCTTGAGCGCTTCCTTGGTATCCTCGATCAGGCCCATATGGCCGGGCACGGTGGAGACGCCGGCTTCGGCCGCGAGTTTCTTGGAGCTGATCTTGTCGCCCATCGCGTCGATGGCGAAGGCGTTCGGGCCGATCCAGCCGATCTTTTCGGCTTCGAGGCGTTTGGCGAAGACTGGGTTCTCAGACAGGAAGCCGAAGCCCGGGTGGATCGCCTCGGCGCCGGTCTGGCGCACCGCGGCGATGATCTTGTCCTGCACGAGGTAGGACTGTGCCGCCGGAGAGCCGCCGATGTAAACCGACTCGTCGGCCATCTCGACCGCCATCGAGTTGGCGTCGGCATCCGAATAGACCACCACAGTCTTGATGCCCATCCGCCGGCACGTCTTGATAACGCGAACGGCAATCTCGCCTCGGTTGGCAATCAAAATCTTGCTGAACATACGCCCCAGGAGCCCCTCAAAGTAAAACCTGTCACAGTTAAGCCGGGTGTGCCGCCTTGTCCATGCTTGCCGCTCCGGCAATTTGAGGCCCTGTCCTTGCCGGATGGCCGGGCCGGTTTAAGGTGCCAGCCTAGCTGGATTGCAGGGGGCACAGTTCATGAGCACGTCAAACCGTTGGCTGCGCCGGATCGGCACCGTGTTGGCCGCGCTCGTGATTGCGGGGGGCGCGGGCTGGATGCTCATCGGGCCGGACTGGCGGGCGCTGGCGTCCCATCCGCCCGAGGGCCGCGGCGTATTGTTCTGGTCCGTGCCGCAACGCGACGCCGCGTTCCGGATGATGGACCGGCTGCCGCTGATCATCGAATCGCGGCCCATCAAGAAAGGCGCGGCAGTCCATCCCCTGCCCGAAGGCGCCTCCCTCGATCTCGGCGCAACGATTAACCTCGATGCCTACATGGAAAGCCAGAACGCCGCCGCACTGATCATCGTGCAGGACGGCAAGATCCGGCTGGAGCGCTATGGCAACGACTTTACCGATCATGGCCGCTGGACCAGTTTCTCGGTGGCAAAATCGCTGACCTCGACCCTGGTCGGCGCCGCGATTGCCGACGGCCATATCAACAGCCTCAGTGACAAGGTCAGCACCTACATCCCCGATCTCAAGGGCTCGCCCTATGACGATGTGACCATCGCTCAGCTGCTTACGATGACCTCGGGCGTGGCCTGGAACGAGGACTATGAAGACCCGAACTCCAACGTTGCGCAATTCGACCTGCATGTGCCCGGGCCCGGCGTGAACGGCACGGTATCTTACATGCGCAGCCTTGGGCGGGCGCATCCGCCAGGCGAAGTGTGGAACTACTCCACCGGCGAGACAAATCTCATCGGCGTGCTGGTGAGCTCTGCGACTGGCAAGACGGTGGCCGATTACCTGTCAGAGAAAATCTGGGCGCCCTTCGGCATGGAACAGGATGCCAGTTGGCTGCTCGGCGCGGACGGGCATGAGATCAGCGGTTGCTGCATACAGGCAACCACGCGCGATTTCGCCCGGTTCGGGCAGTTCATCCTGGACGGCGCCGCAACGCCCGCTGGGCCTGTCGTGCCGGCGGACTGGCTGGCAACCGCGACGTTGAAGCAGGCCGATTATGGCTTGGCCGGTGAAGGCTACGGGTTCCAGTGGTGGACCAAGGACGCGGGCGCCTTCGAGGCCGACGGCATTTTCGGACAGGGCATCTTCATCGACCCCGCGCGGCGTCTGGTGATTGCGTCCAACGCCAACTGGACAACCGCGCTCGGCCTGAGGGACGGTGAGTTCGAGGAACGCAAGGCATTCTACAAGTCGGTACAGGCGGCGGTGGACGCAGAATAACGACCGAGCAGGCAGGCCTACTCGCGGGGATCGTGTTGCTCACGGCTCCGCTGGATCACGTTGCCCGCCGGGTGATCTCCGCGTGGTTCCGGATACTCGGTCTGCTGGATGAACTTGGTGAAGAGGTGGAGCAGCTCACGCGGAACATGAGCGTCCATAAGCGTATCGAGTGAGTCCGCCTGCCGCGCGATCATCATGCCCACCGAGCCGTGCATATCGACCCGGAAATAGTTCATCGACCAGTTCGGGAAGGCACGCCGCTCTGCCCATTCGGCCATGATCCTTACGACGCCGGTGTGGCGCCGGTCACGCAGGATGCGGGCATAGAGGTCGTTCACTTCGTCATGCGGTCCCTCGATCAGCTGCATGAAATTCTGGCCGTTATGGACCAGGTATCCCGTGATGAAGCGTTCGTTGTTATTGGATTGGGACTCGTTGAGCAGCCGTTCGACGTCATGGTCGGTCAGGCCCGGTTGGGCCGTACTGACGTAGACGAGGCGAAAGAGACCATCCAAGATACGAATCCGTCAATCTGTGTTGACACTTTTTGCCTTCTTGCCGGTTGCTTACAAGCCGGGGGTTCACTCTCGTATCGCGTGCGCGCCGATAGACACTCCAGGATACGCCGCGCTAATACAATGCCAGACAAATCATACGCGGCGGGAGGAAAATCATGAATGAGCCCAAGGACCTTGAAGGGCGACATGCGCTTGTGACGGGATCGGCAACCGGCCTTGGCCGCTCGATCGCCCTGCGGCTCGCCGAGCGGGGCGCCAGCGTCATCATCAACTGCACCAAGTCGGTCGCGGACGCCGAGGCGACGGTCGCCGACTGCCAGAAGGTGGGCGCGCAGGCCCGGCTGGTTCAGGCCGATGTCTCGACGGATGAAGGCAGCGCGAGACTCGCCGAAGCGGCGGCGCAAGGGGGACGCCTCGACATCCTCGTCAACAATGCCGGGATCACCAAGCATGCGCGCGATCATTCGGACCTCGACGCCCTGAGCCGCGAAGACTTCCTGCACACCTATGCGGTGAACGTGGCGGGGCCGTTCCTGATGCTCCAGAAGGTGAAGCCGCTGCTCGTCGAGGCGCACCGCCAGACCGGCCGCGCTTCGGCCGTGCTGAACGTTTCGTCGATCGCCGGCGTCACCGGGATCGGCTCGTCGGTCGCCTATGCAGCCACCAAGGGCGCGCTGAACACGATGACGCTGAGCCTTGCGCGGGCGCTGGCCCCGGCGATCCGCGTCAACGCGATCTGCCCTGGCTTTATCGGCACACGGTGGTTCAAGGACGAGATGAGCCCGGAGCAATACGCGAAAATGGAAGCTGGCGTGGCGGCGTCGGTTCCCCTGAACGTCGCCAGCGGTCCGGATGACGTTGCCGACTCTGCCGTTTTCTTCCTGACGGACGCCTCCCGGCACGTCACCGGCGAGACTTTGCTCGTGGATGCGGGGCTACATCTGGGGTATGCACCGCTGGTCGCGCGCTGAGCCTGCTTTTTGTTGCGAATCTGCCACACAAGTGTGGATTCGCTGCATCGCACAAAGCACGGGCATGCCGCATCCGGCCTGCCCAAAAGCCCGGCGCAGTTCGCTCAAAAGGCCAGTTAACGCTACGCTTCCCATCGAAATCGAACGCGGACTGGGGTCGTCTGACCTCGCCGCTCGATCCGGAGCGTGGATACAGAAGCAAGGTCTCTTTTATGAAAAACAATCTCTCCCGGGCCAGCCTCCTTGCCGCCGCGCTTGTCGCCGCAGCGGGAACCGCTCAAGCTCAAGGCGCAGTGTCCTACAACGTCGCTGTCACGAACGACTATGTCTGGCGGGGTGTCTCGCAGACCGACAACGGCGCAGCCCTCCAGGCCGGCGTCGATTACACCAACGGCTCGTTCTATGCCGGTGGCTGGGCCTCGAATGTCGATTACGGCTCTGACGCCGATATTGAAGTTGACCTCTATGGCGGCTTCCGTGGCGCTTTCACCGAGAACCTGTCCTGGGACGTTGGCGTGATCACCTATCTTTACCCTGGTGAAGACGATCTGAACTTTACCGAACTGAAGGCCGGCCTCGGCTTCACCGCGGACGCCCTCTCGGGCGGCGCAACGGTCTATTACGACCCGGACAACAAGAACACCTATGTTGAAGGTACTGGCGCTTACGCGTTCACCGACAAGCTCAAAGGTCTGGCGAGCGTTGGCAATGCCAGCTTCGACGGCGGCGGCGACTACACCAACTGGTCGCTCGGCGGTGCATACGCCTTCGAACTCTTCGACCTGACGCTTAAGTACAGCGACACTGACATCGACGACGCCATCGCAGGTGACACGGCCGACCAGAACTTCGTCGTGATGATCTCGAAATACTTCTGATCGACGGATCTGTAGCGTTTGGCCGGCACTCTGGTGCCTGGCACACTGTCCCCCCTTCGGTTCGCCGGAGGGGGGATTTCTGTTGGCGGGCTCGCCATGGGAGTTCGGCCGGCTGAGGGCTGGAAATTGCGCGCGCGCGACGCTATACGCATGGACTTTCCTCCTGGAGAGGCACAATGCGCATCGGCGTTCCAACCGAAATCAAGAAGCAGGAATCGCGTGTCGGCCTGACACCCGAAAGCGTGGGCGAACTGGTCCGCGCGGGCCACAGCGTGCTGGTGCAATCGGATGCGGGCGTGAACTCCGGTTTCAACAATGACGCCTATCTCGCTGTCGGCGCGCAGACCGCGCCGGACGCCGCAGCGGTGTTCGGCGGCAGCGAACTGATCGTGAAGGTGAAGGAGCCGCAGCCGGAAGAGACCGCGCGCCTGACGCCGGAGCATACCCTGTTCACCTACCTGCACCTTGCGCCGGATCCGGTGCAGGCAAAGGGCCTGATGAAATCGGGCTGCCTCGCGATCGCTTATGAAACCGTCACCGACGCTGAGGGCGGCCTGCCGCTGCTGCGCCCGATGAGCCAGGTGGCGGGGCGCATGTCGATGCAGGTGGCGGCCTGGGCACTGATGCGCACGAAGCGCGGACGCGGCATCCTGCTCGGCGGCGTGCCGGGCGTGGCGCCCTCGAAAGTGGTGATCATCGGCGGCGGCGTGTCCGGAACCCACGCAGCGGAGATCGCCGTCGGCATGCGCGCGGACGTGACCGTCTTCGACCGGAACAATGTGCGCCTCGGCCAGCTCGACGAGCAGTTCCGCGGCAGCCTCAAGACGATGTACTCGACCGCGCATGCGCTGGCCGAAGCGATCAAGGAGGCTGACCTCGTGATTGGCGCCGTGCTGATCCCCGGCGCTTCGGCGCCGAAGCTCGTCAGCCGCGAGCAGCTGAAGACGATGAAGCCCGGCGCAGTGCTGGTGGACATTGCGATCGACCAGGGCGGCTGTTTCGAGACGAGCCACGCGACGACGCACGAAGACCCGATTTATGACGTGGACGGAATACTTCACTATTGCGTCGCGAACATGCCGGGCGCCGTGCCGCGCACGTCGACTTACGCGCTGAACAATGCCACCCTGCCCTTCGTGATGCAGATCGCGGGCAAGGGCACGCGCGGCGCGATCAATGCGAACCGGCACCTGGCCAATGGCCTGACGGTCGATCAGGGCACGATCGCCCACAAGCTGGTCGCGCGCGATCTCGGCGAGACCTATGTGCGCCCGAGCTGGCTGAACGTCGCCTTCACCTGAGGCCCGCCACGCCTGTGCGCCAATCCGCGTGACAGGCAGCGCCGCCATGCTATCTTCCTGCCGGGACGGTCGGGGGACCATAAGTCATGGGTGGACGCACATGGGAACGACATCGACAACTCGGAAACTGGCATTGGCCGCCTGCGCGGTGGCGGCGCTGGCGATACCTTCGGCGGCGCAGGGCGCTGGGGGTGCGGCCAAGCAGGTCGTCAATCCGGCGCCGGTCAATTACTGGATGGACATCTCCACGGGGCAACCGATGCAGGGCGGCGGCCTGATGGGCCTCGGCGCCATGATGGGCGGCGGAGACCCCGGCTTCGGCAGCGCCTTTGGCAATGGTGACAACTGGTTTGGCGCGGCCAACATGGGCCAGGATGGCAAGCGGGTGGACATCGCGATCTTTGATGCGCGCACGTCCGGCACGGTGAAGGCCGATCAGGCGATCCCGAAAACGGTGAAGCTCGGCGCGAGCCTGCCGCTTCGCCCACCGGCAAAAGTCAGCGGCCGGACGCCGTTCGACGAGCCCACGCCCGAGGCGCCCGAAGGCAAGATGAAGATCACGATTCTGACCTATTGGGGCTGCGGCGCGAAGGTGCGCCCCGGCCAGCCGAACGTCCAGACCATTGAGTTCGACAGCAAAAAGGGCGTGGACGTCTGGGGCGAGGCGCTCCGCTCCCGGGTCGAGATCGACCGGGGTGCGACGTCGAACCGGAATTCCAGTTTCTGGCCGAACAAGGACAATTCCAAGCGCGTGCCGAAGGATGCTTCGCTCGCGGGAACGCATACGGTGACGGGCGCGGGACTGCCGGCGAGCCTCAGCTTCTCGATCCGCGCGGCGCAGGACTTCCTGCCGGACCTCGGGCTCGGCTCCAGCGGCGACAAAGCCTCCGTGATCACGCTCGCCTGGTCGCCCCTGGCGCAGGCCTCAGCCTATTTCGCGAATGCCAGCGGCATGGCGATGAAGGAAGGAAGCGGCGGACAACCGGAAGAGATGACCTTCACGCAGTGGAGCTCGTCCGAAGTGCCGGAAGCCGGTGACGGTCTCGTGAACTATCTCTCGAATGCGAACCAGGAAAAGCACCTGAAGGAAAAGGCAATCCTGCCGACGTCGAAAACATCGTGCGAGATTCCGGCGGGCATCTTTGCCGATGCGATGTTCGTGAACGCACGCGGCATTGCCTATGGGCGGGAACTCAACATCGTGCATCCGGAGCGGCCCGCCGATCCGAAAGTGGCCTGGGATCAGGAATGGACTGCGCGGGTTCGCGTCAAATCGGTTGCGAACCTCATGGTTGGCAACCTCTCGGACAACATGTCCGCCGGGATGGCTGCGGAAGGCATGGCGGATGCGGGCAGCGACCTGCCGAAATGCCCGCCGCCGGAAGCGGGCGACATCGTGAAGGAGGCGCTGATGTCCCAGATTCCGGGCGCTGGCCTGTTCGGCAAGAAGAAGAAAGACGAGCCGGCCTGCCAGCCCTGATGTCTCAAGGCTGACGGACGGGGCGGCTATTGCTTCGCGACGTCGCCGCGCACCATGACGAAATCGACCTGCTTGAGGACTTTCACGTCCTTCAGCGGGTCGCCCTTAACGGCGATGAGGTCGGCGCTCTTGCCCGGCTCAAGCGTGCCGATTTCGGCGGTCAGTCCCAAGAGGTCGGCGGCGTTGACCGTTGCAGCCTTGATGGCTTCGGCGGGCGGCATGCCGAACTTCACCATGAGTTCGAACTCATCGGCGTTGCGGCCATGTTTCGAGACGCCCGCGTCCGTGCCGAAGGCGATCTTCACGCCCTTGGCGTAGAGCACTTCGAGGCTCTTGCCGGTGATGCCGATACGCCATTCGATCTTGGCCCGGACATCCGGCTCATAGGCGTCTGGATTGTCTTTCAGGCGTTCGATATATCCGTTCACGGTCGAAAGCGTAGGGACGTAATAGGCGTCAGAAGCCACAAAGGCGTCGATGGTTTCGGGGTCGAGGATCGTGCCGTGCTCGATGGAATCAACGCCTGCAAGCAGCGCGAGGCGGATGCCGTCCGCGCCGTGGGCATGGGCGGCCACCTTTTTGCCGAAGAGCTTCGCGGTTTCGACAATCGCGCGGGCCTCGTCGTCGAACATCTGCTTGCCGAGACCGGCGCCGATACGGCTGTTGACGCCGCCAGTGGTGGCGAGCTTGATCACGTCCGCGCCCCGCGCGATCTGCAGGCGCACCGCGCGGCGGCAATCATCCGCGCCGCTGCACGTATTGCCGGTTGCGTTGAAGAACTCGCGCAACTCGTCGCGGAAGCCGAGCGAGCCGTCCATGTGGCCGGCCGAGGCAGAGATCGACGCGCCCGCATCGAGGATGCGCGGACCCGTGACCTGGCCGTCATTGATAGCATCGCGCAGAGCGAGCACAGCGCCGTCGCCGTCACCGAGGTTGCGCACGGTGGTAAAGCCGGCGTTCAGCGTCTTCATTCCATTGCCCCAGGCATTGAAGGCCTGCGCGGCGGGCGAGAGGGTGACGTCTTCGAGCTGCGAAGCGATGCCGCCGGTGTCAGACGTCAGGTGGACGTGGCTGTCGATCAGGCCCGGGAGCACATAGTGGCTCTTGAGGTCAATGACGCGGATCTCGTTGTCCTTCGGCGCTTTGTAGCCGGCTTCCAGCGCGACGATCTTTCCATCGGTAATGATGATCGTGGTCGGCCCGCGCGGGGCTTCGCCCGCAATGGCAAGCACCTTGCCGGCCTGGACGTAAACGGTATCGGCGACGGCGGGCATGGCCAGCGCGGCGATCACGCCGGCGCAGGCCAATGCGCGATGAAAGGGGACAGTGATCGGCATCAGGATGAGACTCCGCAGACGTTTGAAACCAAGACTTGCCTAGGTGTTATCAGTCCCGCGCGGGCATATAAAGCCTCGCCGGGAGTGATCCCTTCGGCAGAAAGAACACCGGTACCACACGAATGGAGAACCCATGATCGACCTCATCACCGACAAGCGCACGCGCGGCCTTGGCGGCGGATTTGAAGTGGGCCGTGTGCTGCCCTTTGCGAAGCGGCGCATGATGGGCCCGTTCATCTTCTTCGACCAGATGGGGCCTGTGGACTTTGCGGCCGGCATTCCGCGCGAGCTCGATGTTCGGCCGCATCCGCACATTGGCCTGTCCACCGTGACCTATCTTTATTCCGGCGCGATGACGCACCGCGACAGTCTCGGCTCCAAACAGGAGATCAAGCCGGGCGCCGTCAACTGGATGACAGCCGGCAAGGGCATTACGCATTCCGAGCGCGTCGAACATGCGCGAATGCATGGCGCGCGCATGCACGGCGTACAGGCCTGGGCGGCGGGGCAGATGAAGCTGCCGGACGGGGACGATCAGGAATTCACGCCCCTGCCGGCGGGGTGAGCCGTTCGCCGCAGCATTTGACACGGCGCCGCGCGGGCGGCATCACGCGTGCGATGACGCCCGCCGAACTCCTCTCGATCCTGTTTGAACCAGAAGCTGCGGCCGACAGCCGGGACCTGCGCGCTTTCCTAAAGGCTTCCGGACCCGGCACGCCGGCGAGCCCGTCCGCGTTCGAGCGTCTCGTGCGGGTCGCATCGCGCGCGGACAACCGGCGCGCGGCGGGCGCGGCGGGGCATCAGGCCGCGATCCGGCGCCTCTTCCCGGATACGCCGGACGACGCCGTGACGGCCTTCTGTGTCAGCGAGGACAAGGGCCCGCGACCGGCGCATATTCTAGCCGCGCTGACGCCGGACGGCGCCGGGTTTCGGCTGAACGGCGTGAAGCGCTGGGGATCGATGTCGCCGCTGGCCGACGTGCTCTATGTTGCTGCTTCTATTGGGCAGCTCGACGGGCGCAATCAGCTGCAGATGGTGCGGCTGCCTGCGGGGCGCGGTGGCCTCACGCTCGATACATCAGCCTACGGAGCGTATCAGGACCATATGCCGATTGCCGATCTGATCCTTGAGGACATCGCGATCGGCGCCGGAGAGATTCTGCCAGCAGATGCCTATGAGACCTATATCAAGCCGTTCCGGCTGATCGAAGATGTTTACAATACGGCGGCTACTCAGATTGCCTTGTTGCGCCTCGGGCGCGCCCATGGATGGCCGCAGGATGTGTTGGAAGATCTCGCGGCGCTGGTCGTGCAGGCGCACGCGATCTCACAGACGCCGATGGCGCGGGCAGAAGATGTCATCGTGATGTCAGCCTACTTCCGGGCATCGGACGCGCTCTGGAGCCGGATCGGGGACAGCTGGACGCGCATACCGGAAGCGGACCGCGTACGCTGGAGCCCGGGAGCCGGCACTCTTGGCGTTGCTGCCAGGGCCCGCGAAACGCGGCGCAGCAAGGCGTGGGTATCGATCACAGGCTGAGCCTGCGAAATCTAAGCGGCGAGGGGGAGTGTCCTTGCTTCATCCGGCGCCTTCACTCGGCCCCCCGGACCGAGTGATCGGCTGCGCGGACCGGCTTGGATGGTGCGGGCGGCCGGGCTTGAACCGGCAAGGCCTTGCGGCCGAGGGATTTTAAGTCCCTTGCGTATACCAATTTCGCCACGCCCGCGCTGGATTCAGGGTTAGGGCGCAGTCGCGCGGATGGCAAGCTGGCGCGTTCTGGAGACGGTTCCAAGCACAGGGAAAGCAGGCTAAGCCTCGCCGTCACAAACACGCCAGAAGGCGGCAAGCGGGGAAAAAATCCATGGCCGAGACGGGTGAGACCTCCCCGCCGCGTGAAGGTATTCCGGACAGCGACACCGGCTTCGCCGCGAAGTTCGGCCTGTTCGCGGGCCCCGTACTGGCGCTGATCGTCGCCTTCCTTCCGCCGCCCGGGGGACTTGAGCCCAGCGCCATGATGGTCGCCGGCCTGTTTCTGCTGATGGCGATCTGGTGGGCCACCGAGGCGCTGCCGATGGCGGTGACGTCGCTTCTGCCGCTCGCCATTTTGCCGCTGTTTGGCATCATGGAACTCAAGGACGTTGCCGCGCCGTATGCAGACCCTGTGGTGATGCTTCTCCTCGGCGGGTTCCTGGTGGCGCTCGCCATAGAGAAATGGAACCTTCACCGTCGCATTGCGCTTAACGTGCTGCGTGTTTCAGGCGCGCGCGTGAAAATTCTCACAGCGGGCGTGATGCTGGCAACGGCGCTCTTGTCGATGTGGATTTCCAACACGGCGACGGCGCTCATGATGACGCCGATCATCCTGTCGGTCGCGGTGGCGGCCGGCGGCGGTCCAAGGCTCGCGGTCGCGCTGCTGCTCGGCGTTTGTTATGCCGCCTCGATTGGCGGCCTCGGCACGCCGGTGGGCACACCGACGAACCTGATCGCCATCGGATGGCTTAAAGAGAATGCCGGGATTGAAATCACGTTCCGGGAGTGGATGGCGACCGGTTTACCGATGATCGCGCTGATGCTGCCCGCCGCCTGGCTGATCCTGACCTGGGGGCTGAAATCCACGCCCGAACAGGCCAAGGCAGCCAGCGCGTCCATTCGCGCGCAACATGGCGCGCTCGGGCGCATGACATCCGCCGAGGCGCGCGTGGCCACCGTGTTCGCCTGCGTGGCCGCCGCGTGGATCCTGCGCGAGCAGCTGATCAAGGCGCCGGCCCTCGCCGGCCTGACCGACATGGGCATCGCGATGCTCGGCGCCGTGGCGATGTTCCTTGTGCCGCACGGCGATACGTCCGAACGGGCGGTGGGACGCGGACGCGCCCTCCTGGACTGGGAAGACGGGAAGAATGTGCCGTGGGATGTCGTCCTGCTGTTCGGCGGCGGCCTTTCGATGGCTGCGGCGATCCAGGCCTCAGGGCTGGCCGGGTGGCTTGGCAATAACCTCGCCGGCCTTGCGACCCTGCCGCCGATCGTTCTTATCTTGATCATCGTCACGATGGTGGTGTTCCTGTCGGAAGTGATGTCCAACGTTGCCGCGATGACCACGTTCCTGCCAGTGCTCGGCGCGCTCTCGGACGCGACAGGACTCGATATCCGCGCCCTGGTCATCCCCTGCTGCGTGGCGGCGTCCTGCGGTTTCATGCTGCCGATCGCAACGGGCCCGAATGCCGTCGTCTACGCCACGCGCAAAGTGACGGTGCGCGACATGGCCCGGGCGGGGCTTGCCCTGAACCTCACGTGCATCGCGATTATTGCCATGTATTTCGGGCTTTGACGTTAGAGCGATGTCCGCTCAAGTAGGTACCGGTTGAGCGGACGACATCGCGACCAAACAAAACTCCAGCGCCCGGAATCAAAAAAGCGCGCCCCGTTGCCGGAACGCGCCTCTTTAGTTTGCCGGATCAGCGGCGCTAGGCGCGCGCTGGCGGCTAGCCTGGACTATGCCAGTTCGATCGTGCTCACAGCAACCTTGCCGGAGCGCTGATCTTTGGCCGTGTCAAAATTGACTTTCTGGCCTTCGTTCAGGGTTGCGATGCCCGAGCGCTCAAGAGCGGTGACGTGAACGAACACGTCGTTCCCACCGTTTGCTGGCGCAATGAAGCCGAAGCCTTTTTGGCTATTGAAGAATTTCACAGTACCGTTCGTCATATAAGTAAGTCTCATACCAGTTTGTGGGCTGACAATGCGCCAGCCCTTGCATATCGATTATTTGGTGAAGGGTCTGAAACCGCTCCCTTTCGAGGAGCTGCGCCTGATTGTCCGGCCAACGTCGATGAGCGGCATATGCGCCCAGCCCTGCGCAATAGCAAGTTTTTTTCTACGTTACCTTAGGTATTGTCAGACTTTTGACAATTGTCAGCTAACCCGTTCGAACACGGCGGCAAGGCCCTGACCGCCGCCAATGCACATGGTTTCGAGGCCGTAGCGCGCTTCGCGGCGGTCCATCTCGCGCAGGAGCGTGGCGAGAATTCGCCCGCCGGTGGCGCCCACGGGGTGGCCGAGCGAGATGCCGGAGCCATGCACGTTGAGGCGCGCATAGTCGTCTTCTGTGAAGCCCATCGCCTTCGTGCAGGCGAGCACCTGCGCGGCGAAGGCTTCATTGAGTTCGATGAGATCAATGTCCTTGATCGAGAGGCCTGCGCGCTTCAGTGCTTTGTCCGTAGACGGAACAGGCCCGATCCCCATAACCGCGGGGCCGACGCCGCCAGCTGCCCAGGAAACGAGCCGGGCAAGCGGCTTCAGGCCGTATTGTTCAGCCATCTCGCGCGTCATCACGAGGCAGGCGGAGGCGCCGTCATTCTGGCCGCTCGCGTTGCCGGCGGTGACGGTCGCTTCGGGGTCCTGCTTCAGGCGGATTGGCTTCAGCTTGCCGAGCACTTCGGCTGTGGAGTCTGCCCGCGGATGTTCGTCCTTGGTGACGACCGTATCACCCTTGCGGCCCGCCACGGTGACCGGAATAATCTCCTCGGCAAACACGCCGCTGGCCTGCGCAGCGACCGCCTTGGCGTGCGAGGCGGCGGCGAACTCGTCCTGCGCCGCGCGGGTGATCTGGTAATCGCGGCGCAGGTTCTCCGCCGTCTCCAGCATGCCGCCAGGAACGGGGAAGTTCTTGCCGCCCGCCGTGAGGCGGCCCGTGATAAGACCATCATTGACGGTCATGTTCCCCTGCCCGAGGCCCCAGCGCCAGTTAGTCGAGTAGAACGGCGCGTTGCTCATGGACTCGGCGCCGCCGGCGATCACGCAGTCCATCGCGCCGGTGGCCACCTGCATCGTCGCGTTGATGATCGCCTGAAGGCCGGAGCCGCAGCGGCGGTCGATCTGCATGCCGGTCACTTCGACCGGAAGGCCGGCATCGAGGGCAACCACGCGGCCCAGCGCCGGCGCGTCCATCGACGGATAGCACTGCGCGAAGATGACATCATCGACCTTGTCCCGCGGCAGGCCGGTGCGCTCCATCAGGCCGGCAACCACCGCCGCGCCAAGCGCATGCGCGTGGACTTCCTTGAACGAGCCGCCAAAGCCGCCAACGGCCGTCCGCACCGGTTCACAGATCACGACATCACGCATGGCAGGCTCCCAGGATCTTTGCTGGCGTGTTGATAGGCCGTGTCAGGCGCCTCGCGCAACACCCGGCACGCCATGCCGTAACGGCATAATTGTTAGCCGGGGCATGAAAGCTGACATTGCGCGCTGCAGCTTCTTGTATGGGCGGCTGAACAGTCTGCTGGAGTATCGCCTCTGCGACGGCGCCCATCCTTGTTTGGCATGGCTCGCCGACACGGCTGTGCGACGAGGTGCCGGCGCGCGGGATTTCCCCGTAACGCTCGGCAATTTCCTGCCCTGCCCCAAGGCGGTCCTGGGTGTCTCCGCGTACACGAAAACGAACATTCCGGCCGTCAATGCGGTGGCCATGAACGAGACCATCCACGACTTCGGCGGGTTCCCGCAGTTCCTGTTCGACCAGCGCTACCCGGCGCCCGGTGATGCGGCGTTGGCTGACGGCCGGATCGATGACCTGCTGAATTATCGCAGGCCCGCGCCGCGGGCACCCCGCAACCATCCCACGCAGGAGCATCTCATGCCTCTGTTCGCGGCGCTCGGCGCGGGGAGGTTGCACGCGGCCTCGCTTCACCCGTCGCTGACGTTCAGTGTTCTGAGGATGGATGCGTTCGAGTTTGCGGACTGAGCAGGCTTAACCCTGCTGGTCCCGGCCCCGCGCCGTCACCTGCTTGCGCGCTTCCTCGACCGACTCCGCCGAGACGGAAGCCGAATGCTCGATGGAGCGTTTCACTTCTTCCTTCATCGCCTTGCCGAACTCGGTGGCGAAGCCGTCGTCGATCAGTGCCTTGTACTTCTTGAGGAGCACAGGCTGCGTGCCCGTCATTTCGGTCGCGAGCTGCAGCGCCGCGGGCACGAGGTCCGCCGCCGGATAGACGCGGTTCACGAGGCCCCATTTTTCGGAGGTGTGCGCATCAATAAAGTTGCCGGTGAAGGAGAGTTCCTTGGCGCGGCTGATACCGATCAGGCGCGAGAGCTTCTGCGACAGGCCCCAGCCTGGCACGATACCGACGCGGGCGTGCGTGTCGGCAAATTTTGCATGCTCCGAGGCGAGCAGCACATCGCACATCAGGGCGAGTTCAAAACCGCCAGTGATAGCAAAACCGTTGATCGCGCCGATGATCGGCCAGGGATAGGCTTCCAGCGCGGCGGCCATGTTTATGGCTTTGGAGTCTTCGTCCGCTCCCAGAGCAAATCCGGTCTGGCCAGCTTCTTTCAGGTCGATGCCCGCTGTGAAGGCGCGGCCCGCGCCGGTCAGGACAACGGCCCGGATGCTCGTATCATCCTTCAGCTGCGTGAACACGCGCACGATCTCGGCGCGCAGGGCCCGGTTCAACGCGTTCAGCGCCTCCGGACGGTTCAGGGTGACGAGGGCGACCGCGCCGTGGCGCTCGACGAGAACGATGGATTCGGACATGGCAATTCCTCCGGAAACTATGATTGCTTTTTCTTGGTGATCAGGCGGTAGAGGGCAATGCCGGCCGCGACCAGAGCAATCAGCGCGGCGGCGTAGAACAGGTTCATCTTGAGCGGAGAGACCCAGGCTTTCGGCTCGAGCACGTAGGCTGCGCCCGACAAAGTGATCGCCTGCAGCATGTTCTCCGTGAGATCGACGATCAGCACGGCAAAGCCGGGGATCGCAGCAAACCGGCCCCACTTGCCGAAAAAGCGCCAGGCCATGCCGGCAAAGAACAAGCCGAACGAAAATGGGTAGGCCGTATCGAGGAAGAGGGTGAGCCAGAAGTGCATCGACCGCTCGCTGGGCGTCATCGCGTCGAACACGGCGCGCGTATCTTCAGGGGCCGATACCATATCGAGGAATTGTCCGCCCACGGCGGGCGCAGCCGCGCCAAAGGCGACCGTCAGAGCGATCGTCAGCACAAAGAGGGCCCACAGGACCGGCGTGCGGGTGATAAAACTCATGCTTCGATCTCCGGTTTGATGCCAAGGGATTCGGAAAGTGCGACAAGTTGCAGGCGCACCGCTTCAAGCGCCGCCGCGTCGACGGACCGCGCCACCAGCGACACGCCGTTGTTATCCGGCCCGAGATACCAGGGGTAGGAGCCGACCGAGACCGCCGGGGCCGCCGCGTCGATCTCGCCGAGGCGGATCGCAAGATCACCCTCGCGCAGGCCCTTGCCTTTGACCGTCACCTTGTGGACGACCGCGCCGGTCTGCAGTCGCGGCCCGATATCTTCGAGCATCGCGCGCGCAATCTGCGGCACACCGGCCAGGGTGAACACGTTGCCCGTCTGGAAGCCGGGCGCGCCGGAGACAGGGTTGGCGACAAGGCTCGCCCCATCCGGCACGCGCGCCATCCGCCGGCGCGGCGCCGTGAACTCGGTGTTCATGGCGGCGTAGCGGGCCGCCATCTCACGCAGCGCATCCGGATGCTCCGAAATGCCGACACCGAACGCCGCGGCAATGGCGTCAGCGGTGATGTCATCATGCGTTGGGCCGATGCCACCGGTCGTGAAAACATAGGTGTATTTTGCCCGGAGCGCGTTCACCGCTGCCACGATCTCTTCCTGGATATCCGGCACGGTCCGGCACTCCATCACCGGAATGCCGAGTGGCTCCAGATACTGCGCGATCTGCTGAAGGTTGATGTCCCGGGTCCGGCCGGAGAGGAGTTCATCTCCGATCAGAAGGACGGCGGCGGTGGGCCTTGGCGAGGTCATTTCTGAAGCGCTCCGTACACGAGCTTGCCCGACTCTCCGGAGAAGTCGACGTTCGGGCCGCCGGTGGCAAAGCGCTGGATCATACCGATGAAGATAACGTCGTTCTGGGGATCGACCCAGAACCAGGTGCCGGCCGCGCCGCCCCAGAAATACGACCCCGCGCCTTGCGGACGCCCCGAGGCTGCCGGGTCTTCAATCAGGCCGAGGTTCAAACCAAAAGCGAGACCGGCGGTGTTGAGCGCGGCGCCGGAGCCGTCCGAGAAGAGGGCCGCGCCGGGCGGCAACATGTTGGTGCGCATGAGACGAACGGTTTCAGGCTTTAAGACGCGGACGTCGTTTAACTCGCCTTCATTCAAAAGCATCTGCGCGAAGCGGGTATAGTCATCCATGGTGGAGACGAGCCCGCCGCCCCCCGACTCCATGCCGATCGTCTCCTTCCGGAATGCGACTTGAGGCACGGAGAAAGGCACGAGTCCGGGCGCCTTGTCCGTATATCCGAAAACATCGCTGAAGCGGTCAACATCTGCCTCCGGAACGTAGAACCCGGTATCTTTCATGCCGAGCGGGCCAAAGAGCCTTGTGTCCAGAAAAGACCCGAAGGACTGGCCGGAGATTTTCTGAACGACATAGCCCTGAACATCGACTGAAGCGCTGTAGGACCAGGCCTTGCCGGGCTGGAACAGGAGCGGCACTTCGGCGACCTTGCCGATGAACTTATCAAGATCCGGCGAGGACAGGATCTTCTGCTCGCGGAAAGCGGTGTTGGCCGGATCGTCACCGAACAGGCCGTACGCGAAGCCCGCCGTATGGCTCATCACTTCGCGCATCGTGGGGATGTGTTCGGGATCTGTCAGAATTGGCGCGCCTTCGGGGGTCACACCCGTCATCACGCGGAGGCTTGCAAACTCCGGCACGAATTTGGTAATCGGATCATCCAGCGTGAAAGCGCCCTGTTCATACAGCATCATCAAGGCAACGCCGGTTACCGGCTTGGACATCGAATAGATTCGGAAAATCGTATCTTCTGCGACCGGGCTGTTGTCCGACGCGCGGCGAATTCCGGCGGTCACGTCGCTGACAATCTTGCCATCGACGATCAGGCGCGTGGCAATGCCCTTGACCTGGCCGTCCGCGACGAACTGCGTCATCCGCGCCTCAAGCGCCTTGACCCCCTCGTCGGAGACCCGCGCTGGCGCAAGCGGAGCCTCGATAGGCGCAGGCGCCGCCGCCTCGGATGGCTTGGGATGGGCCGCGCAGGCCGAAGACAGGACCAGCGCCGCAGCGATCCCGGCCGGGCGCAACAGGCGTGCCAACGGTTCAATCATTCGAAACTCCAGAGTTGAAAGCCCGTTTGCATCTGCCAGATTCCCGGCCGTGGCAAGGCGGGGCCAGAGACTTCACCTGAGGAGGGGTGGAAAAACCAGTGTGGAACTGTCATGTTTAGACCACACCTTCCGGAACAAGATCATGACCGAAACAAACCTCCTCCTGCCTATGCGAACGGGCGAAATCCGAATCCATGACGCCGAGGGCTTTGCCGGCATGCGCCGCGCCGGCCGCCTCGTGGCGGAATGCCTCGACATGCTGGTGGCGGAGGTAAAACCAGGCGTGACGACCGAGCATCTGGACCGTCTGGTTTACCAGTTCGTCCATGATCACGGCGCGACCTCCGCGACGATCGGTTACCGGGGCTATCGCCACGCTTCCTGCATCTCGGTCAACCACGTCATCTGCCACGGCATCCCCGGCCCGAAAGCGCTCAAGGACGGCGACATCGCGAACATCGACGTGACGCTGATCATCGACGGCTGGCACGGCGACCATAGCCGCATGTACGGCGTCGGCGACGTGAAGCGCAAAGCCGAGCGCCTGATGGAGGTGACCTATGAAGCCATGATGGCGGGCATTGCGCAGATAAAACCCGGCGCCCGCTTCGGCGACATTGGCGGCGCGATCAGCGAAGTCGCGCGATTGAACCGGGTTTCGGTGGTCGACGAGTTCTGCGGACACGGCCTCGGCCGCCTGTTCCATGACGAGCCGAACGTTGTGCACTCCTCCGCCTACGGAACAGGCCCGCAGCTCAAGGCCGGCATGTTCTTCACCATCGAGCCCATGCTGAACCTCGGCCGCCGGGACGCCGCCATCCTCCCCGATGGCTGGACCGCCGTGACCCGCGACCGGCAGCTCTCTGCGCAGTTCGAGCATTCGGTGGGCGTGACCGAAACCGGCTACGAGATCTTCTCCGCCTCGCCCAAGGGCTGGCACGAGCCGTTCAAGGTCCAGCGCGGGTGAAATTCGCCGCGGGTGCAGCGGCCTTGCTGTTTGCGGCGGCCTGCTCCGGCGCGCCCGCTGTTGCGCAGGTAGACATTCTGGCGGCGGCTTCGACAATCGTCTCCTAGCCCCTGTCGCTTGTCCCCAACTGCCGCGACGGCCGCGCGGCAGCCTATGATCAGTGCTCGAACCCGTTGGACCTTTACCGCGCTGCGACAACGCGGGCCGGGGCTGAAGGCAAGGCAGTGCTGGTCATCATCGGCGCTGAATGGTGCGGCTGGAGCCGCGCCTTCGATGCGCCCATGAAAGGCGCCAAAGGGCGCTATTACCTTGTGTCATAAGACAAGCGCGGCGATGTCAGCCAGGGCGCGCTTGTTCTCGCGCGCTACACTGCGGAGAATTTCGTGATCGTCCACATTGAGGATGACTTTACGCCCGGCCCCTAAGACGTTGTCGCCGCCGCCGGCGCCGAGGCATAGTTTCAGGAGAAGGATCCGACAACCTTCGCGGCACCGCACAGCGCACGCTTTGCGGCCAAAATGGAACACCCCTTCGTCAAGATAGAGATCCCCTGCAGCTATCAGGGCTATAATTGCTGACGCGTCCTGAAGGACTAGAAGCGCTTGAGAGCGGCGGCGAACGCGGCTTGACGCTGCGTCCCATGACGTGCCGTCCGACCGAGAAGAGAAGCCCTGCGCTTGCCTAATAAGTAACATCGAACGCGGTGGCTGCGATGACGCAAACCGTCCGCCGGGCGTCGTCAGCTTCAGGTCAAGCGGCTTGATCTCAGTTCCAGCCGGCGCGTGATTCCAATGCGCGCCAGGAAGGCTTCATCATGGCTGACCACGAGGATGGCGCCATGATCGGCCTTGAGGCCAGCCTCCACCGCCTCTAGCGTCCAATCCAGGTCGCCGAAGTCTGCCTTTGACGCCTCGCCGGCCTCGGCCTTGCGCAGGAGCGACGGCGCGCGGCGCACGCCGAACAGGTCGGCAAAGGTCATGTCGTCCGGCACGGCCTTCAGCTGGCCGAGCGTGCCAAGCGTGCAGGTGAGGCTGACGCGCCCCGCGGATGGCGCGTGTTGACCGGCGACCAGTTTCAGAAACTTCGGTTTGCCGGCGCCGTTGCGACCGACCCGTCCGGTGCGTTCCTGATTGAAACTGAAACCGAGGTCTGAAAAGAGAACCTGGCCGTCGGCAGGGCAAAGCTGAGGGCTGAGAGTGTGATTGAGGCAGGCATAGGCAAGTCTCGTCAGGCAAAGTGATCCGGGGGCGGTCATCTTGCGGGCGAGATCCACGACGCAGCATCTCCTGCCTGAGGCTTCGCAAACAAAACCCTAAGGCATCGGACATCCGTTTCAACACGCCTGCCGGGTGAAATTTCTGAAGCCAGACGCTGACCTGACGATAAGGCTTGCAGGCCGCTGAGGTGACGTTACCGTCATACAACAACAAAACGCGCCAAAAGAAGCGTGTTTTCCCCTGGGAGGCAATGCAACATGACGGCCACTGCAGCCACGGCTGACAGCGCGAACGGGCACATCACGGGCTACGGCTCGAAGGGCTATCGCTCTTATGTTCTCATCGCGCTGACGCTTATTTACACGCTGAACTTCATTGACCGCACCGTGATCACGGTCGTCGCTCAGCCGATCATCAACACTTTCTCGCTCAGCGATGCGCAATGGGGCCTTCTGACGGGGCCGCCCTTTGCGCTTTTCTATGCGATCATGGGCATCCCGATTGCGATGTGGGCCGACCGGTCGAACCGGGTGATGATCATCGGGCTCTGTGTCGTCATCTGGTCGCTGATGACAGTGTTCTGCGGCCTTGCTGCCAGTTTCCTCTGGCTCCTGGTGTTCCGTATCGGCGTCGCCATCGGCGAGGCCGGCTGCACGCCGCCCGCCAACTCCATCATCACCGACTATTATCCCCCCAAGAGCCGCGCCAACGCCATCGGCATCTATTCGATGGGCGTCACCCTCGGCGGCGTCCTGGCCCAGCTTTTCGGCGGCCAGCTCGCCAGCCTGAAGGGCGAGACGTTCGGCGGCTGGATGAATGCCATCGGCCTGGAATTCCTGTTCACCGGGGTGAACTGGGCGGAAGTGGAAGGCTGGCGCCTCGTCTTCGTGATCGTCGGCGTACCGGGAATCCTCGTGGCACTTATCTTCTGGCTGACCGTTCGTGAGCCGCCTCGCGGCTACTCGGACCCCAAGTCGTCCATCCCGGACAAGGCCGGCTTCTTTGAAGCGTTCAAGGAGTTCAGCCGGAAGCCGACCTTCTGGACGCTATCGCTTGGGGCCGCCTTCGTGGCGTTCGTCGGCTACGGCCTGATCAGTTTCCAGGCGCCGTTCCTGATGCGCGTGCATGGGGTCAGCGTGGCCGAGGCTGCGATGCACTACGGCGCGCCGCTTGCGGCCGTTGCCGCGTTCGGAACCTTTGCCGGCGGTTTCCTGTCGGAGAAGCTTTCGCCCCGCTTTCCCTCGGTCGCCGCCTGGCTGCCGGGTGTCGGCCTGCTGATTGCGATCCCCGCCTATGTCGGCGCCTTTCTCAGCCCGACGCTGACCATGGCCTTCTGGCTCTGGGTCATCGCGGCGATCGCGCACTATGCCTATCTCGGCGCTCAGTACACGGTATCCACGTCCATCGTGAGCCCGCGCTCTCGTGCGACGACCGTCTCGGTCATGCTGCTCATCGTCAGCCTGATCGGCAACGGCATCGGCCCGCTCTTCACCGGCATGATGAGCAGCGCCTTCATGGGCGGCATCGTCAAGAAGGCCGGCCTTGAAGAGGCGTTCGCGACGTTCAATCCAGGGCTCTGCGCCGGCCGCATCGCCGAACTCGGCGAGACCGGCCCTGCGCTTTGCTCGGCCTACGCGGAAGGTCTGCGCCAATCGATGGTCGCAACGGTGCTGTTCTTCGGCATCGCCGCCCTCTTCTATTTCCTCGCCGCCCGCACCTACCAGAAGGACCGCTGGAGCCCTGCGACCTGAACCCGCCCTGCCCTTGCCTGACTACCCGTGGAGACCCGAATGTCCGACGCCGCCACCTCTAGCCAGACATCCGACGAAACCCTCCCCGGGTATCAGACCGGATACGGAACGCCAGCCTATCGCGGCTACGTTCTGTTCTCGCTACTCATTGTTTACATCTTCAACTTCATCGACCGTTCGATCTTCGCGATCCTGACCGAGCCGATGAAGGAATCCCTGAAGCTCGAAGACTGGCACATGGGCCTGCTGGGCGGCCTCGCCTTCGCAATTTTCTACACGACCCTCGGCATCCCCATCGCGCGAGTTGCCGAGCGTTATAACCGTATGCTGATCATCATGGTCTCGCTCGCCATGTGGAGCCTAATGACGGTGCTGTGCGGCTTTGCCACAAGCTTCACGACGCTGTTCATCTTCCGCCTGCTCGTCGGCGTGGGTGAAGCGGGCTGCACGCCGCCAGCGCAGTCGGTGATCGCCGATTATTTCAAACCGACCAGCCGCGCGACAGCTGCTTCGATCTACGCCCTCGGCGTTCCGCTCGGCGGGATGTTCGCCGGTCTCGCCGCCGGACCTATCAACGACTACGTCACCGGCGCCAACGTCCACGCCCTGCTGGGCGACTGGGGCTGGACCTGGGTGCAAGGCCTCATCGACTGGCAGTCCCTCGAAGGCTGGCGGATCGCGTTCTTTGCTGTCGGTTTCCCTGGTGTTGTCTTCGCGTTGATCCTTGCCCTGACCGTCAAGGAACCGCCGCGCGGCTATAGCGACCCACCCGGCGCCGACCGGAAAGGCCCGCCGGAGAAATTCCTGTCGGCGCTCGGCGGCCTGATGCGCAAACCGACCTATGTGCATGTGGTGATCGGCGCCGCCATCGCCTCCTTCGCGGGTTATGGCATCTCGCAATTCTCGACCTCGTTCCTGCGCCGAACGCACGGGCTCTCGCTGACCGAGGCGGCGCTGATCTTCTCGCTGGTGCTCGGCCTGATGGCCGCGCTCGGCGTATTCCTGTCGGGCTTCCTCGCAGACAAGCTGTCGAAGCGCTACCCCACCGCCCTGTCCTGGATGCCGGCGCTCGGCATGGGCCTGTCGGTGCCTCTCTACTGGCTCGGCTACCTCGCGCCGAGCATACCGCTGATGATCCCGCCGCTGATGCTGGCCGCAACACTGCACTACTTCTACCTCGGTCCGATGTATGCCGTCTCGGCAGGCGTCGTGGACAGCCGTACGCGCGCGACGGCAGTTGCGATCACGCTGTTCGCGGTGAACCTTATCGGCATCGGCCTTGGCCCGACGGTGATCGGCTTCCTGTCCACGTTCCTCAAAACCGTCCTGATGAGCGGCTATGATCTCGGGCTGACGCTCCAGCTCTGCAAGGATGTCACCGGCCTCCAGGACAACGTGGCCGCCGCATGCAACGATGCGAACGCGCGCGGTCTGCAATGGTCGATCGTGATCTTCGCAACGCTCTATGGCTGGGCAGCGATCCACTACCTCCTCGCTGGCAAGACGCTCGAGCGTGACATGCTCTCCAAAACTGCGTAAGCGCCCCGCCTATGGCGGTTTATACGCAAGTTTCAGGCGCGGCCCTGGCGGAGTTTCTCTCCGCTTATGATCTTGGCGCGGCGCTCGCCTTCAAGGGCATTGCCGAGGGCGTGGAGAATTCGAACTATTATCTGGAAACCGGGACAGGCCGGTTCATCCTGACCCTGTTCGAGAAGCGCGTGAACGCGGGCGACCTGCCCTATTTCATCGGCCTGAAGCAGCACCTTGCGGGCAAGGGCTACCCGTGCCCCCTGCCGGTGATGGCGCGCGATGGCAGCGCGCTGCGCACGCTGGAAGGTCGCCCGGTGGTGATCATTACCTTCCTGGACGGCCTCTCGCCGCGCCGCCCGAATGTGCGCCAGTGCCGGGCGCTCGGCGAGGGTCTCGCGCGGATGCATCTGGCGCTCGCTGACTTTGACATGACGCGCGAGAACGCGCTCGGGCCCGCCGCCTGGACGAAACTCTGGGCCGGGCGGACGCAGGCGGCCAATGCGCTGCAACCGGGCCTCTCCGACACGGTCGAAGCCGCCTTCGTCCAGATCGTCCAGGCACGGCAGACTTTCAGCAGCCTACCGCGCGGCACGATCCATGCCGACCTGTTTCCGGACAATGCCTTCTTCCTCGGCGATGAGTTCTCCGGCGCCATCGACTTCTACTTCGCGTGCACGGACGCGCTGGCCTATGATCTCGCCGTTTGCCTGAACGCCTGGGCGTTCGATGAAGGGCATGCAGCGGATGGCTCGGCGCTCGAGTACAACTTCTCCAAAGGCGCGGCCCTGATCGCGGGCTACCAGTCGGTCCGCCCGCTGAGTGCGATGGAACGGGATGCGCTGCCGGTGCTCAGCCTCGGCGCCTCGATGCGCTTTTTCCTGACGCGGCTCGCGGATTGGACCTCGACGCCCGCCGGCGCCCTCGTGCGGCCCAAGAACCCCCTTGAATATGCCGCACGCCTCGCGTTCCATCGCCGCATGGAAAGCGCTCAGGGGTATGGGGCATGACCGGCGCGGCGGAAGGCCAAAGCGAGCTTCCCGCCTATGCGACGGCGCCGCGGCCGAAGCGGGTCAAGCGGATCCGGCTTGCCCTGCTCGTCTCCTCGTTTGCTGCCTGCCTCTGTGTCACGCTAATGGGCGCGGTGTGCCTCGGCCTGTTGCAGCTGGCCTTCGGCATCATGGGATTTGACGGACTTGCCGTGGGCGAGGGCGGCTTCCTCGGCGGCGTGGAAATGGCGCTGCAGCTGTCGATGCTGAACTTCTTCCTCTTCTTCATCACCGTTCCATCGGCGGCGCTGGCGCTCGGCCTGTCGGTCGGGCGTATGCCGCACCGGGGGATCACCGCGCGCCTTCCCTATCTGCGTTGGGGCGCGATATGGGGCGGGCTTCTGGTGGGCGCGACGACCTGTGTTTTCGGGCTGTTTGGCGGGGCGGGCGCTGCCGCTGGGGCGCTCGTTGCGGGCGGAGTGGTCGGCGGTTTGGCCGGCGTGCTCTGCGGCTTTCTCATGCACGTCATCATCGCGCCGGCACGGCAGTTGACGGACGTGGACCTCAGCGTCTTCTGACCCGTCTTGACGCCTCCGCCGAAGCGGGCCAACCCGCGCGGCATGACCGACATGATTGAAATCTGGACCGATGGCGCGTGCAGCGGCAATCCCGGCCCCGGCGGCTGGGGCGCGCTAATTCGCTGGAATGGCCACGAAAAGGAAATGTTCGGCGGCGATCCGGCGACCACCAATAACCGCATGGAAATGATGGCCGTGATCGAGGCGCTGAACGCGCTCAAGAAGCCGTCAAAGGTCACGCTGAACGTGGATTCCACTTATGTGAAGGACGGCCTGACGAAATGGATCAAGGGCTGGAAACGCAATGGCTGGAAGACCGCTGACAAGAAGCCGGTGAAGAACCAGGACTTGTGGACGGCGATGGAAGAGGCCTGCGCGCGCCACGAGATCACCTGGGTCTGGGTGAAGGGTCATGCCGGCGACGAAGGCAACGAACGCGCCGACGGGCTCGCCCGTCAGGGTACGGATCAGGCACGGGGACGCAAGTAGCGCCGCCTCGCCATCAGGCCTTGCGGCCGCCCGCGTCGAAATAGGCATGGCTGCCGCGCGTGATCACGCGGTCATCCGCCAGCAGGTCCTGCGCTTCAATGTCCGCGGCGTCCTTCACCTCGGAATAGACATTGCCGAAATCCTGGTAGCAGGCCTCCAGCAGCGCTTCGAAACTGTCGATGACGAAATAGGTCTGCTGGAAGTCGTCGATGATGTATTTCGTACGCATCAGGCGCTTTAGATCAAACCCGATCCGGTTGGGGCTCGCGTCTTCCAAGGCAAAGACGGTCTCGTCCGGGCTCGACAGGATGCCCGCGCCATAGACCCGCAAACCATCCGGCTCCTGAATGAGTCCAAATTCGACGGTATACCAGTAAAGCCGTGCAAGGTTGTGCAACTGGCCGAGCCGCATGGCCCGCTGGCCGCCCTGCCCGTACGCCTGCATGAAGTCGGCGAAGACCGGATTGGCGAGCAGCGGCACGTGGCCGAAAATGTCGTGGAAGATGTCCGGTTCCTGGAGGTAATCAAACTCGGCTTCCGGCCGGATGAACGCGCCCGCCGGGAAACGGCGGTTGGCAAGGTGATTGAAGAAGATCTCGTCGGGCACAAGCTCTGCCACCGGAACGAGCCGCCAACCCGTCATCGCTTCCAGCCGGCCCGACAGGCGCCCCATGTGCGGCACGCCCGAGGGCGACAGCTCAAGGCGACCCATCGCCTCCAGCGCGGCGGCGCAGGCGCGGCCTTTGGTGATCTCGCTCTGCCGGCGGAAGAGACGGTCCCAGCGGTCATGTTCGGCGGCGCTGTAGGTGTCCCAGGCCTGGTCAATCGTATAGTCCGCTGCGCGGGGCGCGTCGTGATACCGGTTCCTGGCAAAGGCAGTGTCCATGGGCGCCTTATAGGCCCAACGGCAAATCAGTTCCAGATGTAACTAATTTCGAGGGCGCGTCAGGCCACGGCGCGGTCATCGACGATTTCGGTGAGCGTGACGCCCAGTTCGCCGTCGGCGACCACCAGCTTGCCGCGGGCGATCAGGCGGCCAGAGACGTAGATGTCCACGGGCTCGCCGGTCTGCTTTTCCATGGTCAGCACTTCGCCCGGCGACAGGGCCAGGAGTTCGTCCATCGAGACGCGCACGTCGCCGAGCACGACTTCGACACGGACAGGCACATCCATCAGCATACGGCGGAAAGCAGGGTTACCGTTGTCGGTCATGTCGTGCCTTCCTTCGGCTTTGAGGCAGACGTGTCTGCGAGTGTCTCGAACAGGTCGGCCTGTCCATGGATGATGCGGCCAGCGGCAGTTTCAACAGAGGCGCGCAGCCGCGCTTCGGTGACGGGAGCGAACTGGACAGCCTCGATATGGCTCATAACCTGAACGATCTCGCCGAGCGCAGCCCTCAGATCGCGTGCCAGTACAGCCAGTCGTTCGGCCTCCGACGCGGCCTGACGCCGGGCAACTTCCGCCAGCGTTTCTGCCCTCACCTGCGCAATCAGCCCGGCCACTTCGTCGCCTGTGAAGCTGACGCGCGCGGGTTCATCTGGCGCGGCTTCTTCGGGCTGCGGACCGAAGTCCGCCCGGAACTCAAAAGGAGCAACAGTCTTGATGGCGCGCGCGGTCATTCGACGAGTTCGTCCTCATCGGTATCCTTGCCGGCATGGATTTCGCCCCGGCTGATCAGCTGGCGCGCGAGGCCAACGAGTTCTGTCCGGGCGGCGTCCACTTCGCTGCGGCGGACGGGGCCGAGCGCCGCGATCTCTTCGCGTAGCAGGTCGCCTGCGCGCTGCGTGACGTTCGCGAAGAAGGCGGCAGACGTCGTCTCCTTGGCGCCCTTGAGCGCGATGACCAGCGTTGCGCGATCAGCGGTCGCCAGCAGCGTTTGCATGCCGCCCGCATCCAGCGTGCCCAGGTCATCGAAGGTGAACATCAGGGAACGGACTTTTTCGCCGGCGCCCGGCTCGGCGTTCTCGAGCGCAGCGAGGAATAGGGTTCCGGCGCGCGGATCGAGGCGGTCGAAGATGAGCGCAATGCGTTCAATCCCGGCCTGCGAGCCCTCACGGACCATGGACGTGACCCGGCCCTTCAGGTGCTGTTCGAGCCCGGCCATGGCGGCAGGGTGAACTTCGCCGAGGTGCAGAAGCCGCTGCATTGCTTCGATGGCGAGGGATGACGGCAAGGCGCGCAGCAGCCGCGCCGAAGCATCGCCTGTCAGCCGCGAGAGGATCAGCGCCACGACTTGCGCGCGTTCATGACGGGTGATGGCATCGAGGACGGAGGTATCGAGCGCCGACAGTTCAGCCCATACGCCCATGCCGGTGCGGGCGCGTTGGGCCTCTGTGAAACGGCGCAAGGCATCCGCTTCGCTGGCGGGGTCGTCTCCGAGCCGTTCCATCGCGGCGCTGAGCGCTTCGGCCTCCTGCGGGTCGAGCTCGCTCCAGATCCCGGCGGCGTCCGGGCCAAGCGCCCGCATCAGCCGGGCCGAACGGGCAAGACCGGGCGCCATCAGGGGCGCGGCTTTGGACAACGCGCTCATGCGATCTCGTCCCGCGTGTTCATCCAGCCGCGCACGACCGCGGCGGCGCGCGCCGGATCACGCCGGGCAATCTCGGCGGCTGCTTCGGTCGGCTGGGCGACGGGCACGGGACGCGGCGCGCGAGGCGTTTGCGCAGGCGTGCGTTCAGGCGCGGCAGCCGGCGCAGAGATTAATTGAGCGGCCGGTGATTGAACGGTCAAAGGCGTACCGGACACGGCGATCAAGCCGCCCCCTGCAAGGGCAAGCACGGCGAGGCCGATCAGTTCGGCCCACTGCTCCGGGGTGGGGCGGCCGGGAATACCGGCCGCGAAGGTAACGGTTTCGATGACCAGGCGGTCGCCCTGTTCGGGTATGATCCCGGCGGCGAGGGCCGCGATGCGTTCCAGTTCCGGGATTTGCGCCGAAGCGCGTTTATCCAAGACAATCAGGACAGTGCGTCCGCCTTCGGCATTGAAGGTCACGCTGAGGCGGGAGAGGCCGGGCCCGGCAATGGGCGCGACGATATCGGCCAGTGCGGCCTCTGCAGCGCTGGACGGCGCAGGCGCGGCCGGCCCGGTCAGCACGGCCGCGCCGCGCCAGACCAGAAGGCCCAGCGCCAGCGCGCAGATAAGCATCGCCAGCGAGCGCGTCGATCCCGGCGTTCCCGCCCGAGTGCTGCTGCCAAACGCCATTCCATCCCTCCGGAACCGGCCAGAGGGCCGGCAGATTCCCGGAAAGTTAGAAGCCCGGCCTTACGGCTGGGTTAACAAACCTGAAACCGTGTTAACGGCGGTACTGCTGAAGGCGGGTCGTACGAAGGCCTTTCGAGCCGTGGCGGGCGTACAGACGCTCCCAGCCCTCGAATTCTTCTTCGGTCAGATTGTAGCGTTCGCAGGCATCCTGGCAGGTCAGGAGACCGCCCTGGACAGCGGCGACCACTTCGGCCTTGCGGCGGGTGACCCAGCGGGAGATGCCGGGCGAGGGCAAATCGGCGAGTGTGAGTGTCTGGCCATCCGGGCCCTTGACGCTCATCGGGCGTGCATTCTGCATGTTCATAATCAAAACTACTTCACGGTCCTATGCGTTTCACCCCGCTTCTGCCGGGTATGAAAGGCAGCCTACACGAGGCGGTTTAAGCCCGGCCTTGACTCGAAAGATGAGTTTCGGGGCGAACGTTAGGACGATGTTTGGAAACCTGTTCCGGGGCGGGACAATCGGGGGAATTTGACAGGAAAGCGGCGGCTGTCGGGGAATTTTTCTCGGGGTTCGGACATTCGTCCCAGGAGGTTCAGTGCAGCCGTTTCGGGCGGACGCAGCGGCGGCTGGCCGGGTGTTTGAGCTTTCGCCCCGTTCCTGTCACCCCGGCGCAAGCGGCGATGACAGGCAGGGCCAGGTTGAGCCGAGCCTAAGCGAGGCAAAAGGCCCCTGCGTCATTGCGCTTCGCGCAATGACGCCTCCACCCACCTGGTGGGGGAGGCATGAGACCGCCATGAGGGTTTCGCGTGGGGCGAGGTTGGCCGGCAAGTCGCCCGCGCAGCTGGCATCCGCCAGGGGACGGAAGGTTCGGATGAGGGGTTTGCAGGCGTCCGGGTCTTCGCGGTCGCCGAGATGAACAATCTTGATGAAGCCCCAGCGGTTCAGAGTGTAGTGCGCGGCGGCGATGCCGCCGCGTTTGAGGCAGCTGAAAAAGCGGTTGATCGGCCAGACGAGGATCGGCCGGCAGAGCACGTGCACGTCCGCGAACATCGGCGGGAAATACGGGTCGCTGCGAAGGGCGCTGAGCGCCCGCATGCACGGCGGATAGCTCCGAACGCGGAGGGGGTGCGCAAGTTTAGGGGAAGTGTTTTACAGGCGCCTGATCTGAGTTGAGATTTTGTCTTCGGGCCCTCGGATTTCGTAGGCATAAGCGCCCTGCCCACGAAATCCGGCAGCACGTTCAGCTGAGCGACTTCAGCAATTCCAGGCTGTTATTGTCGCGGATCTGGGCACAGTGGCGCCGGAGCATGGTGAGGAACATCTCGTCGCCCCGCTCGGTCTGCTTGACGATCATGGCCGCCGCGAAGGCGACCGAGACGCCGTAGAACGCAAACCAGCGATAGTGCGTGTAGAGATCATCAAAACTATAGCTGGTGATCCCTTCCGCCTTCAGGCAGTCGTGATAGTGGCGCAGCAGGGCTTGCTCATGCTTCGGGCGATCCTCACGGGTGAGGCCTGCGCCGATGAAATAGGCCACGTCATTGGCAGGGGCGCCCTTGCCGGCCGTCTGCCAGTCCACGACGGCGAGCGGCTTCTTTGCGCCGGATTTGCCAAACAGCATATTGTCGAGCCGGTAGTCTGAATGCGTCAGCGCAAACGGGCCCTGGTAGGCCTCGCCCCATTTGGGAAGGCTCGCGGCATACGCGTCGCCGACTTCAATCTGATCGGAATTGATATGCGCTGCATAGCGATCCTTGAAACCGGTCCAAAGGCCCGCGACCATTTCGGAACTGAGACCCGGCGGCGGGGCCTTGGCGGAGCCTTGCAGCCAGTCATGCGCGTCCAGGACCGGATCTTCCCAATGCGCGGCATGCAGCACGGCGGCCGATTCCATCGCGAGGCGGGCTTCTTCGACGCCGCAGCCCTTCAACTGGTCGCCCTGCTCGGACGGGGACATGTCCTCCATGATCAGCGCAAAGCGGTTGGTTTCAGGATCATAGTCCGTATACAGCGCATCCGGCGTGATCCGGCCCGCAACTTTCGGGAAGGTCCGATAGAACATCACTTCGCGTTTATAGTGGTTCAGCATCTTTGCGGTGGCGACACTGATCTCATTGCCCGATGGGAACTTGCCCACGAGCGTTTTCGGCGCATTGGTCCCGGCGCGGGCATAGTCGAACACGAAGCGGACGTTTTCGCCGATCTGGCCGGTGCCGATGGACTTGGCGGTGAAGCCGCGCACCTCGGCGTCGATGCCGATTTCAGCGAACAGGGTGTTGAACCAGTCTGGCTTCAGTTCCAGCGGATGCGTGTCGAGTCCCGGGCGGCTCACGAGGCGGCCTCTTCGGTTTTGCGGCCCTGCGCGGCGCGGCGCCCGGTGAATTTCCGGAACTGGCCAAGACGCTCCTCCGCGCGGCGCAGGCCCTTGTCGAGCGCGGCCATGGTGAGCGCGAAATCGCCGCTGGTTTCCTTGCGCCAGGCGCGTTCGGCCTGCGCAATAACGAGCGCGACGGCGATGCGTTTCAGGCTGGCAGGCGCGCCGGTGTCATTGTCTAGCCCCGAAGACGCAAGCGCCCAGGCCGCGCTGGCATGGCGGTGGCCCGGCAGGCGGGAGAGATGGTAGAGCGAGGTCTCGCGAAACTTCGTGATCTCGAGAATGCCGCCCCGGTGCGGCTCCATCGCTTCGAAGCGCAGCATGATCACATCGAACAGGCGCTCGCGGGCAGAGGTTTCGTCGGGCACGCCTTCGGCAGACATCGCCTTGTCGAAATGAGCGTCGAGCGCTTCGACGAGATCTTCGCGGGAGGCGACGCCGTGAAAGTCAGACAGAGACAGCTTTGCTTTCGCGGCGATGTCCGCCAGCGGAATATCTGACCAGGCACGGGCTTCGGCCAGGTCCAGGGCGGCTTTCAGCCCTTTCTCGATGATCTTTTCAGCAGCCGCCACAGCGGGCCTCCACAGGTTCAGTCCGCCTCTTTGGACAGTTGCCGGTCTCGGGCGGCGGCAGCCCGGATGGCGTCTCTTAACAGACGCGGCATCCCACCCGTGTCCATCAGGATGTCAAGGGCCGCCTGCGTAGTGCCGCCAGGTGAGGTGACGGCGCGGCGCAGGGCTTCGGGGTCATCGCCGCTTGCCGCCATCAGGGCGGCTGCGCCCTCGACCGTGCGGCGGGCGAGACGCTGCGCCAGCGCGCGCGGCAGGCCTTCGGACTCGCCCGCCTCGGCCATCGTCTCGGCGAGAAGGAACAGGTAGGCGGGTCCGCTGCCGGAAAGCGCGGTCACGGCGGACATCAGGTTCTCGTCCACCGGGCCTTCGACATCGCCGAGCGGGGCGAGCAAGGCGCGGGCGGCGTCCAGGTCTTCGGATGCGAGGCCCGCAGGCGCAGAAAACACCGTGATGCCCTGCCCGATCGAACCCGGCGTGTTGGGCATGGCGCGGAGGATGCGCTGCGTGTCGAGGCGGCGCGCGATCTGCATGATCCGCACGCCGGCCATGATCGAGACGGCCAGCGTCTTCGGCCCGGTAAATCCGAGCGCGGTTTCAGAAACCCCGGCAAACTGCTGCGGCTTCACCGCCAGCACGACAATCGCGGCGGGCGAGGGTTGGGGATTGAGTACGATCTTGCCGGCTTCGGCCCATGCGGCGATTTCGTCCGAGGGTTTCGGTTCGATAACCGCGATCTTGCGCTTCGGCTTGGCGTTCAGCCAGCCGCGCGCGAGAGCGGCGCCCATGCGGCCGGCCCCCATGAGAACGATCGACGGCGGCGCGGCGGCCATCCCGGTCTCAGGCTTCGCCGTGGGTTTCGAACATCACCGCGTCAATCGCCTCACGCGGCGACTTGCCTGCCCAGACGAGGAAGTTGAACGCCGGCATGAAGCGGTCGGCCGCAGCGACGGCGGCGAGGATGACCGAATGGATTTCGCCTTGCGAGACTTCGTCCCGGCCTTCCAGCGAGAAGGTGTAGCGGTAGATAATCACGCCGTCGTCTGACCAGA
>Ga0247844_1000513_pt1 | contig 82811 bp, 73 predicted proteins | sample LaCtaG_FD_192421 | JGI IMG/M metagenome (GOLD analysis project Ga0247844, IMG submission 192421) | Freshwater microbial communities from meromictic Lake La Cruz, Castile-La Mancha, Spain - LaCruzMarch201714.5m_1 | ecosystem: Environmental > Aquatic > Freshwater > Lake | place: Spain: Castile-La... | reverse complement strand
ACAGGAGTAGAGTTAATAAAAAATGTGTAAACAGAACTGCGGAAGAAATGGCCGCATAATTTACCTATGAAAAATATCAATTATTCAGTATTCTCCTAGCAGAATTTTGGGAAACATCTGATATATTAAAAAGTTCTTTTTGTGATGAGGGTTTTATGGAGGAATGGGTTTTTTCTGTTACAGGACGTGTTCAGGGAGTTGGATATCGGGCCTTTGTCCTACATTCGATAAAAGACAATTCGATCGGCGTTAAAGGCCATGTCCGAAATACCCCAGACGATTCAGTCGAGGTGAGGGCGCAAGGTGAAATAAAAGAACTTGAACTTCTTTATGAATACTTAAAGCAAGGCCCACGAATGTCGAGAGTTGAAAAAGTTTTAATCTCAAAATCTCGACAACTTTCACCTTTTGAAGATTTTAGGATTGAGTTATAATGTTTTTTTACTGAGAAAAGGAATTGGAAATGCTTCAAAAAAATTATTTTTTATTTTTGATTTTTATAATGATTTTTGCTTCATGTGCCACTGGGCCTAAGCGTACAGTTGGAAATTGTCTTATTAGCGCCAAACACGGCGGGCCTTACTTAGTGAAAGGGCAATCAGATTTTCTAAAACTTTCTGATCCTCTTAAAAAAGTAGAAATGACCGATAACTTTCCCAACGATTTAAGTTGGGAAGATATCGAGTGTCCTAATTTGTTTTAGCACTTGTCTTAGCAAGAAATAAATTTCCTAAAATTTTAGACACTAGTTATTTTTCATGTGGGAAAACTGATGGTTGATTTTTTAATTTAAAGTGGTACAATTTTTTTGGACCATTTTAAGTGGACCAAGGAGAGGCGCTGTTAAGTGACTGAAAACAAAGAGCTTTTTTATTATGATCAGGTCTTGGAGATTGAACAGTTTTGTAATTTTTCGAGTGAAAAAGAGTATCTTTTAAAGGCGATAGAAAATGGTGAATGTACTAAGCTTTATGGGCCTAGAAATTTTGGCAAAACCTCACTAGCAAGAAATATTGTCGCGAAAATTTGGGAAGCAAAAAATATCGATAAACGAGTTGTCGTTTATGCAGATTTGTATAGCGTGACAGATCTTAATGATCTTTCCTTAGAGCTTACTAAAGCATTTACAAAAGCTCTCAATTCAAAAAAAAATATTTTGGATAAAGGTCTTGAATGGTTAAAAGTTTTTAAAAATATTCGTCCTGCCTGGACTCCAAGTAGTATGTCTGATGGATTAGGAGAATTTTCGCTTACAACTGAAAAATCTGAACAAATCATCAACTTTCAAATTATTCTTGAAAATATTCACCATTTGCAAAAAAGTGGCAAATTTGAATTTTTAATTATCTTCGACGAATTTCAAGAGATTCACAAAATAAAAAGGGCCGAAGCTTTGCTTAGAAGTTCTTTGCAATTTTTTTCAATTAAAATTCCCGTCATTATTCTTGGCTCAAAACAGCACCTTTTGAAAGATATTTTTGAAAGCCCAAGAGCGCCTTTTTACTCTTGGGGAAATACCATTGAATTTCATCCGATTCCTTTTAAAGAGTATCATAGCTATATTGAAGAAAGATTTAGTAGCCTAAAAATGACTCATTCACTTGAAACATCTATATTTTTGCAAACAAAGATGAATCGCATTCCTGAATCTATTAATAGATTTTGTTCTTATCTTTGCAAAACGAATTCAGAAAAAGAAATTACTATTGTAACAATTGAAAATGAGTTACAACAATTCGTAGATCGGTCGCGAAGTATTTATGAACATATTTTCTCTAATCTTAGTAGCTCTGAACGAAAAATCATTGAAACAATTTCAAAAAATGAAAAGATCACTCAAGTTTTAGGAAAAGATTTTTTAAGTTCACTCAAAGATGTTTCAAAATCAACTGTTTCGAATGTTGTTCATAAACTTTTAGATCAAGCAATCCTTTCACAGGGAATAGACGAGATGAACAAAAAATATTTTTGGATCACAGATCCTTTTTTTAATTATTTCGTAAAACATTACAAGATCTAATGGCCTCTTCAAAGTGAACGCACGAAGCCTTTTTTAAAGAGAAATAATAACAGGCGCAGTAATGTTATTGAAATCTTTTTCTAAAAACTTAAAGCCACTTTGGGCCTCAACGTCTTCGAGAGTTGTTTGATAATCTTCCCAGTCATCAAGTTTACTTAAACCAGAAGGAAGTCTTTTTGAGTCATCACAGAGTGTTTTTCTGTCTTCATCTGGCCAAGTATCGGCCGAAGTTTTATTGGGCATAATAACCGCAATGAGTTCGTCTTTTTTCCCTGACTCAGAAGCGACGATAATTTTGAAAAATTTCGAAGGAATTTTTATATCAGAATTTGTTCCAATGGCCCCTCTGTCTGTTTCATAAATAGGCCCAGAATAAATATAGAGAATTTTTCCGCCTCTAACTAAATCCCTTTCATAATTTTCAAGATGGGCCCAGGCCCGTTGATTGAGAAAAGAAGTTTGAGGAGTGATGTTACTCATATAAAAAGTGGGCTGATTATCTTCGGGAGAAGAATTTCTATCAGCAGAAGGAACTGTGTGACCTCGATCAAAACAACTTCCAGTATACTCTTTTGTTGAAACTGCTTCCGTTAATTGTTGATCGGCCAAATAATTTTTTAAATCAGGATCGACTTTAAAACTGGATCGTTCGGCCTTCCCAAAATCTTCAACTTGAAGTTTCCACGCGGCCCAGTTCGGATTACGCGTTTGATAATTCCAAGAAATCACATATTGTTTACGAGAAAGAATGATTTCTGCGTGGCCTGAAGTATCGCGAGGAAAACCAAGTTCGATATTGGGATTTTGTTTTTCCCCACGATTTTGTTCTTGAGGTGCTGGGGGAGTTAGTTTAGGTGTTTGTGCACTTTGCGTGTTTAAATTTTTTGATTCACACGACAAAGAGACTAAGAAAGTAATTAAGAGAAGGGCAATGTGCAGAAACTTATTCATAGCATCTCACTTCTTTGTTAAGCCTGAGATAAGTATTGCTTATTCCCTTTTTTTTGGGAAATGATATTTGAAGATGAGAGAAAAAGTGAGAAAAAGCAGAGCGTAAAAAGGCCCTATTTATTCCTAAAACTCAGGAGCAATATAAATATCAATTTCAGGATTAAATTCTTGTCTTAGGATTGCTTTAAGAGCGCGTAAAGTTCCTGTTGTGGAGCTAGGGCAGGTCCCACAAGCACCTTGATAACGAATAATAAGAATATTATTTTTGTAACTTACGCAGTGAACATCTCCACCATCCGCCTGAAGATTTTCCCGAACAGTTCGGTCAAGTATTAACTCAATTTCAAGGACTTCAGGAGGGAGTTGTTCGCGTCTTTCTTTTTCAGGATCAGGATCAAGATAATCAGGATTGTGATTTCCTATTTGATCATTAAGACAATTAAAAACATTTTTTTCAATTTCATCCCAATCAATTTCCCAATCTTTGCTGATCGTGATGACATTTTTAAAAAAATAAACTTGCTCCACTCCTTGGATGGTAAAAAGGTTGTAGGCCATAGGATTATGAGCACACTCGACGCAAGAATGATAGGTCGATTTACCTGCTGTTTTAACAGTTTTATTCATGATAAATTTTCGAGCGTTTGGATTTGGAGTTGGTTCAATATAGATTTGTAAATCATTGGCCATAAAAAAGTCCTTAAAGAAGTGTCTTTGCTTTTTTTATTCCTGCTACAAGTTGATCGACCTCATGAAGAGTATTGTAAAAAGCAAAAGAGGCTCGCACAGTTCCTGTAATTTTTAAACGCTTCATGAGGGGTTGTGTACAATGATGACCTGTCCGCACAGCAATTCCTTGCTTGTCTAAAATCTGGCCTAGGTCACTATGATGAAGTCCATCAATGATAAAAGAGACAATGGCAGACTTATGTTCGGATGTTCCGATAATTTTTAATCCTTCAATCTTTTGGAGTTCTTCTGTCGCGTATTTTAAAAGTTCGTTTTCTTGTTTCACAATATTTTCAAGACCGAGATCTTCAATGTAATTGATGGCCTCATTTAAAGCGATGACACCTGCAATGTGTGGAGTTCCTGCTTCGAATTTATGGGGAAGAACGTTCCAAGTCGTTTTTTCAAAAGTGACAGTATCAATCATGTCGCCACCGCCTTGATACGGAGGCATGGCCTCTAAAATTTTTTCTTTTCCGTAAAGAACACCAAGCCCCGTAGGCCCAAACATTTTATGAGAACTGAAGGCCAAAAAATCGCAGTCAAGTTCTTGCACATCAATTTTTGCGTGAGCAATTGATTGGGCCGCATCGACAAGAAAATAAGCGCCAGCATCGTGGGCCATTTTAATCATTTCCTTAATGGGATTAATTGTTCCAAGGGCATTCGAAATATGAGTGACGGAGACTAGTTTTACTTTGGGATTAAGAAGTTTTTTATATTCATCGATGATAATTTCACCCTTGTCATTAATCGGAATTTCTATAATTTTAATTCCGATTTGATCGCGAAGAAGTTGCCAAGGGACAATATTAGAATGATGCTCAAGAGTAGAAAGTAAAATTTCGTCGCCGTTTTTTAAAAACGTTTTTCCAAAACTTGAGGCCACAAGATTAATAGACTCTGTTGTGCCTTTTGTGAAAATAACTTCCCCAGGGCCTGCCGCATTTATAAATTGGACAATTGATTTTCGTGTTTCTTCATAGCGGATGGTTCCCTGTTCACTGAGAAAATGTGACCCTCTATGAATATTGGCCGTTTCTTTTTTATAGTGGCGCTTGATCGCATCAATCACACTTCGTGTTTTTAAAGTGGAGGCCGCATTATCAAGGTAGACAAGATAGTTTCCGTAAATAAGTTGGTCTAAGGCCGGAAAATCATCACGAATAAGATCTACATTAAAAGACATCTTTAGTCCCTCCAAATTTTTGGCCCATTTTTTGATGAAATAAATCGCGTAACTTTGAATGAGTTATTTCGTCTATCACTTGACGAGAAAAGGCCGAAGTGATCATTTTTTGTGCTTGCTCTTTTTTTATTCCTCTACTTTCGAGGTAGAAAAGTTGTTCAGGATCAAGCTGCCCAATGGTCGCTCCATGGGTACATTTAACATCATCAGCATAAATTTCAAGTTGAGGCCTTGTTTTTATTTTGGCCTTAGATCCCAAAAGTAAATTGCTATTGAGTTGAGTGGCCGAGCTTCGCTGGGCATCTTTATGAATAAAAATTTTCCCTGTAAACACTCCTTGAGTTTTACCGTCTAAAATGCCTTTGAAAAGTTGAGAGCTTTGAGTGTCACCAACATAATGGTTTATGGTAAGAAAATTATCATTAAGTCGCTCTCCTTCTAAAGCATAAAGACCATTAATCTTTGCATTGGCGCCAGCACACAACAGATTGATGTTAAAATTATGACGAGCTAATTTTGCCCCTGAGTTGTACGAAAAAGTTTCAAGTTGTGTGTCTTTTTCAAGAGCGTAAAGTGTTTTTCCAATATGAAGAGCGCGATCACTGTTTTCTTGAGAAAGAGCGTGTTCGACTTTTGCCCCTTCGTTTAACTTAATTTCTAATAACGGGTTTGAAAAATAGTAGAAATTTCCTTGAGTGATAAAAAATTCAGCAATCGTTATTTTTGAAAATTTGCCTACGTTAATGCAAAGCCGAGCTGCATGTTGTGTGTCGTGCCCTTCTTCTGTTGCTATATGGAGAATACAAAAAGGGGAGCTTAGTTCAGTATTGTCGGGGATGTTAAGTGTAAGTGTCTCTTCACAAAAAAGGGCATTTGTTAAATCAAAAAAATCTGAGGCCTCAATTGAATCTTCGTCTTGATGACAAAGGATGAAGTCCTTTGGGATTTTTGAATGAGTTGAACTTAAATGTCCATCAATAAAAACAAGCTGTGATTTATTTTCGAGTTGTAAAAAAAGCTCATTTATTTTGTCTTGCTGAACAAAGGAAGGTGTTCGCATTGTGAAGTTAAGGTCCCATCCTTCAATTTCAGAAAGATCAGTATAACGCCAATCTTCTGATCTTGTCGTCGGAATGGGCGTATTCTTAAGAAGTGAAAGCGCCTTACGCCTAAGAGGAGTGACAACTTTTTTTTCACCTTGAATGAGAATATCGTTTTTTAAATCTAAGTGATTCATAGTCGTAACCTTATTTAATTAACCAATCGTAGCCTTTACTTTCTAATTCAAGAGCAAGAGTTCTGTCGCCCGATTTAATAATTTGCCCATCGTAAATCACGTGTACAAAATCGGGTTGAATATAATCAAGAAGTCGTTGGTAGTGAGTGACTAAGACGACAGCGTTGAATTTACTTTTAAGAGCGTTCACACCTTTGGCGACAATTTTAAGTGCATCAATGTCTAAGCCAGAATCAGTTTCATCAAGGAGGGCGAGGCGTGGATTTAAAACGGCCATTTGGAGAATTTCATTTTTCTTTTTTTCTCCACCCGAAAAACCGACGTTGACCCCTCTTTCTAAGTAGATTTCTTTTATTTCTAAAAGTTCAAGTTTGGGGCGTAGAAATTTTAAAAACTTTGCTTTATCCATTTCTTCGACGCCGTGATATTTGCAAACAGCATTATACGACTCAAGAAGAAAATCAAAATTCGTGACACCTGGAATTTCTATCGGGTATTGCATCCCGAGAAAAATTCCTTCTTTCGCTCTTTCATCTATTGAAAGCTTAAAAAGATCTTTGGTTTCTCCTCCTGTCGTGTATGAAATTTCCCCTGAAAGAATTTCATAAGCAGGGTGGCCTGCGATAACTTTTGAGAGGGTGCTTTTGCCTGAGCCATTCGGCCCCATTATCGCGTGAACTTCTCCGGCCTTGACTTCAAAATTGAGGCCTTTTAAAATTTCTTTTTCTTTAACACGAGCATGGAGGTTTTTAACTGATAACATAAAAAAATCCTTATAAAAAATTAACCAACAGTATTTTCAAGTTTCATTTCGATGAGTTTTACAGCTTCGACTGAAAATTCGAGAGGGAGTTCTTTAAAAACTTCCTTACAAAAACCATTGACGATCATTGAAATGCAGCGTTCGCTATCAAGACCTCGTGATTGCAAATAAAAAAGTTGATCTTCACTTATTTTTGAAGTCGAGGCCTCATGTTCAACAACGGCACTATTGTTTTTGACATCGATGTACGGAAAAGTATTCGCCGCACATTTATCACCAACAAGCATAGAATCACATTTTGAATAATTGCGGGCCCCATGGGCCGAAGGTTTGATATCCACAAGTCCACGATAATTACCAATGGATTCCTGAGCGGAAATACCTTTCGCGATAATAGTGCTTCGGGTGTTTTTTCCGATGTGGATCATCTTTGTTCCTGTATCGGCCTGCATTTTATTATTGGTAAGGGCCACAGAATAAAAAGCGCCTTGAGAGCCTTCACCAATAAGAAGGCAGCTTGGATATTTCCAGGTGATGGCCGAACCAGCTTCAACTTGAGTCCAAGAGACTTTTGAGTTTTTCCCTAAGCAAGTGGCCCTTTTTGTCACAAAATTATAGATGCCACCTTTTCCTTCTTTGTCGCCCGCGTACCAATTTTGGACCGTTGAATATTTAATTTCGGCATCATCAAGGACAATTAATTCTACAATCGCCGCGTGAAGTTGATTTTCATCTCGTTGAGGGGCCGTACAACCCTCGAGATAATTTACGTAACTATTTTCTTCGGCCACAATAAGTGTGCGTTCAAATTGACCAGTTTCCTTCGCATTAATTCTAAAATAAGTGGAAAGATCAATGGGGCAACGAACACCCTTTGGGACATACACAAAGGAGCCATCAGAAAAAACCGCGCTATTTAAAGCGGCATAAAAATTATCTGTGTAAGGGACAACAGAGCCCAAGTATTTTTTAACAAGCTCGGGGTAATCTTTAACGGCTTCAGAAATTGAGCAAAAAACAACACCTAGTTTTTTGAGATCTTCTTGATGGGTCGTATGAACAGAGACTGAATCAAAAACGGCGTCAACGGCCACTCCTGAAATTCTTTTTTGCTCATCAAGAGGAATTCCTAATTTAGCAAAAGTCGCCAGCAATTCAGGATCAACTTCATCGAGCCCGCTAAGAGTGACTTTCTTTTTTGGGGCCGCATAATAAAAGAGTGAATTAAAATCGATTTCGGGGATAGTGAGATGGGCCCAAGTAGGATGAGTCATTTTTTTAAAATGGCGAAAGGCCTTCAAGCGAAATTCTAAAAGCCACTCTGGTTCCTCTTTTTTTTGAGAAATAAGGCGAACGACTTCTTCGTTTAATCCACGCGGAAAATCTTCGACTTCAATATCCGTTGTGAATCCATATTTATATTCGCTGTTAATAATTTCGTCACTACTCATAAAAGAAGATCCTTGAGGGTAATTTTTTGAAGATGATCAGTAAGGCCTGAGTTTAAAAGGGCCATGCTTTTTTTGATGATGCAACAGTCTTTGCGCTCACAGCTTTCATCATTTTCACCACAATGATGGCCTGCTGTTTTTCCTTCGATAATCGTGGAGAGTTCCATGTAGGTTATTGTGGCAAGATCTTTCGCGAGAATATAGCCACCCTTGACACCTTTACTTGAGGTGACGATGCCACTTGAGTTTAGGGCCTGCATGACTTTTGAAAGGGGATCAAAAGGCAAATTAAAATTTTCACAGAGCTCACGTGCTGTTGTGAGTTCACCGTCTTTTTTACCGCTCATATGCTTAAGGGCAATGAGGGCATACTCGACTTTTTTATTCACTTTGAGCATAAAAACACTTCTCAATATTGAAATAGGTTGTTTTTAGGCTTATATAACCCAGAAATAAGCAAAAAAAAAGCTTATTTTTGATTTAGACTGGCATTTTGTTAAAAAATATCCTGCAAACAAATGGGTGTGATCTCAGTTCCTTGAGTCCCAATTATTGACTCCATAATCGCTTTGATATTTTCTATGCGAGTAAAACAAGGAATGGCATAAAGGATCGCCGAATTTCGAATGTGCTCACCATCACTTTGCGATTTTCCATTATTTCGAGGGGTATTAAAAACCAAATCAACTTGGCCATTTTTTAAAATATCAATCACAGAATAATTTGGGCCTTCGCCAATTTTACAAACGATTTCACAAGGGAGTCCTTGTTGTTTTATATATTCGGCAGTCCCATCTGTTGCGATAAATTCATACCCCATTTTATAAAGCGATTTTAGGTAAGGTAAAATGGATTCTTTATTGGAGTCAGCTAAACTCATAAGAATTTTTTTGCACTTACCAATGTTCGGATAATTTCCAAGAAATGATTTTAAAATTGCTTTTTCTTTATCAAAATCAATCCCCATTGTTTCTCCTGTTGAGCGCATCTTGGGGCCTAGGATAATCGTATCTTGCATAAAACGATCAAAAGGAAAGGTCGATTGCTTCACACTAAAATGTTTTGAAGTGGTAAGAGTTGTTGTCGCGATTTGTTCGCCTAACATGGCGTCAGTGGCAATTTTAGGAATGGAAAGATGATAGGCCTTACTTAAAAAAGGTAAAGTCCGTGAGCCACGAGGATTCGCTTCGATACAATAAATTTTTTGATCTTTCACTGCATATTGAAAATTAACAGGGCCTACGATTTCTAAAGTATTGGCCAGTTGAATGGAGATAGAACGAATTTCTTCCAGAATTTTTGAGGTGGCAACAACGGGGGGAGTGATCATGCCTGAATCCCCCGAGTGAACGCCAGCAAACTCGATATGCTCGCAAATCGCAAAAAGTGTATTGCCGTACTGATCGCGAACAAGGTCAACATCATATTCAAGGGCCTGTTCCAAATAATTTTCAACTTGAAATTTTACAGTTCCTGTTTTTAAAAGGGCCTTGAGTGTTTTTGGTAAATTCTTAAGATCATCATGTTTATTTAGGATGTACATCGACTCGCCACCGATAACAAAACTAGGCCTAATGATAACGGGAAGGCCAATTTCAGTGATGGCATTAATAAGATTTTTTTGACTGCTGACCTCAAGTGAGTTTGTGTGAGAAAGTTTCGTCGTTTTTGTCATCTCACCAAAAAGGGTTCTGTTTTCTGTGAGCTCAAGATTTTTCCAAGTGGGGCCTAGAAAATTAATATTATAAAATTCTTTTCTAAAACTTAATTCCAAATGTTCACGCAATGAAATTCCAGTTTGCCCACTGAAGGAAGTAATGACTCCAAAAGGTTTTTCATTCAAAAGAATATCAAACAAATCTTCAGAATATAGAGGAGAGAGATAGAGGCGATCAGAAGTATCATAATCAGTTGAAACGGTTTCTGGATTTGAGTTAATCATGATAGACTGGATATTTTTTTCACGCAGTCGCTCGCATGACTTTACACAAGAGTAATCAAACTCAATTCCTTGTCCGATGCGATTAGGCCCTGAACCTAAAATTGCTACGGATTTGCCATTTTGTGTGAGTGTTGAGGCCTCATTGACTTGTGCGTAGGTAGAATAAAAATAGGGGGTGACGGCGTTGAATTCGCCAGAGCAAGTATCGACAGCTTTATAAACTGGAAAAATTTTATTTTCAAAGCGGTGGTTAAAAATTTCTTTTTGAGTTTTCTTAGAAAGAAAGGCGAGATATTTGTCTGAAAATCCCATTTTTTTGGCGCTCAAAAAAAGCTCATTGTTTTTTAAAATGTTTTCGTCTTGAGTGATTTTCTCTTCGAGATCTGTAATTAATCCCATTTGTTTAATAAACCATGGTGAAATTTTTGAAGTTTTATAAATTTCTTCATCAGTTAAGCCAAGTCTTTTTGCTTCAAGAACAGTAAGAAGAGAAAGCTCATTCGAGGAACTGAGTCGTTTCAGTATGTATTTAGAATCAATTTCAGAGGGCGTTGTTTTAAGTTGAAGAAGACTTGGAATTTCAAGCCCAACTTCAAGCGCGCGAAGGGCCTTTAAAAAGGCTTCATTAAAACTTCCGGCAAGAGCAAGAACTTCGCCAACAGAGCGCATCTGCGGGCCTAAAGTTTGTGAGGAGCTTGGAAATTTACTAAAAGGGAAAATAGGAATTTTTAGGGCGACATAGTCGAGTGTGGGTTCAAAAGAAACGGGAGATGATTTTGTGATGTCATTTAGAATTTCAGGCAAAGTGTAGCCAATAGAAAGTAGTGCTGAAATTTTTGCAATAGGATAGCCGGTCGCTTTTGAAGCGAGCGCACTTGAACGTGATACGCGGGGATTCATTTCTATGACAGTAATATCATCTTCATCTTCGGCATTGATCGCAAATTGAACGTTCGCCCCGCCGGCCACAACTCCCATATGTTTTGCAATGGTCAGAGTCATTGTTCTAAGTTTTTGCATGCAACGATCACTAATCGTCATGGCCGGTGCAACAGTGATGGAATCGCCTGTGTGAATTCCGCAAGGATCAACGTTTTCGATCGAACAAATGATGACTCCATTTCGATCTCCATCAACCATAACTTCAAGTTCAATTTCTTTTTGGCCAAGAAGAGATTTTTCCATCGTGATTGGAAATTGAATGTCCGAGGTAAAAATATTTCTAAGTTCTTCTTCATTATGAATGAGGGCCGCACCTTTTCCACCTAAGGCGAAGTCGCGTCTAATAATGAGAGGAAAAGCAACCTTCGTTGAAGCCATCTCAATGGCCTCAACCTGCGAATGTGCCGTAAAGCGTTTTCCTGCTTGATAACCAAGTTTTTCTAACTCTTTTGCAAAAAGAGTTCTGTCTTCTGTTTTTTTAATTGTATCGACATTGGCCCCAAGAAGTTTGACGTTATTTTCTTTGAGAAAATTTTCTTCTTCAAGTTCTACACAAAGGTTCAGGGCCGTTTGCCCTCCCATGGTTGATAAAACAGCATCAACTTTTTCCTGAATAATAATTTTTTTAATTGTTTCCTTCGTGATGGGCTCTATATAAGTTCTAGAACTCATTTCTGGGTCAGTCATAATGGTCGCGGGGTTGGAATTTAAAAGAACGACTTCAATACCTTCTTCTTTTAAACTTTTTAAGGCCTGAGTTCCTGAATAATCAAATTCGCTGGCCTGTCCAATTTTAATCGGGCCAGAACCAATGAGAAGAATTTTTTTATAGGGAACAACTTTTTTGAGTCTCGTCGTTAGTTTATTAAATTTATAAAGCTTAGACGTTTCAATTTTTTCAGTGTGTTTGTTATTAAGAAAATCGCCAATTTCAGCGAAAAATAATTTGGCATCATCTGGCCCTGGATTGGCCTCTGGATGAAATTGAACAGATTTTAAAAAGTGATCAGTAGTTGAAATCCCTTCTATAGAATCATCAAAGAGGGAAGTATGAGAAATAAAAAGCTCACGATCAAGAGCATTGTTTTTTGCGTTTTTATTGAAAGATTCTGTCTCGATGGCATAACCATGATTTTGCGATGTAATGACGATTTTATTACTGACATGATCAATGACAGGGTGATTGGCGCCTCTTTGGCCGTAAGGAAGTTTTATGACTTTTATTCCGAGGGCCTCAGCGATTAATTGATGGCCTAAACAGATGGCCCGAACAGGAATATTTTTTTGAAGGAGAGTTTTAACAGTTTCTATTTGACTTGTATATTCTCGAGGATCGCCAGGGCCATTAGAAAGAAAAAGAAGACGTGGTTTATATTTTAAAATACTTTCAGCGCTCGCATTATAGGGGACAGACACCAGAGGAACATTTAGCTCTTTTAGTTGATCAACAATAGCTTTTTTAACGCCAAAGTTAAAAAGCACAATAGGATTTTTTCCGGCCGTATGAACGATATCTTCTGTTTGGCTGACACGAAAAAGATCATTCGTGATAATTTTTGAATTAATAAATTCTTCTTTTGAGGGTGATTGTTCGTTAAAAGTTATCACTGATTTTTGTGAACATTTTTGACTTGTGAGAAATTTGACAAGGGCGCGTGTGTCTAGTCCAGAGAAAAGAGGGATTTTAATTTTCTCTAAAAAATGATTGGAGGAAAAATTTCGCGCGATAATTGAAGTGGCAAAGGATTGTGTGGCCTGACTGACTCGTTCGTCAAAATCATAGTTTCCTATATGAGCATTGGTGAAAATGATATGTTGGCCTAAAAAAGAAGGATCAGTGATTGTTTCTTGATAGCCACTCATTCCCGTTGTAAAGGCAGCTTCGCCCCAAAGGCCATTTTTAATTTCAATATCGTCAAGAGTTCTATTTATAGATCCTTTAAATTTTGTTCCATCCTCAAAATGTAAATAGGCAACAGATTGTTTTAAAAAATCTTGAAATTTTTTTTCCATGAGTTCATCCTGAGGTTTTTTTATGAGTATTAATATTAAAAAGAGCTAACTGTTCACACACTTTCTTAAACTGCTCGATCTTTCGAGCAGATTTTGGGACAGAGCTTGAGACACGACTGAGGCTTGCTCTGGCAAGCCGCAGGGAAGTGTCGAGAGAAATGTCCCGAAAGATGCCGAAAGGGCGAGCAGTTACAAAAAGAGTAAGTGTTATTTGATTTTTGAGATAATGATGGGGCCACATGAAAATCTTGCGATTATTAATGCTGATGATGGTGAGTCGGCCTCTGTGCATCGGTTTTTCGAGCATGACCGTTAATATTCAATCTTTTAGAGATGGTCAAGACAAAATAAATAGGCGAGGGTAATCCTAATAGAAAAAAAATATTTAAAAGTTTATTTTGGGTTGTAGTTAGTACAAAAAACCAAGTAACCACAAAGGTATTTTGTCTTTTATCCCGTGTTCGATATCGTCAGATAAAACATAGGCATTTTTTATATTTTTAATTTGTTTATCATCTTTTGACTTTCCACCTACTTCGAAAATATATTTATCATCGACTAAAAAATCTCCCGCAGTAGGGATTTTAAGATCATGAATGCCGCTTAAAAGATTTGCAACAAAAGTTTTCCTAAGGTTTCCTTTATCAATCTTTTCTGCTTGGACAAGTGCGTGCATAAAATTTGTGTTATTAAGATATATTTTTTCTGGTTTTTGAAGGCCCGTAAATTTTCCACCAGCTTTATCGACAGCGATAATAATTTGTAATTTATCAAGGTAATTTAGATATTGCTTAATGGTTCTTTCATCACTGATCGAAAGTGCTGTTGAGATTTTTTTTAAATCAGGAGTGAATGGACAAGATTCTGTAATGTAGGCGAGGAGTTTTTTTATACGCCTAAGGCTTGTTCCTGAGAGTTGTGGGTTAACAGAAATGATGTCGTTTTCAATGGATGAATTAATCATTTGGTTAAGCGCTAAGTAGTAATTCTGAGTAGAGGCGTGTTCTTTGTAAAATGGAAAAAATCCTATTGTTAAATACTTCCTAAATAATGGAAGAACTTTTTGATTGTGTTGCTCTATTTGAGAGACAATATTTTGAGTAATTTGCGGATGGTTTTTTATTAGATTTTCTAGCGAGAAATGAGGAAGTGTCATTTCATGTTCAAGCTCGATGAACTCTCTAAAACTCATATGCTTCATATGAAAAACTAAAGCGCGTCGACTTAAATCAAAACTCCCTTTCGAAATTTCTAGCGATGAGGAACCAGAGATGATAACTTTTAATTTTTTAAATGTATCATAAATACTTTTTAATTCCTTAGACCAATTTGAGTATTTGTGAATTTCATCAATGGCAAGAACTTTTCCACCGTTTTGGGTGAAGCTTTCTGCAATTTGATACAAGCTTATTTTTTCAACAAGAATATGATCAGCAGGGACATAAAGTATTTTTTCGGATAATGGATCATTTTGTGTTAGCTCTAAGAGATGCTGTAGGATGCTCGTTGTTTTACCGACTCCTCGAGGGCCTATGAGAAAAAACATTCGTACATCATTTGAAAAATCTCTAAAAAAATACCTTTTAAATTTAGGAGAGATGCTTTTTAAAAAAGATTGAGAAAGGATTTGAATTTCTGTCATCATTGAATTTTACTCTTTTTTGTACCTAGGAATGCATTACAATGATATCACTAATTGTTACGTAATGCATTCCTATTTTTATTTAAATTTGCAGTAATGCATTCCTGTTTTGTATAACCATTCGTTTTTGTTTATATAAGTTCTTCTTTTTGATAAATTGCCATGGTCTATTTTTGGTGAACTTAGGACAAAAAACCAAGTACCCACAAAGGTATTTTGTCTTTTATCTCGTGTTCGATAGCGTCAGTAAACAGATTGGCATTTCTTCCTAATAAACAATACAAAAATGAATCATGGTTATGCCACTTTTTGTATTGTTTCTTATGTTCCCAAAGGTTAAAAGCAAGCATCAAAAAGCTGAATAAATAACAAAGGAATTTTATGAAAAAGATTTTATTGAACTCTGTTTTAAGTACCTGTCTATTTTCTGCATCAGCATTCAGTGCTTATGACATCCACTCCCTTCAAAACGTAAAAGACATTGCTAGTGCTCTTTACTCCACAGGGCAAGATAACAATTATCTAGATGCGAAAGTGTACTCTCAAAAAGAATTTCAAAAACTTTTCAGCAATAAAATTTCGTTTATCGAAAATACCAGCGTTCTCTCGGAAAAGGTCGATACTATTCTTCGTGAGTGTCTTTTTTATGCAACAGGTGCTTATGGAGATCATCTAAGCGCTGACCAACAAGCTCAACTTGCCCGCAATTTCCAATACGATGTTTTGCAGAATTTTTCTGGAAAAGTTTTTAAAATTGATGGTCAATTTCTCATTAATGATTTTGCCATTTTTTCTTCACCATGCGGCTTTGCTTATCAAGTTGGAAAAAAAGTGCTTGTGCTACAAGGTGTGTCGGTTGATTAATTAAAGTAAATTTTGAAATAAGATAAGGAGAACAGAAGTTCTCCTCATCTTTTCAAGTAAATTTCAAGCATGTTTTTTTGAGGCCATTCTTTTTACTCAACAATAAATCAGTTAAAGAATCAAGGAAGTCTCTTCCCTGTTCCCTTTCTCAGTCCACCATGTCCACTCATACCTTTAAAGATTTCTTGCTTCATTGCTTTTCCATTGCTTGATTATGGTAGTTTTACATTTTTTAAAAATTTTTGGTAATTTTGCGTTAGTTTAAGTTTGCCCAATTGATGAGCGAAGCCATTAGGGTTTCAATATTTTTTTGAGTTTTTTCTTGATCCAGTTTTCCAGAAGCATCTTTGATTGTAAGACTATGTCCACCACCACCGATGATGGTTGTGATATTACCCTTAGAATCTTTTAGAAAATCATAGAGTGCAGGAAGCAAACACAGAGTATCTTGATTCCCCATAGCCATAAGAATGGGGCGTGAATCGTCTTTTATTTTTGGATAGCTTTCTTCGCCGACACGTAGAGGTTCGGGAAGAGGATTTCCGTTGTCGTCAGTGGTGTATGTGCAAACAGGAGTCAAAAGGGCAAGCGATCTGGCGCTTGGTTCATTTTTAAAGACAGCGTAGGCCACAAGACTTCCCAAGGATTTTCCCGCAAGAATGATTTTTGAGAAATCAATTGAAGGGATGGCCTTAGCGTATTGAAGAACCGTTTTGAAGTCTTCAATCTCGTTGACAAGGTTTTCTGATGGATTGGGGGAGCCTGAATCAACATTGCAGTAACTCCATTCGAAGCGAATAATGGCATAATGTTGCGCTTCTCCCATTTGTCCAAGAGTTTCAAAGATAGGGCCCTTTGAATTACAACTTTGCCCAGGAGCGACGACGATGAGAGGAAAATTTGTTCCTGAAGGAATGTGGAGAGTGACGTTTACATTAGTTCCCCGTGGAGTTTTGAGAGTGAGATTTGAATTTGCAAAAGTTGGGTTTGAAAAAAGAAGAAGTGCTAAGTAAATGGCCAGCTTGTTCATATGAATTTCCTTTACTGTGCTTTTAAAGAGACTGCAATTATCATACATGTCACAGTTGATATGGCCTTTGTGAAAAAATTATTGGCATAGACCTTCAGAACACAAGAACAATTTAACTTGCTTTTTCAAGTTCATCTTGAACTCTTTCTGAAAGAAAAATTTTAATGAGAGACTGATAAGGGACGTCCATATTTGAACCGAGGGCACGTAAAGCGTTGAGTAATTCTGTTGGTAAGCGAATGGAAACTACTTGTGTTGGTGGTGAAGAAGGAAGTTTTAGATTTAAATCTTCAAATTTGAGTGTCTTTTTCGTATTAATAAAAAACCCTGTTTCATTTTTATCATAATCTGTAATTGGCCTTTTTTTATTAGTTTTTGCTTTCATAAATAGTCCTTTCTTTTTTTGATGCAGATCTTGCTGTAATAATTCTGATTTTATTTCGACGGAGTGTAAAACCAATCATCAGGATTTTTCCTTCCATGCTTTTTCCATAGAGAATGAAGCGTTTTTCTGTTGTTAAGGAGTGTTTTAAATCAGCATACAATTTATAAAGTGGATCATAAAATGCACTCTGGGCTTCGATATGTGAAACACCGTGCTTTATTTCATTTTTTTGAATGTTCCATTGATCCCATTCAAACTCGATTTCTTTCATCCCGACCTCTTATTAATTATAATATATCACCATTGAAATGTAGCGTCAAACACTACACTTCCCTTTTTCTTATTAAAAAATCTCTTGCTTGAGTAGATCCGTTTTAGCTTTTACCACTTCATTAAATTCCTCAACGGAAATAGCGTTTGGCAAAAACTGGTCTACGCTTTTATAAATGGTGGGGCGTAAACCGCAAGGATTAGTTTTAGAAAAATCATTCATCATCACATTATCTTCGAGAACATTCAGGGCAAGCCCGTGGCAAGTCACAAAACGTTCAATCCCCACCCCAATTGAGCCCAGTTTTGAGCCTTCATTCCAGATTCCTGCATGGCCAATGTCATAGTGGCATGACTTAATTCCAAGGTGCTGAAGGGCCTTCGTTGTTTCACCTAAGATCCAGTGATAGTGTTTTGAAAGACTCCATGCTTGAATATTTAAATTGATGATAGGATAAATTATCCACTGTGAAGGACAATGAAAAGTAAGTCCTCCTCCACGGTTGATTTTAAAAAGTTCAAAGCCTAATTTTAATTTATCATCTTCTGAAAAATCCACGAGGTCGGGAAGAACTTTTCCTCCCGATTTTTGAAGACCTCTTCCTAATGTATAAACGTGAGGGTGGTTACAAAAAAAGAGAACTTTTTCTTTAGGGTTTTCTTTCACGAATTGGATGGCCATTTTTTGGGCCTCAAGCGCTTCCGCATATGGCCAATTCCATTTAGTCACAAGAATAGTCGTATTGCTTAATTCTACCCATGCTATTTTCTTTTCATCGAGATAATTTTTAAATGGATTCATGATTCTTTGCTCAATAAATAATGAAAGTAATCGGCCGCTTTATAAGAGCTTCGTACGTGTGGGCCTGAGGCCACAAATTCAAAACCTTTTTGAAGCGCTATTTTTTTGAGTTCAATAAATTCGTCGGGGTGATAAAATTTTTGCACTTCTAATTGTTTTGAAGAAGGTTGTAGATATTGGCCCAGAGTGAGGATATTCACACCAATACTGAGAAGATCATCCATTGTTTCTAATATTTCGTCAGTGGACTCACCGAGGCCCAACATCAATGAAGATTTTGTGGCCGTCTTCGGAAAGTTTTTTTTGTAGTAACTTAAAACGTTTAAACTTTTTTCGTAGGTGCTACGCGGATCACGCACTTGGGGAGTTAACCGTCTAATAGTTTCTAAGTTATGGGCGATCACAAAAGGTGAAGCTCCTGCCAAAATTTTCATATTTTCTTCAATCGCACCAAAATCAGGGACAAGGACTTCTACTTTTATTTCTGCATTTTTATTATGAATCGCTTTGATGACATTGGCAAAATGTGTTGCGCCGTGATCTGGCAAATCGTCGCGATCGACACTTGTGATGACGATGTAACGAAGTTCTGCTTTTGCGGCAAAATCTGAAGCTTCTTCAATTTCACTCTCATTAATATATTGCTGAGGATTTCCTGTTTTGACATTACAAAATTTACAGCCTCTGGTGCAAGTATCACCAAGAATCATAATCGTGGCCGTCTTTTGACTCCAACATTCACCAAGGTTCGGACAACGTGCTTCCGTGCAAACTGTGACTAGTCCCTTAGAACGCATTTCTTTTGCGATAGCGTGGACATTTTGTCCTTGAGGAAGTGGTTTTTTTAGCCAATCTGGAAGGCGCCTTAAAGTCATATAAAATTTCCTAATTAAAACTAACTCATAAATATAAGGCCAAGATATAACCAAAAATATAAAAACAAAACAATAAATGATGAAAAGAATTTTCGTTGGAGAAATGCGTTGATTTTTTGATTATATCGAACACTTATATGGGCCTGACCAGTTCATTCTCTGCTTATCAATTCATAACAAAATGTAGCGTGTTTTTTTTCCTTCATTTATTTTTTTAATAAGATTATGCTCAATGGCCTTTTTTATAAACCGTTGAGTTTTTCTTAGGTTTGAATGCTTAAGACTGTTCATTGCCTCTCTTAAGCTGAAGCTATTCGTTTTAAATTTTTGATTAAGCAACTGTATTTCATCGTAGAAAGATTCATCCTTTTTTTCTTGAAAAGTCTTTATGCGATCAGCTAAGTATATTTTGATGCTGACTTGCCCTTCTAAAAAATACTCTTCGTCTTCTTCTCTTATTTTTAAGGGAATTTGATTTTTTAACAACCAATTTCGAGTGCGTTTCAGGGCCTGATGAATTTTATTAAAAGATGAAGCAGGATTTAAGTAATCATTTGGAAAAACAAGTTCAAAAAGAGTATATTTATTTTGCCGTTTATAAAAATCATGCGTAAGGGCCTTTAGTACATTCAAAATAATCGACCCCGTTTTTAAATCTTGATAATTTTTATAATCAAACTCCCTATCAACGTCTTGATCTAAGCTGTAATAAAAAAATGATGGGATTTGAGGGGAGCCTGTCTTCAAAGAAGTTTGGTGTATTCAACCGCAATTTTAGCACCGAGCTGAGCGTTGTTTTTAATCAAGGCAATATTGGCCACAAGTGATTTTCCATCAGTGAGATGCTTTAATTTAGAAAGTAAAAATGGTGTGACTTCTTTTCCTTGGATTCCATTTTTTCGAGCTTCGTCTAAGGCCTTTTTGATGATGTCGTGAATATATTTTGATTCAAGAGCATCTTCTCTTGGAATTGGGTTTGCGATGACCAAACCGCCTTTTAATCCTAAATCCCATTTCGTGTGAATGAGATTTGCGATGTCCTTAGCTGTAGCGAGATTGTAGTCCACTTTTAACCCACTTTCACGAGTGTAAAAAGCTGGAAGTTCATCAGTGTTGTAACCAATAACAGGAACACCATGGGTTTCTAAAAACTCAAGAGTACGTGGAAGATCAAGAACTGATTTTGCGCCAGCGCAAACCACGGCGACATTTGTTTGAGCGAGTTCAATGAGGTCGGCGGAAATATCCATTGTCTCATCAACACCTCGATGGACTCCTCCAATTCCTCCTGTCACAAAAACAGGAATTTTTGCAAGGGAAGCAAGAATCATCGTCGCAGAAACTGTCGTGGCCCCATTTTTTTTCATAGAGACAAGATAAGGGATATCGCGCCTTGAAGCCTTGATGACATCTTTTTCTTTCGCAAGAATTTCAAGCTCCGTTTCAGTCAGCCCTATTTTTATTCTTCCGTTAATGATGGCCATCGTTGCGGGCGTTGCTTTTTCTTTGCGGATAATGTCTTCAATCAATTTTGCTGTCTTTAAATTTTCGGGATAGGGCATACCATGAGAAATAATGGTCGATTCTAAAGCGACAATCGGGCGATTTAATTTAAGCGCCTTTTTTACTTCTGGTGAATAATCAATAAGTTTTTTCATGATAACCTTTTAATAACGTCTTTCTAGTTTATCTTTCGCTCGAATTAACTGCGCTAAAACATCATTTATAAATGAAGAAAGATCTTTTGACAAAAGAGTTCCTCCCACTTTCGCTTGGAAATTTTCAATATCAAGATCAGTCATTTTGCTGCCATCGTCCCAGTCTCTTAAAAAGGAGGATTCAAAACCTGCAATAACCTCTTTGTCATAAATTTGAGCGCCAAATTCACGAAAACTTCCTTGAAGTGTGTCTGGGTTTAAATTTGAACTTCCGCCTAGAAGAACTTTTCCATCAACAGAAGCGATTTTTCGATGATTTTCTTGATGATAAGTTTGCTCTGCTCCATTGGGAAATTTCGCTGTAATACCATAAGTTTTTCTTGCACGAATTTCAATCCCGTATGATTTCATTTCTTTCATAAAGGCCGTATTCGGAAGGCCATTCATTCCAAAATTACCGTTGTGATCTGCCACAATTTTAATATCGATTTCTGGATTTTCAATTTTTCTTTTAATGAGGGCATCGTTAATATATTTATCATAAATAAAAAGTTGCTCCATATAGATCGACTTTTTAGCATTGACAATCATATCAATAATCATATTTCGAACATTTTTGACTGTTCCATCAACGTCACCTTCAGCGTAGCGAACTTTTTCAATTCCAAGAGATGGATAACTTGAGCGTTTAATTTTAAACCATTCGAGAATTTCTTTTTTCTTTGGTAAATAACGAACATTATCGTACCCTTGTTCTTTATAATAAAAAAATCGCAGTTCGTTTGGATCTTCTGTTAAAGCTGCTTCAACATCGCGTAGAAAGCTTGCCTGCACTAAAGCTGCCGCAGGGCCCTCTACGTAAATCGCATTGTCGTAATAATACCCACCGCTATGATCAGTCCAATTCTTTGATCCAAAATAGGCGGCAGGATTGTTTGTATTGGCATCAATAACGATGACTTTTGAATGATCAATTTTTGATTCATAATAAGTATTTCTTTTTTCCATTTCCTTAAAAACTTCGTCTGTTTTTGGAATGAGATTGGTGATGTGAAATGGTATACCAGGTGGGTGACGTTGAATATTGGCTTGCAAAAGATAAAAATTATCTTTTAAATCAGCTTCAGTATTAATTCGTTTTTTTATGTACTCGAAAACGGGCAGCATTTCTGCAATCATATTATAGTTTGTGGCGTAGTCATGCATTAGAAGAACTTTAAATCCTGGATTAAGTTTTCTTTTGATTTTTGTTTGCTCAAAAAGATATTCAATAAGTGTCCCCCCTAGGGTTCCGCCTAAGAGAAAAATATCAATAAAAATTGAATCTTGTGCTTTTGCAATCATTTCTTTGATTTGAATATAAATTGGGTCTTCATTAAAAATGGGATGGCCTGTTGGATCTTCGTCCGTTGGCATTTTTATATAGGGAGCATCAAAATCAAGCTTTCCACCATTGAAGATGGCATGTTGATTAAGCCACTCAATGCGCTCGAGATCTCGTTTGTTTTCACTTTGTAATTTAACAATATTGCCAGGGATAAAACCTTGGTAGCTTAGTGTATAGGGTGAAACATTGGGGAGTCTTTGCTCGATATTGAGATTTAGTATTTTATTAGATTTTAGGGCATCGACAAATAAATCTTTTTCCAGTTGTACAATGTTGGTGGCCTTTGCTTCTAATTCTTTTTCCATCACGGTAAAAATATTAAAACTGTTCACATTAAATCGATCGCTTATTTCTCGAAGAAGTTCTAGCGCTAATATGCTGTCACTGTTTAAGGGATCGTCTATGGCATCGCGAATAATAAGAAGTTTATTAAGCATCGCAAATTGTAAAACTTCTTTTTGTCTTTGAGTATTGGGATTAATAAACCGCCAATATAAAAGTGGTCGAAGAATGTTTGCGGGAAGTAAATGATCAAGCTTTTTTACGCAATTTAGAAGTTCTTCTTTTTTTGAATTGGGAAGATTATCTACAAGATTTTTAAAATCTTTCCTAAGGCCAAAATCAGAAAAACCAAAAACTGAAGAATAGACTTTTCGGTAAAAATCTTCAGTTTTAATTCTATCCTGAATGAAAATTTCTTGAGCAAGTAAGTTTATCGAAATAAGGAAAAGAGCACAGGAGTAAATGATCTTTTTCATAGGGCACCTCCTAACTCATCATGAAACTCATTGAGATGCAAACCCTTTATAAGTTCAGCTGAGAATTTCTTAAGAAGGATTTGATTAAACTGATGGTGAAGAGTTGCCTCATTATTGGGATTATAAGATACGGGAGTTTTTATTGTAGAACTAATACTTGAATTTCCTAAATCAAATCCTTTCTTTTCAAAATCATAAGTGAGGCGATTCACATCACTTTCAAAAGGATAAGTTTGCTTATCTTCAGCTGTAAATTTTCCTTTTATTTTTAAGGTTCCTACCTTAATAGAATTTAGATTATTCGTAATAAGTTTTCCAATAAGGTTGTTTTTATAAAGCTGATCGGGCATTAATGTCCCAAAATGAATTTCCATGCGATCAAGACTAGGAACTGGGTTATTCAGTGAGAACTCTTTAAATACATCGACTGTTATGAAAAAATTTTTATAATTTTTTTCAAATTCTACTCCAAGTGATTTAATGCTAAATTCAGAAGCACTAATAAATGGAGAAAGGGAAGCAATATTATTGGCCTTGTAGTAGCGCCGTAGTCGTAAAAATCCTTTCATTGCATTTTTTTTCGTTTGGGGAAGTTTCAAAGTTGGAGACATATCCAAAATTTTTAACCAGATTGAAATTTGCCCGCCTTGATATTCAAAAAGATCTTTTGTGGAAGGTCTCTCCGTCTTTAGTATTTTTTCTTGGAGATTAAGGTTATCGCTTGTTAGTTCTTGATAGAGGGAGCCCGTATTGTTCCATTGGATGAGTTGATTGCTACTTAATTCTTCATTGTAGTTGAGATCTTTTTGAATGTGAGGAACAAAGTTAAAATCGATTTGAAATGTTTTATTGACTATTTTTAAGACGGTAATTGTTTTAATAAAATGATCAACAAAACTTTCAACAAGACCTTCTTTAAAAACACCAAGAAATGAAGCCCCCTTTTCATTTTCTTTGGCTTCATTTAATTTTTCGAAAGTTAAGCGAAAAGCATCATGGAGTGCAATATTGGCCCTGTTTTTTAGATATTCTTCGTCGATGTCTGTTTTTAAATCGACGCTAATATCGTAACGCATTTTTTTTTGCAAGCTTGGATAACTAAAAAATTCTTTATAAATTTTAAATTCGGGCCTTAGTTGACTTAGGACTGAAGCAGGGAGACGTTCCGTTTTTTGTCCCCAGTAGGCCATGATTTGGTTGTTCTTATGAATCAGGTAATAACATAAAAGAAATAAACCAAGCCCAGTTAGAGAGATAATGATTCTTTTCATAGTTAGTCCATGGAGTAATTAAGGGTTCCATGGACTTGTCGGTTTTTTCTTATAAGCGTTTAAGGACTTTTTTATGATTTTAGGGCATTCTATGTTATTACATACGCTTAGGAGCAGGAATTCCAAGGATGGCCAGACCCTTTTCAATCGTTACGCCAACGGATTTTGCAAGAAGAAGCCGTGCCTTTTTAAGTTCTTCCGAATCAGCTTTGCCAATAGGGCATTCCACATAAAAATTATTAAAGAGTTTTCCTAGATCAAAAAGATAAGCACAAAGCCCACTGACACGCATTTGCTCCATATTGGCAATGACAACATTGTTAAAGTGACTAAGCTTAATTAAAAGTGCTTTTTCAGGAGGCATTTTAAGAAGTGACCAATCGGCTTTTGTTTCCCCTTTATAACCTAGTTTTTCGCAGAGGGAGTGGATACGAGCATAGACATATTGAAGGTAAGGCCCGGTTTCACCTTCAAGCTTAAGCCACTCGGCCATATCGAAAACAATTTTTCGAGAATTATCCATCTTGATCATTCCGAATTTGATGGCCCCATTTGCAACCATTGAGGCCGTTTCATTTATTTCTTTATCGTCCCAAATGCCTCTATAACGTTCGAGATAATCTTTTTTTATCGTATTTTCCATCTTTGAAATGAGTTCAGTTAAAGGAACAATATTGCCTTTTCTCGAACTCATGGCCCCATCTGGAAGCTCGACAAAATCATAGGAAAGGTGATGGCAATCTTTTGCTCTTGGGAATCCCAATTTTTCTAAAACTTTGAAGACTTGTTTGAAATGGAGTTCTTGACGTTTGTCTACTATGTAAATGTTGCGGTCAATGTGATCTTCTTCGAATTTTCGGTAGGCAAGTTCAATATCCTTCGTTGCATACATGCCGTTACCATCTGATTTGATCATCATGCAAAAGCCAAGTTTGTCTTCAGAAAGATCCATCCCCACGGCTCCCTCAGAGACAATATATTTTCCTTCGGCTAGATATTTTTTTGCTCGCTCCAGAGAAGTAGAATCAACTTCTGATTCAAAAAACCACTTATCAAATGAAACATCGGCCCAATTGTAAGCAAATTTAAAAAGTTCTAAAGACCAATTGCGAGTTTCTTTCCATTGGTTAAAAAATTCACCTTGCTTCGTTTCAAGTTGTTTTAAAATTTCTGTAAGCTGAATCCTGTTGATGGCCTCTAATGGCGTGCCTATTTGATCTTCAAGGAGGCAATGGGCTTTACTATAAGCGATTCCTAACCATTCTCCTTTATTTTCTTCAGGAGTAGGTTCTTGGTTGTGGTATTTGAGATACCAAAGAGTTTTTGCGACATGAGTTCCAACATCACCAGGATAGGTTGTTGCGACAACATTATGACCGCAGTAGCGAAAAAGTCTCACAAGAGCATTACCTAGACAAAGATTTCTCATGTGACCAACGTGGAGTATTTTATGCGTATTGGGTTGAGAGTACTCAATCATCACTTTCTTAGATTCTGGGATAAGCTTTTGTTTAAAAAAAGTCCCCTCTAAAGCTGTTTCGACAACTATTTCACCGAGGCTTTCAGAAGAGATGAAAAAATTAAGATATGGCCCTACTGCTTTTGTTTCACGAATAAAAGAGTCTGGTTTGATTTCTTCCGCAAGTGTTTTTGCAACGAGAGGGGGAGCACACTTGAGTATTTTTGCTAAGGGAAAGCAGGCAAAGGCGTAATGGCCCATTTCAAGGTTTGGAGGTTCTCCAATATTTTTAGAGATGTCTTCAAGGGATAGTTTGAGTTCTGGGTATTTATTTTGAAGGGCGAGTTCAATTGTTTTTGCCAACTTATAAAAAATCTGATTATGAATTATGCTCATGGATCTTCCTTTGATGAGACCTAACGTATAGCATAGAGCATATACCAAATAAAGGATTGTCAATGAGGCTTTTTTTTTGTTTTGTTATTCTCATTCATCTTGAAGGACTTGCTTTTGCCCAGAATTCTGCGTCACCGACGATTAGTGCCACGCAAACAGAAATTATTATTTTAAATGGGATTGAGCGTATTCAGTGGGAAAGTCAACATCCTCCTATCTCCTCTAAGTACTTTAGGGGGAATTTTTTAATTTACGACTGCATTGATAAGCATTATGCCTGTGTGGAAGAACAAAATTTTCTGGCCTGTAAAGAGAAGCGGCAAAGTCTAATTAGTAAGGGGGTAGAAAAACTTCCTTGTGCTCCTTTTAAAGAATATCCGACTTATATCCTCTGCATAAAAAAACAATATGAGCTCATGTATTCAAAGGCCCCTTATTCGTTCTGTTTGAAAACTAAGCTGAATTGATTTTTTGACGAGGATGGTAGTAATGCTTTAATATGTCATGGCATGGAAAAAATTTGGTACGTTTTTATAGAGAATCATCACAGGGGCACTTTCTCATCTGAAGAAATATTCAAGATGTTTTATTCAGATCAGATTGTGGAGAGTACACTCGTTTGGCGCCAAGGGATGACGAAATGGATACAACTTAAAAATTGTGACGAATTATGGCAAATTATTGCCCCCATGCCGGCATTGCCTGAATTGCCTCCTGAAGTTATTATTCCGACTCCTCCACCTCCGCCTCCGCCTGCTCCTACTCAGGAGATAATCACTCCCCAGGTAGAGGAAAAAGTTTTAAAGTCGCCGAAAAAAACGGCCCTAAATTTTCCTAAAATCAATTTGAACAAACGCTTTATTTTTATTTCTTTTGCTTCATTAATGACCTGTTTTGGTCTTTATTTTTTAGTAGACAGCATCTTATCAGTTGAAGCTCCCCCCCCAATGCAAGGGATTTCACTTCTTGAAAGTACAAGGCTCATTAATATTTCACAGGTTCGTTTACGCGAAGGCGTTAAAGTGGGATTGGCTGCTTCTTTGAGTGAAAAAAGTATTTATTTTTCTTCAAACCGATCTGGGCCTATGACGGTGACTTTAGATATAAGTTCATTGCCACAACGAATTTTGGGAGAAGATACTATTCGCGCTTTCTCTGAAGCTCGCTTAGAAGGGCATTTTGCCGTTTTTAATTCGTTTCATTTCTCTTTTGGAAAGCGCTTTTTGCCTGGCTACTACAAAGTTCACTTGGAAGCTGTTTCACTTCTTACTCAAAGAAGTATTCTTAATCAATTTATTGAGTGGGGACTTTTGTCCAAAGAAGGCCATGCTGAAAAGTTTACGTATGAGGGGGAACTTTTTATTTCAGATACACCTGCTTCACGTTTCGATGAAGAATTAAAAAATTATCAGACAAAAATTTATGAAGAGTCGGTTTTTCCTTACGTTGATTTGAAAGAACGTTATAATACTTTATATTCTTTTTGTGAGCAGTTTTATTCATTCTTTGAAAAGCAAGTTGCTCTTAGTAAGGAAGGATTTGATCAAAAGGTATTCGAAAAAGCCTATGCATCAGAACTTGGTCATATTTTTCAAATGTTCGTTGAAGATACAATAAAGATGAAGGAAGAAAGTCTCCGTAAAAATAAAAATCTAACTTCCGATTTTGAAAACTTAACTTCATATGCAGAGACGGTTGGTGCTCTTATTTTTGAAATGAGTTCAAAGGGAGCAAAGCTTGCTCAAACAGATACAAAAAAGATACGAAAAAAAGGCCGTGAAGAATTCATTAATTATTTTTCTGTGAAAATAGGAAAAATTAAAACAGAACTGAAAAACAAACAAAATATTTTCGAACTAAAAATTAACAACAATAAAAAGAGTCAATAAATGATCATTCACGAGTATCAGGCTAAAGATTTGATGCGGCAATTTCTCATCCCTGTCCTTGATGGAAAAATTGCTAAAAATATCCCTGAAGCGGAACAAGCGGCGCATGAGCTAGGGGGAAATTCTTGGGTGATTAAAGCGCAAATACATGCGGGCGGGCGTGGAAAGGCCGGAGGGGTCAAGTTAGCAAAAAGCATTGATGAATTAAAAGTTTTTTCTGAGGATATTCTTGGGAAAGTTTTAGTGACCCATCAAACAGGCCCTCAAGGTAAAAAAGTTCAGACCGTTTTAATTGAAAAAGGCTGCGAGATTGCTCATGAGTTTTATCTCGGACTCGTTCTTGATCGTAAAACTTCTCGTTTGACTTTTGTGGCCTCAAGTGTCGGAGGAGTCGAAATTGAGCAACTTATAAGTGAGAATCCTGATAAAATAGTTCGCGTAGCAGTGGATGCGGCCTGTGGGTTTAGTCCATTTGTTGCTCGTAAACTTTGCGCGGGATTGCAGTTAAAAGGGGAACAGGCTAAGAAGGCTTCTGAGATTTTTAAAAACTTTTTCAATCTGTACACTCAAATGGATTGTACAGTCGCAGAAATTAATCCTTTAGTTTTAACAAAAGAGGGTGAATTTTTGGCCTTAGATGCGAAATTAAATTTTGATGATAATTCGTTATTTCGCCATCCCGAAATTGCGGCCCTTAGGGATGAAACCGAAGAAAGTTACGAAGAGCGATTGGCCTCACAATATAATTTTTCGTATGTGACGTTGGTAGGCAATATTGGATGCTTGGTTAACGGAGCAGGATTAGCGATGGCGACTGCAGACATTATAAAATATCACGGAGGAGAGCCGGCCAATTTTCTTGACATAGGCGGAGGGGCCAGTCGTGAAACAACTGAAAGGGCCTTATCACTTATTTTAACTGACACAAAAGTTCGTGCCATCCTCGTCAATATTTTTGGTGGTATTACAAAATGCGATGTTGTTGCTGAAGGAATAGTCGCGGCCCTTAAAAATTTGGGGACAAATGTCCCTCTTGTTGTGCGTTTAGAAGGGACCAATGTTTCTACAGGAAAACGAATTTTAGAAGATTCAAAATTTCCTATTCTTGTAGCTGAAAATCTAATAGAAGCCGCGATTATGGTTGTTAAATCTGCTAAGGCAGGAGTGTAAAATGGGAATTTTAATTGGGCGAGAAACCAAATTAATGACGATAGGTTTTACTGGTGCTCAGGGAACATTTCATTCCTTGCAGTCGAAAGATTATGGAACAGATTTTGTGGGAGGAGTGACTCCTGGTAAAGGCGGGACTGTTCATGAGGGTTCACCGGTTTTTAATACGGTCTATGAAGCTGTCAAAAAAACGGGCGCGAATGCGGCCATGATATTTGTCCCACCAACATGTGCAGCAGATTCAATTTTAGAATGCTTAGAGGAAAATTTGCCCTTAATCGTTTGTATTACGGAAGGTATTCCAATTCTTGACATGATTAAGGTGAAAGCAGCTCTTCTAACTCATAAAAATAGCCGCCTGATCGGGCCCAATTGCCCAGGAATTATTACGCCTGGTGAGTGTAAAATAGGAATTATGCCAGGTCATATTCACATGCCGGGCAATGTAGGAATTGTCTCTCGTTCAGGAACTTTGACTTACGAAATTATTTATCAGCTCACTCAAAAAGATATTGGCCAATCAACCTGTGTTGGTTTGGGGGGAGACCCTATTATTGGAATGAATTTCATTGACGCTCTTGAACTATTCGAAAAAGATCCTCAAACAGAAGTCATTGTGATGATTGGTGAGATAGGAGGCGTCTCTGAAGCAGATGCGGCTCGCTATATTAAAAAGAAGGTGAGTAAACCTGTTGTGGCCTTTATTGCGGGTTCTCTTGCCCCAAAAGGCAAACATATGGGCCATGCTGGAGCTTTGATTACTTGTGGTGAAGAAACTGTCGAAAATAAATTTAAAATTCTTGAAGAATGCGGTGTGCATGCGGTACGTTCTCCTGCTGAGATCGGAAATAAAGTTCAAGAGATTTTAGGAAAACTGAAAAAATAAGGAGTATTTATGGCGAAGGAAAGAACTTTAAGTATTATTAAACCTAATGCAACTAACGATAATAATATTGGAAACATTGTTGCTCGTTTTGAAAAAGAGGGCCTTCGTATTTCTGCTTGTAAAATGATGAAACTTTCTAAAGAAAAAGCTCAAGGCTTTTATATTGAGCACAAAGAAAAACCATTTTTTAATTCCTTAGTAAGTTTTATGACTTCAGGCATAGTTGTTGTGATGGCCCTTGAAGGTGATAATGCGATTGAAAAAAATCGTCAAATAATGGGAGCTACGAATCCTGCTAATGCCCAAGAAGGAACTTTGCGTAAACTTTATGCTCAAAGCATGGAGGCTAATGCAGTGCATGGTTCTGATTCTTCAAATAGCGCTGATCGAGAGATCTCGTATTTCTTTGAAAAAGGTGAAGTGTTCGATAGATTTTAGGTAAATAAATATCAAGTCAATTTAGAACCATTACTCTGTAGAAATTACAATTCCATTGCCCTGCATAAATGCTTGCTGTAAATTCCCTTGCGAAACTCGAATGATTCTTGTTGGAGGTTCCCATGTTTAAAGTTGGCGAATATGCGGTCTGTCCTGGACACGGAGTCGGGCAAATCTGTGATATCGAAGAGCGTGCAATTGGCGCTCAAACAAAGGCCTTCTATGTTTTGAAGGTGAATTCCAATGGAATGACAGTAATGGTTCCTACCGATAGTGAGTTAGGAATACGCTCACTTGCAAGTGAAGAACTTATTGAACAAGTCTTCGCCCTTCTTACAAATCATGATGTGAAAGTTGATAATTCAACATGGAATCGTCGTTATCGTGAATATATGCTCAAAATTAAAACGGGCTCGCTTATTGAAATCGCCGATGTTTTGCGCGCTCTCCTTCTTTTAAAATCGAAAAAAAGTCTTTCATTTGGTGAGAAAAAAATGGTTGATTCTTGCCGCGATCTTTTGGCCCAAGAAATTGCGCTTTCTAAAGGCACTCAGAAGCAAGAGATCAGCAAGCAAATTGATTCCTGTTTTATCTAAAATTTTGTATAGTGGGACCTCATTTCTAACAGCTCTTAAGCTTGTGAGGTTTTACTATGTCAGTCCGTGTTCGTTTTGCTCCAAGTCCTACAGGTTATCTTCATGTTGGTGGTGCTCGTACAGCTCTTTATAATTATCTTTACGCCAAAAATAAAAATGGAAAATATATTCTTCGCATTGAAGATACTGATCTTGAACGAAGTACGCGTGAGTTTGAAGAGTCACAAATTGCTGATTTAAAGTGGCTCGGTCTTGAACATGATGAAGGCCCAGATGTTGGTGGAGAATTTGGCCCTTACAGACAAAGTGAGCGTCTTGAAATTTATAAAAAATATGCAGAACAACTCGTAAGTGATGGGCATGCCTTTTACTGTTTTTGTTCTGATGAAGAGCTAGAGGCCAAGCGTGAGCAGGCCGAAAAAGACGGTGCTAATTATCATTACTCAGGAACTTGTCGTCACCTCACAAAAGAAGAAGTGAATGTTCGTAAAGCGAAGGGCGATCAATTTGTGATTCGTTTTAGAGCGAAAGAAAAAGAGTACGCTCTGGATGATCATGTTCGTGGGCACGTTGTTTTTCCTAAAGATATGGTTGGTGATTTTGTTATTATCCGTTCAAATGGGCTTCCTGTTTATAATTTTTCAGTTGTGATTGATGACTGGCTCATGAAAATCACCCATGTTTTTAGGGCAGAAGAGCATCTTAACAATACTGTTAGGCAACTGATGATTTATGAAGCGCTCGGAGCGACTCCCCCTGAGTTTGCTCATATGTCACTTATCATTGGAAAAGATAGGCAGAAGCTTTCAAAGCGGCATGGGGCCACGTCTGTGAGCTTGTATAGAGAAGCCGATTATCTTCCTAACGCCGTTTTAAATTATCTTTGTCTTCTTGGTTGGTCTCATCCTGAGGAAAAAGATATTTTTACACCAGAGGATCTGATCCCTATTTTTGATATAAAACGTTTTAATAAAGCTCCGGCCATTTTTGATGTTGAAAAATTTGCGTGGGTGAATGCTCAGCATCTTCGGGCCCTCAGTGTTGATGATCTTGTTCAAAAGGTCAGTTTGGTTATTCCTAAGGAGCATCTTTTTCATTCGCAAACGATGGAATGGAAAAAAACAGCATTGACGTTGATTAAAGAAAAAATTCAATTTTTCGGCGAAGCGATTCCTCATCTTGATGAAATATTTTCTCCCCAAGTGGAAATGAATGATGCTTTAAAAGAAATATTATCCTGGGAGACTACACCTAAAATTAGAGAGTACCTCAAGGGGGAAATTGACAGATTAATAGCGGAGGGGAAGGTTATCGCAGATCCTGCCGATATTGATCTTTGGAGTAATCATATAAAGACAGAATTAAAAATTAAAGGGAAGCCTCTTTTTCAAGGAATGCGTGGAGTTCTTACGGGAAGAGATCATGGGCCTGAACTTAAAATTTTAATTCCTCTTACTCCGCTTAAAATTGTGAGAGAAAGACTTGTTTAGTTTGGGGAGAGTTTATGAAAAAGATGGAAAATTACAAAGTAAAAGTTTTTAATAATCTGACTCGTTCTAAAGAAGAATTTAAGCCTGTGGCCCCTGGGGAAGTTCGTTTTTATTCTTGTGGCCCAACGACTTATGATTTTCTTCATGTGGGAAATGCGCGTGCTTTAGTGGTGGGGGATTTGATTCATCGGACTTTTAAAGCGCTTGGATACATTGTCACTTTCACTCGGAATTTTACTGATGTGGATGATAAAATTATTGATCGCGCAAGAGAGCTTAAAGTGGATGCTTTAGACCACTCTGCCAAATACGTAGATGAGTGTGTGAAAGATACGATCTCTCTTAATATGCTTGAGCCTACGCATACGCCGAAAGTAAGCGAAACAATGCCAGAGATTATCCGCATGGTGGAAGAGCTTATTGAAAAAGGTTATGCCTATGAAAAAAAGGGCGAAGTTCTTTATCATGTGCCTAAATTTGAAACTTACGGAAAACTTTCAAAAAAAGACTTACAAAGTTTAGAGCACGGAATTCGTGTCGAAGTGAATACAGATAAACGTCACCCTTCTGATTTTGTTCTTTGGAAACCCGCTAAAGAGGGTGAGCCTTCATGGGATTCACCGTGGGGTAAAGGCCGTCCTGGTTGGCATATTGAGTGTTCTGCAATGGCGCGAAAATTTATGGGAAAAACAATTGATATTCATCATGGAGGAATTGATCTTCAATTTCCTCATCATGAAAATGAAATTGCTCAATCTGAAGCGGCCAACGGTTGTGAGTTTTCTCATTATTGGTGCCACAATGAATTTTTAAATTTTGGCAAAGAGAAAATGAGTAAGTCACTTGGAAATGTGATCACGATTCGTCAGTTTGTTGAGACCTATGGTGGCGCTATCTTAAGACAAGTTTTGGCCTCTGTTCATTACCGTTCTACAATGGATTGGTCTCAGGAAGTCATTGAGCGCGGTATGAACGATCTTGAAAGAATTCATATGTTCATTGAGGGGTATCAAGAATTAAAAAAAGATTCTTCGGTGGCCGTCAATGAAGAGCATCTTGCTGAAGTTTTAAAAGTTATTCCTCAGATGAAAGAAGAATTGGCCAATGACTTTAATGTTCCTGGCGCTCTTTCACATTTTTTTGGAATGATTCGTCTTTTAAATCGTGAATATATTGGTGATAAAAAAATTATTTCTTTGAAATTAAGTGCGGCAACTGATGATGTTTTATCGTTTGTAAAGTTAGCGACTGGTCTTGTTTATGATGACCCGAAAGCTATTTTAGAAAAAATTAATAGTGCTCGGAAAAACTTTTCTTCTGCAGAAGGAAAGGGAGGCAAGATGAGTGAAGAAGAAATCACAAAGCTTATCTCAGAGCGTGGGGAAGCCCGAAAAACAAAAAATTGGGCCCGTGCTGATGAGATTCGAAAGATTTTTACTGAGGCCGGTATTGATCTTAAAGATAGTCCAGATGGAACTGTCTCTTGGAAATGGAAATAGGAAATTGAAATAGAAAGGAAGGAAGTCTCTATGCGATCAAATTTTAATTTAAACTCTGTCCAAATCAAAAAAAATATTGAAGATACTGCTCTTTTTTTGAAGAAAAATAATCTCGATGCGATTTATATTTCAAGTACGGATAGGTTTTTAAATGAATATGTCCCGTTGTCTGATTGTCATCGTTATTATGTGACAGGATTTACGGGCTCTACTGCCTATGTTCTGTTGACGGCAAAAGGGCAAGTTTATTTATTTGTTGATGGAAGATATCATGAGCAGGCCGATAAAGAGGTTGATCCTTTACTTGTGACTGTTGAAAAATGTTCTCTGACAATGCCACTGACAGGCGCTTTTATTGAAAAGATAAAAGTATTGGGCCTCAAGACAATTGCGCTAGAGGGAGAGAGAACGAGCAAATCTTTTGAAGAAGATTTAAGTAAAGTGGCCTTATTAAAACCTTTGGATGAAGAAGAATTAGGGAAAGTGATTTCTTTTGAAAAACTTCCTCCTGTTGGACTTATTTCTGAAGTTCCTCTTCGCATAACGGGGCAAAGTGTTAAAGAAAAGCTTGAAAAAATATTACTTCCAGATGAGGCGATGCTTGTGACTGCGCTCGATTCTTTAGCGTGGCTAAGTAATGCTCGTGGATATCATTTGCCTTACCAAAGTCCATTTTTAGGAGTGGGACTTGCTCTTAACAATGTTCTTCATGTTTTTGTTGATAAAGAAGCGGCGATCACTGATGAACTTAAAAAGAATTCTTCATTGAATTTTCATTTTTTAAATGTTTCAGAAATTAAAGAGACGATGATGAAAATTAAAAATTCATCATCCATTCAAAGAGTTTTTTATAATCCAGCTCAACTCAGTGGGGCGCAGTACCGTTTGCTTGTAAGTATTTTTGGTGAAAAACAACTTCTCGAAAAACGTTTCGGGATTACTGAAATGCATGCGCTCAAAAATGAAGCAGAAATGGCCCATATGGAAGAGAGTTTTCTAAAGGCCTCTAAAGTTGTTTATGATACAATTGTGTGGACAAAAAAAGAATTGCGAGCAGGAAAAAAAATAAGTGAACTTGATCTTTATAATAAGACAAATGAGTTTTATCGTTCAAGCGGTGCGAGAGATCAAAGTTTTAATACGATTTCGGCCAGTGGTGCAAATTCTTCTATTATTCATTATAGCGCTAGTGATGAAAAAAATATTATTAAAGATTCTGAGTTAGTTCTTCTTGATAGCGGTGGGATTTATGAAGGGGGCTACTCGACAGATAAAACGCGCACTTTTTTAGGCAAAGGCCCTGCTCTCCCTCAGCAAAAAGAAATTTATACTCTTGTGCTTAAAGGGCTATTAAATGCCCAAAATGCGATTTTACCTGAGGGGCATCAAGGAATTGGTATTGATATGTTGGCCCGCCAACCGATCCTCTCAAAAGGCTATGATTACGGCCACGGGACTGGCCATGGAATAGGAATTAATGTTCATGAAGGTTGCGCTGGATTTTCAACGCGTTCAACTTTTCCTATTCGCGCTGGGATGACGATTAGTGTAGAGCCTGGAATTTATCTTTCTGGCTTAGGGGGAGTGCGTTTAGAAAACGTTGTCTCTGTCAAAAAGCATCCTACTTTTGCAGGAATGGTTTATTTTGAACCAATGGTCTTTATTGGTTTTGATTGGGAGTTAATTGATCTTAATTTACTCAATGAAGAAGAAAAAATTTGGCTGGATCAATATGAAAAAGTTTGTGCAGAGTTGGGGACTTCTTTTAGATCTTAATCATCAGTTGTCACACCATTAAAATACTGGCCATCGAAAACAGTTTCTTTCATTGAACTTTCTTTATTATCGCTGATAAGTGAAGTATGAGTCCAATAAGCAGGGGCCATCATCATTCCAGTGTTTAGTAAATTCTGATTTGCTGAATAGATCACATTACAATCACGCTTATACGGTAGTGTTTCAGGACAAGCAAATTTGGAAAAAACAGCGTAACGATAATCAAACCCTCCACTTTCAGCTTTGCCTTGACTGGAAAAGTATTTGAAACCAATGACACTATTATTATAGGCCTCTTGAATTTTTCCATTGGCATTAATAAAACCAATAAATGTTACGGCATGCCCTGTTTTGTTTGTACGATTAATATTAACGAAAGAACCAGAAGTGAGTTTTTCGAACGGAACTCGTTTGCCCATTCCAAAATTAATGAGCGCATCGGCAGTGCCGTAGGAGTTGAAATCGTGATTTACCCAAAGATGTCCACGAAGATCTTTAATTGTTAAACTTTCAAAACTTTTTCGAGGAAGGTAATCATAAATTGTATAATCACCAGTTTCTTGTGCATAGATGTCATAGGCCGTTAAAATAATTTCGAGTTGAGCGGCCACACACATTGTATAAGGGGCCAGTTTGCTTGCCCGAACAACTTCTCCATTTGAGTAAGGTAAATCGTGAGTGAGAGCGGCATTTATGCTGTAACCAAGTAAGGCATGGTTCGTATTAATTTTTTCGACAGCTTTTAGAATATAGGAATTAAAATATTGATCGCTCTTTTGAGATTCAGGTGAGGTTTCAATGACCTGTGCTGATAAAGTTGCTGTCAAAAGTAGAAGGTAAAATGCTGCAAGTCTTTTTAACATAAACCCTCAATCAATTATTTTATCAAAGGCATAGTCACAGTGATCAGTGTTCATAGCTCAAATTCAAATTTTAGTACACAAATAAAAACGTATTATTTTTACACAAAATTTTGAGAAAGTTAATCCAACGATTAGTCCTGCAAGCAGATTCATAATGAAAAAGAGTAGTCCTTTTTGGGGCCCATTTTTATCTAAAGAGATCGTTCCACAAGAAGCAATTTTGGGTTGTTCTGCAGGATAAAGAAAAGTGATGCCATCCATATCGTCTTCACTAAGGTAATTGCGGTTTGGGTTGTGGGAATAGTACATGAGGGAGTCGACGATTTTGCTGTGACCTAAGCCTAAAGCATGGCCTACTTCGTGAGCAATTATTGTCATCTTTTCATGGCGAGTTTTTGTTCTAAATTGTGATCCCACCTTGTCATTGAGAAGGATAAGGGCACCCGAAATAGTTCGGCCTGTGACATTGTTAGGGAGAGTGACACCTAAGATACTTGTGCTATTAAAATCAGTCGCATTGCTGTTACAAGAAATTAAAATATCGCTAGGAACTACTATCAGTGGATTGGGGGTGCAGTTTGTGCCCGCTGTACAGATAGCTTCTGTATGAAAATTGGAGCTTAAATGGATGACACTTCCTTTTGAAATATGAAGGCGAGAGGTAGGGGCCCTATTCCAATACTGATCCATTCCTTCTGCGGCAACGTCGAGAAGTTCTTCATTTGTTAAATCAATATTACTGCAAGGAGAAGAGCCTTCGACATTAATCTTGACTTCATTTTGTGAGAAATTTGCTCCTGCCGCATTGTTAAGCGTGAACGCTTGTGCCGAAAAAGAAATAAAGAGAAAGATATTGACGGTTATTAAAAATTTCATTTGAAATTCCAATCAAATTCACCAAAGTGATAGTTTAAGCCTATAAGATAGCTAAAAGATCTTTTGTATTTATCAGTAATATTAAAACTGATGATTTTTAGATGGGCGGCCCAGCTTTGAAAGAGAATATAGTCGGCCCCTAAAGTTAGGATGAAATTTCGCGAAGTGCTTGTGAAATCAGGAACTGGAAAATCTGTGGAGCCTAAGCCATTAGACAAAGTTTCTGTCCCCCCTTTAGAGCTAAGTCGTGTAAAGGAAAATCCCATTCCGAAGGTAGAGGTGAAGTCGTAAAAATTATGTCCAATATTTGAGATGAAGTGATATTGAAAACGGTTGATGTTATCATCGGCCCCTTTTTCTGGGATTCCTATTCCGATTTCAGGGACGAAAGAAAATTTTTTATAAAATTTCCATTTCATTGTTGTTGAAAAAAAAGGGGAAAAATCAAATTGGCGTGTGTGGCCTTGGTCATCTGTTTGAATTTTTCCTACGTAGTTTGTCAGACTGCCAAAACCGAAAGTCGCATCATCGACATCCGAAGCAAAGCAGGGAGCGAAGTTCATAAAAAGAAAAGGCAAAACTAAAAGAATCTTACTCATCATTATCTGGCCCATCTTTCATATAGGATGAAAGAAATTCTTTTTTAAATTCATTGAAACGATTTTCCAAAATGGAGACTCGAGCGTCTTCTGCTAATTTTTTATAAAAAGCAATATTGTGAGTTGTGGCCAAAATTTGTCCAAGAATCTCATTGGAGTCAAAGAGGTGTTTAAGATAGGCACGGCTAAAATTTTTGCAGGCATAACAATCGCAGCTAGGGTCAATAGGAAAAAAATCGCGGCGGTAATTGCGATGGCGCATGCGTATTTTTCCACGGCGAGTGAAGAGAGTTCCTCCGCGTGCAAATTTTGTCGGAATAATACAATCACTCATGTCTATTCCGTGAGACCAAAGCATAAGTAAGTCTTCAGGATTACCAATGCCCATTACGTAACGTGGTTTATCTTTAGGCATAAGTGGGGCCGTATATGAAACAATCTTTTCCATAAGATCTGTTCCTTCACCAACAGAAACTCCGCCTATCGCATAACCGGGAAGATCGCGTGCGCAGACTTCTTCTACACAAATTTTTCGATAGTAATCGTATGTTGAGCCTTGGATAATACCAAAAAGTGCTTGCTTGTCATTTGTCCACGCTTGCACGCAACGATCAAGCCAACGATGAGTTCGGGCGATTGAAGTTTCAGTATATTTTTCTGTGGCCGGATAGGGAATACATTCATCAAAGGCCATCATAATATCTGAGCCAAGGTTTTGTTGAATGTTGATAGAAATTTCTGGTGAGAGAATAATTTTTTTCCCGTCAGGCCCAGGAAATTGTGCGCCTTCTTCGGTGATGGATCGCCCTTGGAGAGAAAAAACTTGAAAGCCACCAGAGTCAGTTAAAATGGGGCGAGGCCATGCCATAAATTTGTGAAGGCCTCCTGCTTTTTTAATTAAGTCTGATCCAGGTGTGAGATGAAGATGGTAGGTGTTAGAAAGAATGATGGGAATATTCATGTCTTCTAAAACGTTAGGCTGTAGCGCTTTAATAGTCCCGTGAGTTCCGACAGGCATAAATACTGGTGTAGGAATTATTCCATGAGGTGTGACGATTTCTCCTGCCCGCGCCCCTGAGTTCGGATCGACGTGAATAAGGCGATAGTGGAAATTTTTTTTAACCTCTTCTTGAATACTCATTTTTTGCCTTTCTTCTTCGGTTTAACGACAGGGACTGGAGTTGGTGTTGGGGTAGGAGACGGTGTTGGAGTAGGTGCTGGAGTAGGAGTAAGTACAGGTGGTGCAGGAATCTCTCCTCTGGCAATAATTTCAATTTCATTGACCAGTTTCTCAGTATTCGTATCATCAGATTGACTTAATTTTTTTAGTTCATTTGCGTAGGCGAAAAGAGTCTCTTTAAACTTTTTCACAAGCTGCGATTCAGGGGGGAAACTTCGGATTTTTTCATATTCATTTTGAAAATAATTGCTAACAGTTGCATTATCTAAAAGAGGACTTTTTGGAAAACTCTTGAAGTTTTCTAGATAATCAACCATTGCAAATGCATTTTCTTTTTCAAGCTGAGTGAGGTGTGGAGTCGTTTCAGTGGTGGTTGACGATTCTAATAATTTTAAATTTGTAGACGACGCTGTTTTAGCAGTCCAGTTTCCATCAAGAAGCTGTCGTATGACTTTCATTCCTAGCTTTGCAGAGGCTTTATCTGTTTTATATTCTAAAACGGGTGATGTCTTTTCAGGAGAGGCGATCAGGGCATAAAGTATGGTTGTCGGATTTGGACTTACACGTATAAAATCATTTTTCTTTTGATTGAGTAAGGAGACAGTTGCGCCAGAGGGGATGCCAAGTTTCGCGATAGTGGCATCCCTCGTCTTAAGATAGCCAGCAATAAATGGCCCATACTCAAGGAAATATTGGCCAATTCGACTTGCATCCTCAAGAGGATCATCAAAAGTGATCATTTGTGAATTTAATTTTAAACTTCCCACGAGAAGTCGGTGAAGGTCTTTTTGATTTTCAGATTCTAAGGAAAGATCTTTATCTTGCTCAATCAAAGAATGAAGGTGTCCAAAAAGAAGAAAGAAAAATGGATTTCCTTGTGAAGCCAGAGGGATGACATCGTTAAAGTTTATTTCAGATTTAAGAGTCAACTCAGAAAAGGTTTCGCTGTTATTTTTATCGAGAAAAAGTATTCCACGACTTCCGAGTGGAAGAATTATGAGGTTATCAGAAAAATGAATTTCTGTTCGAATTCCTAAAACCTCTGAGTGAATTTGCCAATTAATTTCAATTGGCCGTGTTATTGTCGCACTTGTTGTTTCTGAAGCTGTTGCACTTGCTTTTTTTATAGCACCAACCACTTGCTCTTCTTTTTGATCACTAAAAGTGATGGCAGAAAATTGATCAAGATGATCAAGTGTAGGAGAGATGAGTGAAAAAAGGGATATCAGTGGTAAGAGAATAAAAATTCCAGCATAGCGAAGAAAATTGTTTGCCCCAGTTAGTTGTGTGAAAGTGAGAAGTTCTTTTAAACTTTTACGGCCAAAGAGAAGGGGAAGATCGAAAATAATCAAAGGTGTCGTCAAGGCCCCAATAAGAGCGCGACAAACTCCTTTGAAACTCGAAATGAAACCAGGGTCATCTGTTTTAAAGCCAAGAAGGCGATAAGCGAGATTTACCCCAAGAAGTCCTGAACACAAAATATCCACAGCACAGTAGAGAAAATAAAATTTTAAAGTTGTGATAAAAGCGAACTGAAACTGTTTAGGGATAATAATAAATTTTTCTAAGTAGGGGAGACAAAAACTGATTAGTAAATTTAGATTTTGATCGACTATTTTACTTGGGTCAATAAGAGGTAGTGCTGAGTAAAGTATGCCATAGATGATACAAAGATTGGTAATAAATGCATATAAACGAAGAGAGGCACCTGGAGCATTTTCAAGAGGCCAAAAAGAACTTTTGGCAGAAGATGGCTTTTTTTGTGGAGAGGGAGTCTTTTTTTTGGGAGAAAGTTGAAATTCTTTAGTTTTTGCTTTTTTTGCAACTTCGACTGCGGGGGATTCCTCTTCTTTAGGAGTCTCAGGCTTTTTTAATTCGTCCTCATCGGAGATGAGTCGAGTCATTGTTGGAGTTGTTCGATTTAAATTTTCTTCGCTAACTGTCGTTTGTATTTTATTGTCTTCCAAACCTAATTCTTTATTTTCAATGGGAGTTTGGCTTTCATTTATTGTTTTAACAATGAAAGTAGCAGCTCCACAAACAAGCTGATCACCATTATTTAAAATATAAGATTTATTTTTTTGAAGTATTTGATCATTAATACTTGAGTCTTTCTCTGCGTGATTAAGGACGGAAAGGTATTTCCCTTCTAATTTCAAAGTCGCATGTTCGGGAATAAGTCCAGCTCCATCAATGCAAATGTGCGCCTTTTCTGAGCTTCCAATAAGGAGGTCATCTTCAATAGGAATTTCTTGTGGTTCGACACCCTCGATTTTAAGCTCGAGTGTATACAGTGGGGTTAAATTAGTTTCAACTTTTTCAGGTTCTTTATTTTTTTTACTCCAGAACAAGGTAGATCCTTAATGTTAAATTATACTTCTGATCTGACAAGCATTGTCGGGCTTTTTTTACTTTTTGGCAAACTTTTGTCATTGATTGCGCTACTGGTTTTTTTAATTTGTGCGTATAATGTTTCTTATTCAAAACAACATGAGGTTTTTTATGAAAAAAATGCTGTGGCCTCTACTGGCCGCTTTGGTTGCTGGTTCAGCACAGGCTTCGTATGATGTCATGGAAAGATACAAACTTTTAGAAGATAAATTAAAAACAGAAGACATGCTTCGTCCCTTTGGGCATGATTTTTTATTGGATGTCAACGTTGCTGCCAATAAAAATATTCTTGATTTCAAAGACGATATGACAAAGATGAGTAAAGTGCAGGGAGCGGATGCAGCTGCTAAAGTGACTAACGCTATTGAGATTTTGGAGAAGTGGACTAACACAGAACAAACCTTGAAAGGAAATGTTAATATAGGCATTCCTCTTTTTTCTTTTACTGCGTGGGGAGTTAAGGTTACTCCTGATTTAAGAGTTTCTGCTTTAGTGGGGGCGAATCTGGCGATTCAATCAGAGACAATTACTGGTGATACTATTGCTAGCTTGTTAGGCCAAGATACCCCTGCAGAGATTAAAGCCCTTATTGCAAATAACACCTTCGTTAATGGCTTAAATAAAGGTGACGATATTATTCAAAAAGCTCTCGATAATAATACAATATCTGATCCTGTTCAACGCACACTTGCCCAAGGTTATGTTGGGAAATTTTACTGGCCTGGCTTAACCAGTCCGATTGTAAGTGCCTACGCAAAACTTGATGCTAAGGGTGGCTTGCTTGTGAATATGGTTAAGAAAAAAGATGAAGATAGAAAATGGGTGAGTTATGTAAATGTCTATGGATTGGCCCGCACAGATTATCTCGTGAAACTTTCTGCGGCCAGTTTTGTTAATGACAAGGGAGTGACTGATCAAGTTAAAAATGCCAACACAACAGTTGATTTGATGGCAGACTTAAAACTTGGACGTGAGTGGTTTAGGTACTCTTTGGCAGGAACCCTTGAAGAAATTAAAATTAGTAGAATGAGCGATCGTAAGGCCAAAGGAGCAGGGGAGCCGAAATATAAAACGCCGATGCTTGTACGCGTTCATGGCGATGCGGAATATAAGTATTCTATTTTGACTCTTACGCCTTTCCTCGGTATGCATAAACGCACTGGATATGATTTTATGGATGGTGTTTATGGTGGCGCTGATTTTGGGGCCTATGTTTGGGGTAAGCGTTTAGGGCTTCAATTTCGAACGATGCTTGATAATAATTTTGTGACTATTTCTCCTCGACTCAAACTTTGGCTTATGCAGCTTGAATACTCTCTTAAAAAGCCAGTGACATCCCAAATTGATGGTATGAAAGTTTCGACTTTGCATAGTTTAGATTTCCGTCTGTTCTTCTAAAGTGAAAGCTTCCATGTTAAACTAAGCTAAGGGGACAAATAAGTCCCCTTTTTTTTGTTGAGGTATTTGATGGAATTTTCTCGTATGTTTGGCCGTGATGATCTTAAAGCATTTTTAAAAGAATTTACTCTTACAAAACCAACCGAAGTTCAGGCCAAAGCTATTCCTCTTTTTCTTGATAAAAAAGATCTTTTGGTTTTAGCGCCAACGGGAACTGGAAAAACATTGGCCTTTGCTCTCCCGTTATTTGCTCTTTTAAAACAAGAAGAGGAAATGGGAGGGCCGCGCGAAAAAAAAAGAGGATGTCCTCGTGCTTTAATTCTTGCCCCAACTCGCGAGTTGGCCCATCAAATTTTTAAAGTCTTTAAAGATATTTCTCATCATTCAAAGTTAAGAGTTCGTCTTTTGGCCGGAGGTGAGGCCAAAGATAAAGAACGAGCGCTTTATAGTTCTGAATATGAAGTTTTAATTTCTGCTCCAGGAAAAATGGCGCAACTTGTCCGCGAAGAAAAAATCTCACTTGATGATCTGGCTTATTTGATTTTAGATGAGGCCGATCAGCTTCTTGATTTAGGTTTCAAAAAAGATATTGAAACCATTTTTTCTGATTGTGGGAAACAAACTCCGCAAGTCGTTCTTTTTTCGGCGACACTTTCACCTCATTACGAAGAATTTATTTCAACGACTTTTGGTTCAATCAATTTTGAGCGCTTGCAGCTTGTCGGTTCAAATGCCCTTAGGCCTACGATTGAAACTTATAACGTCTATGTTCAAGATAAAGAAAAATTAGAAATTTGTGGCACTTTTTTAAAGAAAAAGGCCAAGGGTGATGGCCTTATTTTCGTTAACAAAAAAGAAAATGCGGAAGAGCTTTATCAGCATCTTAAAAAAGAATTTCCTGATAAAATTTTTCATGTGCTTCATGGAGCGATGGAAGCGAAAGATCGAAAGATTAATTACACTGAACTTCTTAAGCAAGGTGGAATTTTAATTTGTACTGATATTGTGGCCCGCGGTCTGGATTTAAAAGAGCTTGCCTGGGTTTTAAACTTTGATCTTCCTTTTGAAGCCGTTTATTACATTCATCGAAGTGGCCGTACTGGCCGTCAAGGTCGTCCTGGTGTTGTTTTTAATTTGGTGACTCCAAGGGATGAAGAATTAGTAAAACGTATTAATGAAGCGATTCGTAATCAGACAGCGCTCAAACTTAAAAATATTCCTTTTATTAAAAAAGAAACTAAAAATGATACTCCAGAAAAAGTCATCCGTAGGAAAAAGATGGAGCGAACCAAAATTAAAAAAGTGCCTAGGCGCGATCGTATAAAAGCTGCCAAAAAAAGTTTTAGTAAACCCATAAAAGGTAAAATTAAAAAATGAAAAAATTCAGTTTCCTTTTTCTTTCGATGATCTTGGCGATTTCTTGCTCTCAAAAAGAGCGTAACTTTACTTTGCTTGAAATTTCTGAGTTAGTAAGAAAAGGTGATCCTGAGGTGAAAACCGTCTTAGGAAAAGATATGGATGCAGGGATTTCTTGCAAAACTTATGGCCCTGGCTGTCTTTCAGCAAGGCGGATGATGGTTAGAAAAGTTGATATGGGAGTCGTTGAATTTGAAAATCCAGAACAGGCCCGTGTTGTGGCAAAAAAGATTGATCAGTACTATTTAGGAAATTGGCTTTTTGATGATGTTGTAAATGAACCAGTGCTGGAAGATCTTGCTTTACACATTCTCAAAGCTCGTCGACCAGCACTCGAAAAAGAAAATTAAACCACAGAAATGATTATTTAGTTTGTCCGATCTCCATCATTGTTTTACCAAGAGATTTAGATCTGCTCTGATAAACATTTGAGCGCTCTGACATTTCAGCTTCTTCTTTACACGCAATGCAAAGGTCTGCGGTAGGGCGAGCGAGCAATCTTTCGTAGCCAATATCACTATCACACTCATCACACTGCCCATATGCGCCCTTCTCTATGCGATCAAGAGTAGAGTTAATTTTTTTGAGATAGAAGACCTCACGATTTCTGAAACGCAACATTTTTGCAGTTTCAACATTGATGCAGGCTTCATCAACTTGATCAGCTAGCTCATTTTTATCTAAGCAAAAAACTTCTTCATCATAGTCATTGATAGAAAGTTTCTCTCGCTCAGACAAAAGTTTTTGCTTGATGTGCTCGAGCTGAGTCTTAGTCAAATAGGAATGCTTCTTGGTCATGAAAGTAGCTCCTTTTTTAAACGCATGGTGTATTAAAGTACCCTTAAAATACCTATATCTTATCGGACCGTAAAATGTATATTTCTTACAAAAAATGACATTTCATTTGTCCGGACGTTTTTTAACCGATGGAAAAGACTTTGCAAATAAGAATTAATATTTTTTTAGCGCCGACTCACAGTAGGGGCAGTATATCCAAAATTGAAGGTCAATTTTTTGACCACAAGTGCACTCGTAGAGTGTTTCAAGATCATCAAGGCCATCACCAACGACAAAAATATCTTTGCGCATAGCAAGTATTGTTGTGGGGTGCGCCTTCCATCCTCCAGGAAGAAGTGGATCTGGAAGAAATTTAGCGGGGGGAACTTTTGTGTCGGGCCGTATATTGATTTTTATTTCTTGAGGAGAAGAAAGATCAACGAGTGGCCTATTGGCCGCATTTTTTAAAGGTTGAATTTGTTCAAACAGTTTTTCTGGTGAAAATCTATCTTGGCCCATGTATGAGTCTCCTTAGAAACTATTATACCTTAAAATCAAAATGAGAAAATATGGAAAAACTATTAATCAATACAATTTATCCCGCGACTGAAGGTGAGGGAGTGCGCATTGGTGAAGCGCAAATTTTTGTGCGCTTTCAAGGTTGCGCTGTTCATTGCGTAAATTGTGATTCAAAAGAGACTTGGGCCTTTGATGAAACGCGCGCTAAGGATTTGTCTTGGGTTTTAGAGGAGATCAAACGCTTTGGGCATGACGGAAAAATAAAAACAGTTTCGATTACAGGAGGAGATCCTCTTCATGCTCGTCATCGAAAAGGACTTTTAGAATTGATCCTTTCCTTAAAGCGTGAAAATTATTTTTTAAATATTGAAGTGACAGGACTAGAGTTTGCCCCCGATGTTTTTGCCTTAGTTGACTTCATTAGTATGGATCTTAAGACTATCAGTTGTAAAAAACCTGGCAGCATTGGGCCTCTTGTAGAAACAGCACTTCATTTTGCTCAAAAACTTCAAATTAAAAGTGTTATTCAAACTAAAGAAGATTTTGATTTTGTTTTAAAGTCATACGATGAGATGCAAGCAAGTTTGGGAAAAATTTCTTTTCCTTGGGTTCTCACGCCCGCCTTTAATTTGGACGAAGAAAAACCTTTAGAGCGTATTGATCAAATTTTCAAGTGGAATGAATCACACGGGGGATTATTTCGTGTTATAATACAACAGCACAAGCTCATTTATGGGACAAAACGTAAAGACGTTTAAAGCATAAGGGATGCACTATTGAGATTTGATTCTTTAATAGATTTTGAAGTTGTGGCACAAACATTACCTTCTCTTGAAGAGAAAAAGTCCTTTATACTCGACCCTCATTTTTTTAATTGCCCTCAACACGATTTTAAAAACAAACAAAAACATTCGGCCTTAATTGATAAAATTTTAGGTTATGAAATCGATCGTTTGGAATTGGGCCTTCTTAAAAAAGCTAAAACTCTTTATCCTGAAGGGAGTATGAAAACTTGGGGCCGACTTTTGCATAACGGTTCACAAAGTTGGGTTGGACTCACTCCTCAACAACTTCAAACGACTTATAATGAATTATGGCAGATGTGTGAGTTATTGAATCCAAAATATCCCGGAACATTTGTTGACTTCGGCGCAGGGTATGGACGCTTGGCACTCGTTCTTAATTTGTACGCGCCAAAGCTTAAATTTTTAGGTTACGAAATTGTCAGTGAGCGAGTTATTGAAGGCAATCGCCTCTTTGACATTTTAGGATTAACTGAGGCCAAGCTTACTCAGCAAGATCTTTCCGACGATCATTTTGTGATTCCCGATGCTGATTATTATTTTATGTACGACTTTGGTGATAGTGAGCATATTCGTCGGATATTGACTCAGTTAGAATTTGTAGCTGAACGTCGTCCTATACGTGTGGTAGTACGAGGGGATTACTCTCGCCATCAAGTCCAAAATTTTTATCCTTGGCTCTCTCAAGTTTTCAAGGCCTATCATGAAGAAAGATTTTCTATTTATTCTTCGGCCTCATTTTAAAACACGAGCCAGTATCTGACTGAAATGTTTTTTTTATAAATTAAATTTTATTTTTGACGAAAAGCTAAGGAGGTTTGGAGCAAAGTTATATGAGGAGTGAGCGATGAAGCATTTGTGGTTAATTATTATTTTTCAGAGTTTGGCCGTCCTTTCATTTGCTTCAAGTGTTACGGTCAAAATTCAAGGTGAGAAAACCTCTTTTACTTGTGAAGATGAAGGAAAAGGAAGTTATATTTGTCAAAAAGAGGGCAAGTCTTTCTTGGTTTTTCCTTCAGTGGGATATGATGGTGCTCTGGGGTATTACAGCTCGATAGGTTATAATTCAAAGTATCCAGACATTTTAAACACATTTTTTGTGACTGAAATTAAAAAGGGAGCGGAGCTTCTTTATTCAAATCAGACAATTGCAAGACGAGAATCATCGAATACTGAACAAAGTCAAAATACTCAAACAAATGATGGGATGGTGATGAATAATTTGTTTGGAAAAATGACCTTTTCTACACCACCGCCAAGTGAAAATGAAAATTCTCTGCGTACAGTTTATACAGATTCATCCTTGGCATCGATGATGATGGCCAAAGTTGTTACAAGTTCTGTGTTTGGTGGAAAAAATATTTCTGAAAATGATTTATATAGAAGTAAAGGCGGAGAAAAATTCGAGAAAATATTCGCGCTCATGAAAAAAAATTATGATGAGCAAAGATCAAAAATAAAAGATAGTCTTAAAAATGGAAGATTCATTCTTGAACTTGAAGATGGGGAGCAGATCCCTTGTCAAAAAGGTGAAGATGTTACTAATCAGGTCAAACAAAATACTGATAGCGATTATCCAGAAAACTTGGGGGCGATTAATTCTTGTCAGTTATTAAGTTGTGGGCCAATAGAGCGTGATGGTAAAAAACAAGAAGTGAGTCTTATTTTTCCTTACACTGTTGGAGAGATGGGAATTGAAGAACCTCAAGCTATACTTATTGATCCAAAGGAAGGGATGACAAAAAAACTTCCTGTATCATCTGTGTATAATTTTTCTCTTAAAAATCCACTTTATTCTAAAAATCCTGAATACGAAAAATATTTAAAAGATCTTCAAAATGATCTGCAAAAGGATGTTGAAAAATATAATCTAAAAAATTTTCCTTTTGCTTCTCAAAGGCCAAAAGATTTTGAAGCACAAATGACAGATTCGATCATGAGGGAAAATTATAAAAGTATTGAAGCTTCTTGCGTTCCTCAAAGTAAGGCCTACATTCTTTTTGATTCTAATTATCTAAAACTTCGAACTAGTTTTGCGAATAAGGAAGTGGTCGAGCTGCTCCGTTTTGATTTAGATAGTTTAATACTTACGAATCAGTTCGGAAGAAAAGGGGAAGTGGGGCCAGAGTATTGTTTAGAAAATGGAGTTTATTATAGTCAAGAGGCCAAGAAAAATAAGGAAAAATTCAAACCGATTAAGGAGCTCAATAATCCGAAAACAATCACACTTGTTGAAGCAAAAAAACTTTTCAATGAAGCGCTGGCCATGAAAGATATTGCTTGGAACTATAAGGCCGATGGTTGTTATGCGCGCGCTCACTTGATGGCACGGCGTTTTGAAAAAAAAGGCATTGATGTGGGAAAGGTTTGGATCAAAGGAGATTTATTAGTCCCTAGTGAAAAGATTGAATGGAATTATCATGTGGCCCCCATTGTTTATGTGAAAAATGAAAAAGGTGGTGTTGAGCGCATGGTTATTGATCCTTCTTTAACGACTGAACCAGTGACGGTCCAGCAGTGGAGTGCAAAAATGAAAAAAGGAGTTGTAGGGCGAGATACTTATACTCAGTTTCCTTTCCCTGAAAATGCTTCTTCTTTTGAACGAACGGCCATTTCGTTTTCTTCATCGAATCCTTATTTTGCAGAGTCAGTGCTTGATATGCCAGAATCAGAAAAAATAGACAGTGCGAATGAAACAATGAAAGAATACAAGGAAATTAGCCCATGAAATATTTATTAACGATCATTTTTATTTTTTTATCATTTACAATTATGGCCAAAAACTTAGAAGGAAAATTGACAGTCAGCACGCTTACTTTTGATAAAGTAAAAGATAATTATCGCGTTTCATTTATTGAAAAAGCTGCTTTTTATAGAGCTGATAAAAAAATTTTCCCGTGCTTAGAAATTTCACTTAAAGAAAGAAAGGCCATCTTGATTTCTTATGATCCACGAAAGATGACGATAGAAAGCTGTAAAGAAAATAAAGATAAAAAATAATTTATTGACGAAAGTCACACATCACCCTACTTTGAGAAGAGAAAAGAATTCGGGAGAAGTCTATGAATCTACGTTATCAGTCTTGGTTTGAGCAGGCGAAAAAAGACATGGAGTGGGCAAAAGACAGTCATGATCGTGGTCATTATGCTCAGACCTGTTTCATTTGTCAGCAAATTGGTGAAAAGGCGCTAAAATCGTACGCCTACTACCTTGGAAATGAAATGATAAAATCTCATTCTATTGTGGCGATTGCCAAGGCCACCAATATAAATGGTGAAATCCAAAAAGCTGGCCAAAAGCTTGACCTCTATTATATGTCTTCCCGCTATCCAGATGCCGTTCCTGATATGGGGATTCCTTCTGACTATTTCAATGAGGACCAATCAAAAGAGGCATTAGATCTAGCCGAAATTATTTTGACTAAAATTGAACAAGCCATTTTCAAGCCTAAAGTATGAATAAAATCATCAAAGGGAATTTACGCCAATTAGATAGAGAAAAAATCATTCAGCAGATTGTTGATTATTTAAAACTCAAGCAGGAGATCGTGGAGGTTTATCTTTTTGGGAGTTTTTCAACTCTTCAATACAATGATGATAGCGATATCGACCTTCTCATTGTCGCTAAAACAAATATTTCTTTTCCTTCTCGCGCTCTTCTTTATGCAGATCTTCTTGATATTTTTGCACCTATGGATATCCTCGTCTATACTCCAGAAGAATTTTCTAGAAATCTTGCCCTAGAAAATCATGGTTTTTGGAATCAGTTCAAGGCCTCACAAAAATTGATCTATAAATGTTGAATTAAAATTTTAGTCATTTTAAATAATGGGCCGACTCTGTATTATTAAAAATGGTTGATTCAGGTACCCAGGTGTAACCCTTTTCGCAATCATAAATTTTGTCATAGATATTACAATGGGGTCCTTGACTATCTCTTATCAGGTAACGGCAAATGTTTCTTGTCTGGTCCCATTCTCTTCCTACGATACTTGCAGCGTGGTCAAAATTTTTCCCTTTATATTGCTCTCCCTCCTCCCAAAAGCGAGGATCAAATGAAACCCCAACAATTTGACCTTGATTTAAAACGCTGTCAATTCCAGAGGAGAGTTCAGATTTCTTAATCTTTTCTGCTTTAAAGCTATGTTGAATTTTTGAATGGCATGATCTTTTACCTAGCTCTTTTAAAAATTCTCTATCGGATAATTTTTTTACTACTTTGACAAAATCGGCGATTTCTTGATTTGGTAAAATACTTTTTAAGCTGAGGCATTCTTGATCTGAAGTTTGATTGTTGACAATATCGTGATAAGTTTTTTCAATATCTAATCACAGCAAGTGAAGAAGGTAATTCCTTTTCAAGGCATATGTTCTTTTGACTCAATAGGATTACAGAGTCAATGAAACCTGATCGAAAAGCAGAGTTTCTTTTTAATTTATCAAAAAAGGAATAGATTGAATCAGTCTTAGTACTTATAGCAACACCAATTGCAGAAACTTCTTTACCAAGCTTCGCTGTTAATAAGTCAGCGGCCGTATAAGCAAAGCACCATCCGGTTTTACCTTGATCTCGAAGGGGGCCAAGCTTATTTCTTAAGTCAACAGGAGTGCAGGTCTCAATTGTTGATTTTAAGTCTGTGCTGTTTCCTTTTTTTAGTTTTTGTAAAAGAGGTTTTGTATTTACTAATTGTTTGCAATTTTTGTTTTCAGATAAATATTGATTGCGGTTTTTGTACCATTCAGAGACATCTTGTCCTTTTGCTTCTTTTTTCTGGAATAATTTGATCCATCTTCTGAATTTGTTCAGAGACGACCTTGCAATGGATCTCTTTTTCGTCAAATGTTTCAAATGCATATAATAAAGAAAAGGAATAAATTAATAATAAAAAATTCATTAAATTATTATGAATTTTAATTCATTCGAAATCAAGAGGATATTTATTGCCGATTTACTGTCGGAGGGCAGAAATAAAAAGTAATTTCTAGCAGCTAAAAAGGAGTGTCAGTGAAAACTTATTGGATGGCAAGAATTTGAAGAAAATGCTCTCTTGAGGTAAATCCTACACTTTCATAAAAATGAGGGACAGATGGAGGAGATAAGAAAAGATGATGAAGTTCCCTTTTCCATTCTGCTGAATATATTTCACCATTAGGCATTTTTCGTAATAAAAAATTAATGACGATAATTGCAAAGGCAAGTTTATCATTGCGAATCCTGGCCCACTCAGGAGGGAATGATTTGGGGATTATCGGTGAAATGGCCATAGTGCGATTCCAAAGGCGTGCATGATGAGCGCAAATATTTCTTACATAAGTGAAGAAATGTAGCCATTTTTCGAGGACAAGATAGGTGAGATCAATTTCTTTAGAAATTTTTTGCTGTTGATCTTTGTGCAAATTTTTGTAGAGGTATGAAAGTGACCCGAGGGATATAATTTCAATTACCATCCATATCGGTATAGTTGGGAAGTTGTCATATTTTGTTTTGTAATGTCGAATGAAAATTTCTTTTGAGTTAGCAGTGTCTTCGTGAACTTTGTTTATCCATCTGCGGTGTTCCGAAGGTGAGGAAAAAAGTTTTATATTTTCGTGAGCAAAGGGATCGTTACTCATGGCCAGAGTATTCGAAATTTGCGAACGTAGAAAAAGTTCAATCCTTTCTAACGCATTATCTAAAATTTGACGAACTTTGCAATCAAACTCATAGAGTGTTGTGATTTGTTCAAAACTTGTGCCTGTTTGGAAGAGATGTCGCTCTTTTTCATAGGGAATGTAGTAGGCACTTAAGCGGTAATAGGCAATTTCTTTAAGATAAGAAATTGCCTTTGAATGATCTGTAATTATTAACCCTCTTTCTTTTAAAAGAGAAATTTGATCATCGTAGGATAAGGTTGGTTTTGTGAATTGGGCCATAAGTAATAAAAAAAGCCTACCAAGATGCGCATTAGATTCCGAAGAATGAAAGAGGCGTGGTAGGCGTGTTAATTTAATAATATAGAATTTAGTTAATTAGTGCAAGAAAGAAAAAATTTATACTTTATTGAAATTCTTTGCATTAATTTTCCATCCCCACCATGATTTATGAGTGACTTATCGAAAACACGCCTTAATTAATAGACTGTTTTTTTGTAAATCCTCACTTCCTTCTTGGTGATAACGATCAAATAAAAAGCCCCAGGTTTCCCTGAGGCCCGTTGAGAAATGTATCGCTAAATATTTTTATTAAAACTACTTCGCCATATCGTTAAACTGCATAATGAGCTCATCAAGTTTCGGCGCAATTGTTAAAGCGCTATTCCAGTAATTGTCATGATCGTACCACTGGGCATTGAGCTCTTTGAGATCTTTTGCTTGCTGCTCGATCCAAGTGTAGTACTTAAGATTGTGCACGCGACGTTTGCCGTAATAAGTGAACTCTTCGACATTATCAATGCCGATTGATTTCACCATTTCGTAATCGGCGTGGGCCTGATAATCATTGTAAGCTCCACGCTCTTTTGTAAGTTCGGTGAGGCGTGAGGCGTAGAGTTCAAGCGAATCAGTAAACACAGTGACGATCACATCTTTTTCTGTGCACTCATAGTATTTTGCCATTTTAATTGCAGAAATAAGATTTCCAAGTCCTGAGATACCAATCATGTTAAGTTTTTCGATGAGCTCAGGGGCCACACCTTTTTTCTTAAGAAGCTCGCGCCCTTGGGGTTCATTGATAAGACGAAGCATCCTTACGGCGACTTCATCGTCAACAGCAATACCCATGTCGGTATTTTTCATATCGTGAATCCAAGGAATGTGTTTGTCACCGATGCCTTCAATACGGTGTCCACCGAAACCGTTGTTGATAATTGTGGGGCATTGAAGCGCTTCGGCCACGGCCATTTTTGAATTTTTGTAAATGGATTTAAGGTAGTAACCTGCGCCCATTGTTCCGCCTGACCCAGAAGAAAAAACAGAACCAAAAAGTTGTTCGCCTGCTTTCATTTCTTTTTTAAGCGCATCTTCGGCCGCATGTCCCGTGACATTGTAATGCCACATTGGATTTCCGAGTTCTTCAAATTGATTAAAGATGAAGATCGAATCGTTTCTTGTTTTTCGAAGCTCCCAACATTTATCAAAAATTTCTTTGACGTTACTTTCACAGCCTGGCGTTGCTATAACTTCACCAGCAACCGTTTTAAGCCATTCAAAACGTTCTTTGGACATTTCTTCAGGTAAAATCGCAATTGATTTACAGGCCAAAAGGGCCGAAATATAAGCGCCCCCTCGACAATAATTTCCTGTCGAAGGCCATACGGCTTTATCAACGGCAGGATTAAATTGTCCTGTGACTAAGCGTGGAGCCAGGCAAGCATAAGAAGCACCAACTTTGTGGGCGCCAGTGGGAAACCATTTTCCAAGAAGGGCCACGATTTTTGCTTTACAGCCAGTAAGCTCAGGGGGAAGTACAAGATAGTTTGTGTCGCCGTAGAGGCCGCCTTTTGCTTTTTGCTCGTTTTTCCATGTAATACGAAAAAGGTTGCGCGGATGAATATCCCAAAGACCAATATTTTTTAAATCATTTGTCACATTGGAAGGAATTTTTTCTGGGTTTTGCATTTGAGCAATAGTAGGAAGAACAATGCCTTTTTCTTTGCAGTATTTGGCATTGGCCTCCATTTTCTTTTTATCAACATGTAAATCAATCATATCTTCTCCTTAAGTTAATTCACTTAGCGATTTGATGGGTTTTGAGGGGGCAGTGACGCCTTTTAAAGCAGTGGCAGCATCTTTAAGTCCTGATCCTGTTGTGAGTACAACGATACTGGAATTTTTATCAATTTCGTTTTGAGAAAGGGCCTTTTTAAGTCCTGCATAGGCCGTGGCCCCTGCTGGCTCGGTGAAAAGTCCACTCGTTTTTGAAAGTTCGTGTTGAGCAAAAAGAATTTCTTCATCGGTAATAGTAACGATTCTTCCGTGATGATCTTTTATATTTTTGAGAGCGAGATAACCGTTTCTTGGAATATCAACGCAGATTGAATCTGCAATAGTGTTTGTCGGGATATTTTCAAAATGCCCTTTTATAAAAGCGCGATTGATCGCATCTGATTTTGAAGACTGAGCAGAATAGATAATAGGAATTTTAGAAATGAAACCTTTTTCTAAAAGATCTCTAAAACCTTTATAGACTCCAGAAATAATCACGCCATCTCCGACGGGAACAAAAACGACATCAGGAGCTTTGCCACCGAGTTGTTTAAAAAGTTCAAGTGACACAGTTTTTTTACCTTCAATGGTGAGTGGGTTGTAAGCAGTGTTACGACTCATGCCCCCCATCTTTTTTGTAAATTCCATGGAGAGATCGTAAGCATTATCATAATTTCCATCAACTAAAATAAGGCGAGCGCCATATTGAAGGGCTTGAACCATTTTAGCTTGAGGGGCCGTTTTGGGAAGAAAAAGAGTGATGTTTAAATCGCTCGCGGCCCCAATGCCACTCATTGAGGAACCTGCATTTCCTGTCGAGGCAAGGGTAATATTTTTTACGCCATGCTTGCGAGCAAAGGCCGCCACTAAAAAACTCGCACGATCTTTAAAAGAGCCTGTCGGTTGAGTCCCTTCATCTTTTATATAAAGGTTTTTAAGTCCTAATAAGTTTCGAAGTTTTTCACTTTCCCATAACGGAGTATTCCCAACAGGAATGCTTGGAAAAAAATTTTTTTCAACAGGAAGAAAATCAAAAATGTCAAAATTTTGAATATCTTTATTGGGAGTATTTGAACTTACGACTTCTAAAACCCCATGAAGAGGTTCGTCACTTTTTTGAGCGGCCGAACATTTTGGGCAAACCATGAGCGAGGGAGTTATTTCAAAACGGGCCCCACATTCAAAACATCGGTACTGATAAGACACAGAGACTCCTACAATAATCAATTTAGAGATTTTCGGGGATTATTGTCTTACTTCTTAACTCTTAATGTCTAGGAGATAATTTTGAGAGTTATTAAAGATAGCGAAGAAAAGCTCTTGGACATGCGTCAATGTAAGCTAAACTTGAGCAAATCAGAAGTTCTACTTAATATTGGCCGCATGAGATTTTTTTTAATTGAGAAAATGGTCTCGGCTCTAGACAACTTAAATGCGTTGAGATGACAATGTTTAGCAATATGATGGAGTTAATAAATAAGGAGTTTTAATGAATAGCATTAATCAATTAATGAGCGAGATTAAGAAACTAGATTACAACATGTTTCAAAAAGATTTTCTTCTTACTTGGGAAAAATCTGAGCAAGAATTAATGGCCATTTTACATATCGCTCAACTCATGAAGGAACTTCATAGTAAAAATATTTCCTGTAAAGTTTTTGACTCAGGATTGGCCGTTAGCCAATTTAGAGATAATTCAACACGTACTCGTTTTTCTTTTTCTTCAGCAGCGAATCTATTGGGACTTGCTGTTCAGGATCTTGATGAAGGAAAAAGTCAAATAGCTCACGGTGAAACAGTTCGTGAAACTTCAAATATGATTTCATTTCTTTCTGACATTATCGGTATTCGCGATGATATGTATCTTGGTGCCGGAAATAGTTATATGAGAGAAGTGGGACGTTCTCTTGATGATGGTTTTAAAGAAGGTGTTTTAAATCAACGTCCAGGGATTGTGAATCTTCAGTGCGATATCGATCACCCAACACAATCTATGTCTGATCTTCTTCATCTTAAAAATGTTTTCGGTGGCGATTTAAAAAATCTTAAAGGCAAAAAAATTGCCATGACTTGGGCCTATTCTCCAAGCTACGGAAAACCTCTCTCTGTTCCTCAAGGGATTATTGGACTCATGACTCGTTTTGGAATGGATGTTACTCTTGCTCACCCAGAAGGTTACGGCCTTATTCCTGATACTTTGGAAGTTGCGAAGAAAAATGCCCAGACAAGTGGTGGGCGTTTTACTGTTGCAGGTTCAATGGATGAGGCGTTTAAAGATGCTGATATCGTTTATCCAAAAAGCTGGGCCCCATTCCACGTTATGCAACAAAGAACAACACTTCTTCAGAAAAAAGATAATGACGGGCTTAAAGATCTTGAGAAGCAGTGTCTTTCTAACAACGCTAAATTTAAAAATTGGGAATGCACAGAAGAAAAAATGAAGCTTACTAAAAATGGAAAAGCTCTTTATATGCATTGTCTCCCTGCGGATATTTCTGGCGTTTCTTGTAAAGAAGGTGAAGTGGCCGCAAGTGTTTTTGATCGTTACAGAGTGGATACGTATAAAGAAGCTGGATATAAGCCATTTATCATTGCCGCGATGATGATGACGATGCGTTTTCAAAATTCGACTGAAGTGCTGGAAAAATTAATTAAGAAAAACGCAGCACGAGTTTTTTAATTTAAAGGGAAGATCAAATGGATACCAAAAAAGTTTTAGCGCAGGCAGAAAAATACGCTTCCGAAATGACCCAATTTTTAAGAGATATGATTGCCATTCCTTCTGAATCTTGTCAGGAAAAAGAAGTCGTACAACGTATCAAAAAAGAAATGGAAAAAGTTGGTTTCGATGAAATTATCATTGATAAAATGGGGAACATTTTAGGACGCATTGGAAATGGTAAGCGAGTTATTGCGATGGACGCGCACATCGACACAGTCGGTGTAGGCGATCCCAAAGCTTGGAAGCATGATCCTTTTAAAGGAAAGCTTGAAAGCGGTGTCATTTATGGCCGTGGAGCTTCTGACCAAGAAGGCGGTATGGCCTCTATGGTTTACGCTGGAAAAATTATTAAAGATTTAGGACTCACTGGTGAGTATACTCTTTGGGTCACAGGAACTGTTCAAGAAGAAGATTGTGATGGCCTTTGTTGGCAGTATCTTCTTAAAGAGAAGATTTTGAATCCGGAGATGGTTATCATCACTGAACCTACAAATTTGAATATCTATCGAGGCCACAGAGGTCGTATGGAAATTGGGGTGACAACGAAAGGTGTTTCTTGTCATGGTTCAGCGCCAGATCGTGGAGTGAACGCCGTTTACATGATGGCCAAGGTTTGTAATGAGATTGAAAAACTCAATACGCGTTTAACTGATGATGCCTTTTTAGGGAAGGGCACTGTGACTGTTTCTTATATTGACTGTAAGACTCCTTCACTTTGTGCGGTCCCTGATCGCGCCTTCATTCATCTTGATCGCCGTCTTACTAAAGGTGAAACAAAAGACAGTGCAGTTGCTGAAGTTAAAGATGCTATTAAGCGAGCTGGCGTTGAGGCGGAAGTTGAAGTTTTAAAATACGCCGTTCCAAGCTATACGAATTTTACGTATGAAACGGAAAAGTATTTTCCAACTTGGGTTTTAGAAGAAGATCATGTTCTTTGCAAAAGCTCTGTTGAAACTTTTGAAAAACTTTTTAGCGCAAAACCTAAAGTTGATAAATGGACTTTCTCTACAAATGGTATTGCAACCATGGGTATGATGGGAGTTCCTACAATAGGTTTTGGGCCTGCGAATGAAGTTTATGCTCATTCAATTGATGATCAATGTCCTGTTGAGCATTTGGTGAAAGCGGCCGCTTTTTATGCTGCCTTCCCCACTATCTATTGTGCAAATAAAAAGTAATTTTTAGTTTGTTGTGATGAGGGGGACGAAAGTCCCCCTTTGTCTTTCTAAAAGGGATTGTTATGCAGTTTACACTTAATGGAAAAATTAAAAAATTCGAGGGTGACTCAAATTTAATGCTTCTTAAATACTTAAGAGAAGTCGAAGGAATTATTTCCGCCAAAGATGGATGTTCCTGTCAAGCTTCTTGTGGCGCCTGTACTGTTGATATTGACGGTGTTGCAACTTTGGCCTGTGTAACTCCTCTCAAAAAAATTGAAGGAAAAACAGTCACGACAACTGATGGCCTTGAGAAAAAAATTCAAGAAGCATTTTCGCGCGCCTTTTTAGAAAAAGGGGGCATCCAATGTGGATTTTGCATTCCTGGCATTGTGATGGCCGCTCGTACTCTTTTAAAAGCAAATAATAATCCTACTCGTGATGAAATCAAAGCAGCGATCAATCGAAATATTTGTCGTTGCACTGGTTATAAAAAAATTATCGATTCCATTCTTTTTGCGGCCAAAATTTTAAGAGGCGACATAAAAGAAACAAACATACAATTTACGGGAAAAATTGGTGAGCGTTATCCTAAATATGATTGCAGTGATAAAGTTTTAGGTTTTACTCCTTTCGTTGCAGATTTAAAATTTAAGAATATGCTGTCGGGAGTGCTTAAATTTTCTGATCATCCTCGTGCGATCGTTAAAAAAATTGATCTCACTGAGGCCTTGAAAGTTTTAGGTGTTGAAAAAATTTTTACAGCGAAAGATATTCCCGGCGATAAAATGATTGGCCTTATTTATAAAGATTGGCCGATGATGATTGCTGAGGGAGAGGAAACTCATTATTTAGGTGATGTGCTGGCCATTGTTGTTGCTACGACTGAAGACCAAGCACGGGCCGCAATGAAGCTTATTAAAGTTGACTATGATGTTTTAAGTCCAGTTTGTACGCCTGAAGATGCTATTTTACTCACGGCCCCTAAAATTGGGCCCAAAGGAAATATTCTTTCTTTTTCTGAACTTAAAAATGGAAATATTGAAGAGGCCTTTAAAAAGGCAAAGCATATTGCAAAAGCTACGTTTCACACACAAAGAATTGAACATGCTTTTTTAGAAACGGAATGTGCTGTCGCTCTTCCTTGGCAAAGTCTTAAAGGTGAAAAAGGAATTCAACTTTATTCGCAGACTCAAGGAGTCTATGAAGATCGAAAACAAATTTGTCAGCTTTTAAATCTTAGCGAAGAAAAAGTAAATGTCATTCAAGTGGCCAATGGTGGTGGCTTTGGTGGTAAAGAAGATATGACTGTGCAGGGCCATGCTTGTCTTGCTGCTTGGTTTTTAAATAAGCCTGTGAAGGTAGGACTCACTCGTCCTGAATCACTGATGATGCATCCGAAACGCCATCCTATGAAATTAGAATATGAATTAGCATGTGACGATAAAGGAATTCTACTCGGCCTTCGAGCGCGCATTTTAGGAGACAGCGGAGCTTACGCTTCTGTTGGAATGAAAGTTCTTGAACGTGCGGCCGGACATTCAACAGGGCCTTATGTTGTTCCTCATATGGATGTTGAAGCAATAGGAACCTATACAAACAATGTTCCGTGCGGGGCCATGAGAGGCTTTGGTGTGAATCAGGCCGCATTTGCGATGGAACAATGTATTGATATGCTCTGTGAGATGGGTGGCTTTGATCGGTGGCAAATGCGCTATGATAATCTTGTCGATGAAGGTCGAACTCTTTCTACAGGGCAAATTATGGGCAAGGGCACCGGTGTCCGTCAGACGCTTCTTGCTCTCAAAGATGTTTTTTATAAAAATAAATATGTAGGACTTGCTTGCGGTATTAAAAATACAGGGATTGGAAATGGAATGCCTGACATTGGGAACGCTCGTATTGTCATTAAAGCAAATGATAAAATTGAAATTCATCATGGGTGGACAGAGATGGGGCAAGGAGTTCACACTATGGCCATCCATTTTCTTTGTGAAGAATTAGGAATTGATCCCACACATATTGAAGTGCGGGCCGATACGAAAGATGAAACAGTTTGTGGAATGACAACTTCTTCAAGGGGCACCTCTCTAGTTGGCCATGCGATTGTTGATGCTTGTAAGAAAATTAAGGCCCAACTTCAAAATGGGAAAACACTCAAAGATTTAGTGGGACAATCTTTTGAAGGGCATTGGCAGTGTGATTTTACTTCGAAGCTTGGCCATGAAAAAGAAGGCCATGGCCATATTACGCATTACTCTTATGGATTTGCTTCTCAGGCCGTAGTGATTAATGAAAAAAGTGGAAAAGTTGAAAAAATATATGCGGCCCATGATGCCGGCCGAATTATGAATGCCAATCTTTTTGAAGGGCAAATTGAAGGCGCTCTTCATATGGGACTTGGCTACGCTCTTTCTGAAGATTTTCCCTATAAAGATGGCCGTCCAGTTCACACTCATTATGGAAAACTCGGGATTATAAAAGCAAAAGACATGCCCGAAGTGGAAGTTATAGGAGTTGAGTGCCATGATCCAAATGGCCCTCATGGGGCCAAGGGTGTTGGTGAAATAGGTCTTGTTCCGACTGCTGCTGCAGTGGCGAATGCTCTTTATCAATTCGATAAAGTTCGCCGTTTTTCACTTCCAATGAAGGATTAAAAAATGAAAACTCTTCTCATTAAAAATGCAACGGTTGTGACATTAGGAGAGAATAATAAAATTCTTAAGAATCATTCAGTTTATATTGAAAATGATCTTATTAAAAAAATAGCACCAGATAAAGAGATGCACGAACAGGGCAATCATGAGATCAATGCAAAAGGCATGATTTTATTGCCTGGATTTATTAATACTCACATGCATTTTTATTCATCATTTGCTCGTGGCCTTGGTAAGGCCAAAGCTTCAAAAAATTTCGGAGAAGTTTTAGAAAATCTTTGGTGGCGTCTTGATAAAAAACTTACGTTAGAAGATTGCTATTACAGTTCATTAGTGGCCTGCATAGATTCGATTAGAAAAGGGACGACAACTTTCATTGATCATCATGCCTCTCCTCATGCCATTACAGGTTCTTTAAAATCAATTGCAGGGGCCATCTTAGACTCTGGCCTACGAGGAAATCTTTGTTATGAATTAAGTGATCGTGATGGTACCAGGGCCTCACGCGAGGGGATTGAAGAAAATATTGAGTTTATTCGTCACTGCAAAGAAAATCCTAATGAACATTTAAGGCCACTTTTTGGCCTTCATGCCTCCTTTACATTGGACGATGACACTCTTTTAAAATCAGTCGAAGAAGTTAGAAAATTTAATATAGGGTTTCATGTCCACTGCGCTGAAGATCTTTCAGATCAAGAAATCACCCTTAAAAAAACAGGGAAGCGAGTTGTTCAACGATTTAACGAATTAGGAATTTTAGGTCCGCAAACAATTTTAGGTCACTGCATTCATCTTGATGATGAAGAATTAGATCTTATCGCAAAATCAAAATCAATGGTTGTTCATAATCCACAATCGAATATGAACAACGCCGTTGGTGTGGCCAATGTTAATAAAATGCTTTCTAAAGGAATTTTGGTAGGTCTTGGTACTGATGCGATGACAGTGAATATGCTTGAAGAGTTACGCTCGGCCTTATGGATTAATCATCTTTCAAATAAAAATCCTACTGATGGCTTTATGGAATGTACGAGTTTACTTGTCAAAAATAATGCGAAAATAGTGAATCGTTTTTGGTCTGGTCTTGGCGAAATTCGCGAAGGGTTTAAAGCAGACATGATCCTCATGGACTATCACTCACCAACACCTATGGATGAAGATAATTTTTTAGGGCATTTAGTTTTTGGCCTTATTAATGGAGTCGTTGATACAACAATTGCTTCAGGTAATATTTTAATGAAGCATAAACTTCTTTGTGGAATCGATGAAGAAAGAGTGATGGCAAGATCACGTGAACTTGCCAAAAGACTTTGGGAGAGATTTTAATTAACAAGCGAGTAGGAGAAGACCTTGCGACCTTCTTCTACCTAATGATTAAATTGAGGGCATAACATTGATTATTCTGAGGGTTGGATCACCAACTTCGATCTGAACTCTGTTTGAATTATTAAGGAGTGCGTCTCGGATAACCCCAGTAATACCAGTGTAGTTATACAATGAGCTATAAGCTGGAATAGTGATTTGTATCCTTTGTTTACGATAACCCCTTTTTACAAAATGCCCAGCTGAGTTGATCATAAGACTTTTATCTTCAGCAGAAACTTGTTTAAAATTGACCCTGGCTGTGACGGTGACATTTGAAAGTTTGTATCCCTTTTTAAAGAGACCAAGTTTTTTTGCCACGCCTTGAATAACAATTCCATCTCCAGTATCCATACTTGTCAATGTGAAAGGGCCACTACTATTTATACATTCTTCACAAGTGAGCTCCGCAAAATTTAATTGGGCGAAATAAGGTTTAACGACCACACCTAAAGGAAAGAAATCATCTTCAGTAAAAAAAACGCCTTTGTCATTTAGTTTTTCACTGTCAGCAACTTGAGCATCACGGTCTTTAATTTGTATCGAGCTTGATATAATTTCTACATTTTTTCCAAATTTAATTTTTTGTGCCGAAATAAATGAATCGCTGATTATCGAATGATCATCTGTACTGAAAAGCAACGCGACAATTTTGCTATTATTTAATAGAGAATTCTCGCCGAAATTATATCCATAGCCAAAATTTTTGAAGCTAGAATTCGTAACTTTAGCATTTTCAGCAAGAGTAAGTTGCGCCTTTGCTGCTATAGAGTCGCGAAAAGTATTTATGACAGTATTTGAAATTTCGGCATTTTTTCCAATGAATAATGGAAATGATAGTCCATTAGAAAGAAAATGGACGATTTTTGCTCCAGCTTCTACACGAGAACCTTCAGGAATAAAGCAATCAAGACCGATTAATGCAGACGGATCAACTTTAGCCTCGCTATGAACAAGTCCACCACCAAAAATATGAGCGGCCCATTTAAAGGAATTGTTATCGACTTCTTGATTTCTTTTTTCGAGTTCTTGTATTCCTGAGTAGAAGGCCGTGAGTTTATTTTGTTCTTCCTTAGAAAGAAGGCGAAAGTGCTCAAGACCTTGCTCTTTATAAAGATCAAGATAGAGGCGCAGGCCTGTGGTCAATTTTGCTATGGCAGCATAATTTTTTCCGCCAAATGAATCCCTAAGTGTGGTGAGGCGTTCATGAACAAGAAGAAGAATTTGTTCTCTTAAATCAAGTCGAGCGAAAATGGGTTCAACGAAAAAGGTATCATTGCCTGCTGTACAGGCGATTTGCTCAACAGTGTATCCATTTGGAAGAGCATAAACTTTTCGTCCACCTGAAGCACAAAATGAATTTAATTCGCTGCTGTCTTTGACTCCATAAAATTTCAAATCATTGTTACGCTTAGAAAGAGTTTGAAGAAGAGACGAAATTTCACTGGTCTGTGGAAGGGAAAGACGCTTTAAAAGGGGAGCGACTACATTTGCATAGGAAGCGACTCCAGAAAGAAGCTCAGGACTTAAAGAACGAATAGGGGGCATGTTGTTAGGCTGAGTTGCATTCGTGTTGATCCAAGGGTCAGCGAGTACGATAGAGTCGTCAGGAAGAATAACGACATCGCCTCCACCGCCCACTGAAGGCCCGAGTGCAGCAAAAAGCTGTGGCATTAGAGTTATAGAAAAAAGAAAGGCAAATGCTGACAGTTTCATAATTTCTCCTAGATAGGTCTCGTTAGTGTATATGCAATGCGTCATTCTCTCAAGTTTTCTGTAAACATTGCACAAAACTCTTGTAGTGCAGAGCTTTTACAACATAATGCTTTGTGGAAAAAGTAATTTTTTGTATAATAATTTATAAATTATTAATCTTTTGATTAAGGTTTGAAACTCTATGCATGACATTTTTCTTTATCGCTCACCCAAAATTATTTTAAGGAAATTTCTTGAAGAGCTTGCGCCTGAGGAAAAAAAAGGGGCCAATCAACGTTTGGCCCAAGCCTTGGGCATTTTTCCGTCGTACTTATCTCTTCTTCTTAGTGGGGAGAGGCTCATGAATCTCGATCAAGGTATTCGTTTGGCCGATTACATGAAGTTGGAACTCAAGGGGCGTCGATTTCTTTTGAGAGTGATTGAACTAGAGCGGGCCAATACGGATCGCTTGAAAGAAGAATTAAATTTGGAACTCGATGAGATGATTAAAAATGATCATCAAATTGCTTCTAAGGTGGAAAAAGAATTTCTTGAATTAAATACTGAAGAGCTGCTCGAATTTTTTTCTTCATGGGAGTACACGGCAATTCATTTAAGTGCGGCCCTTGATAACGGAAAAATTAATATGGCCCAACTTTCGAAGCGATACCATCTTTCTTCAGAAAGAATTCGGATCATCATTTCATTTCTCTTGAAATCAAAACTTTGGAAAAAAAATGAAGATAAAATAGAACTGGGCAATAGGCGTATTCATCTCGATCAACATTCACTTGTTCTGAACGAACACCATCGCAATTGGAGACTAAAGGCCATTTCACGTCACGCAGAAATGGATAGGTCTCATGAATTGGCCTATAGCCTTTGCATTGCCCTTTCAAATGAGGATGTGTTAAAAGTGAAATCAGAAATATTGAAAGCCGTGGAAGGTATTAAAAAAATTGCTGATCCTTCCGAGTCCGAAGTCCTCTACAATCTCAATATAGATTGGTTGCGAGTATAAATACCCCTAAGTTATGAATGTCGTTTTTAAGATAATTGTAACGCTGTTTTTGTTTGTCTTAAAAACGACATGAAAGGGTAATGTGAAAGATTTACGATTGATAACATTTTCGAGCACTTTTGCTAGGATTCTCTTTTGAATTCACTTCAATGCCAATAATGTCATTTAAATTTTCAGAAACAAGGAAATCGACTTCTTGTTTTGAAAGTGAACGCCTGTATTCAATCTCTTTGTAGAAAAGATTTGTGCGTACAATGAAAGTAAGAGGTTCATGAATATTTTTTATGTAGTAGGTTGATCCTCTTAATATTTCAGCAAGGTCATAGGCACTTAATTGTCCATTATGATTTTTTTGAAATGTTTTTGTCCTAACAAATGTTTGCAATGCTTGCTCTCTCCATGCTGCAGCTTTTTCAGCATAGGTGAGGACTTCAAGTGTTTTTAGTTTTAGATTTTCTAAGGCAACTTCGGCGTCGTTTTTTTGAGTTGAGGCGGGGATACGCACTTTCTTTGTTGGTGCATAGTGTGAAAACGCACAGATAAGAGTTATGATGATCATGGATTGTAATATATTTTTTATTATTTCTCCCTACTAAGATGTTTAACTTTTCGGCGAATGAGAAATTAATATTAGGTATTTTAGCACAGTGAGTTTATTTTTTCACGTGTCTACTTTGATTACTGTAGTCTTTTTATTCGTTAATTTAAGTCAAGTTGAGCATCAAAATTGTCATTTATTACATTTTTTGTATTCTTATTAGTCTTTTTAAGTATTGCCCCTGTGCTTTAGTAAAAAGAAATTGATTATTGTGGATAGCGATTTTACCTCGAAGAATAACCGTTTCACATTTTCCAAAACCTTGCATTCCTTCATACAAATTATAGTCACAGTTCATGTGATGTGTTTTTGAACTTCGTGTCCACTTAGTGTTAGGATTTATAATGACAATATCGGCATCAGAACCAACCTGTAAGACTCCCTTTTTAGGATAGAGTCCAAAAAGTTTTGCCGCATTGGTGGAAGTGATATTTGCATATTGATTAAGATCCATTTTTCTTTCAATGACGGCACCATTAAAAAGAAGTTCCATTCTATCTTCAACACCTGGGGCGCCATTGGGAATGAGTGTGAATTTATTTTTGCCACGTTTTTTTTGTTCAAGCGTAAAAGGGCAGTGATCAGTGGCCACAACTTGAATTTTATTTTGAAGAAGTCCTTGCCACAAACCATTTTGATTTTTTTTATTTCGTAGCGGAGGACTCATGACAGCTTGGCACGAGTTTTCAAAACTTCCTTGATAAGAGGATTCGTCTTTAAAAAGATATTGAGGACAGGTTTCAAATAGTAAGGGGGCTTCAGTGAAATCTAGACCTAAGGGGGAGCTTAGATGAACAACGTAAGCCCGGCATTTTGTTTTTTTAATGAGTTCTATGAAATTTTTAATGGCCAAAACTTCTGCCATTTCAGGGTGAGCAAGAGGATGAGCACTCGGATCAAAATGTTTTTTCTCAAGGAGTTTTTTTGTTTCTTCTTCAAGCATTTGTCCAATCTCAGCGTGAAGTGTGACAAGTCCTCCAAGCTCATGAACCACATTCATTAATTGTTCTAAACTTTCATCATCAATTTTTAAAGCAGGGTAGGCCATAAAAGTTTTAAAAGAGCTCACTCCTTCATTGAATAACTCACGAACCTCTTGAAGTGTTTTCGCATTAACATCCGTCACCGCAACATGAAGGCCATAGTCGCAAAAGGAATTGTTTTTGGCTAAGTGCTGCCAGTGATCAAAAGCTTCGCGAAGAGTATGGCCTTTTGTTTGATTGGCAAAATCAATGATAGTGGTTGTCCCCCCCCAAAGAGCGGCCTTACTTCCTGTTTCAAAACTATCGGATGATGAAAAATTTCCGGAGGGTAAATCCATATGCGTGTGAGGATCAATTCCTCCCGGGATAATTATTTTCTCACTAGCATCAATAACGATGTCGGCATTTATACTTATCGAGGGAGAAATTTTATTAATTTTTCCATCAACGATTAAAAGATCCCCTTGGAGAGTTTTATTTTCAAGAACTAAAAGTCCGTTTTTGAGAAGTATTTTTTGCATTGATTTATCCTATACTTGCTTGTGCTTTTTTATAAAAAAACTCAAAAAGGGGTCTGTCATCCAATAAATAATTTCAGACTCTTTAGAAAATTTCATTGAGAGAAAAGATTGATTAAGAAGTGTTAACATAATTTTACTAACACCCGATTTTGAAACGCCCTTAACTTCCAATAAAAAATCTTTTCCAAGGACATTTTGTGCCTCACCTTTTTGGGCAATAACGTTGAGGATTTTTCGTTCTGAGGATGTAAAAGTCGAATAAATGTTTTCATAAATGCTACGGGTGCTATCTATAAAATCTTCCATTTTTTTCTCTATAATCTGTGGAGTGATTATTGAGTTTTTTTCATCTCTACAAAGGTAGGCACAAAAACGATTGATTGATTCAGGAATATGATTGAGTTTTTTTTGAAGAAAAATTGAAGTTTCTAGGGAATGTGTTTTTTTAATTTTTTGAAATCGTTCTTCAATATATTGGTGGTACTCTTCGTAAGCAATCGGGTGGAATTCTATAGTTGAACCCCAAGAATAAAAGGGGGCCCTGGGGTTTTCAAAAATATTTTTAAGGAGATGTTGTTTTGAGCCTAGAATAACGATCGGAATTTTTAGCTCGAATAATTGCAGTGCCCCTCTTAGAAGGGCCTCTGCTTTTTTAACTTTGTATATTTCTTGAAATTCATCCAAAATGATTAAAAAATTAAATTTTCCTGACTTTTGAAGATTGTGAATATTTTCTAAAATAATTTCAAAGTCGACGATGTGCTCAGACTTTTCAGTCGTGAGACTAAATTCTCCTAGGCCATTACCACTTAGATCTGGACTCCAAAGTGGTCTGACTTTTTTTAGTAATTTTAGCCAAGCAAAGCTCTTATCGATTAAGTTATATTTTGGGCCGATGGCCTTATTAAAGGCCTTTGTTAATTCGAGTGAAATATCTTGAAGTGAAGTCACACTATAAAAGTCAGCATAGACGACAAGTCGTTTTTCAGGTTCTTTTGCTTCCCATTCTTTCGCAATGATATTTTTAACGAGTGATGTTTTGCCAAAATTTCTTGGCCCATAGAGCTTTAGGCATTCTGAGTGATTAATGCAGCTTTTGATTTTTTCTTTTTCTTTGGCGAAATTGCAAAAGTTTTCCGCAAAAATAAGTTGATCGAAAAAAAATAACTCTTTAGTTTCAGTGACTTGCATTGGTTTTCCATGGTCTACTTTTAGTGGTCCACTAAAAGTGTACCATGAAAAAGTCTTTCTACAAAATCATTAGTGAGGATTATTTTGATCATTCTTAACAGCATCTGTTTTAAACACGTAAACTGTTTTGCTTCTATAGGTATTTTCTTTTTTTAAGAGTGTGCTTGGAAATTCTGGACGGTTTGGGGAATCTGGAGCGTGCTGAGTTTCAAGACAAAAACCAGCGTGCTTATTATAAAGAGCACCTTCTTTTCCTTGAATATTTGAAAAGTTATTTGCTGTAAAAAATTGAAGTCCAGGTTCTGTTGTAAATACAGCAAGCATGCGGCCTGATTTTTCATCAAGAACTTCTGCCGCGAGCTTTAATTTTTCTGGGTCTTTCTCTGTTAAAAAAAAGTAATGATCATATCCGTTTGCATAAGCGAGAGGTAAAAACGTTGAATCATTTATTCTTTCTCCTATAAAGTGAAATGTAAGAAAATCAAAAGGTGTCCTTTTTACAGAAGTTATTTTTCCTGAAGGAATAAGTTCCTCATTTGTTTCCGCAAAAGTATCCGCACTGATTTTTACTTTGTGATCTAAAATATTTTCACTTCCATGCCCTTGTAGGTTGAAGTAGGAATGTTGAGTAAAATTGATATGAGTGTCTTTTGTAGATTTTGCTTCAACGTTAAGAATTAAAGTATTGTCCTCCGTCAAAGTGTATGTCACCTCGCAAGTAAGTTCTCCTGGAAATCCTTGATCACCATCGTGACTTATTATTTTTAATTTCACACTAGGATTTTCATCATTTTCAAAAGAGCTGGCTTCCCAAATCGAATTTGAAAATCGTTTTTCTCCTCCGTGGATAGTGTGCCATTTACTTCCTCCTTTTTTTTTCCAGTTTTTTGCTAAATAATATTTTTTGCCATCGATCTCAAATTGAGCATCGCTAATTCTGTTTGCGTATCTTCCGATAAAGGCGCCAACCGATGAATTTTTTTCATACCCTTGTATATTATCAAAACCGAGGACAATATCAGTAAAATGGCCCTTTCTATCGGGCGCCTTTATTGTTTTTATCGCCGCGCCCAAATTTAATATCTGGACTTCCATTCCTTTCGAATTTTTAAGAGTAAATAAAATAACGTCTTCACCTTTTGTTGTTTTACTAAAATAGTTACTTGAAATTTTGTTACTGTTATTTGTTCGTTCTATCTTTGAATAAGTTGAACACTGAGAAAGAAGAAGTAGTAGTAGTAATATTGAAATTGTTTTTTTTAAATGAGTCATTGCTAATTTCTCAATTTGTTAATAAGTTTAAATTCTTTCCGCAAAAATTCCTCGATTGCGTGGACTTTGTAATTCATCAAAAAAAGTGCTTAGAGTGACTTGATAACCTTGTTCTTCAAGAAAAATTGAGCGATCAAGAAGGATTAAATTTTCAACAGCACGGCCAAAATGATTCCGAATAATGTCGGCCAAAAACATCTGGCGTATTTTTTTTTGATTTTCTTTGTCGTTATAAAAAAGATTTAATTTTTCCGGAGTGATCGTTAGTGCCGCTTGCGTTTTTTGAATTTTCTTTTGAGCATAGAAAGCAAAATCTTGCTCATAATCTCGAGGCTTTGAATCACCCACACTAAGAAAATCTTTTAAACCAAGTTCATGATAGAAAAAGAGATGAAGAGCATAGCGATAATTTTTGACACGTTTTTTTAGTTCATATTCTTTGAAATCAAATCCGACTCTAAAGCGTGTGGCAAGGGTGAGGCCGGCCTTACTGATAGTATGTGAATTTTTTTTAGCGAATGAGGAAACATTAAGATCAGTGTCGGTATTCATTTTTAAATAACAACATCCGAAATTTAAAATAAATTTTGGCCTAGCAAAAGTGCTTGTTTCAAGGATGCGCTGACTGAGATTGCCACAGGAATGTAGTCCAAGAATAAAAGCATCTTTTTCAATATGAAGTTTGCTTTCATTATTCCACTTCTCAAGAGAAAATTCTTGGAAATGAATGTTTTTTTGAGCCACTGCGCCCGCATGCCTTTCAAGATATTTTTTTCCTTGAGAAATCAAGTAGGGGTCTTTCTCTAGGCAAGTCGTTTTTATGTCGTAATAATCTGAAAGAATTCTTGCAAGATTTCCAACGCCGCTTCCAAAATCAAGAACCTTGGAAAATTTTTTTTCATGAAAAATTTTTTCTATAAATGAAACAATCATTCCTATTTCATATTCTTTTTTATCCTTGATTTTATTAAACGCCTTTATCGGGAGCTCACGTTTTGAAATATTTTCTAATGGAATTTGAACTAAACGAATGAGTTCTTCGCAGAGATTTTTCATCGAGCTATTTTGAAGATAGGAGTAATCAATGTGTGCATCGATTTGATGAAGTTTTTCGTCAGATAAATGTTCGAGATATTCGATCCATTCCTCCGAGTACCACTGAATTGAATCAGGATAATTATTGAGGACTTCTTTGTTCCAAATTTCCTGATAGGGGGTGAGGAAGTTTAAATGTCGAAGATAGTTTTCTTTATGATTATTTTCTATATTCATTGTTTTTTATCATAGAGAATTATTTTACTGGCCTCAAAAGAAATGCCAAGAAAAAAAATATTTAGTTTAGGAATCTTATGACTTCGGAGGCGCCTTTAGAAATGCCACCATGAATTGAAAGATTATGGCCAGCTTGTTTTCCCAGATTTTTAGACATAGGGTCGATGCCTGCTGATCTTGAAGTATATCTAAGCCTAGAGTAGGCGAGCTTAAGTTGACGATCTAGGTTTTGTTCTAAAATTAAAAGTTCTTTTGTGCTACCTAAGGTTTGACCAACTTGGTTTTTATTCTTTTTGATTTTTTCGATATAGCCTTCAGCAATCCCTTTTATAAAAGAGTTTTTGGCCATCATTCCTTTCATTGTGGGATGATCTTTTTGGTAAGAGATAAAAAGTCTTTCTAATTCATGATATAAAAAGTTTGCTATGTAATCGGCCAATTCGACATTTGTTCGACTCCCAGTTACTTCAAGATAAACAACTCCCTTTCCATGATTATAAACAGGAGAGACAAGAAAGTTTCTTAAGATATCAGAAATAGCTTGAAAACGAGCATTGTTGCGTGTGCTAGTTAAAACTCTTTTTACCCAAACTTCGTCTTGTTCGTTTCCTATTAGTTTTAATTTTTCTAAATTATGTTTGATAAGAAGTTCATTAGCCTTAAGTGTTGCAAGTTCTGCTTCGTGAGAATTTGAACTTGTTCCAAGGGCCATTAATTTTTTTATTTTTTCGATAAGCTTTTCACTGGCGAAATCGCCTTCGTATTTTTGATTTTCATTTTCAATGTCAGATCTTGCCGCATAAACATTTTCGCCCCAACCATAACTACGGCACACTTCTTTAAAATATGGACTGTGGGGAGTGATTTGATCGCCATATTGATAAGTTGCTATCATATGCGCCAGTTCGTGGCGTAATATATCTTTAATGACATCTATTTTTGCTGAAAGCATGACTCGTTTATTGATTCCAATTTGATAAAACCTTTGGTCCCAGTAACCGAGATGAGCTCCTTCATAAACGATAAAAGTAAGAGGATAATTAATATTGCGATAATCAACGTATGTGCCTGAGAATTTTAGATGCATTTCTTTTTCAAGGATTTCTTTTGCGCAAGAGCGAATGAGAGCAAGAAAAGTGTGGACGGCTTCAGAATAAAGAAACATTTTTATCTCTATTGTTAATGAAAGAAGGGTAAAATCGTCACCTAAAATACTAACAGCTCAAGTGGTTTGTCTATTGACAATTACACCACAACGCCCCATGTTTTTTCCTTAAAAAGTTGGTTAGAGTAGGCAAATAGCTTGAATTAGATTATAATCGCATTAGCAATGAATAATAACGTTGAAACAAAACATTTAGAAAAAAGCTTAGAAACATCTGTCGCACCTGATGTGCTAATCCCACACGCCACACGAAACAATTTTCAATTGGGCCGACGGTTTTTTCATGCGACGATGGGGATTTTGGTTGCTAGTACCTATAAAGCTTTTTTAACACATCAGCAGATTGTTTATATCTTAGGGACGGCCGCCTGCCTTCTTTATTTTCTTGAACAAATTCGAATTAATTATCCAGATCTGTCAAAGCGTTTCGAAATTTTAGGACGCTATTTACTTCGGGCCGAAGAGCAGATTAAAGAATCAGCGGCCATTCCTTATGCTATGGCGATACTTCTCACTATTCTTACATTTCCGCAAACGATTGCGGTCGGGGCCATTTTTACTTTGGCCATTGCTGACCCTTTATCGGCAATTATTGGGATTCGTTTTGGAAAAAGAAAGTTAGTTCCAAATAAATCATTAGAAGGCTCTATTGCTTTTCTCGTCGCTACTTTTTGTTGTCTTTGCTACGTTCTTATTGAGGCAGAAGGTGATTTTACTTGGCAAATAGGCGTTGCCGCTTTTTTAGTTTCTTTTTGCTGTGCTGTTTTTGAAATGTTTCCTCTTAAAGTTGATGATAATCTCACGATTCCTCTTTTTACGGCATTTACACTTTCTATTTTTTCCTGGTTTTTTGAACTCACGATCTTGTGATTGGCCGAGTTTGCACTAGAAGAAAAACTTTACTCCATACTTCCAACCACGACGAGTTTCTCTCGTTGTGACAGAACTTGATTCAAGATCAAGAACTTCTTTTGAGTAACTGGCCGTGAGGCGCAAAATAAAAAGATCCATAAAGCCACCTGTTTCAAGAAGTTCACCTTGAAGGCGTGATTTTTTTGCATTTTCTCCACCAAGGTAGCGATGGTAGGTTGATTCAGCTCCTAAGAAGGGGAGAAGATAAAGTGAAGCTGAGCCGCCCCAATACAAGTTGTCATAACTTTCGTCTAAATTAAAATGTTTTTTTCCAAAGGCCCCAGTGATGTTTGTACTTTGTATACTTGTTCCAAAAATTCTTAAATTAAACTGAGCATTGTAGTAGCTGATCTTTTCATTGGATTTTCCATAGGAGCCACTTAGTCCAAAAATTTTGTAGTAGGCTTCAAGTTGTCCTGCATCTAAGGTCTTTTTTGCGTCGGTAGTATTCACATTATTTTTGACACTTTCTGGTTTATATTTTTGTTCATAACCAGAAAGTGCAAATTCAAAATTATTCGTAGTACTGTTAATGGCAAGCCACTGATCCATGAGGGCCATTTTTTTCTTGGTCATCATCCAATCTGCAAGCGACCATGAGTTCTTTCTTTTTTCTTCTTGTTTCTTTGCAATAATAATAAAAATATTATCTTGGGCACAGAGACTTTGCGAAAGAAAAAGTAGAACTAAAGAAAGTCTTAACATGACTAGCCTTTTGTTGTGTGCGTGAAAACTCCATCCCAGTTTTCTGGAGGTGGTGTTTTAATAAATTCTTCACAAATGTGTAAAACTCTTTTAGTCGATTTGTCGTCAGGATGTTTGTCATGAATGGGGCCCAGAAGTTTTATCGCTTCCTCAAATTTTTTCGTCTGATAACACTTAAAGGCCAGCTCGTAATTGGCGAGCGACTCTGGATCTAATTTAAAAGGATGAGTAGAGTGTAGGCCTTCATATAAGGTAACAGGTTGTTCTTTGCCTTTGACTTTTACTTTATCTAAAGTTCTAAAGCTAAGCATTTTTCGTTGCTCTTCGGTGAGTGCGGCCAAGGTATTTTCTGAAACGTTTAATTGTACTCCATAGTATTTGCATAAACTTTCTACGCGCGCCCCTAAGTTCATCGTGTCACCAAGGGCCGTGTAGGCGAAAATTTTATCAGAGCCCATGTTTCCTACAGAGCAATCTCCAGTGTTAAGACCTATGCCGTGTTTAAATTCAGGAAGCCCTTCTGCTTTAAATTTTTCATTGATAGAAGGGAGGATTTCAATCATTTGAAGGGCCGCAGTAATGGCCTGATAAGGATGATTTTCGATAGGAAGGGGGGCGCCCCAAAATGCAACAATAGCGTCCCCGATGTATTTATCGAGTGTCCCATTATTTTTAAAAATAAGATCGGTCATAATCCCCATATAGTGATTAAGTGAATGCGAAAGTTGTTCTGGCGTGAGTTTTTCACTAATGGTTGTAAAGTCGCGAACATCAGAAAAAAAGACCGTAATATTTTTTCTTTCTCCTCCGACTTTTAGTTTGGTAGGATCATCAAGCATTTGATCAACAATGGCCGGAGAAACATAACGAGAAAATGTTCCTTTAATTTTTTTCTTTTCTTTCGTCGAAAGATAAAAGCTTAAAAACGTATTCCAGGAATAACAGGCCACTACAGAAAAAAGACAGAAAAAAAGTTTGATCTCATAGCCTTTTGGCGTGAGTATTAGAGTATCTCCCCAAAAGAGTCCTCCTCCAATCAGGAGAACAGCAAAAATATCGATAATGGCCATCCCAAAAAATTGAACGATGATAATAATAGCAGTCGCTGCAAATAAAATTCCCCAAGAGAAGAGAACTGATTTTTCTTTAGGTTGAAATATTTTTCCTTCGAGCATGGAATGAACCATGTTCATGTGAAAGTAAACTCCGGGAAGCATAGGATCAACTGGGGTATGCCGCAGATCATGGGCACCGAAAGCAGTTGAACCGATGAAAATAATTTTTCCATCAATGATTTTTTTTATTTCGGGGTCATCATCTTTTGCTGACAAAAGTTTATGAATACTGACTTGACCAAAATTATGTTGAGTTCCAAACCAACGGACTTTTGTACTGCCTTGAGTGTTAAGACTTAATGACCCATTTTTAACAATGAGTCTATTGTCTGTTGGTGAAATTTCAAACTTAGGAGCGTCGTTTGTATAGGCCATATAGACTTGAACGGCCGCCGATGGAAAATAAAGAGTATCAATATTTCCTAGAGCAAGATATTGGCGAATAATTCCATCGGGATCGGCGTCGGCCTGAACGTGTCCTAGCATGGCCCCTGTCGAAGCGAGTACGGGGATAACATAGTTATTTTTTGAAACATAACGTTGTTCAAGATTTTGCCCCTTTGATTGAGAGGCATTAATCATAAAATTAAGAAGATCTTCTGGGGCTTCTTTAAAACCGTCTTCAGCATAAGGAGTCGTCTGATAAGGAAGGATTACTTTTTTTCCATCATGCGATTGAAATTCTTTTATGGCCTCGGCCAAAAGTTCATCAGGTTTTTTTTCAACATTACATGCTTTTTCTTCTTCAAAAAAGAAAACGTCGAACATCACTACTTTTGCCCCAAAATGATCAAGGCGTTTGAGCACATCGGCCCAAACTTGGCGCGGCCAAGGAAAACGGCCAATTTTTGCAAGTGATTCATCATCGATAGCGGCCATAACGAGTCGATCATCTTTTGCACGAATATCCCGTGTCATATTTGAGCGTATATCGTAAAAACGATCTTCGAAAAATGAAGGATAACTAAGAAGGGGACTTTGTCCAACACGGTGACCGAGCTCTTGTTGTTCGAGCGCATAAAAAATACTAAGGGCACAAAAACTCACGATGAGTAAAACACCCAAGATCCTAACAATCTTGACAACCATAAATATTCCTCTCTATAAAAAGCTAAACTTTTATTAAAAAGCATAGCGTAGTTCAAAAGCCGTAACATTTTTTGTATAAACATAAGCTTGAGTATCAAGTGAAGTTTTTTTTGTATAATCATGTGAAAGTGAAAATTGAAGTTCTTGACTAATATTGCGTGTTATTTTTAAACCTGGATTATAAGTTTTTTCTAGTCCTCTTGTTTCTTTACCAAATTTTGGATCAGTGAAGGTGACTGCAAAACTTCCTTGTAGTGACCAAAAATTATTCATAAATTCAGGAACGATATAATCAAAACGAAGAAGATGGTTGTCAGCACTCTGCGTAGTATCGTTAACGGTTGTCATATCACTTTGAAAAAGAACGAGTAATAAATGTTTAAGCGTTGGAAGAAAAATAATTTGAGAAATTGAGGGAGTAAAACTTGTGCTATCAAGATTGCTTGCGTAACCCGTATATTGCTTGAATTTGACTTTTATTGTTGTTTCACCAACTGAAAAAAGCTTGAATTTTTCACCAAATGATTCCGTCCATGCTGACCCGTAGTAGCGAGTTTCATGAATCATGAGATAATCTCTTTTTGAGTAGTTGTATTCTAGATCAAAATTTGCTGAGGCCATTTGTCCGAATAGTTTATGTTCATCTCGAAATCGTAGTGCTGGAGCATAAGAGTAACTATCGTTAGTATACACGGAAGTCGTCTTCTGATCGCCGTATTTAGTTCGCGTAAGTCTTATTTCTGGAGATACGACGAAACGCCGTTTACCCACCCAGCGTGTTTTAGCAAAGGCCTCTGTATCAAAAATGAAGGATTCTTTTTGAGTCGTCTTCACCGTTGGAAGATCTGTGGCTTGAGTAATATTATTATCGTAAGTCACTTTTTGACTAACACTGACCTCCCAGATCTTTGGACTTAATTGGCGGCCATTGGCCATAAAATTGGGGTCGAGACCAAATTGTTTTTTTACTTCGTCAATTCTTCTTTTTATGTCACTAGCATTTTGTGAATCTGGATTGATGGCGAGTGCCTTTTCAAATTGAGGAAGAACATATTTTTGAATGATCTTTGGCATTTCTTCTTTGTTCTCTTTTTTTTCTTCCTTTTGTTCAGCAATGCTTAGAATAACTTCTGCAATTTGAAATCTTGAAAATTGAACGAGAGAGTTTTCGGCATCTTTTTCTTGAAGGATTTTTTCATACGCGGCTTTTGCTCCTGCAAAATCTTCTTGGATTTGAGAAATGTGGCCGACATAATAATAGGAAGTTGTTTTTTTAAAATTTAACTTGGCCGATTTTTCAAAGGCCTCTTTTGATTTATCAAGTTGGTTCATTGCATAGAGTGCTTGTCCATACTCATACTCTAAGTCTTCTGATTCGAAGCCTAACTTCTTTGTTTCTGCAAAAAGGCGTATAGCATCTGTAAATTTTTGAAGGCGTGAATAGCAGAGTCCTTGCCAATATAATCGTGTTCCTTGGAGTTTCTTATCATTCGTCTTAAAGTTTTCGAGTTGATTAATGGCCTCTTGAAAATGACCTGTAACATATTGTTTATAAATTTCTTTCAGCTGTTCATCTGTTGATGCAAAAGCGTTATGACTCAGAACAAAGCTCGAGAGAGCAAGTATAAAAATAAAGCGGATCATAACCATCCTTATGATAAAAAATGAAACCGCTTTAATTATAACCTAAGTCTTAAAAATCTTATATCAGTGGAAAATTAATTTTACACGAGTATTTGGGTCAACAACAACGGGTGGCGGAGCATTATTGTACTGCTTATAAATGTCATCTAAGTTTGGCAATGGGGGCGGCGGAAGTGGGATTTCTTTTATAAGGGGAGGAGGAGGCGCCATTTCAATTACGCTTGCAGGTGCGCGTGCAATTTCGCCAGAGGCTATTTCTTGCTTCACCTCTTGCTTGAGACTCGTCATCGCACTATTACCCAAGCTTACTGCTAAGGTTTTTTCGAGCTCACCACCGCCTTTATTGGCAACCATATCTGCACTAAGCCCTGGAGGAATGATGCTTCTTATTGGGGCCGAGGCGACCATTTCTGGTTTATCTTCTTTTTTCCCTTCTTTTTTGTCTTCTGTTGGTGCGGCCAAAGGAGCAGCTTGAGCGCTCGCTGGTTTTTCTTCTTTTTTGGCATCCTCTTTTTTGGCTTCGTCTTTTTTCTCTTCCTTCTTATCTTCTTTCTTTTCCTCTTTTTTATCGTCCTTTTTCTCGTCTTTCTTTTCTTCTTTTTTCTCTTCTTTTTTCTCATCCTTTTTTTCTTCTTTCTTCTCTTCTTTCTTTTCTTCTTTAACTTCTCCCTTTGCGGCAGTGCTCATCAATTCGCCCATAACTTCTTTGACGACTTTGGTTCCTTCAGAGCTTTTTAAAATTTCTAATTTATCCGCAGGTAATTTTTCAGGAGGAGTCGCTTGTGTTTTTGCAGAAGTTCCTGCGAATTCACCTTTTTGAACAAGGACAGCTTCCTTAGAATTAAGGGCCGTTTCTAAATTTTTTCTATCAAATGAGTTTCCAGCAGCTTCACTCATTTGAGTCATGGCAACAGCACCGGAGAAAGTTACAAGAGTTGTCGCCGCTGCCCCTTTATCAAAGTTGACTTGAAAGTCAGTTCCTCGAACACCCATAGCAGCACTTTGAGTTTTAATATAAAGTTTACTTTTTTCTTTGTCGGCCATGTCCATATAGTCTTTTGTGACTTTTGAACGCAGTTGTCCTTTTACGAGTGTTAAAATACCAGCTTGGTCTTTTGGAAATGAATTTATAATCATCTGACTTTCAGGTCCAAGACTCATTTCCGATTTATCTACAAAAAGAAGTTTGGCAAAACTTTTTTGAGAAGATTGTAAGGTTGTCCCTTCTTTAAGAGTCATCCCTTTTGTGACGGGGATCTCTTTAGCAGAGTCTTTTTCCTTCGCTGTAATTTCACCACGCATGATAATGACGGTGGCGACACCTTCGGCGGCCATCGCCTGTGCGAATGAAATAAGGAGAGTTAAAATCATAAGAAGGAGTACATTTTGTTTTATCATAAAGAACCTCAAAATTTCCTACACGACCTTATCGTCTATTATACCAAGAGACTTAAGTTTCGTTTGTGATCTTTCTGATTGAGCAAATTACTAGGACTTAGAAAGTTATGTTTGGGAAAATCTCAAATGCGCAGAATCGAAGTTGCCCAATAATTAGGGCAATCTTGAGTCTTTTCAATAATTCAGGGCAAAATAATTTTAATTTTGCTTTAAGTTTTTTTAATTTTTTACGAATAGATATTCGATTGATTGATGCCTTTATTAAGGAGCCATTATGTCTATTCGTGCACTCTTTGCTTTTTTCTTTGGCATTTGTGTCTTTATTAGTGTGAACGTTTTTGCCCAGTCCTCATCACAAACCGACGGTGAAGGATCGATTAAGATAAAAGAATTTTTAAAAGAATTTAAGGTAAAAATTACGAAGAAAGAACTTCTCACAGTGATTGAAACACTGAACCAGGCCGGAAAAATTTCGAAAGAAGATGCTGAGAAGGCAAAAAAAGAAGTCTCCTCTATGAGTGATAATCAGTTTTCTTCGTTAACAGAAAAAGTCGTAGATTCTATTCCAGATAATATGACTGTTGATCAGGCCAAGAAGAAATTAGAAAGTGGGGGCCATACAAAGAAGAAGCCTTAAGCATTTTCTTCTTCCTCTATTTTTTTAGTAGCGTAAGAAAGGCGATTTCTGCAAATTTTTTTTCAAGAGTAAGTCTGCCTCCAACAAATTGATGACAAAGACTTCCAGATTCTTTTTTTCTACTCCAACCGATATAGACTGAGCCAATGGGACTTTTGTTTGTGCCACTAGTTTTTTCAGCGATTCCGGTAAGCGAAATATTAAAATGAGCAGCGTCCTTCTGTGCATGATTCTGCAAAGGCAAAAGGAATTTTTTTTCAGTTGCTTTTTTAACGATCTGGTTTGTAAGTATAAATTCATTTGACCTCATTTAACGAGTAAGTTATTAAGGGACATGGCGAATCGTATAAATATAACTTTAGATTTTGATCAAGATGTTTCAACTTATATTAAGGGAGAATATCCTGAAGTTAAAGATTGGCGTATCGTTTCGAAAAGTCTTGATGCACGAAATGCGAATAAGGGACGTAAACCTAAAGTCGCTCTTGGGATTGAACTTGTTAAAGAAGGAGAGACATTTACTCCCTTTAATGAGTCTTTTTCTCCTCTTGGTCCTTTTAAAACAAAACCTATTATTATTGGATCTGGGCCGGCCGGTCTCTTTTGTGCTTTACGCCTTGCTGATCACGGTGTGTCTTCTTTAATTTTAGAGCGGGGTGGGCCATCTCATGAGCGCATGGCCTCTATTGCGAAATTTTGGCGTCAGGGTGAATTTAACACTGAAAGCAACGTTTGCTTTGGTGAAGGGGGCGCTGGACTTTACAGTGATGGTAAGCTTATCACGCGTATAAAATCGCCTCATGTTGCTTATGTGATGAAGCGTCTTGTTGATTTCGGAGCTGCACCTGAGACTGCGTATCTTTCTAATCCGCATTTAGGTTCCAACGGCATTCGAAAAATGATTTCAGCGATAACTTCTTTTTTAAAAAATAAAGGAAGTGAGATTCGTTATCATTCTAAGGTTGAAAAACTTCTCCTTAATAATGGCCGAGTTGAAGGAGTTGAACTTTCAAATGGAGAAAAACTTTATTCTTCTCATGTGATTATGGCCGTTGGACATTCTGCGAAGGAAATCTATTTTGAATTAAAAAAATTAGGCGTGGCCATGAAGGCCAAGGATTTTGCTGTGGGAGTTCGTATTGAACATCCCAGATCAGCAATTGATCGCTTACAATTTGGGCGTTTTGCTGGGCATGAACTTTTAGGAGCTGCTCGCTATCGCTTAAGTTTTGAAGACCCAAAAACAAAAAATGGAACTTATACTTTTTGTATGTGTCCTGGGGGTTATGTTTTATCTTCGGGAACTGATGCCAATGGAATTGTTGTGAATGGAATGAGTAATATCGGATGCAATTCTCCGTGGACAAATTCTGCACTTGTGGTGACTGTAAAAGCTGGTGAACATTTTAAAGACAATCTCGATGTCTTAAGTGGGCATCATTTTCAAAAACAAATTGAAAGAAAGGCCTTTGAATTTTCATCTGAACGAAGTAATGGACGTGCACTACCAAGTATTCGAGTGACAGATTTCCTTGAGGGAAAAAAACCTAGTAAAAAACTTCCAAACCATTCTTCTCCTTCTGGCCTTTTTTCAGCGAGTCTTGATGAAATTCTTCCTTCTTTTGTTCGTGGGAGTTTGCATAAGGGATTACTTGACTTTGATCGTAAGTTAAGTGGATTTATCCATCCTGATGCTATCTTAATTGCCCCTGAGACTCGCACATCGGCGCCTGTAAGCATTTTGCGAGATGAAACGAAACTTGAGTCAATCAGTCACCGAGGTCTTTATCCTTGTGGTGAAGGGGCCGGTTATGCCGGAGGGATTACCTCAGCTGCCGTTGATGGTGTAAGGGTCGCAATCAGTCTTTTAGAGCAGGAAAAAGATTATTTTTCTTAAAAAATGGCCGATAAGTCATTTATGAAAGCTTTGATTGTTGAACCTGATCAAAAAATTGCAGAGACACTTGTCACTCATTTACGAAATGAATTGCATTTTGATTGTGAAATAAAAACAAATACCGATGAAGCTCTAGAAGTTATTTCTAGCGATTCAGATTATGATCTAATCGTTGTCAGAAAAATTATTGGAGAAACAAAAACTCAAGATGGAAGGCCTGCTGCACGTGAAATTTGTACAAGTATTTATGATAAAAAACTAAAATCCGCCGTTCTTAGTTTAGGTGAGTTTGAATATATAGGTATTCAATGCGCTTTTTTGCCTGATCATTTTAAGCTTGATGATTTTTTTGCGGCCACCACTAAACTTTTAAAGCTCTCACGTAATCAGATTTCAGATTTAAAGCTCCCTGATTTTATTTCAATTTCTATTAATTATTTTTTTCTAATGAATCATTGTTCTTGTGACATATATATGAAAATTAAAAAAGGGGAAAGTGATGAGTATGTAAAGCGCATTAATGCTAATGATGATTTTGATAAAGAAGCTATCATTCGTTATAATACAAAATTTGGACTTAAAGATTTTTTTATTCGTAAAGTTGATCGTGAGGCCTTCTATGACTCACTTTCTTTTCAAACAGAAAATAAATTATTAAATGAAGATTTAACCATTGAGGAAAAAATTGAGAACCTAGGTGATTCTTATGGGGTGGCCCAAAATCTTCTTTGCCACGCAGGTATTGATGAAAATACGATTAATCTCGCTCGAATGACCATAGAATCTATGCATATGGCCATTGCATCAACTGATAAATTAGGCCCACTTTTAAAAACATTACTTAGTAATCCTAGTAGCTACGCTTATCGACATTGCTTTATGATTTCTCTTCTTTTGCCAAAGGTTCTTTCAAGGGTAGAATGGTGTCCTCATTCACAAGTATATCACACCGTTGAAAAAATGATTTATGTTACTTTTTTTCATGACATTTTTTTAGAGGAAGACCGACTTGTTATGATTGATAATAAGGAACTATTTAATAAAGCAAATCTTAGTGATATTGATAAAAAAATTGTTTTAAATCATGCTAATAAGGCAGCAAATATTATTCAGAGCTTTCCTCATACTCCCGTGGGGGTCGATATTATTATACGTCAACATCATGGCATGAGTAATGGGGTTGGTTTTACGGAATCTTATGGAGTAGGGATTTCTCCTTTGACTATTCTTTTTATCGTTGTTGAATCTTTTGTCCACGAACTTCTAGCGATTACTCAGACAAATAAAACAATACCTCAAATTCTTGATGATCTTTCTGCACGTTTTCCTCTCTCTAGTTATCAAAAAATCATTGAAATACTAAGTCGAAATTTTAGCAAAGATTTTTAGGTAACTGCTCACACACTTTCTTAAACTGCTCGATCTTTCGAGCAGATTTTGGGACAGAGCTTGAGACACGACTGAGGCTTGCTCCGGCAAGCCGCAGGGAAGTGTCGAGAGAAATGGCCCGAAAGAT
>Ga0247844_1000512_pt1 | contig 82967 bp, 81 predicted proteins | sample LaCtaG_FD_192421 | JGI IMG/M metagenome (GOLD analysis project Ga0247844, IMG submission 192421) | Freshwater microbial communities from meromictic Lake La Cruz, Castile-La Mancha, Spain - LaCruzMarch201714.5m_1 | ecosystem: Environmental > Aquatic > Freshwater > Lake | place: Spain: Castile-La... | reverse complement strand
GCAGCAATAAATAGTGATGATTCGGATAACAATCAAAAAGAAAAAACCAAGGGCACCGTAGAATCTGCCGAAAAACTTTTGGAAAAAAATAAATTAAGTGAAGCAATAGAGCTTTGCCAGGAAATTACTAGTCATAACGATTTATCAGAGGGCAAAAAAAATCGCTGCCGTTTTGTCGTGGGAAAAGCCCAACATCAACTGGGAAAATATGATGATTCCCTATTAGTTCTAAGCCAACTTTATTCCGAATGGCCAAAATCCTCCCTTGCTGCTCCCTCACTACTGCAAATGGCGAAATCACTATCTGCAAAAAAACAGGAAAAACAATCCCAACTCATGTTAAAAAAACTTATTAAAGAATACCCACAAAGCGAGGCTTCCAAAGAAGCAGAGAAGCTGCTAAAGAACTAATATTAAAGACACACTTACTCATTTATTTCCTATGACGTTTCGGTGATTTTTTGAAAAAACAATATCTTCTTGCCCTTGAAACTAGTTGTGATGATACGTCCATTGCTCTAATGGAATGGGAAGAATCTCCGCTTAATTACACTTTGCGCTATCACCAATCCTTTTCCCAGGAAGCACTCTTAAGAACATATGGTGGTGTAGTTCCAGAACTGGCCGCACGCTATCATGTGGCCAAAATATTTCCACTACTTCGGGAAGCATTAGATAAAAATAATATACAACTTTCCGATTTAACCTATGTTGCTTCCACACAGGGCCCAGGATTACTTGGACCACTGCTAACGGGTTTAAACACGGCAAAAGTGATTTCCTTAACTCAGCAAATTCCTCTTATTGGAGTAAATCACCTCTTTGCTCATTTAGAAGCCATTCACTATACAAAACAAATCTCCTATCCCTATCTTGGCCTAGTTGTCAGTGGAGGACATACTTTTTTTGCTCTTGTTGAAAGTGGCACAAAATGGAAATTTATTGGTTCAACTCTTGATGATGCCATTGGTGAGGCCCTTGATAAGGGAGGAAAAATGCTCCAACTATCCTACCCTGCCGGAAAAAAAATGGATGAAATCTTTGAGTTTGGAAATCCTCATAAATATAGTTTCCCCATTCATTTAAAACTACCTAAAGATCAATGCCACCTAAGTTATTCCGGAATAAAAAATGCCATAAGGCTAATGATAGAAAAAATGAATGACCTTATTGTCCCTCCTACTCAATGGGAAACAAAGGAAGATTCTTCTCAGGTTTACTATGATGTGCTCTCTAGTTATATGTTTAGTGTCTTTCAAATTCTCATTAATCGAATTCCAGTTGCTATCAAACTTGCAAAGGATCTAACAGGATTAAAAGATATTCCACTTATCATTGGCGGAGGTGTGGCCTGCAGTAAACAGCTGAGAAATCTTTTAAAAGATTTTTCTAACATTCATTTTGTAACCCCAGAATGTTGTTCTGATAATGCCTTAATGGTTGCTCTCTGGGCAATACGAAATCTTGATCAAGCTATTCCCTATCCGAAATCTTTAGATATGGATGCCTATTCGCGAACTATTAATCGAAGTGACATGGTGTTTGCAAACAGTCAAAAAAATGAGCAATCAAGTGAGGAAAAATGAAAACACTTGAGAAGCATGGAGAGAAAAATTTTGCAAAAAAAAATTTAGGTCAACATTTCCTAAAAGATCAGTCAATAATTCAAAAAATCATACAAAGTATTGATCCAAATCTCATTGAAAATATAGTAGAAGTTGGTCCAGGTCCTGGAGCTCTAACTAATGAATTAAAAATGATCAAAAAACCAATGACCATAATTGAAAGAGATGATCGATTTGTCACAAAATGGCTTGAATTTAAAAATGAAGATTTTCAAATAGTTGCTGAAGATGCCCTAGCTGTTAATTATCATCAATTAATAAATCAAAAAAAAACCTGGCTAGTTTCTAATTTGCCTTACAATATTAGTACGCCGCTAACGAGAATTTTTTTAGAAATTCCTTCTATTCATTACATGACTCTCATGTATCAAAAAGAAGTGGCCGAAAGAATTGTTGGACGGGGGGGAATGAATTCTCTGCATTTTTTATTATCCAGTCACTTCAAATTAACTTGGGTAACCACAGTAAAACCAGGTGCATTTCATCCTCCTCCAAAAGTTGATTCCGCAGTCATTTTATTTGAAAGACTCGAAAATCCCTTGTTCCCACTAAGTATTCTTGATTCAGTGGAACTATTTTCGAGGAAGCTCTTTTCTATGCCAAGGAAGCAAATTAAAAATGCCACACCGGAAGTGTTTAAGTCAGGTAAATTTAATCATCTTGCTCAACTAAGAGCAGAAAAATTATGCGCAAATAATGTATTAGAATTATATTATGCCTAATGAATGCTTGAATTTAACAACATGATATAATCAAAAACGGAATATTCTTTTTTTATGAAAAGGATTTTATGACTGTTGGCCGTTTTTTTTTATTATTTTTGTCCTTTGTTATGATTAAAGCTTATAGCGAACCTACAAAACCTTCGAAAATTACATCCAATTATGTGGGCTATTGCTGTGTTCAGAAGGACCATCCCTGCCTGGGACTTGAAAAAGATAAGGTACAACAAATTCTAGATTGTCAGGATTTACGACGTTTTTATATTGATTATGGTCAGTGTAAATTGAATTGTCCTCTGAACAAATAAAAACTAGGAAAATAAGAAAATAGGAAAAGGAATTTATGAAACATTTAAAGGCAAAACTATTTCCACTATTTTTAATCACAGGGACATTTTTTCTTATGGGAACAACTGCAACAACATTTAACAGTGCACAAGATCCTAGATTAAAAAATGCCGGAGGAAATGCCAGAGAATTTGTAGTTAATAGAAATAATAATACGACACCTCCAGTTGGTTTTTGTTGTGTTCAATTAGAAAAAACATGTTTTCCACTTAGACCATCACAGCAACGTGTTCTTGGCTCCTGCATTAAATCAAAAAATTTTTATAAGGATTTAGAGAGATGTAATCAAGCCTGTCAAAAGCATATGACCAATCCTAGCGAAGGCGGGGTTAGTGGAGGTGATTAAAATACTTCAACAAATGGATATGATAATGGAGGAGGTTCCGAAGATTATTCATGAGTTAATGGGTCCTCGGAAAATTAAAAATTAAAAATTTAAATTTTAAAAATTGTAACTCACCTTTTTACAGAGATAGTGATAATCTACCTTAATTATGAGCACAAAACAGATTTGTTATAATAAAAGGGCGGGATTTGATTTTCAATTTCTAGAAAAAGTTGAAGCTGGTCTGGCCCTCCAGGGAACCGAAGTAAAATCACTACGCATGGGACGAGCCAGCATCAATGATGCCTTTGTCACAATCGATGGGGGTGAAGCTTGGATCCATCAATTACATATACCCCATTATTCCCATGGAAATATTAATAACCATGAGGAATTTAGAAAAAAAAAATTATTACTTCATGCCCATCAAATTAAAATTCTAGCAGAGCATTCTAGGCAAAGTGGTTTAACCATTTTGGCACTATCCTTATACTTTAAAAAATCCTTGGCCAAAGTTGAGTTAGTCGTCGCAAAGGCCAAGAAACTCCACGACAAAAGACAATCTGAAAAAGATAAAGAAGTGAAAAAAAATCTACAACGGCAAACTTGGGATTAATTCAAAACACAGCATTGTTATCATTGTTGGAATTAAGGCCCAAATAAATAATCCTAGGGGTGAAATAACTTTTTTAGGAAATGATTCTTTTAAAATGCCATATCCTGCAGGATTAGGAGCATTGGCAATAACGGTTAATCCTCCTCCAGTAATTGCCCCTGCCACAAGTGAGTATTTTGCGGAATCACTTAATTCAATTAGAGAACCCAGATATGTTAAAGCCGCATTATCTGTTACTGCAGTAAGCACGGTTGCTCCCAAATAAAGCGTCAAATCATTAATAGAATGTAATATAATATCTAACCACCAGCGCTGAAAATCTCCAAGAGTCACTAGTCCTGCAAGAAAAATCCCCACCATAAGTGCAGGACGCAAATGAATTTTATCCTGATAGCGATGAGTGATCGTGATAAAAGCTAAAAAAAGTAAAAAAAGTCCTAAAAAAAACTTTGTGTGATGGGACTGTGAAACCACGAGAAACATGAAGATAAAATGGAGTATGTACAACCAGAAGGGTATGACTAATTGAGAAGTCTTTTCTAGGGAATGAGAAATTTTTCCCTGTAATTCCTTTCTAAAAAGAAAGGCATATAAACTTGTGCTGATGATAATTGAAATTATTGCTTTAAAACCAAAAAGATCAAATACTTTTAATGATCCCCATCCCCATTTTGCTGCCACCATCACTATGGGTGGAGCTGCAAAATTAGTCAGAGCTCCACCAATAGAAATATTAACAAAAAGTAATCCAATAGTAGCGTATTTAAATTTTGTAGACATTTCTTGGGTAAAAAATTTATGAAATAAAATTAATGCGCAAACAGTCATAGCTGCAGGTTCAGTGATAAAGGAACCAAGTAGTGGACCTAGAATTAAAATGGAAAGATAAAAATTACACCTTGGTGAAAAAGGTAATATTTGGGAAGATTGCTGGAGGATAGTTTCAGTTAATTTAACCATGGGACGAGTAGCGGCCATGAACATAATCACAAAAACAAAAGCTGCTTCCGTATAATTGGTTTTTTCCACATGGGCCACGGCTTCAGTTACATTATAAAAAAGAGTGATTCCCAATAGGAGAATCATTGACCAAAGTAGAAAAACACACTCCACTTCTCCCAAATAATGGAGAATTTTTTCTTGCCAGGAATTTTCCTCAAATTTCTGTGCCTTTGCTGCAATAAAATTCGCTGCAAAAGTATGAAGGATAGCAAGAATAAAAAGAATGGTGCCAAAAATTTCTAAATTTGAGGGGCTTACTATATTCAATTCATTCATCCTTAAAAACTCCCTAACATTTCGATTTCTATTCGATCTATAATTGATAAAAAATGGTGTCAAAAAATAGTTGATTAAATAAAACAACCATAAATAAAAAAAAGCAAAAGCTAGACTGATTATTCTAACATAAAATAAATCTATATGAATTTAAAAACATTGCTTCAAATAATTTACTTTTTTCTTACTTTTTCCATAATTCAGAGTTGTAATCTATTTTCTAAAAAAGATGAAACACTCATTATACCTCTACGTACGGAATTTACCACAGTTGATCCCCACCTTGCCTATGACTATGTTTCAAATTTTGTGACCTATCAAATTTATGAAACTCTCTACGCCTATAGTTATTTAAAAAGACCCTACTCAGTTGAACCACTCATTGCTGAAGACATGCCTGAAATTTTTCAGGGTGGAAAAATTTTAAGAGTCAAAATTAAAAAAAATATTCTTTATCAACCTAATCCATTTATTCCAAAAAATAGAACGGTTAAAGCTCAGGATTTTGTTAATAGCTTTAAGAGATATGCCTACAAACACACTGGGAGTCGCGCTTGGTGGCTTGCGAAAGGAATTTTTCAAGGACTTGATGACATCAATAAAAAAATAGAAAATTTAGAAAGTCTTCAAAAAGCAAATATTGAAGGCATTAAGGCCATCGATGACTACACCTTGGAATTTCATTTACAAAATCCCCTGCCTCCTCACCAAGTATTAAATTTACTTTGCATGTCATTTACAACGCCAATTCCCGAGGAAGTATTTACTAAAATGAATAACGATCTGACAAAATATCAAGTGGGAACAGGGGCTTATATTCTGCAAAAATTTGAAGCAAAAATTGGTGCAGAACTATCCTATTTTAAAGATTACAAAACGGTAAAATATCCAAACTCCGGCGATCGCGTGGCCCATGAATTAAATTATTTTACCGATGCAAATAAAGATATTCCCTTCATTAAAAATGTTTCATTTAAGATTATTACTGATGAAGTTGAAAGGTGGAAATTTTATCAAGAAAATGAACTGGCCATCCTAGAATTGCCAAGAACATTTTTACCAGAAGTATTTGATGTTAATGGTTCCATAAAAACTGAAGTTACGAACAAAGGAATGCAATTAGAGCAAACAAGTTCACTGACTTTTTGGTTCTTAGAAATGAATATGAAGGATAAAATTGTCGGCAAAAATAAACTGCTTAGACAGGCAATTGCCCATGCTATTAATATTGAAACCTATCTCCACGACTACAATAATAATGCAGATCAAAAAGCAAACTCTCTCTATCCACCAGGTGTTTTTGGTTATGCTGCCTCAAAGGATTTACCCTACAAATATGATTTAGAGAAAGCTAAAAAACTCTTAGAAAAAGCTGGGTATCCTGGTGGGAAAAATCTTCCGGTATTAAAACTTGATACGAGAAGAGACAAGGGAATGAATATCACTCAAGCTGAGTTTGTGAAATCGCAATTAGCGGAAATTGGAATTAAAATTGAAATTGTCGTTAACACCTTTAACCAATTTATCGAAAAATCAAAAAAGAAAGAAATGCAAATATGGCAGGGAGGCTGGTTAATGGATTTTCCAGATGCCGAAAATATTTTACAATTATTTTATTCCGCAAATTCTCCTGATGGTGGTCCAAATAAATCACAATATTCTAATGTATTATTCGATGAAACATATTTAAAAATAGTAAAGATGACTAATTCTCCTGAAAAATTCATTGAACTTGAAAAAGCTGAAAAAATTATCAATGAAGATCTACCAGTCATCATGTTTTACTATGCTAAAAATTATTATCTTTACCGAAATAAAATTAAAAATTTTAGGCTAAATGAATTAAGCATGGGCTTTATTAAATATTTGAAAATTGATTAACAAAATGTAGGAAGTTTTATCAATGAAAAATATCTCTAATAATAAAAAAAACATTTTATTCATTGATCCATACATAAAAAATTCTAACGCCTCTTCATTTAATAGGCTGGTGAATCTTTTTCCGAACGTTAAAATGTCTTATTATGCTCCTGCGTGGACTAATTTTGAACACTATCAAATTCCAGTTGCTGATGGGATTATTATTTCTGGTTCAGCTTCACATGTTTTTGAAAAACTTGATTGGCAAATAAATCTAGCGAAGGAAATGAAACAGCGCTTAGAAAATGGAGTTCCAGTTTTAGGGCTTTGCTTTGGACATCAACTTCTAGGGCATACATTTGGAGGAGAACTAGATTTTGTCTATCCTGACACACAGGACAAAATGGTAGGATCAAGAAAAATGTCTTGGAATGGAAAATCCTATGTTTTAGGTGTCACCCATAGGCAAAAAATTGTTGGATTAAAAGATAAGGCGATACTTTTAGAAAAAGAAATTAATATTTTATCCCATGATATCTTAGAACATCATGAGCTCCCCTACCTTGGGACTCAAGGCCATCCAGAGGCAAGCGAGGAATTTTTACGCTTTACATGCGAAGTAGTTGATCCACTAGAACGAAAAAAAATTATAAAATCTAGCGATGATTTCTTACAAGACTGGAATAATCACTTTTTTAAATGATACTTTTTTAAAAGATACTTTTTATATTTTTGGAGACTCTTAATGACAAAATCTGGTTTAGATAAATATCATCATTACATCGATCATACATTACTAAAACCTACTTCAAAAATTCAAGATTTTGAAAGACTATGCGAACAGGCATTAGAAGCAAATTTTAAAGCAGTCTGTCTTCCAAGCTGCCATGTGAAAATGGCAAAAAACATATTGCATAAAAATAAAAAAATTGAAATTTGCACTGTTGTGGGATTTCCCTTGGGTTATGAAACAACTGAGGCAAAAACAAGGCAAACGGAAATTGCTCTAAATGATGGAGCAACTGAAATTGATATGGTAATTAATCAAAGTTGGTTTCACAGTGGAAATTTTAGCGAGGTTCAAAAGGAAATTCAGGAATTAAATCACATGACTAGTGTTGCAAGGGCCTGTTTAAAAGTCATAGTGGAAAGTTGTTATATGAATGCAAAGGACATTGAAATTGTCACAAAGTTAGTGGGAGATACTGGAGCACAATTTATCAAAACATCCACGGGTTTTGGATCTGGTGGAGCCACAGTTGAAGCAGTACAACTTATGAAAAAATTTGCACCTCCACACCTTTTTATTAAGGCAAGTGGAGGCATTAAAACGCTTCTTGATTTAGAAAAAATGATTGAAGCAGGTGCTAACCGTATTGGAACATCATCGGCCTATGAATTTTTACGAGATAATTCATAACATTTTAATAATGCATCAAGCCCTGCAATGAGTTCTTTTTGGGAAGGCCATCCATAGCCCAAACGAAAATAAGATTTTGGCATTTCAAACCAGTGACCAGGCCCTACATAAGCTTTAAATTCATTTAATAAGTTATGATAAAATAGATCTAAGTCAATTTCATCTGGCCGACAAAATCTTGGAAAACAAACAACACCACCTGTGGGAATAATCATTTCCACGATATTTTGTTTTTTATACCAATCTAAAAGAATCCTTCTTTTTTCAGCTAAATCAGAGCAAATCAGAGGCATATATTGGTCCACATTTACCAAATACTGATAGGCAATTTCTTCGTCCACCACAGAACCACAAATAAAGATTTGTTCCTTGGCCGCTAAAAATTTCTCCATAAGTTCTGGGCCGCCTGTGGATAGCCAACCGACCCTAATTCCTGGAAGTCCATAGGCCTTGGAAACTGATGAAACTGAAACAATATGTTCTGAAATTGTAGAAGCTACTGGCATTAGTTCCTCTGTAGAATGATCTCTATAGGTTTCATCTACAAGAAGTGTTAAACCCTTCTTTTTAGTGAATTCAATAATGTCGGTCATTGTTTCTTTGGAAAAAACAACCCCAGTTGGATTATGAGGATAGGTAATAGAAACTAATTTTGTATTAGGTTTAACTAATATTTCTAAGTCTTTTAAAGAAAATTGAAATTGGTGATCATAATCTAATTGCAAATAACTAATAGAACAACCGATGGCAAGTGGAGTTTCAATATTTGTTGCATAGTTAGGCCTTATCACAATAAGGTGATCTTCTTTTTCTAAAAGCGAGGTATTAATAATAAATAGAGCACTTGCTGCTCCAGGAGTAATTAAAAAATTATTTGGTTCTAATCCATCTCTTCTAGCTAAAAGTTGTCGTAGTTCTTTATTTCCTAGATGATCTCCATAACAAAGAATTGTTTTTTTTAAATCAATATTAAGATCTTTTAAATGAGTATCTGTGTAGGAACTCTCTGCTAGGTTGTATTTTATGGTTTCGTAACCAAGTTCCTCTGGAGATTCTTTTTCTATAGGCATTCTACGATACTTCATTACATTCCTCTTTTATAATATTAACAATATCTAATCTCAATTTCTTCCCTAGAATATTTCCCTATCTTAATATTCTCCTATCCATTGCTCACTCCTATATTTCTTACACCACACTAAAAAATATCGGTAATAATTACAAGCTGAATGTACAAATATTGCGCATTGAGTCATTTCATTGTAATGTCACGAAACTTATGAATAAATTAATCAAAATAATATTTATTATCTTAAAGTTTTTAATCGCTACAAATGCAAACGCCCATATCGATAATCAAAAAATTATTAGTTATAAAGCAATACTAAAAATGTCTTCAGAAAATAGTAAGCTTAGCAGAATTGCAATACAAAGATATTTTAGCGCTAATCCAAAACCAATTTTAGGTATAAATGAATATCAAAAAACTGAAAGTGCAAATGGATCTAAAAATAAAAATAAAAATAAAAATGAAAAAGACATTACACATTACAATATTGCAATACTTGGCGATGGCGTAGACTACAATCATCCTGCGATCATAAATAAAACAATTTATTCTATAAGCAAAAATGGTAATATTATCGGAGCTGGATTTGATTTCATAGGACAAGATCCATGGGCTGCCCCATACATTGCAAAAACTAGTGATCTTGATCCTGACTCTCCTTTTTATTACCTTAATGACAGTTCAGATAATCCTATAAATTCAAAAAAAATAATCGGTCAGGAAACGGAAATCATTGATCTATTTAGTAGATATGAAAACATGGCAAAAAACATTGCTGATTTTAACCAACTTAGTATTCAAAATAACTCCAGTGAAAAGAACAATTTATTGCTTGATCCTAATCGCAATTTATTAAGCGAAGAATTGGAATATAAAAATTCCTTTATTGGTTTACACGGGACAACTGTTGCGGGTATTTTACTTGGTGAAACAAGTCATCTTAAAGTACTTCCAATTAGAATTTCACCCATTAACCCCATTTATCAATCAAAAAAAATAATTCCACAAACTTTTCAACAGGAATTTATATTACAAAATATTATTGATTCAATTGAATATGCTGCCAAAGAAAATGTTTCTCTGATTTATATCCCAATAGAAAAGCTTGATCATCATATTTATTCTGATAGTAATGCTAAAGAGACGGGAACTAATCATAAAAAAGGGCGGCAATCAGAGTTAATGGAACAAATTAAAAAAAGCATTAATACTCATTCCAATATTTTTTTTGCAATCTATGCAGAGGATCCAACTATTTGTCTTAAGGAATTAGATAGCAAAAATAGCAAAAACTCCATCTGTGTCAGTGAAAAGAAAAATAATACAAATATGGGAATGGCCCTTCAACCATTAATAAAGTCAAAAATGATAACCCCCACTCAGCAATGCTTAGAATTAGAAAATATTTTTACTATTAATAGAGATAAGGAAGAGGGCAACATTTTAAAAGAAATGGAAAGTTGTCTTGACCAAAAAAGTAATTTAGCAAAAAAGGAATCATCTTTGGAATCATCTTTATTTTCACTGCATTTTATTAAAGAAGTTATTATTAAACTTTCCATTGAAAATCACTTAAAAAAAGATTTTTTAGGAATAAATATTCAAAGTAAAAAACAGCGAAGCCTTAAAAAATTTAATTCAAAACTTGCCATTTTACATACATTAAAATCATCATCCAAAATCTCTTTTGATCATTTTAAATACAGAGACCAATTAGAAATTTATTAACAGGTGTTTTTTTATTAGACACTTCTGGTACTGTCTAAAATTTAATCAATTGCTCTGAATTAACTTCATAGTTACCTTAAGAATCGAGAATCACAAACCTGGTGAAGCCAAAAAAAGGCTGGCAAAAGAATTGCAATAATTCAAGTATCAGTAAGATTATTTACAGGTAACTTTCTAGGGTGGTCAAATGTTACACAATATCTATTTAAAGGTTCTAAACGCTTTTTTTATAACTTCAATGACTATCTTTTTTTCAAGTTGTGGCAAAAATATTATTGCTGAAACAATTATAAAATCTGAAGCAGTAACAGATCAAAATGATAATTATTTTAATGATGGCTGGGTTTCCTCTGAGTTAGATCTTACCGAACAAGGTCCAGTAGATGAGATCATTTTTTCAAAGGAATGGTCAGTCAAAAGAACAAGCCAATCTGAAGTGGCTAAGGCCCAGGGATATGAGAAATGCTCTGATGAACTATTAGCTTCTGCTGATCATGTTTTAGTAAAATTATATTCATTTAATAATGCAGGTCAATATTTGTTAGTCGCTAAAATAAGTTTAATGAATTTGGATTCTAAAATATCAGATTGCAGTCTTGTATTAGGAAAAGGTAACTACGAAACTTATCAACAAAACTATGTGGAATTAAAAGATATTTTAGTTTCTTACAAAGCTGAAAATAAATTAAAAAATAGTTTCCTTTTGAAATTTGTAAGATAATCTAATGATAATGAACAAAAAAAATCATTTCACTCCTTCAAATCGAGAATTAGCAAACAACTTATTACAAAAACACGATTCAATTATTCAAGATTTATTAAAAGCAATGCCAAATCATTTTTACAATGAAGCTGTTGATAGTTATATTTGGATTGGAAATAAAAATTCATTTTCCAAAAATGACCCAGTGGATTTTACCTTTTCCTATTGCATCCATGGTAGTGAAATTGCCGGTTTACCTCTTGCAATCAGATGCCTAGAAAACCTTAAAAAGAATACTCCTAGTTTATCTTTAAGATTTTTATTAGGTAATAGAAATGCAGTTATTGAAAATAAGCGATTTATTGAAGTAGATTTGAATAGATGCTTTTTAAAAACTGCCCATCATTTAAGTGAAGAGAAAAGGGCCCAGGATATTGAAAATATTCTCACCAATTCAAAAATTATTTTTGATTTACACCAAACCACAACAAAATCAATTTCTCCCTTTCTACTCATTAAAAATATTTCCTACAACTTTCAATATTTAAATCATTTTAAATGGACTGAAATTCCCGTTATTGTTTATAAAGATGGAGTGAAATTTTCTCAAGATGGCGATTCATTAAGTTCATTTGCCCATGAAAAAAGAATTCCCTTCATGACCCTAGAACTTTCTGAACAGGGAATTCAAGATGATCTTATTGATCGAGCCTTTGAATCTATTGAATTTTTCCTAAAAAATGCCTTAAATCTAAAATCAGGTGAAAAAGTTAGTAAAGAAAACATTCAAAACAGAATTTTTTACCAGGAAAATATTATTATTCAAAAGCTTAATCCCACTCACCAATTAGTTCCTGGAATTAGTAATATGCAACTCATTGAAGTAAATAGCCCATTACATATTCTTAATAATCAAACGGAACTGGCCACTGTGAGTGGGCTAGCACTCTTTCCAAAATATGGAAAAATGCAGGAACATTCCAGTGAACTCATACGTCTCGTCACACCGCTAAATTTTAATCAGCTACAATTGTAATTTTTATCTAGTCCATTTTTAACAACATATAAGATCTTCAGAAACAATTTTTATAATACATATCCTATGTAAAATAATGTCTAAGTGATAACCCAAGAACGTTTATGATTAAGTTTAAAAATATAAATATTAAAATATTTTCTTCATTATTATTTTTTATTGTTATTATTTTTACATTTTCTTCAACACAAACTCTAGCACAAAAATCAAGATCACAATTTAAAAAAGAATTATTAAATCTTAATAAAAAGTTAAAATTATTTAGCGAAGATCATCTTGCATCCTGTGAAAGAGAATTAGGAAATAAATCTTATCCCTTAACTACTTCTTTTCAAGATCTTAAAGGTGATAGTTACGAAGTTACCATTTTAAACAAACATGATGCTGAATGGTTATTTTATTGTTTTGCCACTGATAAAAATATTCCCATAAAAAAGTATCCTAAAAATTACTGTTGGGTTAAAAGCCATTTTATTACAACTTGGGCAGAAAATCTTTATGGCATAAAAATGGCCAAAGCTTGGGTTTTAGCTAAGGAAAAAAGCGCCTTAAATCCATTAGGTAATCCTAATGTTTTTTGGTCATACCACACCGTTCCAATTGTTGCAGGGTTGAATGCTCAGGAAAAACCCTTTGATTATTATAATAGTTATTATGCTTTTGATATTGCACTCGACAATAAAGTTTCGACTTTTGGTAAATGGATGGCCAATTTTGATCAAAGTAAACGAGGTAGAGGTGATATGTTTTTGACAAATAGATTCCAATATGTGGCTCTTCTCGACCCAAAAACTCAATCTACTTCATTGAGAAAATCCTTCAATAAATTTGATGAAGATCTTTTTCAAAAAGATTTAACTGAGATGTGGAAAATAGAAAGAGGGGAAATCTCCCCTCCTTAGATAATTAATTTAAAATTAAGTAGCTAGATTAATATTAAGATCTTTTAATATTTAATACTTCCTGCAACATCTGATCACTTGTTGTAATTGTTCTTGTATTTGCTTGAAAATTTCTTTGAGCATTCATCAGATTAATAAATTCATCTGCAATATCAACGTTTGAAAGTTCAATGGATTTTGAAACTACTTGTCCACGTCCATCTAATTGTGAAAGACCAATGGCGGCTTGTCCTGATTTTTTTGTTTCTTTAAAAAGGTTTTTACCCATTTTAAAAAGCCCCTCATTATTTTCAAATTTTGATACGGCAATTTGAGCAATATCTCGGGTAATCCCATTATTATAGGAAGCTGTTAGAATTCCGGAATCATTAAATGATAAACTTGCTAAAGTTGCTGCTGAAGATCCATCCTGAGAAAAACTTCTATTAATACTTGATCTTGAACCATATTGAGTACTTGCCTCAGAACCATTTCCACCTAGTGAAAGTGATTTACCAAAATCGAATGTAATTTTTTGATCTTTTTTTGCACCCTTATTAAAATTAAATGCATTATTTCCTTCTTTAACTTCCTGAAGCTGGCCTTTATCATTAAATACTAATGACCCTGTGGCCATTTCCATAAATTTTCCAGGAGTTCCTCCTTCAGCATCTGCACCATCAACTAATGCGTGATAGGTCCAATTACTATCAGCACTTTTATTGAAAAAAAGTTGAACGATTCTTTCAGTTCCCGTGTTATCAAAAACGCTCACACTGGAAGCAAAATTAGAAGTTTCATTTGGTTTATTTGGATCAAACTGTTTTACCACTTCCCTAGAATCTAAATTGGTAAAAACTTTTACATTATTTGTCGCCTTGGCCGGAATAGTAGTACTTCCCAGAGTAAGAGCGCCAAGTTTATTTGTAATCTCACCTCGATCATCGGCCTGGAAACCAACAACAGTAAATCCATCGGAAGTAACCATCTTCCCTTCCTTATCAAATTTAAAACTTCCATCGCGGGTATAAGCACGACCATGGGGAGTATCAATCGTAAAAAATCCTCCTCCATCAAGTGCTAAATCCGTAACATTTTCAGTTCTTGATAATGTACCCTGAGTAAACATTGGAGTTATATTCGACATCTTAACACCAGAACCAATTTGATTTCCTCCATCAACTCCCTTTAGGGATCTGGCCAGTGTGTCTTGAAATTCTGCGCGGGAAGATTTATATCCAAAAGTACCAGCGTTAGCAATGTTATCGCCAATAACACTCATGCTACTACCATGGGCCTTAAGACCAGTAACACCGATATTAAACGAACCTAATACAGACATTCATCCCTCCTAGATAAATATTTTTAAATTAAAATAGGATGAGATTTAATTCTTAGCGAGAAAGCAATAAACAATTACTTTCTAATGACTTCCTAGAAGGACCAGTCTTTAAGCTTTAAACTAAATATTATTCTATAATAACTTAGCCTTTTAATTTGGCATTAGCTTATTACAATTTATTAATATCAAAAATAGTATTTTTACCAAGCATATATTTACACAAAAATTGTTGAATCAATATTGGTAAACATGTTTTGCTTCAAGTCCTCCTTCGTCATGGCAGTTATTACTTTTTTATTACTTACATCTAAAATATAGGCTGCTCTATCAGTCACAACCAATGATTCTATACCACCCTTACTTTCTAATTTCTGTTGAGCAGTTTTAAGTTTTGTAAATTCTTCAGCATCTAAATGAATTGATCTTTCCTGTGCCCTCTTAATCGCATGTTGTGAAAATAAAATATCATCTTTCTCTGGAGCATGATGACGTACGACTTTGGCCTTATTTGAATTTGTAGAATATATTTCATTAGTTTTTAAATCCTGTCTAACTTCACTAGTACTTTCAATGGAAGGCTTTATTTCCTTTTCAATAATTTTTGAAAACTCATCCTGAACTTTTGGTTTATTACGAAAATCTTTAGATGCTTTATCTATAGCATTGCTTAACTTTGCAGCGGGCTCCTTATTAGGTCTACTAAGAATTTGTCGTAACTCACTTCCATGAGTTTTACTATCTACTGCTGCTACCATAGGCATTCCTTATATTCGTTTCATTTTTATTTTTATTAGCGCCACTATTTTCCTGTGTAAATGCATCTAATGAATTATTATTTTCAATACCAGAATTAATTTCAAATTGTTCCACATCTCTTAAAAAAACTTTTCCACCATTAACGGTAAATACTGGCGCGCCCTCTTCAAAAGAAACTGCTTCAACTACACCTGCCATCTTGCTTGAAACTGGAATTGCATTTCCCAATTCATCCCAGGCCTTTACTTGTATTTTATAATTTCCTTTTGGAGCATCATAACCATCAGTGGCTTTTCCATTCCATGGAATTGACTGGGCACCCCTTGTTAAATTCTGCACAGGAATTTCTGCAGTCAAATTTCCCTGATTATCTAAAATGGAAACTTTTGCAAGGGCGACGTTTTTATCTAAATTAAAATGTACATCGGACATTTGACCATCGCGTGTAGTCACTAATGTATTGGAATTAGTCACCACTTTTTTTCCAATAAAACTTGCCGCCTCTAATTTTCTCTTTATCTCATCAGTTTTAGTGAGTGAATCAATTTTTTTATTAAGGTTTGTTAATTGTTCGAGTTGAGCAAATTGCGCCATATCTGCAGTATAACGACTTTGATCCGTTGGGTTCATGGGATCTTGATTTTGCATTTGATGACTGAGCATTTTTAAAAAGTCATTTTGATCCATTTTATTTGGATCGCGCTTTTCAACGTTTCTGTTATCAATTTTTCTACCACCAGCTCTGTCAATATTTTCCTGATCAATTTTTTGTTTAGACTTTTGAGATGAATTGCTTTTCATTTGAACTGAGAGCAAACTATTTTGTGAATCTGATACTGGTCTACCAATCTCAGGCATAGCGCACCTCTCTTTGCTGCTTCATGTAATTCCACAAATCTTGACGTTTATCACGTCCACTTTGTCTCTCAAAATTCCTTGAAAAATGATCACTAGAATCGCCAGTCTGACCGAAAAAATGCTGTTCCTGCATTTTTGAATTTGTTTCAGTAGATGAGTCCTTAAGATTTTTTGATAACTGATTTTGGTCAATTGTTAAATCAGCAATCGAAATTCCACGATGAGTAAGGGCCTGCAATATAGAATCTTTATTATCCATTAATAATTTGTGAGTTTGTAATTCATCTGGAGACATATTTAGAGAAAATCTATCTCCACCTAGTCTTCTAATATCTACTCGCATGGCACCAAGCTCAGCATGATTTAATGAAAAACTCATGGATTGTTGCATGGGCGGAGCAGACATTAATTTTAATGAATCAGTAATCCTAGTGGTAAGCTGCTCTAATAAACTAGAATTTGGATTATCTTTACTACTAAATTGTGATTCAAATCCGTTTTTAGATAATTCAATATTTTTACTGCTTAATAATTGATTTTGGTTATTTAAGAATGCATTTTGTTCATTTTGATTTTTTACATTTTTCTCGTCAATAATTTGATTTCTCTTACCGTTTAGAAGTGAATTTGAAAATTGATTCACATTTTCATTTGATTTTAGTTTTTCATAATTTTTTAATAATTTTAAAATTTGCTTTTTATCTAATTCACCCATTTGGCCATTTTGCAAAAGAACATCTTCAGTTGAAAGGATGGAAGGATTAGTGACGCTTTTAAGATGCTGGTTTATTGATAATGCTGGTTGATTTTTTAGATCTTTACCTAATAAATCCTTCAAACCATTTTGATTACCTAGAAGTTTTGATGAATCGCCATTTTCAGTGGAATTAATTTTTGCCAGCATCATATTTAATTGTTCAGGATCAATTTTTGCATCAACCTTAGATTTATTAATTAGCTGAGATAAATCTAGAGCACTTGGATCACCTTTTTTAGAAGTCTGAAGATTCATTAATTGTTTTAATTGATGATTCTCTTTATTTTGATCAAGCATTGCTTTAGAAAGTAAATTTGACTTATCAGCAGTACCATTTAAACCTGGAATTGCCTGTTCATCAAATGCTTCAACACCTATATTGCCACTTAGCATTTTATCTAAAAAATTCTTTTGAGATTCACTTTTTTCATTATTAATTTTTGAATTAAGATCATTCATTAACAACTGAGAAAAATCACTATTTGATTCTTCCGATAATTTTCCTCTTTTAGAAATTGAATTTATGGAATGATTTTTTTTAACCGAATCACTATTTTCAGCAGATGATGTCGATGCTGATACCGATTGTTGTGAAGATGATGAATTTAAATTTGAAACACTCATTCTTCCTTATCTTTTCATATCTAGGTATCGTTTTTGAAGTAGGGCAGACTTTTCCTTGTCCATTAAATTAAAAATTTTGGAAGTTTTTTCCGCATCTAAGAATGAAAGTATTTTTACAGAGATATCAGGATCCTGAGTTGATATTAAAATTGCAGCCTTATCAGGTTTCATACCCGAAATTACTTTAACCATTTTGCTAACCCTGGCAGTTCTTTCCTCATCCTCTTTCTTTACACAACTAAAAAAGTCTTCCTGTTTTTTATCAAAATCCTGAACTTTCTTTTCAAAGTCAGTTAAGGATATTTTATATTCTTCATTTTTTCTTTCAATTTCTCTTTCTCGTTCCTTTAATACATTTTCTTTTTCTAATATCTCTTGAGTTAACTCCACAACACCTTTTTTCTTAATTCTAACAACTTCATCTTTTAGTTTCTTTGTTATTTCATCGTCAAATTCTTTTTGTGAATACATCCTTTGAGATTCATTTTTTTTTTCTTTTTTGGAATTCTTACCTTCCTCAGTTTTAATGACATTCTCTTCAGACTTTGCAACATGAGAAAAAAACAATGAACTCACTAAGATCAAGGAAATAAAATTTTTGTATTTTTTCATTTTCATTTTCAATTTCATAAAAAATCTTTTTTTAATCATTTATTATTTTCAGTGTAATATTTTTATTTCGATAAACTTCTTCCATTACTTCTTGATCTTTTTTAGCTAGCTCTCTCTTATAATCAGTTAATTTTTCAATTCTTATATCATCGAGTTTATTTATTTTTCCTATTATTTTTCCTAGTTTTGCCACAATTTTATCTCTTTCAAGTTCGAGTAAAATAATTTTTTCTTTTAATAATTTAACATTTAATAATTTTTCATTTAGCACATATGGTTGACTAAAAATTGTAATGGACTTTCCTTTTAATAAAAGACTTTCCGTTTCTGATAACATTTCTTTAATATTATAATGTTCTCTAGAAAGTTGATCCTGATGTTGCTTTAGTTCCAGTAACTTATTTGATAACTCAAGTTCTACTTTTGATTTCTCAACTGTTGTTACTCTAACGAGAGGTGATAAATTAAAAACAAATTTTGACATAATTTATGCTTTTACTTTTAATTTAAATTTCAATCTTTATCTTATCTTTTAAATTGCTTGGAGCTATTTTCTTCTTGAAAAATTTCTGGATTAACTTCCTTTTCAGCTTTTCTTGCAATATCAACCATGGCATCAAAAATTCCTTCAAAATCACAAGTCTCACCCACCTCTTGTTTTAAAAAAGCATCTAAATCCTCTTTAATGATGATCGCCTTATCTAATTTTGTATTTACACCTTTAACGTAAGCTCCAATATTAATAAGATCCTCAGATTGTTTATAAATTCCCATCAAATCTCTTAAGTGATTACTAATTACTTGATGCTCACGCTTTACAACTTTGGTCATAACTCGTGAAATGGAACTTAAAACATCAACAGCTGGGTAATGACCTCGTTGGGCCATAGATCGCGATAATATAATATGTCCATCAGAGATTGATCTGATAGCATCAGCAATTGGTTCGTCAAAATCTCCACCTTCCACAAGCACAGTATAAATTCCTGTGATACTTCCAGCGTTTACTTTTGTTCCTGCTCTCTCTAATAATTTTGGAAGTCGTGAGAAAACAGAGGGAGAATAACCCTTAGGACCTGGTGGTTCTCCTATGCCCGTACTAATTTCTCTTGCTGCCATGGCAAAACGTGTGACGGAATCCATCATTAACATTACATCTTTGCCTTGATCTCTAAAATATTCTGCAATAGTTGTTGCTGTATAAGCGGCCTTAATTCTTAGTAATGGCGATGTATCTGAAGTTGCTACGATAACAACTGATCTTGATAATCCCTCTTCTCCTAAATCAGATTTAATAAAATCTAAAACTTCTCTTCCTCGTTCTCCGATGAGTGCAATTACGTTAACATCAGCTGCAGTATTTCTGGCAATCATACCCATCAGTACAGATTTTCCAACACCTGACCCGGCCATAATAGCAATTCTTTGACCTTTCCCTACGCTCATAAAACTATCAATACTTTTAATACCAAGCTGTAATGGTTCAACAATAGGAACTCGCTCAAGGGGATTAATTGGTCGACCATAGATAGATCTTAATTCATTAAAATTTCCTAATACTTCACTTTCATTAAAGGAATTTCCTGCATAATCTAAAACTTTACCCAACATATCCTGTGTTAATTGAATTTTTGCCTGGGTATCTTTTAAATAAATTTTTGTATTTCTATTAATTCCAGAAAGTTCGAAATAGGGAATACAGAATGAGAATTTGTCATTTAAAGCGACTACTTCGCCTTCACTAGATTCCTTATTATCACATTCAAAAAAAACATTTGCTCCAATAGTTGCCTGGGGCAAATAGGTTTCGTAAATAGTTCCTCTACTGGAAATAATTTTACCAACCATTTCATAGGGAGGATGTGATCCAATATTACTTAAAATATTTTGAATCAAATTTTTCATTTTAATCCATCCATCTCAAGAAACATTTTATCTAAAACCTTCATTTGAGCTTCGAGTGAACCATTAATAAAAAGCCCATCACTTTCAATAGAGACTCCTGGATGGGATAATTTATCGTCATAATCAAATTTAAGATTTTTAATATCAGGAAATTTTTCCTTAATAATTAAAATTAAATCCTGACGTTGTTCAAAAGTTTTTTTATCTAATTTTACAATTAAATTTTGTCTTTCATCTAATTGGTGAACCATATGTTCAATCATTTTATCAATATATGGAGCATCTATTTCCTTGTGAATTAACCACTTTGTAATTGATAAAACCATTTGAACAATTTCTTGACGATATTTTTCAAACATAGCATTGCGTTGTTCTACAACACTTTCGACTAAATCCTTTATCGAATGTATTTGCTCTTCATAATATTTTGTCATCTCCTCACGGGCTTCTTCTTTTCCTTGATCAAATCCTTTTTGGTAGCCAATTTCCTCTGAAGATTTTCTTATTTCGGATAATCTAATACTCAAAATATCATTTAGTTTTACTTCAAAAATTTCTTCTTCTCTCAACTTACTTCCTCGATGATTTTTTACATCTTCATTTAAGCTAAATGAATGTTCTCTTGCATTTTTATTTTCTGAATCTAATTGCTTTGGATTAAGTTCAGTATTTTCAAATTGTTTAAATTCATATTCTCTCGCAGCATCTTTTGGAACAGTGGCAGAATGAATTTTCAAGTCTGAAAAACTATAGTTTTGTACATCGCCATGAAGTTTTAGAACTTTTTGACTAGACAAACTGTTCTCCTTCTCCACCTCTTGTCACAGTTGCTTTGCCTCGAGATTCTAAATCTTTAACAATTTGAATAACAGCTTGTTGTGCCTTTTCCACATCTGTTAATTTTGTTAATCCAAGTGCATTCACATCATCTTTTAATTGTGATCCAGCTCTACTAGACATATTTTTATATAACTTATTTCTCACATCATCAGGTGCGGTTTTAAGTGCAAGGGCCAATATATTATTATCTACAGCTCTCAACAATTCTTGAATACCTGTATCATCAACGTTAACCATGTCTTCAAAAGTAAACATTCTCTTTTTAATTTCCTCAGCAAGTTCAGGATCCTTCTCCTCAACTTTAGACATAATATTTTTCTCAGTGGCCTTATCCATTAAATTTAAAACTTCTGCAACAGGAGGAACACCACCAATCTGTTTCGCATCGAGTGACCCTCGAGCTGATAGTTCCATTTTTAATACATCATCAAGTTGGGCAATAAGATCTGGAGACACCTTGTCTAAATTTGAAATTCTCATGACAATTTCTGATTGCATGTTATCAGGCATTCTTCTAATCACATCCACTTTCTTTTCTGGTTCAAGATGGGCAACTATCAGTGCAATTGTTTGTGGGTGTTCATTGAGTAAAAAATCAGATAGTGTTTTTGTATCCACAAGTTCCAAGGATTCAAGACTGTTACTATTTCCAAAATCAACAACTTGTCCAAGAATTTGTTTTGCTCTATCTTCACCTAAACTGCTTAAAATAAAATCTCGGCCTTTATTTTCAGAAAATAATAAATCGGCTTCTTCATTTAACTGTTTATAAAATTCTTCCAATACTCTTTTAACCATCCAAATGGGAACACGATTAATGTTAGACATGGCATTAATAACTCTCTTAACATCATTATCTTTTAAATATTTAAAAAGAGTTTTTGTAGCATTAGGCCCAAGACTAGACATAAGTATTGCTGCTTTATCCTGACCACTAAGGAGGGTGTAATCGGTTTCTTGATCTGAATCTGAATTGGCCATAAACCCTCACTCAATAATCATTTTTAAATTAAGCAACTTTTCTATCGTCAACGGCATGTATCATGCTTGTTACTACTTGCGCAGCTTTCATCGGATTAGATTCCACTAATCCTAAAACTTTTTCCCGCAACATATTTCCTTCAATTTTTTCTGGATTTAATCCATCATCCATTACTGGCAAAGCATCTTCTAAACCTGGCATTTTTTGATTCTGTTGAATGGCCTCTAATTCTTGTAATGTTTTAGGCAAAAAGTCATCGATGGATTCAACAGTGTTGTCAGTAATCCACTGAATAAATGGCCTAACAACCATGAAGAAAAATAAAGCAATGAGTAATCCCACCACTAAATATTTTGCTGAATTTCTAATGAGTTCTTTTTTCTCAGCGGCTGCCATCATTGCTTCCACGGCCGACATATCTTCTGTGACAAATTCCATATTTTTAATAGTTATTTTATCTCCACGTTCTGCACTGATACCTAAACTGGAAGTCACAATATCTCTAAAATTTTGAATTTCTGCATCAGTCCACGTGGCATATTTTGTTTTAATACTTCCATTTTCAGCAACTAGTGGAGTCCCTTTTTCGTCTAAAACAGGAATGCGCTTTCCGTCGATCATCACTGCCACACTCATGCTCTTTAATTCTGCAACAGGCTTTCTAGCTTGAGTTGTTTTTGTGGGAACATTATAATTTTTTGTCACTAAATTTTTATTGGTATCGCTAGTTACTCCTGCAACAGTTGGTTGTGGTTGTTCTCCAGGTAAATTTGATCTTGCTCCTGGAACTCCCTGGGGAGATGGACGGGACCCTTGGAAAGTTTGAGAATTTGTCACTTCAGAAAAGACCGCAGAATTTTCACCATCATAAGTAGTTTGTACTTCTGATTTTTCTGTATAGTCTAAATTTACATTTACTTTAGCTACAATTTTTCCACTTCCTACAACCTTTCCTAAAATTTCTTCCACCTGGCCTTCATACTGTCTATTGAGACGAGCTTCTAAAACAATTCGATTGGCGGTTTCTGCTGAAATTGCATCGCCCATACTTTCGGATAATCTCTTTCCGCTTGTATCAATAATCACAACATTTTCTGGACGCATTCCTTCAATTGATGATGAAACTAGTGAAGTTATACCTCTTACTTCTTCTGGATTAATTGTATAGGCAGCATCAAGATCTAAAACAACAGAAGCAGTGGGCAATTTTTTTTCAGAAACAAATGGACTTGATTCTGGAACAGTGAGATGAACTCGTGCTCTCTTGACCCCTTTAATGTGCATGATCGTTTTTACTAACTCACCTTCAGTGGCCCTTTGTCTATTTATCTTTTGCACAAAACTTGTGGTTCCAAAGGCTTGCTTATCAAAAACTTCATATCCTACTGTGGATGTAAAATTCACCCCACGCTTTGCAATTTCAAGACGAAGCGTTTCAACTTTTTCCTCTGGAATTTTTAAAGTTTTTCCACCTTCATCTAATTGATAAGGAATTTTTCCTTCTTCAAGAATTTGCGAAACCTGTGCAGAATCCTCAGGAGTTAGATTAGAATAAAGAACTTTAAATTGCGTTTTAGTGGCCCAGATAACCATAGAGAATACTATGCCAATGACGGCAATAAATGTTCCAACAACAGCAATTCGTTTCATTGGAGTTAATTCGCGAAAAAAACTCTGTAAGTTTTTAATGATATCTTGAATTAAACGTTCCAATTATCCTCCGTATACATATTAAATAATTACAATATTATAATCACACAACCTAAACATTAAATCTGCATTCTCATTACCTCTCGGTATGCTTCAAGTACTTTAGTTCTAATTTGATTCATGGTCTTAAATGCAATTTCCGCCTGTTCAACTGCAAGCATGGTTTCATGTAGTCCTTGACTTGAATCTCCACTTGCGAGTAACTCCATGGCCTTATTTGCTTCTCCCTGCAAATCATTAACTTTTACTAATGAATCCTTTAAAAAATCTACAAAGTTTCCTTTGCTAGGATCAAGCTTATGAGAATCACTGGTCTTTATGGCCGCCCCAGTTTCAATATCAATTAGTGGTCTTGCTGGATCGTTTAAATTTGAATTTAAGCGAGAGCTTGATTCTGATGCCCAAGATTTCATATCTCCTTTCATAAGGATTTGATTTAGTTGACCTACACTTGAAATCGACATAAGAATTCCTTTTCTTAATCTCTTAACCTTACTTAATTTCTTCCTAGCTCTAATGCTTTCATTGCCATAGATTTGCTCACGTTCATGGCATTGGCATTGGCTTCATAATTTCTTTGCGCGTTCATTAAATCGGCCATCTCCACCATCACATTTATATTAGGATAAGCAACATATCCTCTTTCATCAGCATCCACATGATCAGGTTGATATTTTAAAATTGGCGGAGCATTATCACTAATTGTTTCTTTCGCATAAACTCCCTGGGCATTTTCCTGATATGTGCCTTCAACAACTTCTGCGTAAGCTCCTCTCATGGGCTCAGCAGCAAAAACAGTGATTTTTCTTCGATAGGGACCACCCTCAATTGTTCTTGTAGTTTGGCTATTTGCTAAATTAGAAGAAATTGTTTCAATTCTTTTTCTATTAGCGGCAAGGCCAGAGGCGGAAATTTTCATACTATCAAGTGCGTCCATAATATTTTTCCTATTGAGAAGAAATTATTTATTCTTTATTTCTCACTACCTAAAATATATTTTGTAAGACCCATTTTTTTTCCCATTAATTGAATGGCGGCATCGTACATAATTTTATTTTCATTTAAATTTACAATTTCACTTTCTGGATCCACCGTATTTCCATCAGGAGAAGTATCTCCATTGGGATTATCGTAAATTTCTGGAGCCACCTGGCCAATCGAACCTCCACCCACTTTAAAATGACGTGGGTCGCTAGTACTTAATGATTGCTCTCCGTCTACATCAAGAGCTCTGGCAAGTGATTCTTCAAAATCTAAAACCTTGGCCTTATATCCAGGTGTTTCTGAATTAGCGAGATTAGATGTAATGAGTTCATGTCTCATTTCGCGAAATCTCACTGCTGCATTTAAGGCCTGAAGAGTTTTATCATTGATATTCATAATATTTTTTCTCGTTAACTTAACTCGTTATCTTAAATTAATAAAATACTGTGCTCCTTCGCTTCTATATTCATTAATTTTATTTCTTAAGGTTCTGATTGAGACACCTAGAATTTTAGCTGCTTGAGTTCTATTTTCAGAAGTATGGATAAGTGCTTTTTTTATTAATAATTTTTCTGCATCTCTTAAAGTCATTAATCTCAAACTATCTTCTTCATCTTCAACAATTTTTCCTTCAGATTTTTTCTCTCCCACTTCAAGTGCATTTAAATCAAAAACATGTCCACGACAATTTTTAACTGCATTTTCCATAATTGTAAGAAATTCAGTAAAATTATGAGACCAATATGATGAAGCCAATTTTTCAACAACGGAACTTTCAATATTAATTGTTCCAAGATGATATTGCTTTGAAAAATAGTCAACGTAGTAGGAAACTAATTCTGGGATATCTTCCTTTCTTTCTCTTAAAGGAGGAAGAATCACTTGAGTTCCAGAAAAAAATGTATAAAGTGCTCTAAAAAATCTTCCAGCACCAACATATTTAGATAAATTTTTACTTGTAGTGGCCATGAGTCTTATATCTAAATCGTAATCCACAAGTTCAGTCAAAATAGTGTAGAGTTTTTTTTGAAATGCTTCTTCTAAGGAATCAATATTAGAAAAAATAACCGTCCCACCGTTGGCACGCTCCAAAACTCCTCGGATAAATTTTCCCTCATGATCGCGATGTCCCAAAATATCATTTTGAACATCCGTAGTTTCACGACTACAATCAACCACGAGAAGAGTTCTATCTTTTCTCACAGAAGTTAAATGAATATACTCACAGAGTGTTTTTTTTCCCGTTCCACTTTCACCGACTATAAGGATAGGCGCCTTAGTCTGAGCGAGTGATCTTCCTGATTCCATTGCTTTTACAAGCTTTGAATTTGAACCGATAATTGGCCTGTCCTGAGCTAGCATCTAAGACCTCCTGTCTTATTCCTGTGAGTTTATAACATTACATTTTTACTATATTTAAAATTACATTTTCCTTTCTTCTGAAAATGTATTTAATTCATTTTTAGCCATTTCTTTTATGTGAACTGGCGTCTCATCACTTGTTGCTAATTTTCTTAAAATAATTTTTGCCTCTGGTCCTCTATTTTCCTTAATTAGATAAATGGCCTTTCCATAAACTAGCCTCGGCAAATAAGATGAACTTCCATATTCCTTTGCAAAATCATTCCAAACATTTTCTATTTCAAACCATTTTTTTTCCTTACCTGACATATATGATTCCAGTAATATAAACTTTGCTCTCTCTTTAATTCTTTTAAATGTATCGATATTTGCTTCAAAAACTGGCATCACGGACATTAATCTTTTTTCTAATCTATCTCCCTTTTCATTTACTTCTAGGGCAGTTAGATAATTTTCCAAAATATCCACAAGATCACTTGGAATAATTCCTTTCATCAATTTTTCATCAATGATGGTCTCCTCAATTAATTTTTGCATTTCAGGATAATTTTTTTTACTACTCTGAATAAGAACTTTTGCCCATGCAAGTAATGGTGAATTTTCTTTTACCTCATTAATAATTTTTTGTGCTTCATCAAATTTTTTAGTTCCAATTAACTGCCTCAATTCTAGTGCCGACATATCCAAATCCGTGAATTCTCGGTCAACCCACTGAGGAAATGACTCAGTCCCTTGAGTCTTGTAAAGTTCAAGAAGTGCTTCAGAGTTTTGCTTTAATCCCAATTTCATGGAAGATGATCCTGCATAATAAAGTGCCTGCTTAGTCATCTTTAAATTTCCATTAAATTTTGTATTATAAATTCCCCATAATTTTAACACCCTGCCATCGTCTCCTTGATGAAAAGCTTCCTGCATTAAACCTAATACAACTTCTGTGCCATCTCTTTCAAAAACACTTTGATATGCCTTAGGCATGGCATCCAGGGGAATACTTGTATAATATGTTAACGCTTCAGAATATTTTTTTTGTTTTATTAAGGACCTAAGCCTTACTTGCCATAGTAAAAATTTCACATCGTAAACGAGATACTTTTCTTCATCTGCCTGGGTATCTAAATAGGCCAGCATCTTTTTGTCACTAGTAGTGACACTACCCTTTCGATTAAATAAAGCACCAACATATCGCAACTTAGCTTCTAGTCTTGCGGTAGGTAAAGTTGCTCTATTAATGGCATCTAAATATAAAGACCCCACTTCATCCAAAGTAGCACCACTAAGTTCGCGACAAAGAGCATAACGAATGCGAGCAAAGGATGCATAGGAATGGTACTGATAGGATTTTAAAAAATGTTTAAAGGTTTTTTCGGCCAAGTCTATTTCACCCAATTGAAAATAGGATTCAGCCACTAAAAATAAAATAGTATCCTTAATCGGCTTTTCCATTCCACTTTCTTTAGCTTCGTAAATAGATAAAACCTTATTAAATTCTTCTCGCTTAAAAAGTGTTAAGAATTGAAAACTCAAGCCCTCTTGAGTATCTAGCCAGGGTGAAACGTCTTTATCAGACATAAATTTTTCTAATTTATCAACCTGATTTAATTCAGATAATGAAAACATAATAGATTTGGCCGAAAGATAAATCATCTCTCGATCTTTATTTTCATTGGCCTTAATAAAAAAATCTTTTCCTCTTTCTAGGAGACTTAAATAATTTTTTTTATTCAAGTCCTCTTGAATGAGAAATCTATAAAGTACTTTTTTAAGTGAAAAATCGTTTGTTAAATTTATAATATTATCAATTTTCCCCATGTATGAGGAAAGCAGACCAGGATTTTTAGTTGAAATATAAGATTTTGATAATACGTTTGCTTCTAAATATTCAAATAAAACAAGTTCATCTTTTGTCGCTTTATATTTTGCTTCAAAAAGATCAATACTTTTTTTCATTAAACCAAACTTATTCTTCCTATAAAAATTAATCATTAATTGTAGATGACCTTCACGATTATCAATCTTTTTCTCTCTATTAAGGATGGGATAGTAGAAATCTGGTGACTTACTCTCTAAATCAATGTCCACATTGCTTAAAACTGGAATCATGGGGTAAGCCCAAAGAAATGAAGCTCCATAGCGAAAATCAAGATCTAATTTATTTTTTTGTAAAGAATTATCCATTGATTTCCGACCAGCACTTTGCCAAAGGCTAACTCTATCAACTGCAACTGTTAAATGTTCTAATTTTTTTTGTCGCTCAAACTCTAATTTTTTCCTCGAGTTTTCTTCAGCAGCATAAGCTTTATCAGTATCATCTTCACTTACGCCATTTTTACGATTAAAAATTTTAAATACACTTTTATTTCCAACAAAATCTTCAACCAAATTGGATTGTTTATTGATTGAATCACTTTGTGGGATGTTTGAATTAAGATTTGGCACAGCATTAATTTTTTGAATTTGAACCCCAGTATTCAATAAACCAGGATTAATTTCTGCAATTTTATTTTGATTAAGTGTTGCTTCATTAATCCAAAAATCTAAAACAACTTTTTTATTAGTTTCTTTATAAAACTTAAACAGCTCAACAGTGGAATTAGATAGATATAATTGAATCTGAGCAGGTCGTTGAGGATAGAATTCTTTATTATATTTAATAATTGAAAAATACTTCTTATTAACTTGTTGCGCTTGGAGTGTCGTCACCAATCGATCAAAATAGGATAAATCAAAAGTTTCAAGTAAAACAAGATTTTCATTTTTAGAAATGACTAATTTATCTTTTTCAATAAATAATTCCCATCTCAAATACTTATTATTGTCATCAATTTTTAATACGGCACTATTTTCGCTGGCAAATAGGGGGATTGGTAATGTAGTAACTAATGGAAGAGTTGCGAAACTCAACATCAGAATAAAGATAAAACTTCTTGTTTTGCCCATTAATGAAACATCCTGTTTCAATCAAACGTAAAAAGAGAATATTCTGCCGGATTTATCTTTAAATCCAGAGTCGTTCTTCTATTTTACAGCAACTTTTTCCTTATAAGTGAAGTGTTTCTTAAAAGAGGAAAAATTTGCTGTCCAATAACTAACACTGTCTCATTCGTTTTAATTTCTCAAGCAGAGTAGTTCTGTTCATCTTTAATAATTGAGCGGCACGTTGTTTGTTGTTACTTGTTTTTTCAAGAGCTTGCATTAAAAAATATGATTCAATGAGGTGAAGTAATTCTCTCAAATCAAGTCCTTCAGTCGAGAATTCAAATTCTTTTGTTAGTTTCTGTAATAGTTTTTTTTCTATTGAAATGTTTTTTATGATTTCTTCAGCATTTGCAAGACTGTAAAGATTACTCTTTTCTAATACTTGCAGAACTCCATTATTCTCCTCAACTATTTTATTAGATTCATGACAAATTGTTTCTTCATCTATAACCGATGATTTTTTCAAAGCACTACGCAAGTTTTGCTGAATAAAATTTAGGTCATCCACATACTACTCCTGTTTTAGTTTTTCCAGCGTTCTACACATCTTCATCTAATAATCTCAATAGCCTCATCATGTATTGATTCAATTCCATCTAAACTTTTTTGGGGAGAGCCCTTAAAAATAAAAAAGATTAAAGAGAGAAGTGCAAATATAAAAACGACAATGGACATTTTAAATAGAGATTTTTTACCTCTTTTTTTAAAAGTCCACCCCATTTGAGCACAAATAATCATAAGTGGAATGGTCCAAAAGGGAATATATTTTATAAATAAGGTTAACAGCATTTTTTAGGCTCCTTCCCTGGAGAATATAACATTACAATAAATTCATATACCAATTTTGCTATATGAATTTATATTTCTTTTAACATCTCACTCAAATGTGTTAACTGCTCCCATGGAAATAAACCATTCACTGCTGTTCTACCAAAGTGCCCATAACTTGCTGTCTTCGAGTAAATAGGTCTTTTTAAATTTAGTCTTTCTATGATGGCTTTTGGACGTAAGTCAAAAAGTTTATTGATCATTTCAACCATCTTTGTTTCTGGAATTTTATGAGTTCCGAATGTATTTACATTTATGGAAAGCGGTTGAGCAACCCCAATAGCATAGGACAATTGCACAAGGGCACGGTCACATATTTTAGCTGCAACTAAATGTTTTGAAATCTGTCTTGCTGCATAGGCTGCAGATCTATCTACCTTTGAAGGATCTTTACCTGAAAACGCACCTCCACCATGAGCTCCATGCCCACCATAGGTATCCACAATAATTTTTCGCCCTGTTAGTCCACAATCTCCCATGGGTCCACCAATCACAAAACGTCCTGTTGGATTAATAAAAAATTTTGTTTTCTGATCAAGATAATGAGCAGGTACCACTTTTTTTATCACTTCTTCTCTAATGCCTTCCTCTAGATCCTTTAAAGAAAAATCCTCAGCGTGTTGGGATGAAACAACGATGGAATCAACTCTAGTCAGTTTTCCACCAATATATTCTGCTGTTACTTGAGTTTTTCCATCTGGTCTTAATTTTCCTAATTTTCCATTCTTCCTAACTTCACTCAATTTCAAAGCAAGTTGATGGGATAATTCAATTGTTAAGGGCATCATATTTTCAGTTTCATTTACCGCATAGCCAAACATGATTCCCTGATCGCCAGCACCCTGTTCCTTATTTTCCTTTTCATCTACTCCCATGCTGATGTCCGGAGACTGTTTCCCCACAGTCACCATCACGCCGCAGGTATTTGCATCAAAGCCCTTTGCAGAATCGTCGTAACCAATTTCAAGAATTTTATTTCTGGTCACTTTTTGAAAATCAATATTGGCTTTAGATGTAATCTCTCCAGCCACAACAACAAGACCCGTCGTAATTAAAGTCTCACAAGCGACTCGTGAGTGAGGATCCTGCTCTAAATAGGCATCTAATACGGCATCAGAAATTTGATCGGCAATTTTATCGGGATGTCCTTCAGTCACGGATTCTGAAGTAAATAATGTTGAATTTGTCATAAGTATTCCTTCTTACTTTAGAGGATTTATTTTTTATAGATTTGCTACTAGCAGTTATACCAATACTCAAAAATAAATGGAACACTATTTTAACTGCTAATTTCTGATATATTGCTTTAGGAAGAACTATTTAATTGGCCTAAAATAGCGGAAAAGATTGGGATTACGGTAGTGGAAAAATTGAAGACTGCCTTTGGCGTCGCGCTTCATAACTACAAAATTTTCCCCAATTTTTAAGACATAATATTTTTCTGAAACATCCACAAACTGATAGAGATAACGAAAACTCCTCTCATCCCAAGCAGTCTTATAAAGATTTAATTTATTTGGTTCCAAAATTTCATCTCCTGGACGCTCTGAGATAGGAGTAAATGTATGCCAAACACTGGTCATATCAATTCTTCCCATCATGGAAACACGGGAGAAATATCTAAAAATATTCTCTTCACCTAACCGAGACTCTTTTTGAGATAACACATCAATACTAAGAGTAAGATTTTCCTCTGCAAGTTGCACATCTAATGGTGCAGTAGATGGGCAAAAAACCTTTGCCACACTCGGAATAAAAAAAAGCATAAAGGAAAATTCGCCCCTTCTGAACATGAGATTTAACCACCAGAATTTTCTTTCGTGAGAATCTCCTTCGGCATATTTATTCCAAGGATCATCCTTCAATAGGGAATGATAACTTTTTTCCATAGAACGATTCTTTACTACCTGGGCGATTGTTTTTCGCTCAATTTTAGTAGGATCTTCATTACCGACTTCGTGAATGAGGATCGTTTGCATGACAAAAAGTTGTTGTAATTCCAGTGGCTGATCACTCCAAAATTTATATACTTCCCCAAGTTTTGACTCCACGAAATCTTTTAAGTTTTTTGTCGCTTCTGAATATTGACTTAAGTATTCAGCCTCCTGGACCTTATCCTGTGCTAAAATTTTTAAGTAAAAATCCTTGGTTTTTTTTAGTTTGATTTTCCAATTTTCTAATCTTTGGATTTGTTTTTTCTTTCCCCTAATCACCTGATTCATAATGTTTTTTCTAAGAAAATCCCAATCATTAACCGTTTCTTGACTAAAAAAAGTCACTTCCTTTAATAGGTGCAATTTAAAAGTATCAAGTGTCGTTCTCAAAAATAAATCCCCACTTGAACCATCCTCATCACTTGTACCATCTTCATACATTTTTCGTTGGACATAGAGGGTCTGTTTTGCCACATCATTTTCACCACTTTTAAATGCATCATAATCAAATCTATTTTTTAAGTGGTCTACTGGATAGGCAAAATTTAATAGATAAAAAATATCTTTTTCAGTTACTTCGTAGTTTTTCAAAAAATCCTTAATGATCCTTTGAGCTTCTTTTAAAAGGAATGGTTCACTTTTATTTTCTACTTCCACTAAAAATTTAATTTTTAAATTGGCATCAATAAAAAGATCTAGTGTTTCCAAATTCAAAACAGGATTTGGCAAAATGGCACTGTTTTGTAGCTTTGTTAAGGAATCATCAATCCATTTATTTTTTTTATCGATGAGATCCATAGTTGAATAAATTGCCTCGCGAACCATTTTTTTATGGGCCACAGGAATATAAATGCCCTCACCCTTAAACTGCTTATAATATTTTTGATATTGCTCAAAATCGCCGGAAGCACAGACTTTGTTTTTAAATAATTGAAAAGTTTGTTCATAGGATGATCTCCACTTTTGTGGATTACTATAAAAATAAGAGGTCCTTTCGCCCTCGACCATATTTGATGCTGAAGAAGTACCACGTTCGGAGCCAATAAGAGATGAGCACCCCATTAAAAAAAATAATTGGATTAGAATTTTAAAAAATAGAATTGTTTTATTCAATTTAACTTACCCACCAATTTCCATATTAATCGAATAGAAAGATAAAAAATCTTGATGGGAATCAAATGAGGTCGAGCATTTCTAATTTATACAATTTTTTTAACGAAATCCGATTCCCAAAGACCAAGTACAGTTCTATTACTTAATATTAACAAAACTCCCTCGTTCTGGGCCAACTTATCAATCTCTTTTCTTAGAGATTCTAGTTCTAAATATTCTCGAGAAAATACTCCCTGACTATTTATATCCGATGCTAACTTTGAATAATTTAAATTCTCATATTGAGAAGCGTTTGTTGGAATTTGAGGATTAGCAATGAGAACAGAAGCCACATTCTCAAATACCCGAGCAAACTCATCTTGAAAAGCATTGGATCTTGCCGTAGAAGTAACCGCCTCAAAAACAACGTGAATCGACTGATTTGGATAGGTTTGTCTAATGGATTCTAAAGTTAATTCGATGGCAGTTGGATGATGAGCAAAATCATCAACTACTTTACATTTGCCATAAGTACCCTTTAACTCCTGTCGCCTTTTCACGTTGTGCAATTGCTCAAGGGATTTTTTAATTTTTTCAATGGCAAATCCCTCTTGAAGACAAAAATAAATACAGGCAGCAAGATTTAAAATATTTTGTGGACCAATAATATTTGTCTCAAAGGCAGTTTTTGCATTATTAACCATTATTGAAAAAGTCGTTTTGCCATTTTTGGTGACAATATCAATGGGACCATTTGGTGATTTAAGTCCATAGGAGAAAATATTAATTTTTTGTAATGTTTTTACTTTTTCAGTAAATCGTTGAGCTGCTTCATAATCACTATTAACAACTAAACCAGATAGATTGGGAATAATCACATCAAATTGTTTTTCAATTTCAGCAATGGTTTTGAAAACGTCAGCATGATCAAATTCAAGAGCTGCTAAAACAAGTTTTTTTATATTATATAATCTTAATTTAGAAAATTTTTGAAAATAACTACTCTCATATTCATCTGCTTCAATCACAAAATACTTACTTGTTCCAAGTTTAGAGGCGTCTCGATCTTTTAAAACTCCACCCACTAAATACCCAACATCTTCTCCTAAGTTGGAAAGCATCTGGGTTAAGTAATATGTGGTAGTGGTTTTACCATGTGTCCCAGCAATTCCCACTACTGTTCTGTCTTTTAAAACTATTTCCCCAAGTAAGCAGGGAAAGGATGTAAAGGGCACGCCACAATTTTCAATCAACTTCGCTTCCGCACTTTTTCCAGAAATTGAATTACCAACAACAATTAAATCAAATTGTTTTAATATGGATTCAGTGATCTCATCCATTGTATAACAAGTAATTTGATGTTTTTTTAAATAATCACCCATGGGGGGGTAAAAAGCCATATCACAACCAGCAACCTCATATCCAGCTTCTCTCAGTAGTGTCGCTGTGGTTCCCATCCCCATTCCTGAAATTCGATAAAAAAAGACTTTTTTTAATTTATGATGATTGGTTCGCAGCTCAGATGCGTCGTAAAAATTAGTTAAATTATTTGAATTATTTAAATTATTTAAGTTATTAGACTGATTAGACATGAAATAATGCTCCTAAAATACTGTCTCCAAAATTGTTATTTTAGACCAAGGGAGAACGGACAGTCACCTGTATTTCTCCCCTTAGAGCATTAAATCAAATCAAAGGAAAAGTACTAAGAAATTATTTTAACTTTTTAGGAGTAACAAGTTTGTATTTTAAACCAACCACAAATTGCCAAGCCCCAGTTTTGCTATCAGGAAAATAATTTGTATCATCGGCAAGTGAAAATACTGAATAACCTGCTCTTCCAAATACTCCTAAGGATTTAGTCAAATTGGCAGTTGCTTCCACATAAAATTTATTCGATTTCCATCTTTCTAAATAAGTAACACTGTCGTATTCGTTGCACTCAGTGTACATAAAACCAAAATCATCATAATAATCGTAGCAAGAATACTCAGTAGAACCAACACCTACGGCATTCATCTCGGTATGTTCGTATCCTAAAGTAATACGAACTTTGTTATTTATATCAAGACCGAAAAAAGCATCAAAACCAAATCCTAACTTTTGTCCAAATTCACTAGATGATAAAGCTGCACCGTCACTTCTTCTTCTCACATCGTAAAAAGTTAATAAATCCGCAGCCACTTGAGCAAAATATTTTATCTTACTATCAGGAATATTTTGTTGAATGCCAAATTTAGCACCCACAAAGGAAATTCGATAGGATGATTGCTGATCCACAAAAATATTTTTTTCAACTTTTATATTTAAAGCATTATAGCCAAAATAAACTCTACCATCTTCATTATCTACTAAGTCTTTTGCGATAGTTAAGCCAAACCCAAAGTCTAAATAGGTTAATTGTTGTAAGTCAGTAGCAAGCTCTCCCTTTACTGAAATTACTAAAAAAACATCTTCTTCATTTTTTTTCTCATTAATTGCCATTGTATTTTCAAGTCTAAAAAGAAGATCAACTCCCTCTTGTGCTTGAAATCCACCTACGCCTAATTCAAAACGATTTTTGACCTGAGCAAATGTTGCACTAAAAGTTAAAAAAAACATTGTGACTACTAAGATTCTTTTCATATCCATATCTCCTGATGATAATTGAAGTCCCTATTTAGCAGCCCACCATACCCTGTGCCAATAAAAATTGACCGAAAAAGGAAATTCCAAAAAATAGGGCCAAACTTTCACTGGAATAATTCCCATGAAAAGGACAGAATGATAGAAAAACTCCAAGGACATCTATGAAATACACTAAAATCATTGTTTCTATTGCACTTATCTTAATTCTCGTCTTAACAAAATATATTCTTTTTGATTATCCAATCTCAACAGGGAAAAGAATTGGTAATCTCACAAAACTATCTTTAAAAGGTAATATCTTAAAAACCTGGGAAGGCACGCTAAATGAGGGTTACGGAGAAAAAATGACCACTTTTGTCTCTATTAAAAACTCAAAACTTGCTGAGGAGCTCTATGCCTTTGAAGGTAGAAAAGTCATTCTCTACTACGAAGAAAATATTGTGGGATGGCCTAGAGATACTAAATACAACATTATTCGCTGGGAACAACTTCACGAGGATAATGAACTTTCTCCCATGGAAGGATCTAAAGGACTTTCAGTCAATCAAATCATGGCGAAAGAATTATCTAAAATTCAATTCTGTGCACTTATTGGAACACTAAAAACAAATGAGACTCTCTATCAAGAAGTAAAAAAATATGTAGAAAAAAATAATTATTATCTCTTTAAACAATATGAAAAATGTAATGAATAATAAAATTTATAGTTTCCAGCTTAGGATAAGGGCAATATCATCAAAAGTAGTAGTATTAACCACTTCATGTTGAGTATTAAAATTACATAACATATCTGTTGGATCACTCATTTGACATAAATCAATTGGCTGGCGAGGAATTTGAATTTTCCAAAGTTCAGTTACTATTTTATTCCACAAATATTTTTTTTCTTCCTCTTTTGAAAAGTTCTTATTTGCTTGGGTAGATGAAAATTTAGTCATCATTTTAGAAAAAATAAATGATCTTCTAAATTGATGATAGGAAAATTTTAATTCCTTTTCCAGAGACTTTTCAAACAGTGGCAAAGAGCTAGGCAATTCATTAAAAAAAACTTTAGTTAATTTATTAAAAAATTCTGGCATAGTTTGAAACTTTACCTCAGCACAAAGAGGAGACATTACTTTAGATGAGCAGAAATCCCAATCAATATTAACTGCAAACTCATTGAGACCAACATTATCTTTTAAATGCTGATAGATTTCCTCGTCATCCATTTTTGTATTATCTAATTTTAAATGAGCAGCATATTGCTCTAGAACAAATGAAACCGCAAATTTGGTCAGAATAAATGCTGGCTGATAATATTCTGGGTAATCATTCCAAAAGGCACGATCAAGACTTTTCGCAATTAAAAGTTGTGCATAAATTCGGCGACTTAGCTCACGATAATATAAATTATATTTTTGAGATATTTCACTTTCAGAATATTTATAATTTTGAGGTAGTTTAGAAAACTCATTAAAACCTAAAGGTTTAAAATTTAAAAAAAAATCATCCACACCTAATTTTTCAATGGGAATATTTAAAATAACTTTTTTAGTTTCAGACTGTACTCCCTCCGAATAATCCCAAGTGGCAAAATGAATTGCCTTATATTTTTCTCTGTTCCAAATTTGTTGAGAAAAGCAGATAGAAGGAAGTAGTAAAAAGTAAAATAGGAGTAATTCATTTTTTTTCATGAACTACTCCTACAATATAAAAAAAGAAAATAAAAGATCAATCTTTACTAATTCACTAATTAAGCTGCAAAACTAACAGTTAAAAACTTTAATAATTTTTTAAGAGGATTATGAGTAATTTTGTAAAGTGATGAACGACCATCTCTTCTAGATCCCAGCATTCCTTCAACTTTCATTCTCGATAAAAACTGAGAAACTTGAGATTGAGAAATTCCAGTTTCATCTTGGATTTCACTTACAGTTCTCTCTCCTTCTGCAAGGTAACATAAAATATGTAATCTTTGTGGATGAGCAAGCGACTTTAAATAAGTTGCAATTTGTGAACTTTTTTTCTTCATTACTACTGGTTTCATGTTGTCCTTTTGGAGATTGTTAATATTTTCATTACTTATAAAAAAAGAAACACATCTTATCAAATAAATAATATAAAATCATCGTTTATTTATGATTTTTTAGTAATTCAATCTCTTTACCCTTATTTATAAGGACAAAACAGCAGTGGAGAAAAAAGCGAATCTATTATTAAATAACTAAATTATAATAATTTTATATATTTATAATCACATTAATGATTAATTAGGTTTTTGGAATTAAACTTTGGGTGGGCTTTTTAAAGCTTCCTGCAAACGCTCAGGCAATGCTCCTGAAAAAAAATCCTTCATCATCTTAAAATCACAGACAAAGCTGTAAAAAGGATATTGAAAAGTTGCCGGCCGATTTTTTTCAAAGACAAAATGTCCTAGCCAAGCACATGAATAACCAATCACAAGTCCAAGTGGAATTTTAATATAAGTACCTTCATAAATCCAACCAACAACAAGCAAAATACCAAGCAAGCTTCCGAAAACATGTAATCTTTGAGATACTGGATGCTGATGTTGAGTTAAGTAAAAAGAATAAAACTCTTCTAATGTTTCATACCTGTTTTCATGCTTTGTCACAAAAATGCTCCTTGGTTAAATCGATTACAAATATCTCATTTATTGAGATATTATCTTATTAATAAAAGATAATAAATCCCCATTAATAATATGATAGGTATTTAGTCCCATGGCCTCACCAGCTTGCACGTCAATGTCCTTATCTCCAATCATCCAACTTGACTTTACATCAATGTCGCAATTGGACTTTAAGATTGCTTCTATCATTCCAGGTTTGGGTTTGCGGCAAGAGCAATGATCGCTAGGAACATGGGGACAAAATAGAAATTTTTCGATAATCAGTTTTGGATGATGATTTTTTAATATTTCATTCATGCGCTGGTGAATTGCCTCCACTTGATCTATAGTAATGAGTCCCCTGGCCACACCAGATTGGTTTGTAACTACAAAAAACTGATAGCCTAAATTATAAAGGATAACTAAAGCCTTTAAAGTATCTGGGAAAAATTGAATCAGATCAGGATCATTAAGATAGTTTTTATCTATAATAAGAGTCCCGTCTCGATCAAAAAAAATGGCCTTAGAATTTTTTTCTGTTATTTTCACAGGATTAGATTAATAGATACGAAGACTTTAGGACAACTAGGAATATGAAAAAGTATTGGCAAAAACTTCTCCCTTGGACTAAACCCTACATGAAATGGTTAGTTCTCACTTTTATGCTCTCCATACCTCTTAGTTTCATAAAGGGTTACCAGACCTACCTTCTAAAAGATCTCTTTGATCAGGGTTTTGGTACAAATGCACCATTTAGCGATGCCTTAAAATTGGCCATTACCCTAGTGGTTCTTCAAATCATCAACTATCCATTTAGATTTTTTCATTTCTATTGGATTAAAATTATCTCAGAAAAAATTGCTAGTGATATTCGGGCAACACTTTACGATAAACTAATGAAAGTTCCCCTGAGTTTTTATCAAAAACAAAAACAGGGCGAAATTCTTTCGCTCCTTCAAAATGACGTAAGTATCATTTCCGATAGCATTCGCTTTTTCCCTGGCATTATTAGAGAACCCATTACCGCCATTGGCCTGCTTGGTGTGGCCCTATACCACGACTGGAGACTCACACTTATTCTTTTTTTAGTTATTCCATTTTTTATTTTAATTTTTAACGTCACAGGAAAAAGTATTCGTAGAAAGGTAAGTCTCGTTCAACAAAAAATTGCCCATGTAACGCACTTACTTGCGGAGGGTATGGCCGGACATAAAATTATCAAGGCCTATAATTTACAAGAATATTCTCTCAAAAGACTGAAAGCCTCACAAAATGATTTTATTGATAGTTATTCCAAGGCGGCGGCCATTGAAGAACAATCTAATCCCCTTGTGGAAATTGTAGCTTCCCTTGCTATCAGTGCCATCATTCTTTACGCCCATCACCGCATCACTTCGGGACAGCTTACCACTGGTGGGTTTATAAGTTTCATGGCGGCCATGGCCTTTTTTCTAGAACCTATTCGAAAATTTACTGATTCCAATATTAAAATTGAGCGAGGACGAGGAGCTCTTGATCGTCTTGATCCCCTTCTTGCATCAGCAGAAGAACCAAATTTTGGAAAAAAACTTATCCAAAGAGAAGACTTCTCCAAGGGACTTTCCATAGAAAATCTCAGTTTTCAATATGATGCCCAATCTGAATTTGTAGTTAAAAATTTTTCACTAAATATTGCCAAGGGAAAAAAAATTGGCATTGTTGGACTATCAGGTTCTGGAAAATCTACGCTCATTAATTTGTTACTTAGATTTTATAAAGCACAAAATGGTCATATTAAAATTGATGACATTCCCATTGAAGAATTTGATTTAAAATCCTACCGAGAAATGTTTGCCCTAGTTTCCCAAGATATTTTTCTTTTTAATGATACTTTAGAAGAAAATCTTAAAACAGGAAATGACTACAATTCCAATGAAATTCATAATGCATTAGAAATTTCTAATTCTTCTCTATTTGTAGAAAAACTTACTGAAAAAAATAAAACTCTTCTTGGCGATAGAGGACTTCGGTTATCTGGTGGACAAGCTCAAAGAATTACCATGGCAAGAGCTGTTTTAAAAAATGCTTCCATTTTACTTTTTGATGAAGCTACAAGTGCACTAGATAACGAATCAGAAAAACTAGTTCAGGCAGGATTAGAAAGGATGGCCGGAGAAAAAACCGTTATTGCCATTGCTCACCGATTATCCTCATTGCAAAACTACGATCAAATTGTAGTGATGAAACATGGAGAAATAATAGAAATGGGAACACATCAAGAATTGCTCAATAAGGGTGGAGAATACAAAAAACTCTATGAATTAGGATTGAGTTAAAAAGTAATTCCCCTGATAATATTGTTACTTATTTAAACATTTAAATTTAAAAATCCATTTTGTGAGGAGAGAAACCCATGGAAGAAAATCTAAAAAGCATGAGCGATCTAGTCGCCCTTTGTAAGCAAAGAGGATTTATTTTTCAATCCTCTGAAATATATGGAGGACTAGGTTCCTGTTGGGACTATGGACCACTTGGAGTTGAACTAAAAAATAATATAAAAGAAAAATGGTGGAAGTCCATGACCTTTCGCGACGACGTAGTTGGAATTGATGCCGCGATCCTTATGCATCCATTAACTTGGAAAGCTTCAGGCCATATCGATAATTTTTCTGATCCTTTAGTTGATTGTAAACAATGTAAATCAAGATTTCGCGCCGATAAAATTGTACTAACTGATCCTTGCCCTCAATGTGGCACAAAGGATTCACTAACTGAACCTCGCGCATTTAATTTAATGTTTTCAACTCAAATGGGAGCTGTGGTTGATGAATCCTCCACGGTCTATTTGCGTCCTGAAACTGCCCAGGGAATTTTTGTCAATTTTCACAACGTGCAAACGACTATGAGAAAAAAGCTTCCCTTCGGCATTGCTCAAATAGGAAAAGCTTTTCGAAATGAAATTACTCCAGGCAATTTTATTTTTCGCCAAAGAGAATTTGAACAAATGGAAATGCAATATTTTATTAAGCCAGGAACACAAAAAGAATTCATGGAGATCTGGAAAACAGAAAGAATGAATTGGCATTTAGAAAATGGACTGCGCAAGGAAAAATTGAGATTTCATCCCCACGGACCTGGAGAACTGGCCCACTACGCTGATGCGGCACTCGATATTGAATTTGATTTTCCCATGGGCTGGGGCGAAATGGAGGGTGTGCACTCAAGAACCGATTTTGATTTAAAACAACATGAAATTTATGCAAAAAAAAATCTTCATTACGTTGATCAAGTAGATAATAACAAAAAATTTATTCCCTACGTTATAGAAACTTCCGTTGGACTAGATCGAAGCATCCTAGCGATTTTATGCGACTCATACCGATTAGAAAATCCAGGAAATGAGAAAGAAGAACGAACTGTATTAAAAATTAAACCAAGTCTAGCACCCATAAAAGTGGCCATTCTACCTCTCATGAAAAAAGATGGACTCGAAGAGCTTGCACGCAAAGTTTCTCAAGATTTATCTAAATTATTTAAGTGTGAATACGATGATGCAGGATCCATTGGAAAAAGATATCGAAGACAGGATGAAATTGGAACGCCATACTGTATTACTGTGGATTATGATTCTTTGGAAAAACAGGTAGTGACCATTAGACATCGAGATAGCATGAAACAGGACGTGGTAAATCTAGATCAAATTAAAAACATTATCAAAATCTAATAGATTAAAAAATCAAAGAATTGAGATATAGGATACGAGAAATCAGTATCCCATATCTCAATTTAACTTCTAAAAATTACTGTAATTCAGCATTAACATTAACATTTTCATCAATTAACTGATTTTTAAATTTTGCCAAAATATCTTTACTCCAACTTTTATCAGCTTTATCCATTGGCTTATTAAAAGAAATATTAAATTTTGATCTTTCAATGACTGTTGAAATTTTAAATTTATAGTGATTAGTCTTTTTGTTTAAACCTAAATACTTCACTTTTAAAACAACATCCTGAGTTTTGTCTTTAATTGTCAGTTGCCCTGGGACATCAGTTTCTTTTTTTGCATCAACAACAACATTTCCAGTTGATTTGAAAATCATGTTTGGATATTTAGTTGCATCAAAAAAATCTGCAGATTTTAAATGCTCATCTCTTTTTTCATCAGCAGTATTAACTGTGTTTGTAGGAATTGTTAATTCAACAGCTGAAAGTGTCATTGTTTTTACATCAAAATCATAACTTCCTACTAAATCATTAAATGTTCCTTTAACAGGAGCACCAATTTTAAATTTAATAACATCAAAGCCTAATGTAGCATTAGTTTTATCTAATGTTACCTTTGCTGACCATGCAAACATTGGAAGAATGCTTAAAAGCACTAAAAATTTTCTCATCTTCGCTCCTAATTTAATGAATTGTTTTTATAAACATTGTTTGAAAAACTAGTCTAAAGTGATTGATAAATCTTAGCTAGAGTAAAATGGAGAAATAACGATTATTTTACAAAAATGTGTAAGACAAGCCTCAGACAGCTTAGTGATCTTTCTTAAAAAATCTTAAAGTCCCTAATTTTCCAGCAGATAAACTAAGTACATCTAAAATTGCTTCGTTTAATTTCTCAAACCAAAATGCGATAAAGTTCTCAGAAACTTCAGCAGGGACTAAATCCTCTAACTTTGCTCCATAGGCCCAATTTAAAAAATTCCAAAGTTCAAAATGCCTTTTTGCGCTCTCTATTTCAGTTCCATAACAATTTTGGCATATAAATCCTGACCTCTTAAATAGGGAAATTAGTCCGGGATTTAAAGCGATCTGACACTGTTCACATGTTGCCAAATTGGGAAATAATCCATGAATCCGCAGATTTTTTAATAAAAAAATTAACCATAAATAGGAAAATTCTAGCTTAGGTTTTCTCATTCTTGCCTTTTCATCAGCAATGAGAATAGTTTTTTTATAAAGTAGATAATTTAAATCTGGTTTTTCTATTTCAAAATCCTCAAAAGATAAGTTTTGATTTTGAGGTAAAAACTTAAAATAAAAATCTGACATTAAATGTAGAAATGAAAAAGCAGAATAATGATTCCTAATTTCTTGGTGCCTATTTAAAACCACCCATTCCTTCACTTTCAATAAATCAGCATGGGATTTCTGATGGGAAAAAACGATTTCTAGTTCCTGGCCAATTTCTATTTGTTGGGGTTTTGAATTTTTTTTCTGTGCTTGAGTTCCAAAAAATAGAACCTGAGAAATTGTTCCATTAAAAAATAACAAGGTTGCAAGGTGATGAATATCTTTATAAGGATTTAATTTTAAAACATGGGCATGAACTTTTTGCATAGGAAAAAGTCTAGTCTTTCTTACCTCCTTTGAGCAGTAAAAAAAAATCCTGATCCCTCTAAAGTTATTTGCGGATCCATAATTGGTTCAGAATCTGTTGGTCCAATTATCCAATTTGTAAGTAAACTTTTCAGCATGATTTTCAATTCCAACATAGCAAAGGATTTTCCTAAGCAAATTCGTGCCCCAGAGCCAAAGGGAAAATAGGCCTTATGATTTACAAAATGTAAAAATCGATCTGGAATAAATTCACTAGGATTATCATAAAAACGTGGATCTCGGTGCATTAACAGTGGCGAAATAAAAACCTTACTACCCTTTAAAAACTTAACATGACTGAGTTCAACATCCTCTACTGCGTCCCTAGTCCAAGCCCAACCTGCGGGATACAACCTCATGACTTCCTTTAAAACTCTCTCTAAAAGTTGATCATCATGTAATATTTCTTCCTGCATTTTTGGACGTGTTGAAAGTAAAAAAAGTGCCCAGCATAGAGTTAAGGATGTCGTATCATATCCCGCAAGAATCATAGTAATAATTTGCTGAGTTGCTTCAGTTTCATAATTTGGATGATGAAGAAAACAATTAAGAATATTTTTAGAAGATGGGTTTTTTTGGTTTTTAAAATCTCTAACTAAATTTAAAATATGATCTTTTAAGATTTTAATATTATTTTCAAAATTGTTTTTTTGAGATTGTAAAAAAAAATTAGTATACCAGTTTGGCAAGTAAGGGGTTTTAGAAATAAATTTAGAAATGGCATCAAAAGTATTTCTCACAAGTGGATCTACTTTTAAAGAATCAATCTCACCAAAAAGAGAAATCGCAATTACTTTAAATGTTAATTCTGCCGCTAATTTTTTAAAGTCAATAATGGGATCAAAACTTCTATTGTTCAATACAGAACAAATCGATTTTTCTATAATTTCTTTTTTAAATTCAATATCTTGTTGAATAAAAAACTGCTGCAAAATCTTTCGATCCTGATACCACTTTTCTCCATTTGAAGTTAAAACTCCATCTCCAGTTAATAAATTTATATTAATATTTTTTTGAAACTTATAGGGCAATGCCATGATTTCTTGAACTGTTTCTGGATGATTAATGAGGGTAAACCATTTTGCCCCAATTCGAAATCCTACAAAATCAGCTCTGTCTCTTAAATCAGAAAGCGTATTCAATTTTGACCTAAGATATTTAGGTAAGAGTCCTAAATAGGGTAATCCTGCAACTTTTTCGTAGGTAAGATTAGACTTAAGTATCATATTAGTGATTTATTATATTTTAAAATTTGAATTTTATACATACCCACCTGATCTAAATTTATAATATCAGAATAGTAATTTGTCACATCGGTGAAATTTTCTTGATTAGCATCTGGAATTCGCAAATAATGTCTTAAAACAACTAGTGCTCCAGTCATTAAATGCAAACTTAACTTTTGTAAAAAATTTTTTTCAACATCACCTTCAAAATAACTTGGCACATCACTTAATGAAATAAAATGAAATTTTGTTGAATCATCTAATCGTGATTCTCGAGAATCTAAAAACTCTATAAAATCCGATTTTACAAATTCTACTTCCACGAGATTATTTTCAAAATGTTTCTTCATCAAAGCATAATATTGAGGTTTAATTTCAGCAACCTCCACCTCTGAAAATTCACATTTACCAAGAAAGGATAATTGCATAAAAAAATTTTTTCTTGCTAAAATATTTTCAAATAAATAGGAATAACTTTGATGATAAAACTGAAAATAGCTTTGTGGTAAATTTTTTTTTACAAATTTCCCTTTATAAAGCAATCTATCAAAAAAAACCTTATTTCCTATAATCCATAGGGCAATATTCCACCAAAATTTATTATAACTTTCATTCCACCATTTTTTTTGCTCAGCAATTTCCTTAAACTCAAATACTTTTTTTAACTTTTGACCACAAATCAAACTAGTCAATTTTGCAATTTTGGCAAAAACCTTTTCCCATCTCCCCATATAAATGATGATGTCTTGACCAACAAAATGAGTTTCATCAATTAATTCTAATAATTTAATCCTTCTATCAATGTAAACATCTCCATGAAAAGGAGGATAGCCCAGTAAACACTTATAATCATCAAGGCAAAAACGCTGAATCGCCCTTAATCTCATCTTTGCCAAATCTATTTGATCTTGACTTGTATCAAGCACCGTTAACCTTGTATTTTCATTGACAAGTGCAAGTGGCAATGCCCTTGATCCACTTCCACAAATTGAGAATATATTTAGTTTTTCATTTGGCCTTAGCGACAAATTACCTGATAATTGAAATCTTCTTAAAATTTCAACTTCAACTGAAGTATCTTCATTTGCTAATGTATAATTTAAGTTCGAAAAATATGATTTTTGAGTTTTCATTAATTTAAGTTTAACATTTCATTATATTATGAACAATTGCACTTACCATCTCATTTCAAAACTTAACGACTTGTCTGCACAACAGCTCAAGGCAAATTGTATTGTTTTAGGAAAAAATCAAGATTCATTTTTAAATCCAAAAGAATCTGTAAGCTTTGAAGATTTTATTCACCTCATTATTAAATCACAAAGTTTCATAAAAAAACATAATTTTTCTAAACTTGACTCTATTGTTCTTTTGGAAGCACCTTCTCCTGAATTATACGCCACTATTGTGGGAGCACTATCACTTGGCATTCAAATTATATTTATAGAACCTTGGCTACCAGTGCTTGAAATAGAAACTTTACTAGGTAAATTAAAACCTAAAATTTTATTTTGTAACTACCTGACTAAAAAATGGCTCCAATTTAGAGGTTTGAATTTAGAAAAAATCTCAAACACAATTCAACACCATCCTCTTGCTAAAATTTTATATGAATCACACAAGAATAAAAACATAGAAATACTTAACCTTGCTGATGATCATCCTGGGATTTGCACATTTACTTCAGGAACATCTGGAGGAAAATCAAAGGGAGTACAACGATCACATCAAAAATTAATTAATCAATTTGAAGTTATAAGTAAGCACAGACCAATGGGCGATTTGAAACATTATGATTATGTCATTTTTCCCAACTTAGTACTTAATAATTTATCTAATTTAAAACCATCACTCATTTTTCAAAAAAACAAATCACTCCATGAACATAAAACTTTTCTTAATATTCCAAAATCCTGCCAACCTGACACAATGGCAATAAATCCTGGAACCTTAAAATTTATTCTTGAAAATGAACTTTTTTTCAATAGTTTTAGGCATATCAAAGTGGGCGGAGCACTACTGGATTGTTGGATTGCACAAAATTGTATAAAAGCTTTACCCCAAACAAATTGGAGTCATATCTACGGATCAACTGAAGCAGAGCCTGTTGCCATAGGAAATCTGGAGCAATGCCTTGAAGAAAGTTTGAAGAAAAATTATTTCCAAGTACTTTGCCTTGGAAATAAAATTAATGAATGCGATCATCAATTTAAAAATGATCAAATTATGTGGATACATGGAAAACATGTATCTGAATTTTATGTAGAAAATGAAAAAGCTAATCTAGAAAATAAATTCACAGATATTGATGGAAAAATCTGGCACTGCCTTGGTGATAGAATTGAATTAGATAAAAACAATGCTAAGTATTTGTGGTTTTTAGGAAGACAAAGTCAAAACCTCGAGGATTTTTTGCTAGAGCAAAAATTTTATTCTAGCGTCAAAAGCTCACAGGCGTTTCTTTACGATAAAAAAACAATGATTTTAAATAAATTAAAAATTAAAAACTATCGACAATTTAATAATATCAACAACGATTCTTTGACATTTATCAATTGCACCATTCAAAGAGATAGAAGACATCAGTCTAGAATTGACAGAGAAAAAACACTTTTACAAATACATAAATCATTTAAAGGAATTCTTATATGAATGAAACAACTAAAAATCTAAGTACCAGCAAGGATCCTAATTCTCTTCCACTTTTTAAGCGAATGGTCATTTTAACGAATGAACGTTTTCCACTTATCGTTAATATTCTCTTAGTAACTGGTACAATTCTAGCACTCAATAAAATTCTTAAAATTCCGTTTGGTCTTACAACTTTTCTTCTAACACTTTTTATTAATTTATTTCTGCTCCTACTCTTAAGGTGGACTGATGAATTAAAAGATCATGACAAGGATGTCCTTGCTCATCCACTTAGGCCAATACCTAGAGGACTAGTTAAAGTTAAAGAACTAAAATCAATCATTGAAAAAACCATGATCCTTTTTTTAGCATTTGGCGCACTGATTTTCCTATTTTTTTCTCTACCAAGTTTAGTTTTTTATATCATCACTCTTGCCTGGATGCATCTCATGTATAAGGAATTTTTTGTTGGAACAAAACTTCAAAATTTCCCATTTATCTATGCAGTCCTACATCAACTACTTATCATTCCCATGAGTTTTATGAATGCCTTTATTTTAACTTCGAATCTAAAATCTACAGTACCCCTAAATTCAATTTTTATTTTATCAATTATCTTTTTATCTTCATTTTTTGCCTATGAAGTCGGTAGAAAACTTAATCCTGATGCTCATCCTGCACTCAAAACCTACCTCCACTGTTTTGGAAAAACTAAAGTATTGACACTATTAATCATTTTAGAAACCATCTTGTTTTTATGTCTCTACATACTTGGCTATAAAATTGTGGGCTACATTTTAACTACCATAATTTTTATTAAACTTTTTCAATGGTACCTAAAACCACATTTATTCAAAAAAACAGAAGATACTATAGCACTTCAGGTATTGGCGGTGAGTTGGCTCATTGCCTTTGTCACCTATTAAATTTTTAAAACATGATAAAATAATAATATAATATTTTCACGAGGAAATAAATTAATGTTAATCACCATACATTCTCCTGCAAATTTAAAAACAAGTTCTATTGTCGGCGGAAAAGCTGCAAACCTATTCACTCTTGCCGACATAAAATCTCAATATGTTCCGGACTTTGTGGCCCTATCATTTGAAAAGGTTTCTGGTTCCCTTAGAGATTACTGCCATGACTATTTAAAAACATTATTTCTCGATGAAAAATGGAGTAAATCAAAACTCGCAGTGAGATCTAGTGGAATTGATGAAGATGGAATCGATCATTCATTTGCGGGAATGTTTGAAACCTACCTAGGGGTTATCGGTTTAGAACAAACAATTGATGCAATAGAAAAATGTGTTGAATCTACTAAAAGTGAAAGAGTTCGCACGTATTATAAAAAAAAGGGACTAAATAAAGAAGCTGCCAAAATGTCTGTGGTTATCCAAATTCTAGTTGAATCAGAAAAATCTGGCGTAGCTTTTTCCATGCATCCACTTCTACCCTGGAATGATCTCCTTTTAGTGGAAGCTGTAAGAGGTCTAGGAGAAGGACTCGTTAGCGGTAGTTTAAATTCAGATAAATACGAAATTCAAAGAACTAATAAATCAGTTTCATCAACCTTATCAAATGAAGATTTTTTTTTTCAATACAACCTTCAAGAAAAAAAAGTGACCAAAGAAAAAGTTGCCGAGGAAATAAAAAATCTTCCTGTTTTATCAAAGGAAGAAATATTACATATTTTCAATGAATGCCTCTATCTTGAAAAACACTTTAATCATGCAGTTGATATAGAATGGGCAATGGCAAATGGCTCTTTCTACTTATTACAGGTTCGCCCCATTACTTCCTTTCCTCCACTCAAACTCATTAATACAATTAATAAAGCTCCCTACTTTCTATGGGATAATTCTAACATTGTGGAAAGTTTTACAGGTGTCGTTAGTCCATTGACATTTACAGCAACTCAAAAAGCCTATTCACAAGTTTACTATCTCACTGCAAAACTGATGGGAGTTCCAGATTATATTTTAGAACAAATGACCTATAGCTTGAATCATTTAATTGGCCATGTGGAAGGAAGAGTCTATTACAATTTACTTCATTGGTATGAATTACTTGAGCTACTACCTGGTGGTAAAAAAAACAGGGCCCTGATGGAAACGATGATGGGCGTAAAAGAAAAAGTATCTGGAGAAAGTGTTGTAAAAAATTTTAAAATTCCTTGGTATAGCAAGTTACTCGTTTCTTTTAAACTTCTTCAATCCCTTCTTCTATGGAAAATGAAAGTTGTTAATTTTAGAAATGAAATCACTCAGTTTTTTGAAACCCAGCGAAAATCATTAGAAAAGAGCAATATTTCAATAAGTGATCTTTTTAGTATCTACGAACAACACGATATTAATGTGACAAAAAAATGGGAAATGCCCATTTTAAATGATGTCTTTTGCATGATTTTTTTTGGTCTTTCTCAAAAACTAATGAATAATTGGGCGCCTAAGCATATCCATCTTTTAAACGAAATCCTTGTGGGAAAAGAACTAGAATCCATGAGACCACTCATTCTATTGCAAATAGTAGCTGCGGAAATAAAAAAACTTTCTGCTTCCTCACAAAAACAATTCAGCGATGGCAGTGATGAAGAATCCTATAAAATTTTAACTAATGATTCTCATTTTACTTCTGCTCTAAAATCCTTTAATCATTTTTTAGAACTATATGGTGATCGCTGTCCAAATGAACAAAAACTAGAGGCTTTTGATTATAGAGAAGCTCCACTTATTTTAATGAAAGGACTTAAGGCCTATTTAAAAGTACCGACACAAACCACTACAAGTGAATCTCCCATTAAAAATCATTTTTCTTTTATTTCTGAACTCCCCTATTTTAAGGGTAAAATTTTAAAACTTGTTTTAATGCTCACTCGAACTTTTGTTGCAGAAAGAGAAAAACTTCGTTTATTAAGAAGTCATTCCTTTGGATTATGCCGTAAAGTTTTTAGAAAGCTTGGCAACCAACTCTGCGACATTGGCATATTACAAAAAAATAATGATATTTATTTTTATACAATTCATGAACTTTTAGCTCTTCGTTATTCATCTTCCCTTGGACCAATCTCATATCATGAAATTGAACACCGAAAAGAAAAATTTTTTTTCTATCAACAAAAAAATTCCCTCCCAGAAAGATTTGCTACTTATGGATTTCCCTATCAAGCCTACGAATTTGATGCCATGAAAATTTTATCTCAAACTGTAAAAAATCCCTCACTTCTCCCTGGCCAGTGGCAGGGAATTGGTTGCTATCCTGGTATCATGAAAGGCGAAGTCTTTGTGGCTAAATCCTTAGATGAAGCTCTCGAAATAAAAGACCAAATACTTGTGACCTATAGCACAGATCCATCCTGGGTAGCTGTCTATCCTCTTTGCAAAGCAATGATTATTGAAAAGGGAAGTCTACTTTCTCATTCTGCAGTTATTGCAAGAGAAATGACTATTCCCACCATTGTTTCAGTTAGTGGAATAGTTAATTTACTGAAGACTGGTGACCAAGTGGAAATTGATGCTCATACAGGAATCATAAAGAAATTATAAGGAAATTATAATATGAAAGATTCTACTTCTAAAATTATTGAAATTAAAAACTTAAATGATCCTAGCTGGAATCAATTTTGGCAACTATCTGCAAATGATTCTTCATTTCAATATGAAAAAAATCTTTTAGAACATTTTTTTCCTAAAAAAGGACAAAATATTGCCCTCGTTCTTCTCGATAAAAATGAGCAACCACGCGCCAGGGCCCTCTTTCAAATTAACATTGATCAGGAATCTATTTACATTGGATTCCTAAAATCACTCTCTGCAGATGATTGTACTACACTAATAAAATACTGCGAGAAACTTGCACACACATTCTCTAGTAAAATTAAAACTATCTATGCTCCATTTAATTTTACCACTTGGTTTTCCTATAGAACAAAACTTTCCTCTACAGATAATCAATATTGGTGGGAACCAACCTACGACGAACAATTAACAAAATCACTTTTAGATTGTTCATGGTGTATTGACCAGACCTATTTTTCCGCAAAATACAAAGAATTACAGGAATCCTTTGATAGGCATAAAAAATCCTATGACAAACTTAAAAATGAATTTGATTTTCAAACATTAGACCAATACAAAACCACAGATCTCGCGTCTATCATTTATAATCTTAATATAAATTCCTTTAATCAAGCAGCTCATTATTATCCAATTACAATAGATGAATATAAAAAATTTATTTTTTCTAAAATACCTGTTTCGCATTTTAAAACTTCTATTATTGTACTTAAAAATTCTGAACCACAGGGTTATGGCTATTGCTTTGAGGAAAAGGATTCACTTGTGATTAAGAGTATGCTTCTTTCTCCCTCATCTCAAAGTATCGGACTCGGAAGTGCACTCTCATTTAAAATTGCAGAATTGGCGCTAAACCAAAACTTAACTTCTTTTACTGGAGCGATGGTTAGAGATGATAACAAAAGTAGATTTCTTTTTTCTCACTTTGGCCCTGGAATAGAAAGACACGAGTACGCTATTTATAAATTTTTAATCTAGGTAATTTTAATTCTTTTCTATCAATGATGTAGACCATTTGATCATCCCAACGACCTTCCTGGTACCAATAATTTTTCCTAACTCCTTCGCATCTATAATTTAATCTCTTCATTAAACAAATTGATGCAATATTATCAAGATCAATCACTGCTTCTAATCTATTTAATTTTAAATCTATCAAACATTTTTTTACTAATTTTTTTATTGCTTCATGAGCAAACCCCTGACGCCAATAATTATTAAAAATTCGATAACCCAAATTTGCCTTTTGCAAAATATCTCTTTCAATAATATGAATATCTAATAGTCCAATTATGAAACCAGATTTTTTTTCAAAAATTGCCCATATATATGTTTGATCCTTCCTTGCTTTTAATAAATGTCTTTTTATCGTTTTTCTAAAACTATTCATTTTAGGTTTGCGTGGATCAATATCCCACTTACTCATTTTGGGAAAACCAATCTTGCAAGAATTAGACCAAGTTCTATAATCATTCATTAACAATGGTCGTATAATTAATCGCCTTGTTTTATATATTTTTCTAAGCATTAAAATCCTCTAAAATATGAAACTCTTTTAACAAAAGTTAAATATTAAAAAAAAATGTAAAATTTGATGATTTTTAAAAATATCTCAAGAATTCAGACAACTAATTTTTTACAAACTAGTTTTTTTGAAAAGAGATAACTAAATTGTTTTTTAAATATTTCAACATAGAGACCTCCTTGTTTTTAAAATAATGACATTATAAAAAGATAATTCACTTAAACAGTTATTATCATAACTGCAAACAATTACACAATCCTAATAATGGTGTTCTATTGGAATATGTGGGACATCATTTAAAATTATTCTAACACCCATTTGTTGAGTAGGTAAGGCAAGTGAATCCAGTTTTAGGGAAAAATCTAGCGCCCAAATATGTGAACGTACAAAGTAAAAATTAATTACTCTTAATATATACTGATCAAATACTCCATAATTTTTCGCTTTAACTTGGTGGGCTTGAAATAAAAATGCGGCCCTTGCAAATGCCTCTAACACATGTCTCACCATGCCCATAGAATTTGGATAGTGTACTTGCAAAAAATGAATATCATTTTTTAAAAAGAGAAATAATTCATGAATATCTTTTTTAGCAATAGATATAGAATATTTTTTTTTCCATTTTTTTAACTCATCCGATGGCAAAAGAGATAATCCTTCATGAAGAACCAAATCAATTTGTTGAATAGGAGTTTTAGACATTTCAATAAATTCATATCTCAAAAAAGGAATGCCTTTTCTCTGAAAATAGATGGCAATTATATCTAATAAAATACTTGAGGATAGTGTTAGTAACTCAGTACAAATTAATAAGCTAGATACTACAAGAGACTTACCACGAGACAACTGATAATACTTCTTCGTCCTAGAAATATTTAAAAAAACGGCTTCAAGTAAATGGCGTGTAAAATAAAACATATAACTTCCTCAAAGCCTAATATAGCATTTTAAGGCCATTAAGTCTCTTTTTGCCCATATAAAATAATGTAAAACTACTTTCATCTCTTCTCCCGCCTCTACCGCACATTTGCAAAAATAATGCATTGTCCTTTTCCTCATAGGAAATCACAACAATCCTCGGGCCAGGTAAGTTAACTCCATGACTCAAACAGGAAGTTGAAACAATCATTCTTGGGTCTGGTGAAAACTTTAAATTTTCTATAAATTTTTGAGTCTCACCGCCAACACATCCTAAGATATTAATATCATAATATTTCCCCCACCTCACCCAGCGATCAACTTCCCTTCTTGTTCGTACAAATAGCAGAATTGGACCGATTCTTCTAAACCACAAAAGTAGTAACTTAATCAAAAATATGGCGAAAAACCTAAACATTGGATTAATGGCCATGGAAATTATTGGTGCATTTTTTAATCTAAAATTACCTAAGTTTAAATAATACAAATCTTGAAAGGATGGAAAATAATATTCATACAAAAAATTTTCTTCAACATCGATGGTTGCAGTTAAATGTATTATAGGAATAGAACTTGTCCCTAAAAAAAATAATACTTCATCCATTGATGGCCTAAAGCTATTCCATTTTGTAAAAAGATGAAACTCATCAATTACAATGAGATCAACTTGATTTTCAAATAAATTTTCCTCCACCTCATCCTTAAATTGAGAAAACAAAGTTTCAGGAGTAATAATGTAAAGTTTTGAATTATTTTCTCTTTTTTTTGAAATACTAGATGTCTTAAGAAGTAATACCTCCTCAAGCATTTCCCATTCTCTAGCTTTTTCTAATAGTTCAAGGGCAAGTGCTTTCAGTGGGCTTATGTAGAGAATATTTAAATGACTATCTTTTGAAAATAAACTTTGAATTAGGGCCGTTTTTCCCCAGGCCGGAGGGGCACTTAAAATTAATCCCCACTTGCCGCTTCTTTCAATCTTTTGCTGATTCCTCAAAAATATTCTTATCAAATTTGTAATTACTACAAATTCAGTGTTTTTTTGATGATTGGAATTCATATTCTAGCTATTACTGCAAAATCCCATCCCAAATCTCAAAATAACATCTCGATTTTATTAATAATTATGTGATAGTGTTCAGACATGATTTTACTAATTGAAAAAATTTTTGATGAACAAATTCGCCCTGCCCTTGCTCAGCATGGAGGCAATGTGGAGATTATTGATATTGATAACAATATTCTCTTTGTTAAATTTCAAGGTGGTTGTCATGGATGTTCAAGTTCAAAGGCTACACTCAAAGGAGGAATTGAAAGACTTATCAAGAAAGAATTTCCCGAAATAGAAGATATTATTGATGTAACAGATCATAGCAGCGGACAAAACCCATACCTAAAATAAACAGAACATTTATTGAGTATTTTTGGCAAAGTAAATTCCGCCTATTATCTTTGTAGTATATATTTAATCTTAAAATACCTAGGCAAATTTAATCAAAAAGCTCCTCTAAAAAAGATTTCTTACGCTTATGTTTATAATAACTTTGCTGGTCATAACTTTGCGGCGCTTGAACAAATTGATTACTATTCGATGTTGTCATTTTATTTTCTCCATTTACTTTTTCAATAATTTTATCTAACTCTCCTCTATCAAGCCATACTCCACGACATTGTGGACAATAGTCAATTTCGACTCCATTTCTTTCTGTCATTGTTAAATTAATTTCTTTGCAAATTGGACATTTCATTCTTCACCTCATTTTAAATTTATTTATCAAGAATATTTTTATATAAAACTTATAATTATTAAATCTTATCATCATCAATTTAAATTCCTTCTTTTTAAATCAATATACAAAGAGGCAACAATAGAACCACCTATAAGTGAAGCAATAATTGCAAGCGACCAAGTTATAGGGAATTTTCCACCAAAAACCTCATTAAGATATACCATTTTAAGACCAACAAAAATGAGAACTGATGCCAACCCATACTTAATATAAATAAACCTATCCATCACTCCGGCCAGCATAAAGTACATTGATCTGAGTCCAAGTATGGCAAAAATATTTGAAGTAAAAACAATAAGGGGTTCCTTCGTTATTGCAAAAATAGCTGGAACTGAATCAACTGCAAATATAATATCGGTTAATTCAAGAAAAATAAGTGCAATAAAAAGTGGGGTAACGTAAATTAATCCATTTTTTTTCAAAAAAAACTTAGGGCCTTCAATTTGAGGGTGTATTCTAAAAATCTTTTTTAACTGCCTTAGTAAAAAATTATTTTCTAAATCCTGTGCTTGAGTACCTACAAAAAACATTTTTATACCAGTTAAAATTAAAAGCACACCAAAGAATACGACAATCCAATGGTACTGCATAAGTACCGATCCCATTGCGATAAAAATGCCTCTAAAAATGAGCGCACCAAGAACTCCCCAGAAAAGAACACGATGTTGATATATTTTTGGAATTGAAAAGTAAGAAAAAACAACTGCAAAAATAAATATGTTATCTACAGCAAGGGATTTTTCAACGATAAATCCCGTTAAAAATTCTAATGCCATATTTTGAGCTTGAGTTAAAGGCTCAAAATATGGAATAGAAAGATATCTTTGATCTGTAGAAAATTGCCAATAAGCATATTTATAAAATAAAAAATTAAATATTAATGCAAGACTTATCCAAATACCTGTCCAAATTGAAGCTTCTCTAAAACTGACTTCATGAGCATTCTTATGAAAAACGCCGAGGTCTAGGGCAAGTAAGACAAGGACAAAGCCTGTAAAAGCAAGATAGAACAACCAATAATCTTCAAATGGAAAAAGCATTCAATTAGCTCCTTTTAAGCTTCGTCATACTTTTCAAATTATCGACTTATTCTATGCATTGCTCAAATAGATAAATAAATTGTCTTATATACTTAAAAACGATAATTGCAATATGGATTCATTGAAAAAAAATAGAATAATCATTTTTAGAAAAAATTCATACCCACATTCATTTTTGATCTAACTTTGATTATCTCAGTCTTATCTAATTCTACAATTGCGCAAAATCCTTCTCGCTCTCGATAATTTGTTGAATCGACCTCATAAATAATCTCTCCCCATGGCGAGATAACAAGCGCATGTCCAAAGGTAGCTATCTTTTCATTATGTTGACCACATTGAGCTGAAGCGATCACGAATGTTTGATTTTCAATGGCCCTTGCTCGCATTAAAGTATGCCAATGCGCCTTACCAGTAGGCACTGTAAATGCAGCTGGAATGAAAAGTACATCTCTATGCCCATACATTCTAAAAAGTTCTGGAAACCTTAAATCAAAACAGATACTTAATCCAAAACTCCACTTGTTTTGCTCTGAGATATTTACTTCTCCAGCACATAAACTATTTCCGGCATTAAAACGACTAGACTCACTATAACTTATACTTTTAGCTTCATCATAAAATGAAAATAAATTTATTTTATCATAATATTGTAATATTTTTCCATCCGAAGATATATACAAAGCACGGTTAAAAACTTCTCCGTTCAACTTTCGATAGGCAACTGAACCACCTAACATGGCAAGTTTGTGTCTCTTAGATAAATCTAAAATATTTTTGAGGTGTTCATTATTTTCTTCCACAACATAAGGAGTAAGTTGAGCACTTTCTGAAAAAGAATAAAAACATTCCGGTAAACAAATAATATCGGCCTTCTCACTTTCGGCCTGCGCGTAAAGTTTATCTAAAACATTTAAATTTATTTTATAATCAAGAACTGAAGTCATTTGTACGAGAGCAACTCTCATTTTCATTTACAACTCCCCTTTATAAGCTTGGCCTTCCTAGAGAATAATAATTTAATCCAGCCTTTTTCATTTCTTCAACAGAAAATAAATTTCTAGAATCAATAATTGGCTTTGAATTTAAGATGACTTTTAGCCGATCGAGGGACACTTTCTTAAATTCCTCCCACTCAGTCATAATAATTAATCCATCACATTTTTCTAATATTTTTTGTGATTCCTCAAAACTCTTTAATATTTTCAACCTTGAATCAAAACCATAATTTTTAGAAAAATTCTCACCAGCAATACTATCATAGGCAAAGATATGAGAAACACCCTTATTTAATAAATAGGTAATGGTATCAATGGAAGCCGACTCGCGAACATCATCAGTATTTGCCTTAAAGGAAAGCCCCCATATCGCCAAGGTTTTCCCGTTTAAAAAACTAAAAATACTTTCACATTTTTTAACTGCCCATAATTTCGCTAATTTATTTACTTCTTCGGCAGCAGTAACCACTAATAAATCTTGATCCACATTTTTTGCACTAGCAATGAGCGCCTTTACATCCTTAGGAAAACAACTCCCTCCATAACCTGGACCTGGATTTAAAAATAAATTTCCAATTCTTGGATCAGATCCAATCCCCAATTTTATTTCTTCTATATTTGCACCAATTCTATCACATAAAGATGCCATCTCATTAATATAGGAAATTTTTGTGGCCAAAAAACAGTTGGCTGCATACTTCGTTAGTTCTGCTGAAATATTGCTCAATCTAACCACTACATTTTTATTTTTCTTTAAAAAAGGCAAATACACTTCATCCATTTTTTCAAAAGCTTCCTCACTCTGAGCCCCAACAATAATGCGATCAGGATTCATAAAATCATCTATTGCAGAACCCTCCTTGAGAAATTCTGGGTTACTCACAACAGATATATCTGATCGATTTTCTTCTAAAATATTTTTTACTTTTTCTGCAGTACCAATTGGGACTGTGGATTTTAAAACAATAATAGCTTTTTTAGGCAATACTCTGGCCAAGGACTCAATGGAAGAAAAAACATAGGATAAATCTGCAGAACCATCATTTCGCGAAGGAGTTCCTACTGCAACAAAAACTACAGAACAATTAGATAACTCACTATATTCACCGCTAACAATTAGCTTCTTACTTTTTAATAATGGTTTAAGTAGTTCCTCTAAACCTGGTTCATAAATAGGTATATGCCCCTGGTTTAGTGCCAAGACTTTTTCTGCATTAGAATCAATTGCTCTAATTTCATGTCCTAAATCTCCGAGGCAAGTTCCAGTAACAAGCCCCACATATCCAGTACCAATAATTCCAATTTTCATATACTGCTCCTCTTTTAAATTTCCAGTGGCCTTTGAAACCAAATCATTGGTTTCAAAGTGTCGTCAACCTATAAATAATACGCCTTCTACTTCAAATCGTAGAAGTAGAAGTCCTCTGCTACTCACTGGAAATTCAAAAAAGTAGCAGTATAAATTATTCATTCCATACGATATTAATTTAAATTTAAAAAACAAAATGATGATGGATCGGAAGATGCTTATATATTAAGCATTTATAATACATGCTCTCTAAGAGCAAAAGAAATTCTTCTTCCATTAAATTATTACTGAGAGTTTTTACTTTTTTTGTCTGCTGTAAAATAAGGGATTTTGCTTCAAGGGGTAAAGGAGTAATTCCTCGCAAAATAAAAAATTGTTTTTCACATACAAACAATCGTCCTATGAATAGCTCACCTTTAATCATCATGAAAGGATCTTGATCCTTTGATAAAGTGTACTTTTCATCATTTAATAAATCGTGCACTTCAAACTGCTGCATTGAATTTAAACCAAGGGGTTTAAAAAGTGAAAATCTTGTCCCAGAAAGTCCCATCAAAATTTCTTCAGGGATTGGCTTTACATTTTTTGTATAAAACTGAAAAATAGGTTCGCCGTTTCTAAAGGGTGAAAATGAAAAAAAAAGCCACTCAGTAAAACTCCACATTTTTTGTTCATAATCCCGAGTATCAGGATGTACTGATCCTGTTAGCTTAAAATATTTTTCTTTCACTTCTCTTACATTGATGAATTCATTGTTAGAAGAAAAATAGGCCAACATTTCGTCTAATAAATTATGAACTTCAACCAAAACTGACATAAAAATTTATTCCTCAACCTTTAATACTGCTAAAAATGCTTCCTGAGGTAATTCCACATTCCCCACCATCTTCATGCGTTTCTTGCCTTCTTTTTGCTTTTCTAGAAGTTTTCTTTTTCGCGAAATATCTCCACCATAACATTTTGCTAATACGTTTTTACGTAGGGCCTTCACTGATTCCCTCGCAATTACTTTTGGACCAATTGATGCCTGAATGGCAATTTCAAATTGCTGCCTTTCAATTATTTTTCCTAATTTTGACGTTAAATCTCGTCCCTTGTAATAAGCAGTATCTCTATGACAAATAATCGAGAGAGCATCAACTTTTTCAGCATTTAACAAAATATCTAATTTAACTAAATCAGATGCCCTATATTCCTTAAAATTATAATCCATGCTTGCATAACCTTTACTCATACTTTTTAGCTGATCGTAAAAATCAAAAACCATTTCACTTAGTGGCAAATCGTAAGCTAGTTGTACTCGCTCTGGAGTTACATAATGAATATTAAGTTGTTTCCCTCTGCGATCCTCACAAAGTTTAATAATTTTCCCAACATATTCATTGGGCAAATGTATTGATAATTCTACATAGGGTTCGCAAATTTCTTCGATGTCTCCTGAATCTGGAAGCTTTGAAGGATTATCTATGAAAAAACTTTCTTTTGCCGTAGTCAAAACTTGATAATTCACTGAGGGCGCTGTTGATATTAAATTTAGTTGGAATTCTCTTTCCAATCTTTCCTGAATTATATTCATATGTAATAAACCCAGAAATCCACAGCGAAAACCAAAACCTAAGGCCTGGGATGTTTCAGGTTCATAGGTAAAAGAAGCATCATTAAGAGTTAATTTTTCAAGTGCATCTTTTAATAATTGGTAATCATCATTAATCACTGGAAAAATACCACAAAAAACCATGGGCTTAACTTCTTTGTAACCCTTAAGTAGTGGTGTATCTTTTGAATGGGCATGAACGACAGTATCCCCTACTTTTACATCTCTAATTGTTTTTACTCCACAAACAATAATGCCCACTTCCCCCGCTGCCAAAAGATCCACTTTTGTATAATGAGGAGTCTGCACCGCCAATTCCAGTACTTCGTATTCTCGCTCAGAATTTTTAAAATATAATTTTTCGTTTAACTTTAAAGTTCCTTCAAACACTCTCACTAAAATGACAACGCCTCTATAAACATCAAACCAAGAATCAAAAATGAGCGCTTGTAAAGGAAAGGTCGGATCACCTTTTGGAGGAGGTACCAACTTAACCATTGTCTCTAGTAAATCCGCAACTCCAAGTCCTGATTTTGCAGAAACCTTATTAATTCCCGAAACATCTAATCCTAAAATATCTTCAATTTCCTTTGCCACTTTCTCACAATCAGCATGGGGAAGATCAATCTTATTTAAAACGGGAATAATTTCTAAATTATTTTCCATGGCCAAATACACGTTGGCCAGTGTTTGAGCTTCAATGCCCTGTGAAGCGTCGACAACAAGAAGGGCTCCTTCACAGGATGCCAGTGAACGGCTAACTTCATAGGTAAAATCCACATGACCTGGAGTATCTATTAAGTTTAAGTAATATGTTTCACCATCTTTAGCCAAATATTTCAACCTTACGGTTTGGGCCTTAATAGTGATACCACGTTCCTTTTCAATATCCATATTATCTAAAAACTGACTCGTCATTTCACGAGCAGTTAAAGAATTTGTCATTTCAATAAATCTATCAGCAAGAGTCGATTTACCATGATCAATATGAGCGATAATTGAGAAATTTCTAATTTTTGATGCATCCATTAAACTAATACTTCTTTTGAAATAACCATTAAATAATAATCATTCGAATTTGTTTTTCCCCTTATGGGGAAAATATTTGCATAGCCGGAAAAAATAATATTGGTCGTGATATTATCAGAACTGACTAAATCTTCGATTCTTTCTTCATTAATTTTAGAACCCACTCCACCTTGCTCAACATCTAACTTATGTGCTTCGTAGTGTTCTTCAATTTTGCTATTAAGTTCCTGAAAAATAACTTCTGCATTTTCAACTTTCGTTCGACGTTTTGTTGCTAAATCAAAAGATTCAACCACGGATTTTGGCAACAATGAATCTCGAATGTTTTTATGCAATAAATCTTCGGAACTAAGTCCTAAAATAGAATACAAAGAATTATTAATATAAGAAATTTCGCCCTTACTATTAGTCATAATAATGTATTTTTTTACTGAGTTTGCCAAAATATCAAATTTTCTAAGTTCCAATAAAATTCTCTCTGCTCGAAGCTCTTCAAACATTTTAAGATTTTTAATCATCTTATTTATTTCCTCAGCGAGTTCCCCCATTTCATCTTTACGATTGTAATAAATTGAAACGTCGAAATTACAATCCTGAAGTTCCTTAATGGCATCAGAAATTTTTTTAATAGGAAAAGTTACTCTTGCGGGAATAATCATGGCAACGAGAATTAAACCTAAAAATCCAATAATTAAAACGATCAACATCATTCTTTTAATTTGCCTAATTGTATCGGAGATTTCCTGTTCCTTCGCCCTTGTGACTTGGTACATTGAATCAAAAAGTTTATTAAAATCTCCCCATATGGAATCTAATTGAGAATTTAAAGTTTCCTGGACAAATGACTTTCTGCTCTTTCCCGTTAGTAAAAACTGTTCCGTTAAAAGTGTCACTTGGTTAATACTCTTTGCAATTCTACCAAGGGTTTCCTGCATAGCAGGATCAGTAAAGGTCACATTATTTTTTTTTAATTGTTGATCGAGGGTTCTCAAGTTTTTCTTTGCATCATCAAGATCACTAACTGTAATCAAATTATCTTTTTTTAAGTAATTATTTATATCCTGTCTTATTTTTAAATAATTACTCGTTACTTCATTCACAATAATACTTTCAGATTTTAATTGAAAAATTATTTTATTTAATGAAACACTCAAATCTTCCAAATAAAAAAAACTCACAAAGGTGAGAATTAAAATGGAAAAAACTGCGACAACATAACTTAAAACAATTCTTTGTTTAAGTGAAAGATTCATACTGCTCCCAAATTACCCAATATTATTCTGATTCTAAATCCGAGTACAATTTATTAAAATTTTGCGGAGTTCCAACCAAAATCAAAATATCATCTTCCTTTATAATGTCCATGGGAAGAGGATTATCATTTATATCTACTCTAAAATCATTTTTTCCGTCGTCATTAATAAATGGAACTCGCCTCTGTAAGGCCACAACAGTGAGACCATAATTTTGTTTTATTTTAGTTTCAACTAGTGATAGCCCTACAAACATTTTTCCAAGCCTTAGTTCTACAATAGAAAAGCCAGTAGAAAATTGATGTTGATTTAAAACATATGGAGCAACAATTTTGGAAGCTAAAATATCTCCCATTTCCTCTTCAACTTTAATAATTTCACTTGCACCAATCTCATTTAATACATGTTCATGAATACTATTAACCGCCCTTGCAATAACTCTACCCACACCTAATTTTCTCAACATTGCTACGGCCATAATACTTTTTTCAATATTATCTCCAATGGCAACAACCGCCAAATCCACGTCTGAAATATTGAGATCCCTCATGCTTCTTTCTTCGGTGACATCCAAACAGACAGCATGGGTAACCTTATCTTTCACACGTTCTACGAGATCCTGTTTCCAATCGATAGCTAATACCTCAATTCCTTTTTCTGCTAATTTATGGGCAGTACGCTGGCCAAAAGTTCCAAGTCCAATAACTGTAACAAACATAAAAATCTTTCCTTTAAACGAAAATCACCACTAACCAATGATTACTTTTTCTTTTGGATAATCTACTGCCTCTGATCCCCTACTTTGAACAATACCTAAAACCAATGTAAGTGGACCCACACGACCAATAAACATCAATAAAATTATTGTTATCTTACCCATGGCACTTAAAGAACCAGTAATGCCAGTACTTAGTCCCACAGTTCCAAAAGCACTAACAGCTTCAAATAATAAACTTAAAAAATCCTTATTAGGCTCAAACTTTATTAACATAATTGTAAAAACACAAACTAGCCCTAGGGAAACAAAAGTCAGAGCAATAGATTTCACCACTATAAAACTATCGATGGCCCTTTTAAAAAACTCAACTTGTCCCTTACCAGAGAGTGTGGCCCTAACAGACTGCCATAAAATAGCAAAAGTTGTCGTTTTAATACCACCACCAGTTGAACCTGGACTTGCACCAATAAACATTAAAATGATTAGTGTAAATAAAGCCTGACTGGTAATAGAACTCATGGGAACCGTATTATAACCAGCCGTTCGAGCGGAAACCGAATGAAAGAGTGAAATCATTAATTTTTCAGTCAGATTATAGGGATATAGTACCGACATATATTCTGAAATAAAAAATATCAAAGCACCTGCAAATATCAAAATTAAGCTTGTTGATATTGCAATTTTCGAATGCAAACTTAAATCAGTTATTCCAAGTTTATAATTTTTATTTGTCTTAAAACAATAAATGACATCCTTGATAACCCAAAAACCAATTCCTCCTAAAATAACAAGCATGCTGACTGTAAAATTGAGAACAACATTTGTTGTGTAACCCTCTAGATTATTGGGAAATAAACTTAAACCTGCATTACAAAATGCTGAAACACTATGAAAAACTCCAAAGTAAAGCGACTTTGCAAAATCCATTCCAGAATGCACAAAAACTCCGGTGAGTAACACTGCTCCAATGATTTCTAGAATTGCTGTTATTTTTAATATATCTAAAACTAGATCTGCCATTTGATCCAAATTAGTAATATCTAATATATCTTGAACTACTAATCTTTCTTTTACAGCCATACTTCTTCCCATAAAAATTCCGAGGGAAGTTGATAAAGTCATAATGCCTAGCCCACCAATTTGCACAACACCCAAAATAACTAACTGACCAAATGTCGTATAGTGAGTCCCAATATCCAGTGTACTTAAACCAGTTACACAGGCAGCTGAAGTAATAATAAATAAGTGATCAATGAGATCAACTTCCTTGAGGGTCGAAATAGGTAAAGTTAAAAGCGCAGTTCCTATAAAAATTAAAAGAAAAAAAGTAAAAATCACGATTTGAGGAGGAGAAAACCCCCAAAAAAATTCATTATTAACTCCAGGAGTAAACCTACTACCCTTTTGGCTCATATTTTCTTTAACCAAGGGTTCGTATAGCGTAATTATCGAAGACAAAAGATGGACTGAACTCAACCAAAAAGTAAATTCTTGATCTCCCCATAAAATAAAAAGTGGAATTAAAATAACCAGTGTAAATGTTCCCTTTCTCAATAAATTTTCAAAACTTGCGTAATAACTCCACTGAGCTAGCAATGAAATTGCGACAATAATGGGAATGAGGTAGACAAAAATATTTGTCACACTATTTGCATAGGAAACTAATGGGACCTGAAATAAAACTAATCCAGGAAAATAGATTTTTATGATATAGGCAATGATGAACAATCCACTAATAATCAGCTCTGGAAAAAAACTCACACGTAAAAAAAATTGTTTCATAAAGACATTTTAACTTTTTTTTATTAAACAAAAGACAATATGCAAAAAAACAAATCTCAAAAACCTATTATAAATAATATATCTAAAAAGCCTTCATTAAACATAGGTGATAAAATTCATTTTGTGATCGAAAGATTAAATGCTCAAGGTATTGGGATTTATAATTCCGACCTTGGAACTGTCTTTATTCCACAAACTCTCCTCGGTGAAAGGGGTGAAGCTGAAATCGCTGAAAGTAAAAAGGGAATTTTTGTAGCTAAAATCATCCTGCTTGATCAGAAGTCTCAGGATCGACTTATTCCTCAGGAATGCCCGCACTATTCTGAGTTTTGTGGTGGATGCCAGTACCTCCATACTGATTACGAAACGGAATTATTTCATAAGGAAAACTCACTCAAATTACTTTTCATTCCCTGGTTTAATGCTAATAAACTCCAGAATATTTCAATCCACAGAGCTCCCAATCGTTTGCAATATAGAAATCGAATTCAGTTACACTATGACAAAAACCTTATTGGCCACAAATCACTTTTTACTAAAAATATTTTAGCTACGCCTCTATGCAAAATTGCCACTGAATCACTCACTCAATATAAAAATAAAATTATCGAGGGCTGGAAGCGTGAAACTTGTGACTTACCTTCACAGGGGCATGTGGAATTTAGTGAAAAAATAATCAACAATCAGAAAGTCTTTCAACATACATTTAATAAAGAATATTCCCATGATGGCTTTTCACAAGTAAATGATTCAATGAATTTGGTCCTACAGGAAACAATTAGAAAAAATCTTGCAGGTTTTAAAGGTCGAATGCTGGATTTTTTCTGCGGTAATGGAAATTTAACCTTAAATTTACCATCCGATTGGGAAACTTTTGGTTTTGATAATACTAATCCAGAAAGAGTCTCCCCACATCTTATCTTTAAAAAACTAGACCTTTATGGGAATAACGCTGACTTAAAATCGCTTCTACCAAAGAATGCCAGTTCAACTCCCACTAGTATCATTGTCGACCCACCTCGAAGTGGCTGGACTAAACTAAATGAAGTTGTTGCTGAATTTCAACCTGAATGCCTAATATACGTTAGCTGTTATCCGTCCACACTAAAAAGGGACTTACAAGAATTAGAAAAAACACATCCTTGGAAAAAAATGCATTTAACCCTTATCGACATGTTTCCATCCACTGCACATTTTGAAACAGTTTGCGCACTCTTTTTTTAGATAATGCCTTTACCTGCGCTTGAATGAGATTTATATTTATAATTGGCGAACTGTACTCCATAAGCAATCTTTAATCCTAGGATGAAAAATGTATACCATCAAAATGATTTATCGTTTTTTCTACATTTCACTGTTAACACTATTAATTTCCTCTTGTGCGTCAAAAAAAGAAAAAGAACAACTCGAAGAACAAACAGATCTTTATTTTTCTATGGGTACTAACGCCCTAATTAATAAAAATTACACTATTGCTCTAACTCACTTACTTAAGGCCGAAGAATTAGCTCCCAATAGAAGTGATATAAAAAATAATCTTGGAATGGCCTATTATTTTAAGGAAGAAAAAATTCTTGCCAAGCAATTCATTACAAAATCATTGGAACTTGATCCTAAAAATAGTGATGCCAGAAGTAATCTTGCCTCAATTTATGTCGAAGAAAAAAAATACGATCTTGCTAGAAAAGAATACCAAAATATCCTAAAGGATCTGACTTATCCTAAACAATATTTAACATATTATAATCTTGGAAAAATTGAATACGACCAAAATAATAATCTAAAAGCAAAAAATTTCTTCCTTCAGTCTGTAAAAGAAAATCCAAATGCCTGTACTTCAAATTATTATGTTGGACTTATTGAAATGAGAGAAAAAAACTATAAAAAAGCCCAGGAACATTTTCAACAGGCTTATTATGGAACCTGTTATACAAATGAATATCCTCTCTTTTATCACGCTCTATCTCTCGAACGGGATAACAATAATCAAGCTGCTCTTGGAAGATATCAAGAACTCATAGATCGTTTTCCATCATCAGAATTATCCATTAAAGCCAAAATGCAGATAAAAGGGCTCATGATTAAAAACAACCAAAACCCAAACAACATACAAATTGAACAGGCCAAGCTTAGTCTTCCTGGAAAACCAATCCTTGGACCTGAACAAAATGAATCTATTGAGAGCCAAAACAAAAATGATAATGAAGAACTTGTAACAACTCCTGAGTTTTAAAAATAAATATTTTTTGTAAATAACTTTATGAATACAAATGAACCTAATAATTTTTCCCATAACGAATCAACCCAAATTGACTCTGAAGTTTTTCCTTCTCCTAAGGATTTAGGAATTTTTTTAAAGGATTTAAGGCTTCGAAAGGGTTATTCGCTAGAAAGATTATCTAGAGAAACTAAAATTACCCTTAATATTCTAAAAAAAATTGAAGAAAACGATTTAACAAATCTCCCCAATATTATTTATATTAAAGGATTTGTTCAAAACGTATTAAAACTACTCAATACACCCTACACAAATGAAATTTCAGTTCTCATAAACGCAAGCTTTAACCAAAAAAGTTTGATTAAAGATAAAAATATTCTTTTACCAAATGAACCTGAAAATTTAAATGAAAATTCTAGTCAAAGTAATTCTGCAAAAGTAGATCCAAATAAAAAGAATCTCCTGTTAACCATTAAATCACCTTTTAATCTTAAATTTCTCATTGGAACCCTCTTAATTTTTATAGCTATTGCTATTTACCAATTTATTGATGTTGTTAACGAGCAAATTTCTAAAAGATATTCTAAAGCATTAACTGTATCTGAAAACCATTCTAACCAAAATGCTAAAGACATTCTAAAAATAGAAAATAGATTAATAACTGATCAGTATACTAACTCCTCGAATAGAGAAATCAAAAAAACGACAACAAGTGATTTAAATGTAACTCCTGTAACAACAGAAATTAAAAAAATAAATAATGAAGCATTTCCGACAAATATTCCTTCACCCGCCAATACAGTTATAGCGGAGAAACCAATAGATTCATTAACAAGTAACATTTCTCAAATTACACCAGTGAGTGAACCAACAAATCTAACAGTAGAATCCAACAAGACCATAAAAAATCTTCCCTATGTAAATTTTAAAAAAATTCAAACATTAAATTTTAATACCGTAGAAAATTTTCCAGAAGATGAATTAAATGTACTTTACCCAAAGTCTGAACGTTCAAAAATGATTTCTGGAAAGCAAAATCTCTACATCATTGGACAACAAGCCGATTGTTGGATCAGTTATAAAGTTGATGGAAATTCTCCTCGTTCCACTCTCTTAAAAAAGGGGAATTCCCTAACACTATCTGGTAATAAAATATTTTTAAATGTTGGAAATACAGATGCCGTTGAGATTTTTTATAACGGAAAAATAACTCAATATTTAAGTAATAAAGGCGTAAAAAGTTTTATACTTCCGAAGGAAGATGCACCTAATCATTACTTGCCACTTTTTGTTGGTGATGAAACTGGTAAAACTTATTTTTATGATGACTACAAAAAGTCTATGATGCCACCACCCACCGAGCCTTCCTCCAAGCCATTACCAGAATAATCAGTAAAAATAGTGTAGTGACTGCTGAAGGTAACCAATACAAGATTTTACCTTTTTTAGCGACTCCTAATAGTGCGTAATAACAAATGAAATAGGAAAAAATCAAAACAAAAGATTTTACATTTCCTGATCTGACTGAAGTCCTAGAATGTCTTAAGCCCATAAGAAAACCAAGGATAGTAAGTAAAATACTGGAAAAAGGAATAAAGTAACGTTCCACTCGTTCTAAAAAGATATCCATAAAAATTTCAAGGCTGATATTTTTTTTCTCCAAAAGCGATGGTGCCCTTTTTGCTAATTCATTTAATTTCATTGTATCTAATAAACCAGGTTTTTTAGATGAATCAAAATAAGAATCAAGTCCAGGTAAATTATAATCAAATCTTCTAAATTTAATTTGCTCTAATTCCTTTCCATTTTTATCTAAGATAGTCATAAAACCATCTAATAACCTTAAATGATTTGCTTCATTTCTATTTGCAGCAGATTTGTCATTAAAAACTAATTGACCTCTTTGTGCCCAAACAAGTTTTTCACCTTGATTTTCAACATCAGTATTTTTGTGGTGCAAAAACACAGAGTTCATCTCCAAAGTCTCTTTATTAAAATCAAGAGTAAAAAAAGTAACATCTTTTATAGCAGTAAAAAATACACCCTGCCTTAACTGATAAAGTAAAGCTTTAGACTTTAGCTCTGAAATTATTTTTCTACTTTCGGCCCTTGAAGAAGGAATAGCATCTCGTCCCAAGGTGTAAAAGAAAAAAGATAGCAATGTACTAAGAAGTAATACAGGAGTTAAAACACCGCGAAGCGAATAACCTAAGGATCGCATTGCCACATATTCTGATTCTGAAGAAATTTTTGAATAAAAGGCTAGAGAAGAAACAAAACAAGAAACTGGTACAGTTACATTTAGTGAATTTAATATAAAACAAATAACTAACTTAAAAAATGTATATAGTTGAAACTCCTGTGAGATAAATAGATTGAAAATTTTTATTAACTGGAAGCTGATTAAAAAAAAGACCAAAAACGAGTGGATGAAAAAAAAATATAGAAAAAATGTCCAGCAAAGATAAGCAAAAAGTGATCTATTCATATACACTAATATTGCCTTTCTTTTTATTATAACCAAAGAAAAAATAATTGAACTAACAGAAAAGCTCAGAGATAGTATTGGTATAAATTAGGAGCACCTATGAAAGTTGATTTTTTTCCTTCATTAACAACTCAAATTGATTTAAATGGTCCAAGTATTGTTTTTGCCTTTCAAGCTCAAACACTAAATTCAAAAAACCCTAAAAAAGAACTTGAGGAAAATAAGATTGAATTATGCGTAGAATCCAATTTAAAAAAAGAATTACAAAATTTTGATTGGCTTAAAAGTTTTAAAGCTGAAAAAGGTGAAATCCAAGTACTCACTTTTGCTAAAAATAAGACTTATATCTTTTTAGGACTTGGGAAGGAAGTTGACTTAAACACAGAAGTCTTAAGAAGAAATGTTGCAGTTCTCATGAAATATCTGCGAAGTAAAAAAATTTTAAATGTCATCATTTCATTAGATGATTGCTTTAAAAAAATTCACACCCATAAATATATCATCTCTATTTTAGAAGCCTTTTATTTAACTCACTATCAATTTACTAAACATAAATCTCATCCAAGTGCCTCAATCAAAGAAGACTATAAACTAACACTTATCACAAAAAATCTTCAAAAAAATGAGTTTCTAAAGATTGATCAAGAAATTCATACAGTATGCAGTTCCATTAATTTAATTAGAGATTGGATCAACGAATGTCCTGCATTACTTAATTCTGAAACCTATTCTAAATTAGTAGAAGCTGATGCTAAGAAATCACTGAGTAACGTTCAAATCAAAATATTAGGCAAGGCTCAGCTTGAAAAAGAAAAGATGAATTTATTTTTATCTGTAAATAAAGGCTCAGCCTTCGAGCCAAAACTAGTTCATTTAACTTATCAACCTGCAAAAAATAGTTCCCAAAATCACTTCGTGTTAGTAGGTAAAGGAATTACATATGATACTGGAGGCTATAGCTTAAAACCAGCGACAAGCATGATGGGAATGCATGGAGATATGGGAGGCTCAGCTACTGTTTATGGTGCATTTCGTTCTGCTGTATTAAATAAATGCCCACATAAAATCTCATGCCTACTTGTTATGACTGATAATATGATTAATTCACTTGCTACAACTCCAAATACTATCATTACTGGACGCTCAGGAAAAACAGTTGAAATTTTAAATACAGATGCAGAAGGTAGATTAATTTTGGCTGATGCACTAGATTATGCCTGTGATCTGAAGCCTACCGCCATTATTGATGTGGCTACATTGACTGGAGCTTGCATCGTATCACTTGGAAAAGAAGTATGTGCCTTACTTGGCAATAACGATATGCTAATGGATGAATTAAAAAAATCAGCTAAATCAACTGACGAATACATCTGGCAATTACCCATCGTTCAAGAATATCGGGACGATATAAAATCAAAAGTTGCTGATATTAAAAATATTGGATCTCCAATGAGAGCAGGAACTGCAATTGGAGCGGTATTTCTAGAATGTTTTATTAAAAATAATATCCCATGGGCCCATCTTGATATTGCTGGCGTCAGTGATGACCAAAGTCATCTTCCCTATTGCCCTGCTCACGGTGCCTCAGGAATAATGGTTAGAACACTTTATCAATTTCTCATGCATGGTAAATTTGAATAAACAGTCTGCCAACAATTTTCAAATTGTACTTATTAACCCTGAAATTCCTGGAAATACTGGAAGCATCGGTAGAACTTGCCTTGCTCTCGGAGCAAGGCTAATACTCATTGGCAATTATGGGTTTAGTCTCGATGAAAAAAAAGTACGAAGGGCCGGATTAGATTACTGGAAATATGTCATGCTAACGGAATTTCAAAGTTGGGATGATTTTCTTCAGGTTGAATCTCCAAGACCAAGTCATCTTTTTTTTCTTGAAACTGGGAATTATCCTACGCTCTTTGAAAGTAAACTTCCCGAGGGAGCTTATTTCGTTTTTGGAAGTGAAACTAAAGGTCATTCATTAGAAATAACTAATAAATATCAACAATCACATTTTTATACGATGCCGATGTATTCAGACAAAATTCGCTCTATCAATCTTTCCAATATTGCAACTGCATGTGCCTATGAATTTATCAGGCAACAGCATTTTAATTTTAGTTAATTATCCTATTATTCATTTAGATATTCTTGACTACTATCTTGATCTTTTAATTTAACTTCACTATTTTCCTGCTCGGTCACTTCTAGTTCTTCAGCACTAGTAGGTAATTCTTCTAATTTGTCTAATTGATCTTCACTTTTTTGTTCCTGTGGTTCTTCAACGCCCATTCTTATATTTTGAAGTATCGCACTTACTTCATCAGCATTCATCATATCTTGATTACTTTGTTCCCAGAAAAACGGAGTATTAATTTCAGCTAACATTTTCTCTTCTGTTAAAAATTTTCCTAAAACTAATTTACTCATAATCCTTTTTAATTGACTTGAAGCAAATCCGGTTAATTCTTTTCTATAAAATGAAACTGAATATTTTTTTGGATTTGGTAATAACATAGCGAGGAAAGCACCCTCGCGAGAGTTTAATTGTGAAGGTGATTTATTAAAATAGTGTAATGCTGCTTTTTTTATTCCATAAATTCCCTTATCAAATTCAGCCAAATTTAGATATTGTTCTAAAATCCACTTTTTCGAAGTCATCTTCTCAAGATAAAATGCGAGTAATATTTCCTGAAACTTTCTTAAAAATGATTTTTGACTTGTGAGATATAAATTTTTTACAACCTGTTGCGTAATTGTACTTGCACCTCTTTTAATTTTTAATTTCTGTGCACCTTCTTTCAACACAATTCCTAGTTGCTGCCAATCAACACCGCTATGCTGAAAGAAAGCCCAATCTTCTGAGACTAAAATTGCATTAATTGTGTATTGTGAAACATCAGATAATTTACACCAATTCTTGGGAGGACTATCAACAAACTCCATCCTGAAATTTTTTTTTTCAACAATCACATTAAAAAATTTATTATAATTTTTATCTATTCCAGAAAAATGCATGAGACCAAAGTAATACAAAAATGGCGATAGAATACAAAAAAGAACAATGAAAGAAGGAATAAATTTGAAAAGGGTGGCGGGCACTCTATTTATTTTAGTAAAACCATTCATTAAAACTCTAATTTAAAAATGCACGCTACTATCATTATGATGACTTAAAGGTGCAATCCTATCAATGAAATCTTCATTTAAAAATGGAGAGGCCATATTCCAAAATTCTAATGAACGATTTTCCATTTCATAAAAACAATCATGAACAAAATTTAAAGTACAATCACTAGAAAATGTAAATTTTGCACCTTCAAAATATTTTTTCTGATCAGTTATAAAGATGGAATTTGAAGTTAAAATAATTTTCGATTCTACTAATTTATCTTTTTTTAATTCAAAAACTCTACACAACTGTCTTTTAATTTGCTTTAAAGTTGAGATAACTAATTCTTCACTAACTTCTTCTTTACTTTTAAAAACGGACATAATTTTAAAAATGGCCTTCGTTTTTTCCGGAGATTGCTCTAAAGGATTAATCTCAAGTCCAACTAAGAAATATCCATCATCTTGACCCATTGTGTAGGGAACTAATACCGATTGAAACTCATTTTTAGATTCAAAACCTTCAATTTCAAAGGAAGCTAGTAAAACTGTTTGTGAAGAAACTGATTCCACATAAGATAAAATTTCTTTATTCGTTTTATCTTTAGCTTGGAAAATTTTTAGAAATTTTTCGGGCTCATCACTCCAGGTTAGAGATTTTGTTTTAACAATTTCTCCATTAACGCTTTCTAGAATCCAACCATTTTCAGTTAAATCTATAGACTTTAATTCTCCCTTTAGAATCTTCAATCCATTAATCGAAATTTTTTTTAAATCAATTTTTTCAATAAGCGCAGAAAGATAACAACAAATAGGGTTAGACTTAAAAACTTCAAACATTTTATCCAAAGACCCAATTTTAGCTCTACCTTGAAAGTTTCTAAACTCTCCATCTTTATAAAACCGCAAACCCAATTTATTAAGACTTGAGCTATAGACTTTCAAAGCCCCGTCACTGGATGGGATTAATGGAATGGGAATCAAATCAGATAACTGCCAATATCCTTCCATTTCCATTTCGCTCTCATGCCATAAAATCTTTGAAGATTTACTATGAGGATCAAAACATTTCACAAGATTTCTAAAATTTTTCCCAACATAAAACTCATCCACTTCCAAGCAATCGGAGTGATCTTTTTTCACTTGATCAAAATTCAATTTTAATTTTTTTAATCCAAAACTCACAACACGCTCTTTTCTGTCGAATGAAACCCGCTATCAAGCAATAAAAAAAACAAATAATTTAAATAATTTAAATAATTTAAATAATTCAGAGGATTAATTTATCTGATTGCCAACTTTTCTCCAGGCTTTAATCCGTTCTCAACAGTATTATAATTACTTCTAATTAGTTGCTCAAGTGGAACTCCAGTTTTTTTAGAAACCTGCCAGAGAGTATCTCCTTTCTCAATCGTATAAAATTGTTTTGCTTGCAAATTAATTAACCCTTTTTTCTTAGCCACTCTCAAATACTCATAATAACTAGATCCCATTTTTTTTCGATTTGATTTTTTTTCAAATAAATCTGCATACATTTTTTCTTGTCCTGTCTGACCTTCTCTAAAAGGTAAGTTTAAGCTACTTCCCTTCAATACAAATTCACTATCTCCTAAGTTTGGATTTAATTCCTTTAAAACAGAACTTGGAACATTAAAATTCTTCGCAACTTGAGTTAAGCTCGTATTTTGCTTTAGCTCTAAAACCTTAAAATTTACCAGTTTAATTTCTTCAGATTTTATTGGTTTAAATCTAATTCCCATACCCACAGGAACACGCAAAGAAAATTGTCTATCTGGCGGGGTAAACCATCTTAAAAGTTCTGGATTCCATCTTGTTAATTCTTCCCAACTCCAATCCATTAGCTCTGTCACTTTTATCAAATCAGACAAAGGAGGAAGATCCACCGTTTCATATTCTAAAGTATCCATAAATTCCACATCATTAAAACCAAATGACGTTAAGTTTTTGCCAATAATAGCTAAAGACATTATTTTAGGAACGTAATTTTTCGTTTCTTTTCTTAAATAATGGCCATCTCTAATATCCCAAAAACTTTGTGTTTTATATTTTTTTATAGCACGAGCAATTTTCCCCTCTCCTGCATTATAGGCTGCAGCAGCTAATTCCCAAGATCCAAATAGCTTTTTTAAGTCGTGAAGATAATTACTGGCTGCAATTGTGGATTTAATGGGATCTCTTCTTTCATCTACATACCAATCAATTCTTAAATTATATTTTCTTCCAGTCGCTTTTATAAACTGCCACGGACCTACTGCCTTTGCCTTTGATTTTGCTTTATTTTGAAAGCCAGACTCTGCCATTGCTAAAAAAATTAAATCTCTAGGCATACCTCTTTCTTGTAACATATGTCCCATAACAGGAGCATATCTGCCAGACAACTTCAAATACTCAGTCAGATAATCTCTTCCTCTAGAACTAAAATAAGTAATCCATTTTTTTGTTGAATGATTTAATAAAACTGGAATATCAAAATACAAATTTTTTAATCCATAATCCTCAGCACCTGCAAGATAAAACATTCCTTTATCCACATCTAATAGAACTGTATCGTTATCATCGGGAACCTTAGAGCTACCTTTTACGCAACCATCACATGCTTTTATTGTTTCAATCCTAAAAACTTTAATTTCCTCCTCTGGATCTTGATTTTTTAAATCGCCAAGGCTTTCCTCATTTGTGCTGAATTCATCTGATGAAATGGCCTTCGCTTGAGAGGAATTTAAATCATTTTTGCCATCAGGTTTAACCTGTGAACATCCCAAAAGTATGCTTGCTAGAGCTGAAAAAATGAGAATAGTTTTTAATTTCATAATGTATCCAAATTTAACCTAAAAATATTAGTTGCTCTTTTTGACACAAACAATTTCTCGGCAGAAGCTGTTGATGGTAATCTATAAATAAATGAGTAACTTTCTAATCATCCTTTATGCAACTCTCTTTGTCACTTTGAACCTAATTCCTCAATTTATTTTTGCCAAAACGAGCCCTGCTGAACAAAAATCAATACCTGGAAATAGTGAAAAAAAGTTCATAACTAATATATTATTACAGCTTGAAGTGGGTAAAACAATCTCTGAAAACTTGACTGATCCGATCTATAAAAAATTTCAACTACTCTCTCAAGATAAAAAAAGCGGCAACAAACAGTGGTTAAATTCCTGGAATTTTAAAACATTCCAATATCCCATTTTTTTAGAAACGATACCAATGAACGGAAAAGATATTATAAGTGGCTACTCACTTACATTCCCTTCCTATTTTATGCATGATTTTATACATCAGGAGCTCATTCAAAAATTTGGCCAACAAACATTCTACAAAAGGATCAATAATTCAGGAATTTATATTTGGCGTAATTTTAAATTACAAAATACTGAATTGAAAATAACCTACGAAGCCAATTGTTCAATAACTTGCTTTCCAGTTTTTTTGTCAATTACAGAGGCAAATAAAAACAATTTTTTTTGGATAACAAAATAAATTAAGCTCTACTTTTTTTTTTATTTTTCTTTATTATATTTTTTTCAACATTTAATTCTATCCAAGGAAGTTTTATTTTATATTTTTTTGAAAAAATAAAAAATAAAACAGAAAGCACCATCATGAACAAACAAAGAATTTGTCCCATCGTAAAATAATTTAAATAAAATCCTAGTTGAGCATCTGGTTCTCTAAAAAACTCTATTCCAAATCTTATGACAGCATAACCAAAAATAAAAAATCCAGAAACTATTCCGTAATATTTTTGTTTGCTTTTTACAAACCATAATATGGCAGTTAGTAAAATTCCTTCTCCTATCCCCTCATATAACATAGAGGGATGTCTCAAAACATTTCCTCCACTAGCAAACATCATGGCCCAGGGAACATCTGTAACTCTTCCATACAACTCACCATTAATAAAATTTCCAATCCTACCAAAAAATAATCCAGGCGCTCCAGCAAGGGCTAAAGTGTCAGTTATGACTAAAAACGGATAATGAATTTTTCTGGCAAAAATATAACTTGCAGCTGCCATACCTATTACTGCGCCATGAAAACTTAATCCTCCATTCCAAACTGTAAATAGTGAGAATGGATTTTGTGACCAATGTTCAAAATCATAAACAATGCAATAAACAACTCTTGCTCCAATTAACATTCCAATAATGAGATGAGCAATAAAACTATCAATTTCTTTATCTGACAATTTACAAAATAATTCTTTAGATAATTTTTTTAACAAAAAAAACCCAACCACATATCCAGTCAAATACATCAATCCATACCAACGCACCTGTAATGGCAAATTGAGAATTGGAATTTGAAAATCTAACAAAATGGGATTTAATCCTAGTGGATTAATTGGAATTTTTATTAATTCATTCATAGATGCTAGACTAAAATAATTTACAAGTATTATGCAAGCTTCAAAGTTATGAAAAAACTAAACGAGGATTGTTTCAGGTTTTTTAGATAATAATCTCACTCGCAACATAAATTTTTGCAAATCTTGAGCAATGAATGATTTTGGGATTTGGCCTGATGAAAAATAAAGACATCTCATGCTTAAATAACTATATAATTCTTCCTTTCTCAAAAAAATGACTTCATTATTTTTCATATCTTTAACTGGAATTAACTTTACTTCATTGACCTGTTTTGGAGCCAGAGATTCAAAAAACAATTGATTCTTACTCATATCTACAAAAACACATTTTTCCTCAGCTTCTTGCTTTGAAGTTACATAAAAAACATCTTCCTTTACCACACCCCATAAACTAATTATCGAATGAAAACTCAAGGCTGCAGATAAAAATCTATTAAAGCATAGCCTGAGAGCTATCTTGTTTTCAGAATTTGTAATTGGAAAATTAGCTTCTTTAATAATTGCCATTTCCCAAACAGGACTCGTTTGAGACATAACCATCATACATCTATGAAAATAGACATATACTTCATAATAATTAAAATTTTCGATCAATTCCTGTCCAAGTCCAAATGAATGCATTGAATAAGAAGTAATTCTTTTTGATAACAACGAGCCACTTGGTGAAATTCTTAAAAGCCTAAAACCCTTACTATTTTTTGCTTTTTGCAGAACTTCCTGACTAACTATTGTAAAACCCTGTTCGTGTATAAAATATTGAAGTACTTTTTCAATCTCAACGTCTTTTATTTGCAAAAAGACTGGTAAATTTAAGTCAACCCGAAATTGATAATAAACAGAGTCCTTATCCATTGGAATTTCTTTATTTGTTTGTTGAAAATTACTCATTAGAACCCTCTTCTCAAAGCACTTCTCGACAAATCAATTAGGAATAAAAGAAAATTCTTCTACAAGGAAAAAACTTCCTCTAAAAAATTGGTTTATTCTATTGACTCCAGGGTTTTAATCACTTAAAAACGAACATTGTTCTACTAAGTTATTTCCAATAGGGTTTTTTAACCTTATAAATAATCTTGAACGTGAATAATTTTTAGCCTTTTTATTTTTTCAGAAATCTGTTTTTTTAGGAGTTTAAGTTATGTTTAGTATTGTCGAAGTAAGTGGTCACCAATACAAAGTTACACTTGGCCAAGTTCTTGATGTGGATAAATTAGCAGAAAATGAAGCAGGTGCTAGTATTAACCTTGATAAAGTTTTGTTTTTAACTAATGGAGCTGAGCATCAAATTGGTGCCCCTCTCATTTCAAAAGCAAAGGTTGTGGCAAAGGTTATCAGGCACGACAAATCAAAAAAAGTGATCATTCTTAAAAGAAAACCTGGAAAATACGTTCACAAAACAGGGCATAGACAACATTTTACTTCACTACTCATTACAGAAATTCATGATGGAAGTGGTAAAGTTCACAAAATTGCTGCTGACCATAAAAATGCAATTAAGTTTTTAAAATAAAGTTTCAAGTTTAAACCTTTTAAGTTTTGATAAGCACTCTAATTTATTTTTTTGCGAGGAGTTGATAAAATGGCAACCAAGAAATCAGGTGGTTCCACCACCAACGGAAGAGATTCAAACCCTAAAATGCGTGGAGTTAAGCTCTATGATGGTCAGTTTGCAAAACCAGGTGCTATAATTGTTCGACAAAAAGGTACTAAGTTTCATGCAGGCTTAAACGTAAAAATGGGAAGAGATTTTACGCTTTTTGCATTAACTCCTGGAAAAGTTAAATTTGGTTTTTTTTCTAAAACTAAAAAGACTGTTTCTGTAGTAGCTGAATAGCAACATTAAAATACTCAATGTTTTACTAGCATTTAAATACAATTCTCTGAATTTGCTGTTGTCAATTGTTTGATATTCTGTTAATTCCCCATATTGTTTCACTATTCCCAAGATAATTTTTAATTCCTCTTGGGCGTTTTCTATTAGAGAATTTTTATGAAATTTATAGATGAAGTTGAAATCATAGTTGCATCGGGTAGCGGTGGTAACGGTAGTGTGAGCTTTCGAAGAGAAAAGTTTATTCCATTTGGTGGACCAGATGGAGGAAATGGTGGAAATGGCGGCGACGTCTACTTTGAAAGTACCACAAGACTAAATACCTTGGTTCATTTTCGTGGAATTAAATCATTTAATGCTGAAAGTGGAGAAAATGGTGCTGGCGCTCAAAAAGATGGAAAATCTGGCATAGATTTAATCATCCCTGTCCCAATAGGAACTCTCGTCTATGACAAAGAATCAGAAGAAATACTCGCCGATTTAAGCAATGAGGGTGATAAAATTTGCATTGCGAAGGGTGGCAGAGGAGGCCTAGGAAATGTAAATTTTAAAACTTCAACAAATCAAGCTCCTCGCTTTGCGAAAGCTGGCGGTGAAGCTATACAACTAAACTTAAGATTAGAATTAAAACTCATTGCTGATGTTGCACTAATTGGCTTTCCAAACGCGGGAAAATCCACACTTATTTCTAGAATTTCTGCTGCAAAACCTAAAATTGCTGACTATCCTTTTACAACACTTGAACCACAGCTTGGAGTTGTCATTGCAGGCGATGATTCCTTCGTAGTGGCCGATATTCCAGGGCTTATTGAAAAAGCTTCTGAGGGTAAGGGACTTGGGATTAAATTTTTAAAGCATATTGAAAGAACTAAGGTATTAGTTCATCTGATTGACTGCTCACTTTTTCTAGAAGCTTTTGAAGCATTAGAAGCCTATTCTACAATAAGACAGGAACTTTTAAATTATTCTGAAAACCTTTCCATAAAAAAAGAAATTGTTTGTATAACTAAAACAGATGCTCTTCAAGAGGAAGAAATTCAAAAATTTCAAGAAATATTAGAAAAAGAATTAGATAAAAAAGTCTTACCCATTAGCGCAGTATCTGGTAAGAACCTCCAAGAGTTAATATTTATTATTAAGAAGGCACTTGTATGACGACCATTTCACAGGAAACATCCAGCGATTTATTATTAAATGAAATAAATAATATTCTTAAAGAATATTCTGATGATGAAACTCTTGGATGGGCTTTAGCATGTGCCTGGACTGCCCTCTCCTATAAAGCAGATCATTTAAAAATATTGGCTCCTAAAGCAAAATCTCCAACTTGTGATTACATTGTCATTTGTACTGCTAGCAATCCATCACAGGCCCAGGCAATTGCAGATCAAATTTGCTTTCTCAGTAGAAAAACTGGAAAACTAGACGTGAAATGTGAAGGTAAAGATTATGCCCATTGGATCTTAGTGGATTTTGAAGGAATCTCATTCCATATTTTTTTACCTGAAACAAGGGACATTTATAAATTAGAGGAATTATTTAATCAATATCCTCAAGTCAAAATTCCCGAGCATTACTACACATCAACAAATTCAGTTCCACAAATAAAAACTGACCCTTTAAATGTTAAAGACTGGACTGGCCACTTCTAAATTTTGACCAAATCCAAGTGGGCTTAAAAAAAGAAAGAATACTCATACTATCCTCGGGAAAATTGGTCCCAAAAGAGCTTAAGCCTCTTCAAGATCAATATCTAGAGAGGCTTGGTAACTTCAATATCAAAACATTTGAAATAGGGCTTTATCAGGATCAGTTGAGTGAAGAAAAAAATTTAAACTTAAAAATTAATGAACTTGCTAAAAGTTATCAAAACTTAAGGGTATTTTTGCTTCGCGAAAATGGCCAACACTACTCTAGTCACCAATTTGCCCATTGGCTAAATAAGGGACTAACAAATAACGAACGGTTTTTATTTGTGATCTCTAGTCAAAGAGGGTTTACTCAAGAATTTATTGAACTATATCCAAATCATTTCTCCCTTTCACTACTTACCTTCCCCCATAAAATAGTTTCAACCATTCTCGTTGAACAAATTTATAGAGCTGAAACAATCATTGAAAATCGTCCCTATCACTATTAACCTAATTTCATTTTATCATTTTTAATGAGGTGCCCGTGAAGTTTGGAATTCTTACAAGTGGTGGAGATGGCCCCGGAATGAATGCAATAATTAGGGCATTTAACAGAGACTTGCTCTATCACGGCCATCAGGCAATTGGAATTATGAGAGGGTATGCAGGACTTATTGAAGCTGATTTTATAACACTTGGACATGCAGAAGTGGGAAATATTATCCAAAAGGGTGGGACGATTCTTAAAACGTCAAGGTGCTTGGAGTTCATGGAAAAAACTGGGAGAACTAAAGCATTCGCCAATCTAAAAAAGCATAAAGTCCAAGGGCTATGTGTCGTTGGTGGTGATGGATCTTTTAAGGGAGCTCTAAAACTTTTTGAAGAGTACCAAATTCCCATTGTTGGAATCCCTGGAACCATTGATAACGACATCAGTGGAACAGAATACACTATTGGACACGAGACTGCGGTCTTTAATGCCATGGAGGCCATTGATAAAATTCGCGATACTGCCCTTTCACACGATAGAGTTTTTCTAGTTGAAGTTATGGGAAAAAATTCTTCTGCTCTTTGTCAGAGAATTGCCGCCTGCACTGGAGCAGAGATGGCGATTCATTCTGAATTAAATATCCCGGAAAAAGAAATTGTCTCCTTAATTAGCAGAGGACAAAAAAGAGGGAAAAAAAGTTCTATCTTTGTGGTTGCTGAAAATGAAACACCTGGTCGCAGTTATCAAATTCAAAAATTATTGGCCCAAAAATATCAAATAAATTCTCACGTTTGTATCTTGGGACATATACAAAGAGGTGGTTCCCCCGTGGCTGAGGATCGCATTTACGGAAGCCAAATGGGATCACTGGCGGCTGAATTACTCATTAAACTTGCCAAGCAAAAAACACCTCAAGCCCATGCATGTGTTGTCAGGCATCAGAAGGTCATTTCGGTTCCGCTTATTGAATGCTCTAAAAAAATTTCACGCTTTGATGATAAGCTGCAAGAATTATTAAGTAAGCTTTCAGTTTAATATTGTCATTTTTACAATAGAATTTTTTCAATTTGGATTGTCGGACCATTTCAAGTCGTACTACAACATTAATTAAGTTTTTCTAATACTTTTCTAAAAAGGAAAAATTATGAATCTGGTTATCAAAGTGTTAGGAATCACAGCTTTTCTTGGACTTGGGGCTTTAAATGCTCAAATCGAAAAAGTGCTATGGTTTCCTGAAAGTCCAATTCATATGGGTAAGGGAGTTACCAAGGCTTTTCCATTAACGGCCCATTTTAGCTGTATGGATGCTAAGTTAGACGAATTTACGTCCATTGATTCTAAAAACTCTGTAGAAACAAGCATGTTCATTAGATTAGTGACAAATACTAAAGAAATGCACACCATGCTTGGGTTATCAGCTACACTTTCGGCCCATGCTACATTTTTAAATCAGTCACCATTATCTGCTTTAACTGGATCAGCAAGTTACAAACAATCAAAAGAAATTAACGAAACAAGTATTGCATTAGTCATTGTGGCAAACGCTGATTTTGGTAGCTTTAAACTAAAATCCAATGAAGATGGAAATCCAAACGTTTCACTAAGACCAGAATTCCAGTACATGCTTGAGAATAAGCAATACGG
>Ga0247844_1000507_pt1 | contig 83439 bp, 60 predicted proteins | sample LaCtaG_FD_192421 | JGI IMG/M metagenome (GOLD analysis project Ga0247844, IMG submission 192421) | Freshwater microbial communities from meromictic Lake La Cruz, Castile-La Mancha, Spain - LaCruzMarch201714.5m_1 | ecosystem: Environmental > Aquatic > Freshwater > Lake | place: Spain: Castile-La... | reverse complement strand
CGTTTGAGTGGGTTTGTTGCTTCGTAACCACACTCTCACCCAGGCAGAAGGCCGCCGCCAGCTCCTGCCACACCTCGCTTCAGCCGTTGTTTATGAAACTACGGGGTCTATCCACCCTCGCCGCAGCCACGCTGTTCTTGGGCTGTGTATCGGCACCGCAGTCATCATCCCACACAAAGGCACCCACATCCTACGACGAGCAAATCCGCCTTGACGGCCTCAAACGTGGCAAAGCCATGGGACACAATCCCATCGTCGTGTTTCTGACAGAAAGAGGCACCATCGGCATCACGCAAGGCTGTATCTTTAGCGAAGGAGCAAACGGCTTCGCCGTGAAAGATAACGATCTCGTCATCAATTCGGGTGAGAAGCCTGTGACCATCACGGGAATTTCGGCCGCCAAGGGGGAGGCGGTACTGATCAGCGGCGGTCAGGGCAGGAAAATCAAGACCCGCTTCGGCGGTGCTCACTGATGGCGGAATCAGAGGTGCAGAATCTTCAACATGAACATCAAACCACACCACGACCATGAAACCCCATCATCACAATCCCCTGACCCGGTCGTCTGCTTCGACGCAAAGAAATCTCCTCCTTCCTCGTGCCATTCTCGTGCCGCTGGCCGCCATCTTTTTGTTCAGTTCCTGTGACAGGCCGCCCGATGCACCAGATCAGGCAAAAGCTTCTCCGCTACCGACGCAAAACACACCAGCAATCAACCCACCCCCACCAGTGGTACCAAAGGCAGCTCCTGTTGCGTATACCGCGCATGCCCGCTTCCGTCCGGGTGGTAAGGGCACGATTGTCGATGATGAGACAGGTCTCGAGTGGATCGCTGAACCCATCCCTCTTAACCAAATTGAACAGGCCGTTTTCGGCACCACAGGCAAGCGCATACCCACGCAGGATGATGTCGCGCAATATCTCGGCAAGTTGGATGTGGCGGGCCACTCCGACTGGCGTATCCCGACCAGTGATGAACTCAAGACACTTCCACGCGGCGATGGGTTTCCTCTCGCCACGGGAACGTTGAACTGGGCAGTCTGCCTGCTGGCTCCGGGTGGGAAAATGGTCATGCAGGCAATGAAAACGACCGGGACGGAGGGAGATGTGCAGCTCTGGCCGGTCAGAAACCACTCAGCCCCCGCTCCGAAGCCGTCCGGCTCGCTAGATGCGTCCAGGGTAACCAGCACCACAGGCAGCCCGGCAAAGCAGAACATGACCTCCGGAAGCGAAAGATCCGGCATCTCTGCTACGGAAAAATCCGCAGCCATAGCACCCGTGAGTGACGCGGGAAAGCTGGATATCGACGCATATTCCCCAGAATCCCGGTACAAAATAACCCTCAACAGCGTTGTTCCGGTTACCGAAGGAGGAGTTGTCTTTAAATTCCATAGCAACCCCAACACTGTGTTGCAGGCTGGCGGTTCAGTTTCAGGGATGATTTACCCTGGCGATACCTTGTTGGAAGTAAAAGAGAAAGGATCGATCATATCGACTCTCACCATCGAGGAGCCGTGCATCCTGAATGTTGCGAATGACAAAACCTTGCTTGCCGACAAGGCCAATATTGGAGCCAGGGACTCGGATGGCAAACTTTGGGTTAGCAAAAGCGTAATCTTGGAAGGCAAAAATGTTTTTGCTTTCTTCTTCGTGCCGTCATCAGTGGGTAGCATCCTGACCACTGCCAGTCATGCGGATGAACCCGACCATGAAGTCGCCGAGCGAGGGATCAAGAAGCTGAAAGAATACGGCTGCAAGGGCGTTCCCGTGTACTCTGAGGGGCGCAAGATGGGTTCCATCGAACTGATTTCCCCCAAGGAACTGAAGGCTACGAACGTGATTGTTGAACTAGGGGCCGCCAAGCTTTCCGGCAATCCCTCCTGGCAGCCTAAGGACGGTGATGTGTTCTTCAATGTCGGCAAAGCGACCAAAGTGAAGATTGGCGGGCATGAGCTAGGTTTGGGAGAATGCGTTCTCTTTGAGAAAGGGGAGATCATCAAATCAGGGATCACACTGGGAGCCGCGCCAGCAACAGTTTTGGCTCCAGCAGGAGCAGCATCCCCGGAGCGCGCGCAGCCATGAACACCGGGATCAAAGCACAAAACAAAATGAAATCACTCGAACTCGTGCCTCTGTCATCCTCCATCCCCTGCAAAGCTGACACCGCCATGATATTCGACAGCAAGCCCGCTTTCTCCTCCGAGATATGTGTCATCCCCTTGGATGATGATCGCCATCTCATTTACGCGCCGCTGCGGCGCGCGGCGCTGGTGGGCAATGCTAGGGTGGTGAATTTCATGGCCGCCCGCCAAGCTGGGCAGCCCAACACTAAGGGTGAAGACCCTGACGGCGCTCTGACCACGCTGCTGCGCGGGCTGGAGATGCTGGACGCGCAACCGGAGACGCAGCCGGTCACCCATCCAGCCGGCACTCCGCAGCCAACTGCAGTGACGCTCTTTCTCACCACCGCCTGCAACCTGCGCTGCACCTACTGCTATGCCCGCGCCGGTGACACGCCGGTGCGCTCCATGGCACTTGATGTGGCAAAGCGCGGTATCGACTATGTGGCACGCAACGCTGTCACCACGGGTGCGGGTCACTTTGAGGTGAACTACCATGGCGGCGGCGAGCCGACGGCGAACTGGCGCACCTTGACCGGCTCCCATGAACACGCGCAATCACGGGCTGCTGAGCTGGGGCTGGAGATGACTGCCTCCACCGCCACGAATGGCGTGCTGCGTGATGAGCAGATTGATTGGATCATCAGCCATCTTCAGGGGGCCAGCGTCTCTTACGATGGGCTGCCCGAGGTGCAGGATGCGCACCGGCCCACGGCGGGCGGTGAGGGCTCCAGCTTGCGCGTCGCCCATACTCTGCGCCGCTTTGCCGAGGCGGGCTTCCCGCACGGCATCCGCGTGACGGTGACAGCAGATCAAATCGCTCGGCTGCCGGATTCGGTGGAGTACATTTGCAGCCATTTCGAGGCGGCGCGCATCCAGGTGGAGCCAGCATATCAGATGGGCCGCTGGCGGGATGCACCGAGCGCCGAGACGGAGGCGTTCATTGCGGCCTACCGTGAAGCGCAAGTGCGCGCGGCTGCCTATGGGAAGGAAATCTTCTTCTCCGGAGCGCGCGTGGGTCTGCTGACCAATCACTTCTGTGGCATCACGCAGGACAGCTTCTCCCTCTCGCCCGACGGCAATGTATCCGCCTGCTTCGAGACGTTCTCCGAGGACGAAGAGTGGGCTCCCGTGTTCTTTTACGGCAAGCCGGAGGAGGGCGGTGGCTACGGCTACGATCTTGCACGGCTGGAGCACTTACGCAGTCAGAGCGTGGAGAACCGGGAGTGGTGCAAGGGGTGCTTTGCCCGCTGGACCTGCGCCGGAGACTGCTACCACAAGGCGCTGACTGTGGGCGGCAAGGATGAGTTCCAAGGCTCCGACCGCTGTCACGTCATTCGCGAACTGACCAAGGACCAAATCCTCGCGCGCATCGCCCAAAGTGGCGGGCACTACTGGCATGAAGGCGGCGGGACCTCAGGCAGCGCCGCAGGCAAGGAATTCCTCATCTAACACAACCCAGCCACTACCATGAACTCAAAAGCCCCCAGTTACGAACTACGCGCCATCCATGAAGACGGCGCAAGTAGTGAAGCACAGATCATCCCCATCACCGACGTGCCCTGGGCGGCCAACGCCGGGCGGCGCGGCTTCCTAGGCAGCGGCATGGCCGTAGCCTCCGTCCTTGCCCTGGCCTCCGGCTGTGCCCAGAAAAAGCCTGCACCGACACCTCCGCGCACCCCGCTCAGGCCCGATAAGAAGGGAGACAACGTCAAAGTGAAGGTCTTCAACACCACCACTAATACTTGGGAGTTCATGACCCTGCCGTGTGGCGCACCCGTGCCACCGGGTGCCATTTGCACCTGCAACTGCGTCCCCACCACAGTGGCCGCCCCTCCACGCGTGCATCGCACCACTACAACGCATTCCCACTGTACCTGTAACAAGGTCTGCACTTGCGTGCCGGTTTATCGCTAAGTTTAAAGTTTCAAAAAAAATCTTCTTCCTACGGTCCTCCCCGCACAAAAAACAATTCATCAAATTCGTCGTAACAGACCCCCTCACACCCCATCCCCGCGCCACATCCAGGGCCAACTTGGCCCGCCGCCCCCAAAAGCAATTTCCTAGCAGCCAGATGCAGCAGGTGCTCGACAGGCTCGACGAACTCATCAACGCCATCAAACGTCCGTAGCGGCGGAAAGACTTGGAGACTCTGAGAAGTGACAGTCTTCTCCGCCTCAACCATGTCATACCGCAAATTATCTTGTAACAAATCATTCCGCTTCGGGTATTCGCAGCAAGAAACCATTAGCCTCTCATCACTCGACAGCTCATGAAAACGAATCGTCTCCTTGCTCAAGCGTCCGCTCTGTTGTTTGCGGTGATCTCCACCTCCTGTGCCACGTCCTACAAGCCGGGCACTGTCCAAACCGCCTCCATCGAAACGGTAAAGGCATCGCCAAAGATGTACTTCTCCACCCCGGCGGGGAGCTGGGCTGCGGTTCTCGGTGCCGCCACAGGTGGCATGGGCGGGATCGTCGTCGCGGTGTTGGCGGATCAGGCCATGAAGGATCGCAATGAGGCCATGCACCAGCATCTCGTCGCCGAGATTCACCGTGTTTTAGCCGAGGATGTGAACAAGCGCGGGCAGTTCCGTGTGCTCTCACAGGGACAGGCGGGTGAAGCATCCATCACGATCAAGGTTGAGCTTTGGGGTTTCCGGTCTGGCTTCACCAGCAAGCGTGTGGAGTCTATTTGCTACCTTCGCCTCTTCATGAAGGACCGGCGTGGCAAAACCATTTGGTCTGCCGTGGGTCACGTGCGGCTGCGCCCCGAGGTGCTGGCCGCTTTCCCACTCAAAGCACACGATCCGAAGGCGGTTGCCGCCGACCCTGACCTCATGCGCCGCGAGCTTACCCTGGCCATCCAGCGCGCCGTGAGGGAGATCACCCTGAGCCTGCCGCAGGGCACGGCGTCACTGTCCCCATGAATAGCTGGGTTTGCCTCTCCCCGTTTTTTCGCCGCCAATTCCCAAAACACGCACCACCATGAAACACACATCCATGCGCTCCCTCCTCGCCGCCATCGCCCTCGCGTCTTTTTTATCGGGGTGTAGCAACACTCCGGTCACCGTTGATCCGGAAGGCAAGCCGTTAGTCTATTATGACAAAATGGAGGCAGGCCAGCCAAGAGGTTATGTGGAGTTTAGGGAGGGGCCGGAAAATCCAATGACTGCTCTCGGCGTAGCGTGGCTGGATGGAAAGAAGGCAGGTGGTTCCATGCCCTACAACTGCCTGACGTCAAGGAGGTGCGGAACCGCAGCGCCACCAGGATCACAGACAGGCTCGCAAGAGTGGTGGCTGCCTGGCCGGTGCCGGTTCGCGACGCCACCAGGATTGCAGACATTTGTGATTGAAAACAAACTGACTGTTCGTGTCACCGTCGTTCAGGGCAAGGTGACACCAGTGGTAGTCACCGTTGGACCTGTTCAGTATGACGGGTATCCCGTCGATTATCAGATATTGCCAACGATTGCTCCCAGTCCTCTGTTTAGCATCCCACATGACGTGTATAAATCTCATCTCACTCGAATAGGTGCACTTGGTGCTAAGCGGTTAGAGGGAGGGCGTCTTCCTCTTGATTGCCTTCGCCAGCATGGCCGCCCAGTAGGAAGTCACTGAACCAGGGGACTTAGGCGGCAGAAACAGACCCCCTCACACCCCATCCCCGCGCCGCATCCAGGGCCAACTCGGCCCGCCGCCCCCAAAAGCAATTTCCTAAAAAGATGCCAGGCATTCAGTTCAGAATCGTTGATCTCCAACGCGCCAAACCTGTCTTCTTTGTTAAGGGAAACGGCGCGACTTCGACTTGTTCGCCCCCATGAAAGAGCCTCGCTCCGCTGATGCCGACAGCACTCAAGGCTTCCTTTTTCACGACTTAGGGGAGGATGATCCCGGAAACTCACTCGCGGACACGCTCAAGCTGCGCACCCAGCGAGGACAGCTTATCGTCCAGATTATCGTAGCCGCAGTCGATGTGATAGAGGCGTTTCACGTCGGTGGCCTGATGCCTACTCATTTTCGCATTGCCAAAATCCGGCTCATTTCGTTATCATCACGTTTAAAGTGGCAGTCTCACGCGGGCTTCTGGATTAAGTCAGAAGTTCCAACACGGGTCTCGCCCGCTCCAACCATCCACTCGTTCATCACCATGGCCAGACTCCTTGCAGCTCGCGACTCCACCACCATCCATCTCAACCTCAGCCGCCGTCATCAGCGGCTGGCCCGGCGCTATCGGCAGACTGCCATGGCGGACGCCATCAAGCCCTTCATCGGCGCCCTCAAGGACAAGGCCGACCTCGCCGAGGAGAGCGACCTTGACCGGCAGGCGGCGGAAGACGCGATCTCTGCTGCGGATGCGGACCTGGACGACGCCGTGCGCAACCTCTTTGACAGCGCCAAGATCGCCGAGCGCAACGATCTCAGTGGCCGCCTGCTGGACACGCTCTTCCCCGATGGCCGCTTCACCACCATCACCGATGCCGCCGATGAGGACGAACCCGCCCTCGTCGAGGCGCTGATCACCCGCCTCGCCAGCCTCGGCGAGAACCATACCCTCGCGCCGCACGTCGCCCTGCTGCGCACCGCCATCAGCGAGGTGAACGCCGCCTTCAAAGCCTATGACAAAGCCGTCACCGACCTGCAAGTGGCCGATGCCGCCGAATCCCTCGCCGCCAGCAACCTGCGCAATCAGTATGAGGCGAATTACCTCGACGCCCGCAAGCAGCTCAACCGCGCCCTCGCCGAGCGCCTCTTCCCCGCCAGCCGCGCCTCCAGTCCGTCCCCCGCCGCCCCCGTGCCAGCACCAGCGGCCCAAAAGTAAACGCCGGAGCGCCGTCACACCAACAAGGGGCAAGTCAAGAGCATCAAGATTCCGCGCGACGCCTACGACCCGCCCCTTACACCTCCCAAGAGCGCCAGCGAGCCCCGCGACCCGCCCGCCGCAGGTCTCGCGACCGCGCGTGAGACCTGCAACCCGCCCCGCGCAACTCCCACGCAGCTCCGTCAGCGCTGCAAGGTGCCCCGTGCAGCTCTCAAGATTCTGCGCGACGCCTGCAACCTGCCCGGTGCAGCTCTTACGCCGCTCCGTCAGAGATGCAGCGCGCCCTTTGCAGGTATCACGCAGCGCCGTGGAGCCCGCAGGAGGCACCCTGCAGCTCTCAAGACGCTCCGCGAGCCGATTTCCCCGCCCGAAGCCGCCCCAACCATCTTCCCGGAGCCCTTTTCAGGGCCGAGTGGGTCATGCCACGCCTTACAGCACTCTCCGACCCACCCATTCACCCTGCCGCCACGGGCCACTAGGCCGGTGAATCTTCGGCCAAGGCACCGCGCACTGCCCTGTCGCCCGCGCAATGGCCATGGCGTGGTTCTCCGCATGGAAGTGAGGTGCTCTAACTTTCTGGACCAGGGACAAACGGAAACCCAAGATGCCAGAAACCATGAACAAGAAAGCCTATCAGCGCTACACCCAGGAGTTCAAAGACAAGGCCGTAGGCCTGCTCAACCTTGGTAAACCCGTCGCCGAAGTCGCCCAGGAGTTGGAGGTCAGCACCTCCATGCTCTACGAATGGCGGCACAAGGCCCAAGGCACGCAAGGCGGCAGCGCAGGATTGCGAGCCGTAGGCGAGCAGTCCGAAGCGGACGCCTTGCGTGCCTTGCGGCGCCAGGTGGCCCGCCTCCAGGCTGAGAACGACATTTTAAAAAAGGCCGCCATCATCCTCGGCACCAAAACCCCCGGCAACTACGCGCCATGATCCAGAGCATCCACGCTTCCACAGCTCACAGCGTGCGCCTCATCTGCGAGACGCTGGGCCTGCCCCGCAGCAGTTACCATCACGCCGCCCAGCCCTGTGCCCGACAGCTCTCCGATGCTGAGCTGCGCCCGCGTATCGAGGCCATCTTCCGGCAGCATCAACGCCGCTATGGATACCGGCGCATCTACCACTTGCTGCGACAGGAGGGCGTCACTCTCTCACCGGATCGTGTCAGACGACTCATGCGCGAGGCGGGGCTCGTTGCCCTCCAGCCCAAGACCTATGTGCCACAGACGAGCGACGGACGCGCAGACAAGCCCTCTGACAATCTCCTGCAAGGCCGCCCTCTGCCCACCAAGCCCAACGAGGTCTGGGCGGGCGACATTTGCTGGCTGCCGCCTCACGGCAGCCACCCCTTCGGGGTAGCCTTCGGCTAGCTACCTCGTCCCTCGGTTCCTACATCCCCAGCGAGCAAGGCTGGCTCTACCTGGCCGTCATCATCGACCTGTGCTCGCGCCGCATCGTCGGCTGGAGCCTGCGCGATCACCTGCGCAGTGATCTGGTCGTCGAGGCCCTCGACTCCGCCCTCGCCGCCAGACGCGGCACCCAAGGCATCATGTTGCTTCGCTACGCTCACCCTTCGGGCAGCCTGCGGCTGGCTGTCTCGCTGCGCTCGGCTCCACAGCGACCGCGGCAGCCAGTATGGCAGCAGCGCCTTCCGTCAACGGCTGCGCGCCGCAGGCATGGAGCAAAGCATGTCTGCCAGAGCCAACCCCTATCACAACGCCTGGACCGAGTCCTTCATCGGCACCCTCAAGGCCGAGATGCTGCGCGATGGCTGCTTTGCCAGCCAGGAGGACGCCGCCCACGAACTCTTTGCCTTCATCGACGGCTACTACAACACCCGCCGCTTGCACTCCTCTCTCAACTACAAGTCACCCTCCTCCTTCGAGTCAGAAATCGCTCTCGCTAACTAAATCATCCTCCGGTCCAAAAAGGGCTGGCATCTCAGGACTATGTGAACTGACAATAGGCACCAGACTGAGACTGTTTTGGAGATAAGTCGTGAGCCTGTCCCGCTCTTCCTTTAGCAAAGCCGAACACTGCTCTAAAAAACAGCATCACTACACTTTGTGCAGCGATATGGGAACGTGGGTTCAGAGAACTCGTTTATCAGCCTGTTGGTAGAGTCTGGAATTTGGAGATTAGCTTTCAGCACTCCAAAATTCGAAAATTTGGAACCACATTGAGGGCATGTAGTTGGCTCATCCATTTCTGTTAGTCGTGACTGTTCAAGCTACCGCCTCACCACCACCGGCAGAGCCTTCTCGAGCGCAGAGACGATGCGGTTGTGGGTGGCATCGACTTCGGGGGTTTCGAGGGTTTTGTCGGGGGCGCGATAGGTGAGGGTCCAGGCGAGCGATTTGCGGTCGGCGGCGAGTTTGGTGCCGGTGGGGTCGGTGAAGACGTCGAAGAGGGCGGTGCTGATCAGCAGGGGCTCTTTGATGCTGCCGAAGAAGGCGGCGACTTTGGCGTTCGGCACATCGGCGGGGAGCTCGAAGGCGACGTCGCGGGTCATGCCGGGGAAGCGGGGGAGGTCGGTGAACTTGGCGGGGCCGGTGCTGCCTTGGCGCAGGGCGCTGAGGAGGAGTTCGCAGACATAGACGGGTTCGCGGGCATCGAGCTGGCGCGAGCGGGCGGGGTGGAGTTGGGCGATCCAGCCGAGGACACGGTTGCCGGCCTTCAGCTCGCTGTGGAGGAGGAAGGTGCCGTTGTCTTTGAGGGGCTTGATTTCGACGGAGGAGACGCCGGGGAGGTTTTCGACGAGGCCGCGCAGGTCGAAGATGTCGGCGGCTTTGGGCACGCGGGCGTGCCAGGAGCTGGGTGAAACCGGACCGCAGAGCAGGATGGCGAGGCGCTCTTCTTCGCGGACCATGCCGTTGGGCATTTTCAGGAAGACGCGGCCGATCTCGAAGAGGCGGAGGCGGTCGGCACCCTGGCGGATGTTCAGCGCGGCGCTGGCGAGCAGGCCGGGGACGATGCTGGGGCGCAGGGTGGTGTGGTCTTCGCTGAGCGGATTCTTTAGCGCGGCGAGACCGCCGGTGGGATTGCCGAGGGCATCGTTGGTTTGCGGCGTGGAGATAAGTCGGAGGGTCTGAGCCTCGTTGAAGCCGCGATTTGCCAAGGCCTGGCGGATCTGCATGGCGTGGTCGTATATTTTGTCGGTGCCATCACCCTGCGCGAAGGCGGCGGTGAACTTGGCGGGCACGCGGTCGAGTCCGATGACGCGGGCGACTTCTTCGACGAGATCGACGCTGCGGAGGAGGTCGAGGCGGTAGCTGGGGATGGTCCAGACACATTGCCGACTACTCGCGGCACCAACTTCGAGTCCTAGCTTCTTCAAGATGTCATGAATTTCTTCGCGAGAGATATCCGACATTCCAAGTAGCTTCCTGACACGGTCTTCGTCGAGTTGAACCTCACCAACGAGCTGCGGAGCTTCACCGGCGACTTTGAGTTCGGGTTCAGCGGTGCCTCCGGCGATTTCCAAAATGAGCTTTGTGGCGAGATTGCTGCCGCCGTGGACCTGATGCGGGTCGATGCCGCGCTCGAAGCGGTAGCTGGAGTCGGAATGCAGTGTGAGTCGGCGGGCGGTGCGGCGGATGTTGCTCGGCGCGAAGTAGGCGCTTTCCAAAAGAATGTTCGTCGTGGTTTCGGTGACGCTGGTTTCCTCACCGCCCATGACGCCGGCGATGGCGACGGGGCGGGCGTTGTCGGCGATGACGAGGTCTTCGGTGAGCAGGGTGTACTCCTGGCCGTCGAGCGCGAGGATCTTTTCGCCTTCCTTGGCGCGGCGGACGGTGATGCCGCCCTGGAGTTTATCGAGGTCAAAGGCGTGCAGCGACTGGCCCATCTCCATCATCACATAGTTGGTGATATCGACGATGTTGTTGATGGGGCGAAGGCCGATGCTTTCGAGGCGGGCTTTCAGCCAAGCAGGGCTGGGGCCGACTTTGACGCCTTTGATAACGCGGGCGGTGTAGTAGGGGCAGCCGTCCGTGGCTTCGAGGGTGACTTCGTCGGCCTGGGCGGCGCGGGTTTTCGAAGTGGCTTGGGTGTGGTCGCGATGGCCTTTGAGTGGGATTCCGGTGAGGGCTGAAAGTTCGCGGGCGAGGCCGAGGTGGCTGAGGAGATCGGAGCGGTTCGGGGTGATCTCGAGGTCAAAGAGAGTGTCGCTTTCGACGATCTGGTTGATGGGTTTACCGACGGGCAGCTCGCTGTCGAGAATCCACAGGCCGCCAGTGTCTTCGCCGATGCCGAGTTCCTTGCCGCTGCACATCATGCCGAGGCTATCGACACCGCGGAGCTTGCCTTCTTTGATCTCGAAACCACCGGGCAAAGCCGCGCCGGGGAGGGCAAGCGGGACTTTGTCGCCCGCTTTGAAGTTCTTCGCTCCGCAAACGATCTGGCGGGGGCTGCCGCTGCCGTCATCGACCTGACAGACGCTGAGTTTGTCGGCATTCGGGTGCTGCTCAAAGGACTGGATCTGAGCGACGATGACCTTGTCAGAAGCGACGCCCTTTTGCTCAATGCCTTCTACCTCGATGCCCGCGAAGGTCAGGAGGTCCGAGAGCTGTGGCGTGGTGTAAGCGCTGAGGTCGAGATGGGTCTGGAGCCAGTTGAGGGAGACTTGCATGGGATGGGGGCAGTCAGGAGGTCAAAGATTCGTCAAGGAGGGGTCAAGCAGGTGCTCAAGCGGCGAACTGGTTGAGGAAGCGCACATCATTCTCGATGAGATGCCGGATGTCGGAGATGCCGTGGAGGATCATGGCGAGTCGGTCGAGGCCCATGCCGAAGGCGAAGCCGGTGACTTGCTCGGGGTCGAAGAGGGTGTCGCCACGAGTTTTGCTGACGGCGGCGAAGACGGCGGGATCGACCATGCCGCAGCCGGCGATTTCGATCCAGCGGGCTTCTTTGCCTTTGGCTTCGAGCTTCACGTCGATCTCGAAGCTGGGCTCGGTGAAGGGGAAGAAATGCGGGCGGAAGCGGACGGCGGTGCCGGGGCCGAAGACTTCGCGGAAGAAGAACTCCAGCGTGCCTTTGAGGTCGGCGAGGGAGACGTTTTTATCCACGTAGAGGGCCTCGATCTGATTGAAGACGCTGAGGTGGGTGGCGTCGATCTCATCGCGGCGATAGGCGGTGCCGGGGGCGATGATGCGGACGGGCAGGGCTTTCACCGTCTCCATGGTGCGGATCTGCACGCTGGAGGTGTGAGTGCGGAGCAGCTTGCCATCGGGCATGTAAAAGGTGTCGCTCTCGTTGCGGGCGGGGTGGTCGGCAGGTGTGTTCAGCGCGTCGAAGCAATGCCACTCGGTCTCGACTTCGGGGCCATCCGCCAGCGTGAAGCCCATGCGGCGGAGGGTGCGCACGGCGAGATCGCGGATCTGGGTAAGCGGATGGAGTGTGCCGACGCCTGCGCCGGGGCGGCCTGGGAGGCTGAGATCGATGCCTGCGACGGCTTCGGCGTCCTTGGCGGCCTGTAGAGCCTCCATCTGTGTGCTAAGGCCAGAGGTGATGGCTTCACGCACTTCGTTGAGCTTGGCCCCGACTTCCTTTTTCAGGTCGGGCGACACGTCGCGCATCACGGCGCTGAGGGCTGTGAGCTTGCCTTTCTTGCCCAGGTAATCAATGCGATAGGCTTCCAGAGTGGCTTCATTTGTGAGGGTGGCGAGCGCGGTGAGAGCCTCGGTTTTGAGGGTGTCGAGTTGGGTAAGCATGGGCTTGGGCCGAAGGAGGTTCGGAGGCAGGAAAAAGGCGGCGATGATGGGCGCGGAATGAGCTTGGTGCAACCCGGAGCTAGCACTGAGGTCAATGCCATCGGCTCCAAGGCGCGCAGATTCAGATGCAGAGTTAATGCAAAAAAGTTGCCATTTGAGTTGACGTGAATGCAAGTTTCTTGCTTTAGTACTCGCCTCATGACCTCTCTCACCTCTACCCGATTCAGGCTGCCAGCACTGGTGACTTTCCTTTCGGCTCTGCTAGCCACGCAGGGAATGGCCCAGAGCAGCCGGGCACAGTTCGAGGCGCAACGCCAGCAGCAATATGAGTACTCGACCTTCAGCGCCCTCTCATCCCCCGTGGTGCTCCCGTTGAATGGCAAGGTGGACGGCACGGACTGGCTGACGGGCCTGGATGTGAGCCTAGCGGATAAAATCTTCCCGCACATTCATGTGGACACGGTCTTTGGCACGGCCTCGCGCGGGCAGGAAGAGCTGGCCGTGGGACATCATGACCCGATCCGGCGGGACGGGTTGACGATACAAAACCTAGAGTTCTCCCTCTCAGGGCGGCTGAATGACCACAACGAATTCTTCTTCACCTATGCGGGCGCGTTTGGAGAGAATGATGAGATTGACCCGATCTATGAGGAGTTCTTTTGGAAGTTCAAAAACATCCCCGGCGGACTGGAGCTGCGGGTAGGGCGTGTCTATAACCGCTTTGGCATCCAGAACACTTACCACCCACACGGCTTTGATTGGGTGGACCAGTATTTCGTGAACACGCGCATGTTTGGGGATGACTCGCTGACCACCATCGGCGCGGAGCTTACCTGGCTGGCACCGCTGCCCTGGACGGCACAGTTCGATGTGGCGGTCGGCTCTGCGCCGACCCACGCGGAGCATGATGATGCGGGCTTTGGCGGGCAGTACAATGCGGAGGAGTCGCACTTCACGGACAAAGGTGTGACGACGGTGGTGAACTGGACGAACGTAGTGAATTACAATGACTTCCACCAGTTCCGCGGCGGTCTCTCCGGCGCGTGGGGGGAGAACCACTCCGGCTACCAGACCAGTGTTTATGGCGCGCATCTGGAATACCAATGGCGGGAGCAGGGCTACGATCCGGGCGGCAGCTACTTCCGCGTGCGTTCGGAGGCGATGTTCAACCGCTTCAAGGTCGAGGACGAGCTAGGCCTGGACCCGAATCCGGTGACGCAGCAGGACTTTGGCTGCTACCTGAGCCTGCTGTACGGCCTGCCATCGCGCCTGGAAATCGGCCTGCGCGGGGAGTATGTGGCTGGGAATAGCGAGTCCCAGCAGGACGCGCGCTTCCGCGTCAGCCCCGGCATCACCTGGTGTGCGAATGAAGCGCGCACGGTGCGCTTTCGCCTGCAATACAACTGCGACCACTCGAGCGCGCGCGGCACCGATCACGCCATCTGGGCGCAGGTCAGCTTCGCCTGGGGCGGCCCCGAGGTGCGCTGACCAGTCACGGAACTTTCCTCCCTCATCCTTCGTTTTAAAGCCCACCATCCATACCCGCCATGAAAACTCTCGTCTCACTCCTCACGCTCACCCTGCTTTATTCCACCACCCATGCAGCAGTCAAAGTGGCCACGTTGCACCCCATCTTGGCCGATGTGGCCAGGCAGGTCGGCGGCGCGAACGTCGAAGTGGTGGAGATCATGAAGCCCGGTGGTGACATTCATCACTTTGAGCCTTCAGCCAAAGACATCGCCACCATGCGCGGCGCACCGCTCATCTTCGCCTGCGGCAAGCACCTGGAAGCCTACCTGGATAAGCTGCGCGATAGCGTCGGCAGCGGGGTGAAAATCGTCGAAGTTGGCAGGACTATCCCCTCCCTACTGCTCGATCCGAAGCAGGAAATCTTTGTCTGCTGCCCGGCCCACGCCAAGAGCAGCATTGACCCGCACTGGTGGCATAGTGCGGAAAACATGAAGCGCGCCGCCCGCGTCATTGCCAGTGAGCTGAGCGCTGCTGACCCCGCCAACGAGGCTGCCTATGAAGCAGGCGCGAAGGCTGCCGCGAACCGTTTTGGCGAGCTGAAAAACTGGGCGCAGCAGCAGATCGCCACCATCCCGCGCGGCGACCGGAAGCTGGTGACGGCGCACGCGGCCTTTGGGTACTTTTGCAAGGAGTTCGGCTTCAGGACCATCCCCATGCTCGGCATTGGTCGCGGGGATGATGTCTCCGCCCAATACATCGCCCAGACCATCCAGGCCATCCGCGACCACAAGATCAGGGCCATCTTCCCAGAGGACCAGGCCAATCCCAAAGTCATGACAGAAATCGTGCGCAGCACCGGCGTAAAAATGGCAGAGCCGCTCATTGCCGATGGCACCGCCAAAGAGGCGCACACCTTTGAGACCATGCTTTCCCACAACGTGCGCGTCATCGTCGCCGCCCTGCGTCCGCAATGAAATGGTTCTGTAGTCTCGGTTTCAGCCGGTCAAGGTAACTCAATGCGGTGCGTGTCCCCCTCCCGCGCCAACCCCTCCGGCACCTGACCGACAATGCGCGGCTCCAGGCCGATGCAGGTGAAGATGTCATTGAGCCGCCGCAGGGACACTGACTGTGGCGCATCAATCTCGAAGTAAACCAGATCATGGTAGGTATCCACCTTGTAGCGGATGTCTGGCAGCAGGTCCATCTGGGCGCGCAACTCTATCTGCGCGGACTCTGCGCGCAGGCCTTTAGCATAGACTTCAATCTCGATCATGGCGGGTGGTAAATCTGGTTCTAGCGGACCTGCGCGGCCACGACCAGAAAAAACGCACCCGCTGACTGCGACCACCTGCCCGAAAGCACCTCACTGCCCGTAGTTAAAGGGGTCGGCAAACTTTGTGTTGGTGCTCACTGCCGTATCGGTGAGTGTTTTCATAAAGGCTACCAGCGCGGCTTTCTGCGCTGTGCTCAGGTTCAGGCGGCGCGGGCTGCCAGGCGGTCCCTGGCCGGGAGGATTGCGCAGCGGCCCGGAGAGGTTCGGGTGGGCGACGACGCCAGAATTGTAGAACTCCACCACCTGCTCCAGTGTAGTGAAGCGCCCATCATGCATGTAGGGCGCGGTGAGTTCGATGTTGCGCAGCGAGGGCACTTTAAAGAGACCCTCATCCTGTGGGCGGCCTGTGAGTGCGCCCACGCCCTTGTCCACATAGGGGTTCTCCAGGCCGTTGTTGTTGATGTTCGGGCCGGGGACGAAATTGTCGGTGCCGTGACAGGCGACACAATTGCCAGCCTGCTGGCCGAAGTATATCTGCCTCCCCTGGTTCTCCTCGGCGGTGAAGTTGGCAAAACCGCTGGCGACCCCGGCATCATACTTTGTCTGCGTGGAGACGATGGAGCGCACAAACTGGGCGATCGCCAGGGATATACGCGCTGAGGTGACCTGTGGCGTGCCAAAGACTTGGTTAAACAGGTCCGTGTAAAATGGTTCCGCGCCCAGGCGTGCCTCCAGTGCAGGCAGCGTCATGCCCATTTCCACCGCGTCCTGGATCGGTTGCAGCACCTGGTCCTCCAGCGTGGCGGCGCGCTCGTCCCAGAAAAAGGCGCGGCGCTGGTACCAGCGCGCATTGGCGAGGCCCATGGAGTTCCGACCCGTCAAGCCACCCAGGAAGCCCACGCTGAACTTGCGCGGGTCAGAAAAGCCGTGCGCCTGGTGGTGGCAGGAGGAGCAGGAGATCGTTTGGTTCAGTGACAACCGCTTGTCATAAAACAACACTCGGCCCAGCTTCGCACCCGCATCGGTCACCGGATTGTTCGCGGGCGTGTTGTTCTGCGCGGCGATGGGATTGACCAGAAAGGCGGGTGGCAGGCTGGGGTTGGCATAGTTGAAAGGGCTGGCCGGTAGCAGCAGCGCTGTGGCCGTGGTGCTGGTCAGGGTCTGTCCGGCAGGGTTGTAGGCGGCGCGGTAAAAGAAGCCGCTGGGCAGACTAGCAATGCTGAAGCTGCGCTGAAAACGCCCGTTGTGGATCTTCAGCGTCTCGATGTCGTCCCAGTCACTCAAGTCGGTGGAACTTTGGAGAACCCAGACATGATTGCCCGGCTCTGTGATGTTCACTGCCAGGGTACCCGCAGCAGCACCGGGGGCGATGCTGATGGAGGAGCCGGAGGGCAATTGCGCCACTGCAAAAGTGGCCAGGAAGACAAGCGTGGTCAGGAGGAGTGTGGCTTTCATGTGAAACACTGCCAACACAACACTTGGATGTTAAGAGCGTGCGAGTCCCCCAACGGAGATTTGTTAAGCCAAGGTAAATTTCCCGACCGGAAAGGTAGGCGCTCTCGCCAGAACGTATGGTTGCGCGTGCGGGACAGTTGTGATCAAAGATTCGCGGAAGAGTAAGTTGCTATGGCTTGCCGTGGAATTGCTTCACGGTCTCCTTTACCCTCGGCACGTTGTTCTTGTCACGGGTGAATCTGACAATGCGCTCGTGGTAATAGGGCGTGGTGCCTTGGGGCAGGGCGTAAATCCATTCGGCGTCGTCGTTGTGACGTTCAAAGGGCACGCCGATAAGCTCAAATACAGTGCGCCCGTCCATTCCTGGCTTGATGGTGTTGAAATGATCGTCGGAGTACTTTTGCGCGTAGCGTGTCTGTGATTGCGTGAAGTACCTTAGCGCCTCTATGGCCTCGGCTGTCGTGTAGCCGTACTTGACGGTGTAAAAGAGGAAGATCAGTCCGGGGATGGCGATGAGCACGAAGGGAACAAAGAGATACCAGTTCTTTTTGAGCATGGGGAGGTTAGTTTGGGTTGGATGTGGGTAGATGCTCTGGCAGCCGGGCGTGGATGGCAAGCCTCAAATCCATGTCGCATAACCCAGCGCCTTGAGCAGTGTGCGCAGACTCATGAGGATGACCAGGAGGCCCACCACGACCATCATCGGACGCTGCGGCAGTTTTTTCGTCAGGTAGGCTCCAAAGGGGGCGGCGATGACGCCACCCAGGGCCAGCCCGGCGATAACCTGCCAGTGACCGAGGCCGATGGTCATGAAAAAGGTCAGCGAGGCAGACAGGGTCACAAAGAACTCCACCGCGTTCACGCTACCGACTGTCTGGCGGAAGGGATTTCCCCGCACGATGAGGTTCGTGGCGACGATGGGACCCCAGCCGCCACCACCGATGGCATCGAGAAAGGAGCCGATAAGTGCCAGCGGTGTCAGCTTTGTCGTCACCTCCCGCGGTGGGAAGGGCAGGAAGGCTTTGAGGATGATGACGATCCCCATCACTAACAGGTAGCCGGCGATCCAAGGCTTGATCACGTCCCCATCCAGAGAGCTGAGTACATAAGCACCGAGAGCTGCGCCGATGATGCCCGGCAGCAGCAGGCGCCGGAACAGATCCCGGCTGATGTTTCCAAAGGCATGGTGGGAAAGGGCGGAGGCCCCGGTGGTAAAGCACTCTGCGGCATGAACGGTGCTGCTAACCACGGCAGGCGGCACGCCCCACCCCATGAGCAGACTGGAAGCGGTGACTCCGTAGGCCATGCCCAACGCCCCATCAATCATTTGCGCCACGAAACCTGCGATGATGTAGATGAAAAAGTCGTGCGTCATGGTGGACTGCTCCCGTTCAAGAGCGGGCGGGCGTGGTTTTCGGCTGTGTCGGGGGCGAGTTCAAGCGGAACCTTCCCTTCCGCTGTTTGCCCTGCGAGGGTTCCGCATATCTTGACTTCATGAGCCGCAGGGGGGCGTGGGGCATGTCTGCACGCTTGCTTTCACTGGGAAACTGGCGTTCAGAGTGTAGAGATCAGTTCAATCAACCATGGAAGCTATCGAGATCGCGCGCCTGTGCGCCAAGTATGCGGATGACAAGAAGGCGGAAGGCATCATCCTGCTAGACCTGCGCGGACTTTCGCCAGTGACGGATTTTTTTGTCATCGCCACCGCCATGTCAAACCCGCAACTGCGCGCGGTGCGGGACGAGGTAGTGCAGCAGATGCGCGAACTGCACGGGGAGAAGCCGCTGTTCAGCGACGGGTCGTATGAGAGCCAGTGGCTGATCGTGAACTACCCGAACGTACTGGTGCATATCCTTTCCCCAGAGAAGCGTGAGTTTTACGCCCTCGAAGAACTGTGGGGAGATGCGCCGACACTCCCGTGGCAGGAGACGCGGCCAGAAGTGGCAGTGCCGACGAAAAAGAAGCGCACAGCGGTAAAGAAGGTGGCCGCAAAGAAGGTCGCCACCAAGAAGCGCGCCCCAGCGAAAAAGGCAGCAAAGAAAAAATAAGCTGAAGGTGACTCACAGCTCTGGAAAGGGTGGCAGCGCGCCACGGCGGACGTCATCCACGTCTTTGGGCATGACACTGCGCGGGGTCAGCGTGTAGGCGGGCCGTGGCTGGAAGGCGGGGTCGTCGAGCTTCTTTTTGATCAGCACCCAGGCGAAGTCCACGAGTAGGGGCTGAAAAACGGTAGCGTCAATGTCGCCGTTGCCAACGAGGGTGAGGCCGCCCTCCTCCCCGCGAAAGCCGTCCGTGCCGATGATGAGCGTGGTCTCGCGCAGCGGGCCGAGCACGGAGGCGGCACCGAGGGCCATGAGATCATTGTGGGCGTAGATAATATCGAAATTTTGCTGGAGGCGCACGGCATCTTTGGCGCGATCAGCACCGCCCTGCCGGGTCCAACCGCCAGGGGCATCGTGGACGATGATAATGCCCGGAGCGGCCTGGAGGGCGGCGGTGAAGCCGTTGTGGCGTGCCGTGCAGGCAGCAGTGGTGTCGTCGCCACGGATTTCGACGACGCGGCCGGTGATGTCGGTGCGGCCCTCCTCCTGAGCCTTTAGGGTCAGCGCGCGGAGTGCGATCTGCCCCGCGAGCTTGCCAAGCTGAGCCTCATCACACGACAGCACCGTGTGGCAAGCAAGGCCAGAGGCCATGTCGCCTAGACCGATGACGAGGATGCCAGCCTGGACGGCAGCTTTTACCTGTAGGGTGAGGGCAGTAGGGTCCACAGGATCAAGCAAGATGGCAAAAGGGCGGGCGGCGAGCGCCTCGGCGAACTGGGCCGTCTGGAGGCCGGGATCCCCAGCGGCATCATGGCTGCGTAGAGTGAGTCGTGGCTGTGCAGCCACCAACCGTAGCAGCGCCTGTCGCTGCCCCGCCTCAAAAGAGCGCGCCCCCCGGGCGGTGAGCAGGTGCAGCATCTGCACGGCAGGTGCGGCAGGCGCGCTAACACGGCGGCAGGCGGTGGGCACGACGAAGCTGAGGGCAATGAGGAGGAGGAAGCAAGTGAGGCGGCGCATGAGCATGCTGATGTAGCCACGAAACGGACACGCCGACAAGTCTGCTGTCACACAAATGAACCCACGAGCCAACCCACTTGAAGAAATGAAATCAGGGCAGGTTCCTCCTGCGTCGGGCTTCGCAACTCGGTCCCGAACCCTCCTCTGTTGAAGCAGCTCTGTGAAGTCCTCGCTGCCAGCGTTTTCACCCTTGCGGCCACGTTTCCCTCACAGCACCCACTTCGTTTTTATGTGGTCTCGTTCATTGGGGCTTTTTTCGCGGTGATTGTCATCTCTGCGCATTCATGGCTGTGACTGTTCTGGTGGAATCGCCGACAAGTCTGCTGCGCGTGCGGGCAGTCTTTGCTTGCACGGCGGTGGAAAAGACACACAATCCGCGCCCTCGCACCTGCGCCTTATCTATATGGGAACAAAGAAAACTGCTGTCGTGACCGGTGCCGCCGGTTTCCTGGGATCACACCTGACGGACCGCCTGCTGGCCGAGGGCTATAGGGTGATCGGTATTGACAGCCTGCTGACCGGGAATGTGCGGAACATTGAGCACCTGGCGGGGAACCCGGATTTTCACTTCATTATGCATGACGTGACGAACTTCATCTACCTGCCGGGGGATGTGCATCTGGTCTTCCACTTCGCTTCGCCTGCCAGCCCGATTGATTACCTGAAACTGCCGATCCAGACGCTGAAGGTGGGATCCCTGGGCACACACAACGCGCTGGGTTTGGCGAAGGCGAAGGGCGCTACCTTTCTGGTGGCCTCCACCAGCGAGACGTATGGCGACCCGCTGGAACACCCGCAGAAGGAGACGTACTGGGGGAATGTGAACCCCATCGGCCCGCGCGGCGTGTATGATGAGGCGAAACGCTTCGCCGAAGCGATGGTGATGGGCTACCACCGGGCGCACAATATGGACACGAAGATCGTGCGCATTTTTAACACCTATGGGCCGCGCATGAGGCTGGACGATGGGCGTGTGGTGCCCGCTTTCATCGGCCAGGCATTGCAGGGCAGGCCGCTGAGCGTCTTCGGCGACGGCTCGCAGACGCGCAGCTTCTGCTATGTGAGCGACTTGATTGACGGCATCTATAAACTCTCACAAAGCAATTACCACGAGCCGGTGAACATCGGCAATCCCTCGGAGATGACGGTGCTGGACTTTGCCAAAGCGATCCTGCGCATCACGGGCGTGGACCTACCAATCGAGCATAAAGAACTACCAAAAGACGACCCGAAGGTGCGCCAGCCGGACATCACGCTGGCGAGAAGGCTGCTCGGATGGGAGCCAAAAGTGGGTTTTGAGGAGGGAATCACGAGGACAGTGGGCTATTTTCGTGACTTTCTCGCAATCAATCCTTGATGGCAGGCGGTGTTTGCGAATAAAAGAATAATGTCAATTTCGCCTCACTGATGGCGGACCTATCCACAGCCCAACAACCAACAACGACAGACCTATGAACAAATTTGCCCTCGCCATCACGTTCGCAGCACTGACGCTCACGCAGGCAGGCGCGCAGGACGCCCCTCTAGCCAAGGTGGATGTGAAGCCCCTGAAAGTCAGCGAAGTGGAGACACCGCAGTTCCAGGCGGGCAATGTGGGGGAAAAGCGCTGGCGTCCAAAAAAATGGCTGGAGGCTGACATGGAGTTCGACATCAAGCTGCCGCCGGCTGCTGGCGGGCGGAATGGCAGCCTGGAATCCATGCAGGTAAACTTTTATGTAGCGATGAACGCGCAGACAAAAGATAGAAAGTATATCGTGCTCAAGGGTAGCTTCAACTTTGTGGACATCCCCGCTGCTGAGACATGCCACGCGCTAGTATATGTCTCCCCAGCAACGCTGCGGCGTGTGCTGCAGAAAGACAACTTCACGGCGGCCTCAGACATTAAGGCTTGGGGCTTTGAAGTGCTCGTGGGAGGCAAGCTGGTCGCGGGGGATACGAGCACACCCGGCAAATGGTGGGAGAGCACCGAATCCTTCAGCATTGAGGACAACGTGATGCTAGCCAAGAACGAAACTCCTTTTGCCATCCTCTGGGGCGATTATGATGTGTCTGCCAAGAAGCCCTAATAAAGCGGAAACAGACTCCACTCAAGGCAGACCAAGCACGACAACTCCCCACCAAGCATGGCAGACAGCAAAAACATCGCAGTCCTGAACCTGGGTTCCCAGCGTCTCTCAGGAGCCGTTTTCAGCAAGACGGGCAGCGACCTTATCCTAAAGCGCTACGAGTTTGTGGACATGAGCGGAGACCCGACCGTGGACGCCTCCCGCCTGCCGCAGCTCCGCATCGGTCTGCAAGAACTCGCCGACAAACTGCGCATCAAAAAGAGTGCGATATGGTATGCCGTAGCCGGGCACACTGTCTTTTCCCGCTTTGTGAAGCTGCCGCCAGTGCAGGGGGACCGCGTGGCGCAGATCGTCGAGTTCGAGGCACGCCAGAACGTGCCCTTCCCCATCAACGAAGTCGTCTGGGACTATGAATTTGTCGCCGAAGGCGGCGGCGAGACCGAGGTGGTGATCGTGGCAATGAAGGCGGACGCCCTCAACGAGATCAATGACCAGGTCGTAAGCGCAGGCATGGGCACTTCTGGCGTGGACCTCGCGCCCATGGCCCTGTACAACACCTTCCGCTACAGCTACCCGGACGTAGACGAGCCTGTGGTGGTCATTGACCTCGGAGCGCGCTCCACCAACCTCCTGTTTGTCGAGCCAGGCAGGTTCTTCACCCGCAACATCCTCGTCGGCGGTGCTTCCATCACTTCCGCTATCGCCAAAGAATTCAATGTAGGCTTTGGCGATGCCGAGCAGCAGAAGGTATCCCACGGCTTCGTCGCCCAAGGCGGTGCCGTGCAGGACCACGCCGATCCAGCGATCTCCGCACTGTCAAAGGTCATCCGCAACGCCGCCACGAATCTGCACACGCAGATTATGCGCACGATCACCTACTACCGCAGCCAGCAAGGCGGCTCGCAGCCTAAGCGCATCTTCATTTGCGGCGGCGGTGCGCTGCTGGGAAACATGACCATCTTTTTGGAGGAGAAACTCAAGCTCCCCGTAGAAATCCTCAACCCGCTACGTGGCGTGCAGTTGGATCGTGCTGTCAATGCTGATGCTGCCGCCGCAGACGCTGCATTCATGGGCGAATTGGTCGGCCTAGCACTGCGCTCTGCCAGCGGCTGTCCTTCCGAGATTGAGTTGGTGCCGGATGTCGTCGCTAATGCCCGCGATGCAGCACGCCGCTCCCCCGCGCTGATCATGGCGGGCCTCTGCCTATGCGCGGCGCTGGGGACTGCGATCATCTATTTCAAAAATGCTGAACGCGTGACGCAGGAAAAGCTAACTGCCATGCAGGCTGAAAGCGCCAGCCTGACTGGCATCGCCAATCAGATACGTGCCTTGGACGCCCAACAGGCGCAAGCCATGGCGCTGAGCCTGCAGCGTGAGCAGGCAGTGGGAGAGCGCTCCTACTGGGTGCGCCTGCTGACAGAGATCAACAACAAGTTCGAAAACGACCTCATCTGGCTGACCGTGGTGGAGCCGCTGAAGGATGACCGGTCCATCACACCCCAACTCGTCAATCAGAACACAGAAAACTCCGGGGAGGAAAAAAAAGACGCCGCCGCAGGCGCTCAGCCAGTGTACTCTCTCCAGCTCCAGGGTCTCTACCGCAAAAATGATGAAGGCGAGCAGATCGTCTATCGCTTTGCCGCAGCGCTGGCTAAATCCGGCTGGTTCAACGTGGAAAATTTCGAGGCTAAACGCGCTGATTATGTGAGCGCGGAGAGCGGGGTCGAGGAAGATCGCTATGCCTACAAGTTCAACATCAAGCTGCCCCTGAAGCAGCCGATGCAATTCAAATAACACTGATGAGCTGGATCCAAGACAACAAAATGCCGGCCGCCATTCTCGGCGTGTCCGGGGCGGGCGTGATCGGCCTGGGCGTGGTGCTTTTCAACACCTGGTCCAGCTACAGCGCCACCCTGGAGAATTTCGACAACATCAACAACGGCCTGGCAATCCTGAAAGGTGCCACGCTCGCGCCCACGCCAGAGAACCTCGCCCTCAAGCAGGGCGTGGTCGCGGAGTACCTCAGCACTACCGACAGTCTGGCCCGGGTGCTCGACAAGCTACAACCTCCCGTCGCACCGATCAGCAATACCGACTTCAAAGCCAAACTGAGCGCCAAAACCGCTGAGTCCAGGAAACTAGCCACCGCCCTCGGCATGGCGCTGCCAGTTGAGTACAACCTCGGTTTCGATACTTACACCAGCGAACTGCCAAAGTCTGACCAGGTGGCCGCAGAACTATCCGGCTATTTGGACGCCGTGGATGAGATCGTAAACACCCTGGCTAAGTCAGGTGTGAAGAGCGTCAACCTCCTCCAACGTTCTGAGCTAGCCTCTGAAAAAGATACCCCGGCCCCCGCTCCACCCAAGCGCACTCCGACCCCCGCAGGTCGTCCCGGTCAGGCCGCCCGCCCCGTGGCAGCCGCCCCGGCCAAGATCACCGAACGCAACCAGGTGACGATCTCACTAACCTGCGACCAGGCTGCTCTCCAGCTTCTGATCAGCAGGCTGGCCAGCCCCTCTGAGGTAAACAACTTCACGGTCGTGCGCCTGCTGCGCATCGAGAATGAGAAGCAGGAAGGTCCGCTGCGCAGTGCAGCGGCTGCGCCAGTAGCGCCCCAGCCCGGAAGCGGCGAACCGTCAGCAGCACCCACTACGACCACCGCAGCCCCACCGGACGGTGGCGCACCTGCAACAGCCAAGCCCGTGGTAGCCGTCTCTGTGGCCCAGCCCGCCCCTGAAGACGCTGTAAAGATTCTCGGAGGTGAGATGCTGCGGGTGTATCTGGAAATTGATTTGGTGAAGTTCCTCAACACCCAGGCAGCAGCCCCGGCAACACGCTAATCTGATGGAACAGAGTTTGAAAATTTGACCTGAGCCTCATGCAAAACAAAAACGGCAATTACGAAAAGGTGCTCCTCACCATCGCTGGCATCATCGCCCTAGGCGTGGCCGGTTACCTGATCTGGAGCAGCCAGGGCATCAGCGAGCGCCTCGTGCAGCGCCTCGCCGCCTCCAAAAACGACCCGAACAAGCCGCCGACGGAGAACGTGAACGCGGCTATCAAGCGCATCACCGAGAAGATCAACTGGGTCTCCCCCATCATCAACGGCAAGGCAGTCCCTCTCAACAAGTCCATACTCCTCGTCAAGAAAGGCGACCAGCTTTTCGACCTGCTGGTGCCTGAGCCGCAGTTCCGCCCGCCGATGACAAACGCCTACCTCGTCGCCCCGACCGAACTTCCCCACATCCTATCACCCAACGTCGCTGATCTGGATCCGGACAGCGACGGCTTCACCAACCTGGAGGAATTCCAGAAAAGCACCGACCCGCGCGATGCGAAAAGCCGTCCTCCGGTCACCGACAAGCTCTTCCTCAAGCAGCGCATCACCCACGACTACATCCTCAAGCTCAACAGTAGCAGCCCGCCCTACCAGGTGCAGCGCGTGAAGCCGGAGCCGAAGAAGAGTGTGTTCACCTCACCAGCGGATGTGCCGTTCGGCTTTGAGAGAAACGAGCAGCGCTTCAAGGCAGAATCCTTTGAGCAAAAAGTCGTCGCCGACCCTACTGTGGGAGAAAAGGACGTGTCCGAACTCACAGTCACCGATCTCGCCACCAACCAGAAATTTGTGCTTGTCCGTGGAGTAGAGAAGAATCTTGCCGAGTACGAGGCCGAGTTTGAATTCCGCCTGACTGGCAATGTCGAGAGCCGTACAGTGAAGAAGGGCGAGAACTTTCAAATCCCTGGCATTGGCACCACTTACAAGGTGCTGGAGATCGAAGAAACCAAGGCTATCATCGTGCCGGTGGATGGTGACAACCCCACAGGCAAGCCAATCGAGGTGAAGAAAGGCTGAAAATTTCCAGAAATCCGCAAAAACATCTCGCCAAATCCCCACGAATCCTGCTAAACACCTCCGCTCGTCGCCAATATTGCCCAATTGCTCCCTTATATGACCCAGACATCCCGAATGATGAAACACCGTGTCGCACTGCTAGTAGCAGTCGCGGTCCCGCTGATCACAACTCCCGTCTTTGCCCAGTATGGCGGCGGCGTCCCAGGCATTGCGGAACGTGAGATTTCCCGCCGTCTGGCCCGCATTGAGGATGCGCGCAAGGCCATGGCGAAAGGCGATGAAATTTACGCCAAGGACGACCACGAAGCGGCGCTCAACTCTTACCGCGCCGCCAAAGACATCTTCGACGCATTGCCCAACGCCCCTTTCATTGAGAACTGGCGCGGTCTTGCCAATCTGAAATTCGCCGACTGCGCTGGTGTCGTGGGACGTGAAAAAGCAGCGCTTGGCGACTACCCAGCTGCCCGCAAACTCGTTGAGGAGTCCCAGCTCGCCGTGCCAGGCCACCGCTCTACCAAGCAGCTCGGCAGGCATCTGGATGACCCAGACCGCTGGCCACCAGCGCTGACCCCCCAGCATGTCGAGAATGTCGGTAAGGTGGAGAAGCAGCTTCTTCTCGCCAACAGTTCCCTGGAAATCGGCAACTACGATCAAGCGCTCATCCAGTTTGAAGATGTGCTCCGCATTGACCCCTACAACTCCGCCGCCCGCCGTGGCATGGAGCGTGCAGAACAGAAGCGTACAGAGTATTTCGAAAGCGCTCGCGACCATCAGCGCAGCCGGATGCTGAACATGGTCAACGAGGCATGGGAGCACAAGCCACCAGTACGTGACCTGGTGATCAACAGCGTCATCGGCGGCGGCAAAGACCCCAGCAGCTACCTCACGCAGAAAATGCAGAAGATTGTCTTCCCGCAGGTACAGTTCGCTGGTGCCAACATTGAGGAGGCTATCGAGTTCCTGCGTGTGAAAAGCCGCGACCTGGATGTTTTTGAGACCGACCCGTCGAGAAAGGGAGTGAACATCATCTTGAAATCTGGTGAGAATCCCGTCTCGGCCTCCATCAGTCTTGATTTGAAGGACGTGCCGATGGTGGAAGCTCTCCGCTACGTCACTGATTTAGCAGGCATGAAGTACAAGGTGGAGCCATTCGCCATTCTGATTGTTCCGGTTTCCGAAACTACTGCGGAACTCTACACGCGAAGCTATAAGGTTCCGCCAGACTTCCTTAGCGGCACTGGTGGTGGTGCTGCAGCCCCTCCGGCTGGCGGGGCTGCTCCGGACCCGTTCGCAGCCGGTGGTGCGGCACCTGCCGGTGGCACTGGATTGATAGCGCGCCCCTCAGCTCTCGAAATTTTGAAGGCGCAGGGCATTACCTTCTCAGAAGGTGCCTCAGCGGTTTTCAATCCTGTCAGTTCCCAGTTGATCGTCAGAAACACTCAACCTCAGCTTGATCTCGTCGAGGCTTATGTGGACTCGATTCGCGGCCAGGGGCCGAAGCAGGTTTACATCACCTCCAAGTTTGTTGAAGTCTCCCAAAAGAACACCGATGAGCTTGGCTTTGACTGGCTGCTCGGCGGTGCGGGTGCCGATGTGGAAATCGGCGGTGGCACTACGGGGAACTCGGGAGCAGCCGTCACCTACACAGGTTCTATCGCCAGCCTTGTCACTGGCGGTGCCATTGCCCCCATCACTCGCGGTCTGCGATCTGGCACCCGTGCCATCCGCGGGGATTCTATTGATTCGCTATTCAATCCCACAGACCCAGGTGCGGACACAGTCGCGCCGGGCATCTTCTCCGTTGCTGGTGTGCTTACCGATCCACAATTCGGCCTCGTCATCCGCGCTCTTGCTCAGAAAAAAGGCGTTGATTTGATGAGCGCGCCGAGTGTCACCACCAAGGGAGGCCAGCGTGCCACGGTGGAAGTCATCCGTGAGTTCATTTACCCTACGGAATTCGATCCGCCGCAGATTCCTACTAACGTCGGTGCCAATGGTGTGGGTGCTGGTGGTGGAACGGCTTCGGCTGTGCCAGTGACGCCGACCACGCCGACTGCGTTTGAAATGCGTCCAGTGGGCGTACGCATGGAGGTGGATCCCACGGTAGGTGCAGATGGTCTGACCATTGATCTCAACCTCGCCCCTGAAGTGACGGAATTTGACGGATTCATCAACTACGGCAGCCCGATCTACAGCATTCAGCCGCTGTTTTCGACCGTCTTCCCCTTCAACATCATTGGCTCCTCCCAGGTCGAGCTTACGCCGAACATCATCAACCAGCCCATCTTCTCCACCCGCAAGGTGCAAACTGCGGTCACTGTGTGGGATGGCCAGACGGTGGCTCTTGGTGGTTTGATCCGGGAAGATGTGCAGGATGTCGAGGACAAGTTGCCGATCCTGGGAGATCTGCCCTTCGTCGGACGCATGTTCCGCTCCGAATCTGAGGATCACTTCAAGCGCAATCTGATGATCTTCGTGACTGCCAAGCTCATTGACCCAGCCGGCCAGCCGATCAACCCGACCCTCACTGACCGTGCCCCATCTGGTGATACGCCAGGCCCGAACTTGCTGCTTCCTGCGGTGGGTGCCCAGTAATCTCTTGAACCGCTTTTGTTTGAACGGGCAGGAGACAACAGTCTCCTGCCCGTTTTATTTGGAGACTTATATGCAATCCTGGGTCATCACGGGCGGTGTCGGCTGTGGCAAGAGCCTCGCCATTCAGTACCTCAAGCAATGCGTTGGAGTGAGGTGCGTTTTTTTCTCCTCTGATGATGAAGCGCGGAGAATGCTGGAGCTGCCGCAAACTTTGCGGCAATTGCAGTCCGTCTTCGGCCCAGATGCCGTGACTGGGGCTGGGGAGGAAAGCCAGGCCGACAGAGCCTGGCTGCGCGAGCTCATTTTCCGGGATCCCACCGCGCGGCAGCAGTTGGAGTCACTGCTGCATCCGGGCGTGCTCGCTGCGCTGGAGGAGCAAAGGGCAGCCGCCCAGATGTCCGGGGCAGAACTTTTCCTTGCGGAGGTGCCTCTGCACTATGAGATTGGCATCACAGTAACAGCGGACTTGATCATTGTCGTGGCTGCCAGCCAGACGGTGCAAGTGAGGCGGTTGATGGAACGTCGAGGTCTCGAAGAGCCGATCATCGGACAGATGTTGAGGTCTCAGTGGCCCATCGAAGCCAAGGTTGAAAGAGCGGACGTGGTCATCTGGAACGATGGTGACACGGCGGCTCTAGAGGCCCAGATGCTGACACTGGCACGACCGTACTGGCAAGCATGAACCAACCTGACCTCCCCGCGACCGCCCCAACGGTTCCCTCCCCCGAAGCCGCCACCCTCCCCGTGGAGGCACCAGAACCCTCTGCGGAGTCCGCAGTGCCAGACGCGCTTGCTTCGGCTTCAAGCCCACCTATCCTGGATGCACTTTCCACAGAGACCCAGGCGGAGAAATCCGGTCCACCCGCTGCTGAGCCGCCTTTCCCAGTGGAAATATCTCTCAATGCGCTGCATGCCTGGTCCCTGGCAGAGCTACTGCAACTTTCCGAAACCGTGGGCTTCCGGATGAACGCCAGCCGCAGTAAGCATCAGATCATTTATGACCTCTTGGCCTGGATGGCCGACCACCGCACGCGTGTCTTGGTGGATGGCATTCTGGAGATCGGCATGGACAATTTCGGCCTTATCCGCTATCCAAAGTACAGTTTCGCACCGCTGCCTGAGGATGTGTTCATTCCCCTCTTCCTCGTTCGCAAATTCAATCTCCGCCCTGGCAATCGCATCACTGGTTTTGCCCGCGCTCCGAAGGACCGGGACAAATATCTGGCTATAGACCGCATCACTGAGGTAGAAGGTATGCCTATTGAGACATGGCAGCCGCAGCCGCATTTCGACAAGCTCACCGCCATGTTCCCCAACCAGCGGATCATCCTCGAGATGCCGCGGCCCTGCGCTATTTCCGCGCGCATCATGGACCTCATCGCCCCATTGGGCAAAGGTCAACGCGGTATTATCAACGCCTCCCCCCGTTCTGGGAAGACCATCCTGCTCAAGGACATCGCCAAGTCCATCGTCCACAATCACAAGGAGATCACCCTCATCATCCTTCTCCTTGATGAGCGCCCGGAGGAGGTCACTGACTTCGAGGAATCCGTCTCCGGTTGCGAGATTTACAGCAGCACCTTCGATGAAAGTCCGAAGCGCCACAGCCAACTCGCCGAGCTTGTCCGCGAGCGCGCCTGTCGCCTTGTGGAGATGGGGAAGGACGTCGTTATCCTCCTCGACTCCCTCACCCGCCTCGCGCGTGGCTACAATGCCCTCACTGGCGGCAAAGGACGCACGATGTCCGGCGGTATGGACGCCAAGGCCATGGCTAAGCCCAAAAAATTCTTCGGGGCCGCCCGCAATGTTGAGGAGGGGGGGAGCCTCACCATCATTGCTAGCGCGTTGGTGGACACGGAGAGCCGTATGGACGAGTTGATTTTTGAGGAGTTCAAAGGCACCGGCAATATGGAGGCCACCCTTGACCGCGAGATCAGCGAGCGCCGTATCTTCCCCGCCCTGCACGTCTTAAAGTCCGGCACCCGACGCGATGACCTGCTTTACCATCCCGATGAGTTCAAGCGCGTCTCTGTCATCCGCAAGCAACTCGCCCAGGTACCTGCCGTCGAGGCTCTGGAACTGCTCATCAAAAACATCAACCGCACCAGTAATAATGCGGAAATCCTCCTCACCGGACTAAAATGAGTGCGGTGCAGCCAACCACACCCGGCGCAGAGTCTCCCCGGGATTTTGTTTTCATAGACACAGCCGGGGATCTCCAGCACTGGCTCACGGAAACGGAGGCCCACATGGCTGCCACTGGTGAGAACCGCTGCTGCCTAGACACCGAGGCCGACTCCCTGCACCACTACCACGAAAAGCTCTGCCTCCTCCAGGTCGCCTTCGCCGGTCGTTACGCGCTGGTGGACCCGCTGGCCATTGAGGACGTTTCCGGCCTGCTCACCCTGCTGGACAAGCACGAACTCTGGTTCCACGGCTCTGACTACGACCTCACCATGCTCCGCCGCACTTATGGTTGGGCACCCCGTGTCGTGCGGGACACGCAGATCGCTGCGCGCCTCGCCGGGTTCCGACAGTTCGGCCTCGCCGCACTCATCCACTCGGTCTTTGGTGTCCAGCTTTCCAAAGCCTCCCAAAAGGCCGACTGGAGCCGCCGTCCACTGCCGGAGCACATGCTCTCCTACGCCGTGGATGACGTCCGCTACCTCATCCCCCTGGCGGATCATTTGATGAAGATCGTCCGGGAAAAGAACCGCGAAAGCTGGTTCGAGCAGAGTTGCCAGGCACTTCAGGCCGACGTGGCCGAGCGCAGCATGGCCCCGAAGGAGGATCCCTGGCGTGTCCAGGGCAGTGGTCGCCTGCATCCCAAAGGTCTAGCCATTCTCAAAGCCATGTGGGAGTGGCGTGAAGGCATCGCCACAGAGCGCGACATCCCCTGCTACCGCATCATGTCGAATAAGCAGATGGTCACCTATGCCGAGACCTTCGAGGCAGGCGGCGTCATGAACCCGCCCGGCGGCTGGCGTCCGCGCTGGAAGAAGGAGTTTCACGACCTCATCGCCACCGTCTTTCGTGCAGGTCAGACGGCCTGGCCACAGCGTCTCAAGAAGGCCAAGGCACGTCTCTCAGATACTCAGCGTGACCAAATTGACCGCCTCTGTGCCTTCCGTGACAAGATCGCTGTAGATATCGACATCGAAAGCAGCCTTCTTGGCTCCCGCAGCACGTTGGAGCAGGTCATCGCCGAGCCTGAGGGGGCTACCGCCTTGATGGAATGGCAGCGTGCCCTTCTGCAAGACGGCCTGGAGCAGCAGCAGGCGTAGTCCACGGCAGTCCTTCGCTAGGCCCCGCGCAGTTTTGACACGTCGTAGAGGCTCATAATCGCCGCTAACACCTCCTCCCGGCGGCCCTCTTTCAGGGCGGAAAATGTCGTGTGATTGCCGGGCTGAAATTTGAAGTGCCCACTGCGTGTGCGCCGCAGCACAGTCAGGTGCGCGCCACAGCCCAACTTTTGGCCGATGTCATGCGCATAGGTCCGCACATAAAAGCCCTTTGTGCAGACCACGCGGAAGTCCACTTCCGGCAGCTCGATGCGACTGATCTGGCTGTCAAACACACGCACAAAGCGTGGCTCCCGCTCCACTTCCTGGCCCTTGCGCGCCAGTTTGTAGAGGGGCACCCCATTGATCTTGATCGCGCTGACCATTGGCGGCGTCTGGTAAAAATCACCGCGAAAGCCATCAAAGGCTGCCTGCACCTCCGCAAGGGTGAAGGGGGGCACTGGCTTCTCCTCTAGCACCGTACCTTCCCGGTCCTGCGTGCTAGTCGTCGCCCCCAGGCGCAGTGTGCCGGTGTATTCCTTGTCCTCACTCATCAGCAGGTCAGAGAGCTTTGTGCCGCTGCCGATCACCAGGATCAGCATCCCCGTAGCCATCGGATCGAGCGTGCCGCAGTGGCCGATCTTTTTCATATTCAGGCAGCGTCGTGCCACGGCCACCACGTCGTGGGAGGTCATGTCCGGCTCCTTGTCCACCAGCAGTACGCCGTTAATCGAGTCGTCGGACTTCATGTTCTAAAGCTGTCAAAAAAGTTTCCGCCGCTGCTGTCACTGGTGCGCGCATTCGTGCACCTGCGGCCATGCGGTGCCCGCCGCCGCCAAACTGCCCACAGACAGCGGACACATCCAGCCGATTGTCTTTGGAGCGGGCGCTGACGCGGATTTTGCCATCCTCTAGTTCTTCAAAGATCACCGCGCTGATTACGGAATCAATCATACGCAGCGTGTCAATGAGCCCCTCCGTGTCCCCCGGCTCCATCTGCACCTCATCCATCAGCCCGCGTGTCAGATTCCAGCTTACGATGCGGCCTTCCGCATGGAAGGTCATTTCATTGAGCATGGCCCGCAGCAAGGTCAGGCGGCGTGCTGGGTAGGTCTGGTAGAGCCGCCGTGCCAGTTCTGCCGTGTCTAGGCCCGCGCGCATCATCTCTGCCGCGATCTCATGCGTTCGCGCCGTGGTGCAGGAGAACTGAAACGACCCCGTGTCTGTGCTGATGGCGGCAAACAGATGCGCCATCACCGCTTCTGTGATTGGCAGGTCGTTCGCGTGCAGCAGTTCATAGATGATCTGGCCCGTGGCTGGCTGCGCGGAGTCAATGTGGTTGAGCTGTCCGTAGGACGGGTTCGTGGCGTGGTGGTCCACATTCACCAGCAGCGGCGCGCGCCCCAGGGCAGCCACCGTTTGCTGCCCTACGCGCTCATGCGTCGCCGTGTCCAGTGCCACTGCCACGTCAATCTCGAAGTCCCCGTATGGCGGGCTGAGCACCGTGTCAGTCCCCGGCAGAAAAGCGAGGTTTGAGGGCACGCCGTCCTCTAGCAGTGCATAGACCGTTTTCCCCAATGCCCGCAGGCTCAGCGCCAGCCCCAGCACCGATCCTACGGCATCCCCGTCAGGTCGCACATGCGCTGCGATGGCGATGCGGTCCGCGCCGCGCAGGGTGTCGGCGATCTGGCTGAGGGGGGTGAGTTCGGCTGGCATGGGCGGGGGGGCTTCACAAAGCACTCATCGTCAAAGCTGCAAGAGCGAAGATGGGGTTAGCAGAATGTATGAGGCGCGCTGATTTTTTCGTGCCTGCGCTGCGATCTTCCACCAACGCACATCCGACTTACCGCCGCCAAAGCAGCGCTAGAAACAACGGAAACTCCCGCCGGGCGCGGTTTTCGGCGCGTGCGCGCGGACCCGGCTGGCTTTCTTTGTGGGAATACCATTCTTGCAGGCCAGAGAGTTGCATCCCGGCTTTGAAACCCGCTTCTGTTAGCGTCGTCATGCTGCGGTGAAAGCTCACCGTGCTCTCACTGTCCGCCTTTCCTGGATGCATGGTGATGGGGATGCTCAGCGTGCTAGCATACGCGTCCACGCGGCGGTACTGAATCTTACGTTCTTCCTCATGCCCCCAGGAGGTCTGGCGCGGGATGCGGAAGGCGGGATGGTTCAGCACCCAGAGCATCCTCCCGCCGGGCTTCAAGACAGCGGCCGAGGCTGCGCATACCTTCTCCAGGTGCTCCATATTTTGCAGACACAGGATGGCCGAGGCGGCATCGAATTCGCCCAGCCCGCTCAGCTCCGCCGCATCGCGGTCATGGTAGCGCACCGGGGTGCGGCTGGGGTAGGTGCGGGCTTTGGCGATGAGCGAGGGCGCGGCATCCACGCCGGTGACCGCCGCGCCCTTGTCAGCCAGCGCGCGGGAAAAGACGCCCTGCCCGCAGCCCAGATCGAGTATGCGCTCCCCGCGCTGCGGGGCCAGCAACGCCAGCGACTGCGGGATGACCACGGCCTGGTACAGCTCCGACCCGCGCTCCCCCAGGATGCGGTCGTACCAGTCGGCAGACTTTTCCCAGGAGGTGCCACCCTGGCTGCGGTCCGGACGCGGACCTGGTCGCGGGCTGAAACGGGAAGGGGTGCGGGAGCCGGTGGGTTTGCGGGGGCGTTCGTCAGGCATGGCGCGCTGACAATGAGGAGGCGGAGCGGGAGAAACAAGGACACAAATGGACAAGCATTTGTCTCCCCGGCCAATCCCCGCTATCGCGCGTATCACTCACCTCCCGCTTGAAAACCACCCTCCGCGTCTTCACTTACCTGCGCCGTTACCCGCTGATGGCGGCGGCCCAGCTCGCCTGTGCCATCGCTGGCACGCTCATGGTCGTGGTCTTCCCGGCGGTGACGCGGGAGGTGCTGGACGTGGTGGTGCCGGGCGCGCAGTGGAACCGCCTGACCCCGCTGGCGCTCATGGCACTGGCGGCCTACTTTGCCCAGCATCTGTTCAACTCCCTGCGCATCCAGCTCAACAACACCTTCGAGCAAAAGGTCATCTATGACCTGCGCAGCGACATCTATGAGCGCCTGCAAACCCTGCCGCTGCGCTGGTTCGACAACCGGCCCACGGGCGACATCATGACGACGGTCAGCGAGGACATCCCGGCCGTGGAGCGGGTGCTCATTGACGGCATCGAGCAGGGGCTGGTGGCAGTGCTGCAAATCGTGGTGGTGGGCGTCTTCATGTTCCGCGCGGATCTGGAACTGGCGCTGTGCGCGCTGATCCCCTTGCCCTTCCTCACCGCCGGGGCGCTCGCCTACACGCGCACCTCTCGCGACCGCCACCGGGGCGTGCGCCGTGCCAGTAGCGCCATGAACAGCCTGCTGCATGACAACGTGGCCGGCATACGCCAGATCAAGGCTTATGCGATGGAGCGGGAGGAGCACGCGCGCTTCAACACCGTCAGTGCGGCGCTGAAGGCGGCCACGCTGCACGTCATGCGCGTGTGGGCCATTTACCGCCCAGGGATGCACTTTCTCAGCAGCACCGGGATGGTCGTGGTGCTGTGGGTGGGTGCCCACGCGCTGAAGGAGGGCCGCATCAATGCAGGTGATCTCGCCGCCTTCCTGCTGCTGCTGAAGTTCTTCTACGACCCCATTGAGCAACTGCACCAGCTCAACCAAATCGTGCAGGCAGGCCGAGCCGCCGGGGAGCGCGTGTTTGACATCCTGGACGCCGAGCCGGAGAGCGACACGCAAACCGGCCGCCCCCTGGCGACGGTGAAAGGACACGTCCGCTACCAGGACGTGAGCTTCAGCTACGCAAAACCAATCTCCAAATTCGTTCCCAAGGTGGCAGGCGAGGAGGATGACGACGCGGAAACGAACGAGGAAATCCGTTTCACTCCCACAGTGCATCACATCAGCCTTGAGGCGCTGCCGGGGCAGACCATCGCGCTGGTGGGGCCGACCGGCGCGGGGAAAAGCACGCTCATCAACCTGCTGACGCGCTTTTATGAATACGAGGAGGGCGTCATCACCATTGACGGCGTGCCGGTGCATGAGTTGAACAAGACCTCCCTGCGCCGCGCCATCGGCTACGTCACGCAGGAGAGCTTCATGTTCAATGGCACGGTGCGGCAAAACCTGCTCATCGGTCGCAGCGATGCCACCGAAGCGGAGCTGTGGCAGGCGCTGACCAGCGCCAATGCGGACGCCTTTGTCAACCGCCTGGAAAAAGGTCTAGACACCCAGGTGGGGGAGCGCGGGGTGAAGCTCAGCGTGGGGGAAAAGCAGCGCCTCTCCATCGCCCGCGCCTTGCTGCGGAATCCGCCCATCCTGCTGCTGGACGAGGCTACCGCCAGCGTGGATACGGAGACGGAGCGCCAGATCCAGGGCGCGCTGGACCGCCTGATGCAGGGACGCACCAGCTTCGTCATCGCCCACCGCCTCAGCACCGTGCGCCACGCTGACCGCATCTATGTGCTGGAGCACGGGAAGATCATCGAGCAGGGCACGCACGATGAACTGCTGGCAAAAGGTGGTCTGTATGCCGGGTTATGCCGGACATCGCTGCTCACATAGTTGCCTACCTGAATCACCGGAAAAGTTCTAATCCGTGCTAGCTCTGTCGCGACATCCGGCGGACCGTGTGGCCTATGGAACTTGGAATCGAAATTTACGGCAGTATTCTTCTCGCGGTGCTGTGTGTCATTTTCATTGGCATCTGGCGTTCTTTCCACCGCCCGCGTGGCAGACATGACCGCTGGAAGAAGTAGCGGGCCTCAAAGCGACAATCTTTTTGCACTCAAGCAGTCGCGGCACACTACCTGCTGCTGCATGAATGTCCCATGCTTGGACTTTACTTTATTCTTGGTATTTTCGGCATCTCTGCTTTGACCATCACCATTGGGGTGTGGAGATCCTTCACACGCAAGAGGCGCCGCCGCAGTAGCTACTGGCGCTGACAAAGACTGCGCCGCTTGCATGGCCGGAGACGCCTTGCCACACTGCGGGCGTGAATGTCGTCACCCCTGGATTTATCAGCCACCTCTGCGCCGCGCTTTCCCCTGACCGTGTGCTCACCGGGGACATGGACGTGCTGCCTTATGGCTTCGACGGCACGGCGGTGCTGAAGCAGCGGCCCGGCGCGGTCGTTTTCCCCCACACCTCCGCAGAGGTCGCCGCCTGCGTGCGGCTGGCGCGGGAGGCGCGCATCCCTGTGGTGACGCGCGGCTCCGGCACGGGCCTCAGCGGTGGCAGCGTGCCCATTGCTGGTTGCCTGGTCATCTGCGTGGTGCAGATGGACAGGATCATCGAAGTGGATGAAAGGAACCTCACCCTGCGTGCCCAGTGCGGCGTGATCACCAAGGAGGTGGATGATGCGGCGGCCAAAGTCGGCCTCTTTTATCCGCCCGATCCCGGCAGCATGAAGATCAGCACCATCGGCGGCAACGTGGCGGAGAACAGCGGTGGCCTGCGCGGGCTGAAGTATGGAGTGACGCGGGACTACGTCATGGGCATGGAGGTCGTGCTTCCCGACGGCACCCTGGCCTGGCTGGGAAACAAGTGCGTGAAGGACGTGGCCGGGTACTCAATGAAGGACATCTTCATCGGCAGCGAGGGCACGCTGGGAATCATCACCGAGGTCATGCTGAGGCTGCTGCCGCGTCCGCAGGCGCGCAAGACCATGCTGGCGCTCTACGACAGCGTGGAGGCGGCGGCAGAGACCATCAGCGCGATCATCGCAGCGAAGATCATCCCCTGCACGCTAGAGTTCCTGGACCGCGTGACCGTGCAGTGCGTGGAGGATTATGCAAAGATCGGCCTGCCCACCGATGTGGAGGCGCTGGTGCTCATGGAGACCGACGGTCATCCTCTCGTGGTCGAGGAGGAAGCCGCGCGCATGATGGAACTGGCGCGTCTAAACGGTGCCCGCGATGTGCGCGCAGCCGCCGATGAGGCCGAGGGCGCGCGCCTGGCCACGGCACGGCGCAGCGCTTTCTCCGCGCTCGCACGCATGATGCCCACGACCATTCTGGAAGATGTGACCGTGCCGCGCACCGAGTTGGCGCACATGGTCAAATTCATCCGCGAATGCGCTCAACGGCACCGCTTGAAGGTCGGCACCTTCGGCCATCTGGGGGATGGCAATCTGCACCCCACCTTCCTGACCAATGAACGTGACCACGAGGAGATGCACCGCGTGGAGGTGGCGCTGGAGGAGATCGTCAATGAGACCATCCGGCTCGGCGGCACCGTCACCGGCGAGCACGGAGTTGGTTTGGCAAAGAAGGCCTTTGTGAAGCGCCAGCTCGGCGACAGCAGCTACGAACTGATGCGGAGCGTCAAGCGCGCGCTTGATCCCGAGTGCCTGCTGAACCCAGGAAAGATATTTGATCTGTGAGCACTGAAACCGTAGCCGCGTCTGCAAAGTCGTGCTCCCCGATCTCCCTCACGGCCGCCGAGGCGGTCTGCGCCCTCGGCAGCAGCCTTGAAGCAAGCCTGGATTGCTGGGGTGCGGGCAGCACGGGACTGACCACTGAGGACGGACTGCTGGCCGGGCGCATCGCCGACCGCAGTCCTTTGAAAGGCCGCCGCTATGGCGCTGCGAGCAATCTGGCCGTGCATGTGGCGCGCGGCGCGTTGGCGCAGGCGGGCTGGAGCGCCGAGCAGACGCGCGCTGCCTGGCTTTTCGCTGGCAGCAGCCGTGGCAATGCTGGGGAGCTGCTGCGCGCGAATGCCTGGCGGCGCCCCTCACAGCGGTTCAGCGCCAGCAACACGATGCACAGCGAGATCGCCGCTGCCGTGAGCATCGAACTCGGCATCCAGGGGCCGTGGCAGATGCTCTCCAATGGCTGTGCCTCCGGGCTGGACGCGCTGGGCCTGGCCTGGATGGCGCTGTGCGCCGGCATGACACAGCGCGCGCTCGTGGTGGCTGTGGACCTGCCGCTGCTGCCGGAGCTGCTGCGCGACTTTCAGGAGACGCGTCTGCTGTCCACGAATGGCCTGAATGATCCGCTTAGCCCCCGGACCAGCGGTTTTATCCCCGGAGAGGCAGGCGTGGCGATCACGTTGGAGGTTGGGGCTTTGTCAGCACTGGCCGAAGTCGAAAGCTACGCGGCCAACAGCGACGCGTACGATTCCCTCGTCGTCCCTACTGACGGCGCGGTGCTTGCCGGACTCCTGCGCAGCATGCAGCTGCCCGCATTCATCTGCCCGCACGCCACCGGGACGCCGAACCACGCCGCCGCCGAGGCGAACGCGCTGCGTGCGGCCTATCCAAATGTGCCGCCATTGCTGCTGCTGAAACCTTTCACAGGCCACACCCTGGGGGCCAGCGGGCTGCTGGATGTGGCCTTGCTGGCCGCAGCGATGCGCCGGGGGGCACTTCCTGGCAACCTGGCCGGACTGACCGCTCCTGACGCACTGTTCCTTCCCACAAACCCTGCGGCGTTGCCCAAAAGCGCCCGCCTGCTCAAGATCGCCTCCGGCATGGGTGGGCACAATGCGGTGGTGATGCTGCGGCAGGGGCGCATTTCGTGATTGCCTCGCGCACGCGCTTGCTTCACTCTCCGCGCCCATGAGCCAGTCCGCCCCCCTCCCCGACGTCAACGCCCCCTGGTACAAACAACTCAGCGGCTACCATTGGTTCGTTTTCAGCATGGCTTGCTTGGCGTGGTTGTTTGATTGCCTGGACCAGCAGCTTTTCTTGCTGGCGCGCAATTCTGCGATGAAGGCGCTGCTGCCGCCCGGTATGGACCCAATCAAGTATGGCGGCTATGCCACATCCATCTTCGTCGCTGGCTGGGCCACGGGTGGTCTCATCTTTGGTTCGGTGGGCGACCGCATTGGCCGGGCGAAGACATTGACCATAACGGTGCTCATCTACTCCGTCTGCACCGGTCTCTCAGCTTTCTCAAAAGGCTGGATTGACTTTGCCATCTATCGTTTCCTCACCGGCCTGGGTGTCGGTGGTGTCTTTGGTCTCGCCATCGCTCTCGTCGCCGACACGCTGCCTGACCGCGCGCGCACGGGTGCCCTGGGCACGCTGCAAGCGCTGTCCGCTGTGGGCAATGTGACCGCTGGCCTCATCAGTATGTACATGGGGCATCTGGAGGGAACGAAGGCCATTGAGCCGGGCACGGCCTGGAAGTACATGTTTCTCATCGGCGCGTTGCCTGCCTTCCTGTGTGTCTTCATCCAGGTGCGGCTGAAGGAGCCGGAAAAGTGGGTGAATGCGCGCGCGGCAGGCAAGCTCACGGGCGTCAAATTTGGCTCCTACTCCGCACTGCTCGGCGATGTGCGCTGGCGAAAGTCGGCACTGCTGGGCATGCTACTGTGTGTGGCGGGCGTGATTGGATTGTGGGGCATCGGCTTTTTCAGCCCTGAACTGGTGGGAGATGTCATGCAGCGCTCTTTGGAGGCTGAGGGCGTAGCGGCTGACAAGATCGCCGGGCAGAAAACCTACTGGATCGGGGTAAACTCCATCGTGCAGAACATCGGCGCATTCTTCGGGATGCTGGCCTTCACGAAGTTTGCGCAGAGCATTGGCCGGAAAAAGTCCTTCGCCATCGCCTACATCGCCGCGCTGGTGGCCACCATCGGTTACTTTCAGCTTTTCAATGGCCGTGGCGATATCTGGATGAGCGCCATCATGGGTGCTTGCCAGCTCGCGCTGTTTGCCGGCTTCGCCATTTACCTGCCAGAGCTTTTCCCGACCAGCCTGCGCAGCACGGGCACGAGCTTTTGCTACAACGTGGGCCGCTTCGTCGCCGCCAGTGGCCCCTTCACCCTGGGCAGTCTCCAGGCTGCCCTGAAAGCCGGTGCCACCACGCCAGAGGCAAAGCTGGAGGCCTTCCGCACCGCCTGCACCTACATGAGCAGCGTGTTCCTCCTCGGCCTCGTGGCGCTGATGTTCCTGCCGGAAACCAAGGACCGACCGATGCCGGAGGATTGATCCCTCATGAGCCTGTCCTTGATCGCAGCCGCCAGTCCGCAGACCGCCATCGTGCTTGGCTCTGGCCTGGGGGCGGTGGCAGAGGCCTTTGGTGTCGAGACTGCGGTGGCCTATGCGGATGTGCCCGGCATGGGCGCGGCGACAGTGCCGGGTCACGCGGGGCGCTTTGTTCTGGCGCGCTGGCAGGGCAGGCCGCTGCTCATCGCGCAGGGGCGGCGGCACTGCTATGAGGGCATTAGCGCGCACGAGGCTGCGGCGGGCGTCCGCCTTATGCACACGTTGGGCGTCAGGCGTGTGGTGCTCACCAATGCGGCGGGGGCCATCAACCGCGCGTTCAGCGTCGGCGGGCTGATGATCATCACCGACCACCTGAACCTGCTCGGCGCATCGCCGCTGACAGGCGGGCCGCATTTTCATGACATGAGCGCGGTGTATGACGGCGCGTGGCGGCAGCGCTTTCTCAAGGCGGCGCAGGAGCAGGGAATCACGCTGCACCAGGGTGTCTATGCCGCCGTGCCCGGCCCGCAGTATGAGACCCCGGCGGAGGTGCGGATGCTGGCGGTCATGGGCGCGGATGCCGTGGGCATGTCCACAGTGCCGGAGGCCATCCAGGCGCGCGCGCTGGGAATGGAAGTGGCCGGCATCTCATTGCTAACGAATTGGGCTGCTGGACTTGCGCCACAGACACTGGACCATGCCGAGGTCGTCAGCGTGGGAAAAGCAGCCTCCACACCACTAGCCACACTGCTAAAAGCCGTGGAGTGCGGTGGCTCGCCATCGCTGTAGTCCCGCAGCTTGCTGGCTGCGAGGCGAATTGCTTGTCGCCGGGGCTTTACAGCGCGGCGCATCTGGCATGAAATGCTGTCATGAACCTCCTTTGGCGCATCCAAGCACAGCAGCACGACCTCAGCCTTCGCGGCATGGTCATGGGCGTCGTCAATGTCACGCCGGACTCTTTTTCCGACGGCGGCCGCTTCCTTGATGCCGGACGCGCGGTGGAGCACGCGCTGCGCCTCGTGGCGGAGGGCGCGGACATCCTCGACATCGGCGGTGAGTCCACCCGGCCCGGCGCGGAGCCGGTGGAGGAGGCGGAGGAGCTGCGCCGCGTGCTGCCGGTCATCCGCGCGGTGCGCTCGCAGACGCGCACACTAATCTCCATTGACACGATGAAGGCGGCAGTGGCGCGCGCGGCGGTGGCGGCAGGGGCGGACATCATCAATGACGTGACCGGACTGCGCGCCGACCCTGCCATGACGCGCATGGCCGCCGCCTGCGACGCCGGGCTGGTCATCATGCACATGACCGGCACGCCGCGCACGATGCAGCAGCAGCCACATTATGACGACGTGGTCGCAGAGGTGCGCGCCTACTTCGCTGACCGGCTACGCCATCTGGAGCGTGCGGGCATCAGCCCGGAACGCGTCGTGCTAGACCCCGGTTTTGGTTTTGGTAAGACGCTGGAGCACAACGTGGCGCTGATGCAGGCGCTGCCCACGCTGGGCGTGGCAGGCCGCCCGGTGCTGGTCGGCGTCTCACGCAAGAGCATGATCAGTCGCCTGCTGGAAACCGACGACATCGCCGACCGCGATTGGCCCACGGTGGCGCTGACCTCTCATGCGCGCGAGTTGGGCGCGCGTATCGTCCGTGTGCATGAGGTGCGGCCCAGTGTGGAGGCCATGCGCATGACGGAGGCGATCCTGGGCGCGGCCTGAGCGTGTGCAGGAGTTGGAATCCTCCGCGTTTTTTGCCAGGAACGTCTTGGTCGTTGAGTTTTCATCTTACGTCGCTTTGATGCGACGCGGCTTCTACCCTGCCTTTCAGTCCACAGAACTCATGTCCATGCGTCCCCTGATCCCCTTCCTCCTTTTGGCGTATCTTCCTAACCTGGTCGCGCAGGTCTCCGTGCACCGCTGGTCGGGTGATCTGAATGTGCCAGACCCGGTGGCCTGCACGGTGGATGAGAAAGGCCGCGTGTATGTGGCGGCGACGACGCGGCGGAAGGTGGCAGACCTGGACATTCGTGAGCACACCCTCTGGATTCCCGATGATGTGGCGCTGGACAGTGTGGAGGCAAAGCGGGAGTTCCTCAAACGCGAGCTAGCTCCCGGAAAGCTACGTCTGCCGCGCGGCGGGCTGAAGGACCACAACAAGGACGGCTCAATTGACTGGAAGGATCTGACAGTCCACAGCGAACGCATCTACCAGCTCCGCGACACGGACGGGGACGGCACGGCCGACAAGAAGACGATCTTTGCGGAGGGTTTTAACACGGAGGTGACGGGCATCGCGGCGGGCATTCTTTACCACAATGGCTGGGTTTATGCGACGATCGCGCCGGACCTGTGGCGGCTGAAGGACACGGATGATGACGGCGTGGCGGATGTGCGGGAGGTGGTTGCGCACGGCTTTGGCCTACACATCGCCTACGCGGGGCATGACATGCACGGGCCGCGCCTGGGGCCGGACGGGCGCATTTACTGGAGCATCGGGGACAAAGGCGTGAGCGTGATCAACAAAGAGGGAAAGAAATGGTATTACCCGCACCAGGGCTGCGTGATGCGGGTGGAGCCTGACGGGACAGGCTTTGAAGTCTATGCGCACGGGCTTCGAAATGTGCAGGAGATCGCCTTCGACGACTTCGGCAATATGTTTGGCGTGGACAATGACGCGGACATGCCGGGGGAAAAGGAGCGCTTTGTCTATATCACGGAGCAGAGCGACAGCGGCTGGCGCTGTAACCACCAGTACATGAAGGCGGAGAGCCGCTGGATGCGCGAGGGCGTCTGGGACGCGGCGAACCTAACTCCACCGCTGTTCATCACGCCGCCGCTAGCGAACTACTCGAACGGCCCGGCGGGCTTTGTCCATGAGCCGGGAACGGCGCTGGGGCCGAATCTGCGGGGTCAGTTTATCCTCAATCAATTCCCCTCGGGCAGGATGGAGGCTTTCAATATCGAGCCAAGGGGCGCAGCCTTTCAGATGAGCCGGGCGCGGCTGATCCACAGCGGCATCATGGGCATCGGCCTGGGGTGGGGGCCGGAGGGCGCACTCTACATGGCAGACTGGGTGGGCGGCTACCCGCTGGATGAAAAGGGGGCCATCTGGCGTGTGGACGAGACGGACCTGGAGGAAAAAGACACGACTGTGCGGGAGGAAACGCAGGCTCTGCTAGCCTCCGGCTTTGTGCAGCGCGAGGTGGCTGATCTGCAAAAACTACTCGGCCATGCCGACCAGCGCGTACGCCTCGGCGCGCAACTGGCGCTGGCAGAGCGCGGCATGTGGGCGGAGCTGATGGCAGTGGCGCTGGATGTTGAGGCACCTCTGCTGGCGCGGGTGCATGGCCTGTGGGGTTATGGCATCGGCTTCCGCAAAGGAAAGGCACAAGTGGCGGCGCTGGAAGAACTACTGGCCATGGACGCGCTAGATGTGGAACTCCAGACCCAGACCGCCAAAGTCTTGAGCGAGGGCAAAGTGGACCGCACCTCCGAAAGGCTACTCATCGGCCTACTGAAAAGCGAGTCGCCACGCGTGCGCTTCCATGCGGCTATCGCACTCGGAAGGCTGCGCGTGGCGGATGCGGCGCTTTACCTGCTGGACCAAGTGGAGGCGGATGCAGATGATCCCTGGATGCGCCATGCCATCGTCACCGGACTGGCTGGCTGCATGACGGCGGAGGCACTGGCGGCGCGCTCTGGGGATGCCTCTGTGGCGGAACGGCTAATCTGCACCCTGGCACTGGCGCGGCAGCGCTCGCCACTCATCACGGCCTATCTGGCAGATGCCAACAACGCCATCGTTGATGAGGTCGCGCGCGCCATCCACGATGACGAAGGCATCCCAGAGGCGCTGCCAAAACTCGCCGCCCTACTAGAGGCGGAGCGCACGCTGCCAGAGGCGACCCTGCGCCGCGCCATGAATGCCAACCTGCGCCTGGGGGATCCTGTCCATGCCTCACGCTTACTCCAGTTCGCACTGAAGCACCGCGATGACAACGGTGTCACAGCGCTGCAAAACCTGGTCATCTTCACCGAGCCACCGCGCCTGGACCGGGTGGATGGTGTGGCGCGCATTTTCCAGCCACGCGACACCGAGGTCATCGCCGCACATGTGCTGCAGCCGTGGATGTCGGAGGTTCTGACGCTGCGTGAACCGGACATGAAGGCCGCTGTGATCGAGCTGCTGGTGAAGCTGTCCATGAAGATGGAGGCACCCGCGCTACGCGAGATCATCGCCGACACGGACTCCAAAGCACCGCTGCGCGTCGGTGCGCTGCGGCTCATGGCTGCCCAGCACGCGGCTGAACCCGCCTTTGCAGAAGCGCTGGGTATCGCGCGGAAGGCAGTGCCCGCAGAGCTGCGCATGGAGGCACTCCGGCAGACCTATGCGCAGCAAAAGGACAACGCTATTAGTGAGACAGCGCGCGTGCTGGAACAGGGCACACTGGTGGAAAAGCAAGCCGCATTGAAGCTGCTGACCGCCGCCAAAGGTAAGGAGGCGGAAGCCCTCGTGGAAGCCTGGCTACAGCGCCTCTCTGCCGGGAAAGTTGAGGCAGGGTTAAACCTGGATGTGCTGGAGGCGGTGCAGGCCTACCCGGCGTTGGAGGAGAAGCTAGCTTACTTCCAACAATACCGCACCAGTGTCCCACGCAATGACTTACTGGAAGGAGGCGACAGCGCGAACGGCAAAGACATCGTGAACAACCACTTGGGCGCGAACTGCCTAGCCTGCCACACCGTCGAGGCCAAGGAAGGCAGCCTGGTCGGCCCGCTGCTCAAAGGAGTGGGCCTGCTGCGCACCCGCGCGGAGTTGCTGGAGTCTCTGGTAAATCCGGTGGCAAAGATCGCCTCCGGCTACGGCTTTGTCTCTGTCTCCCTCAAAGATGGCAAAAGCATCGCGGGCGCACTTTCCCAGGAGGACAAGTCCGCCATCACCCTGCGCCTGGCCGATGGCACGACGAAGGAAATCCCGCGCGAGGAGATTGCCATGCAGACACCGCCCGTGTCCATGATGCCGCCCATGCTCGGCATCCTAACCCCGCGCGAGGTGCGGGACGTGGTGGCCTACCTAGCGGGCCTGAAGACCAAGCCGGAAAAAGAGCAGCTCGACAAGATCGCCGAGCAGACGCAGGCCGTGGCGAAGGTATCGCCGGCACCAAAGACAATTTCAAAAACCACTCTGACTCCGACGCGGACACCCGTAAAAGTCACCTCTCAAACCGCCGCCAAGAAGCAAATCGAGATCAACATAACCGAAGTACCAAAAGCCAAGCTACTAGAAGCACCCGAAATGAAACCCGAAGGCGGTGAGGAGTCACCTCCGAAAACGACGGACAAGCCCAGCAGCGAAGAACAGCCAAAGTCGAAGTCGCCACAGAAGACAGAAGCAGCGACCGAGGATAAGCCGAAGTCCAAAACCACCGCAAAGCCGCCGACAACAACGAAATCCAAATCCAAGTCCACACCAAAGCCCGCCCCTAAGCCCGCCCCTAAGCCGGAAGAGAAGCCAATGCCACCTCCCGAACCTGAGAAGACCGAGCCGCCCCCGCCGGAGGAGAAGCCCAAGTCTTCAAAATTTCAGTTCCGCTTCCGCCCGAAGCCAAGGACGGAATAGTGCGCAGAAACACTCTAACTGGCCTCACTGGAGCGGTGGGGGGAGCAATTTGACCTGATGGTGAAAACATCTGGACAATTGCCTGCGTTTCCGCTCCCCCTTTCACACGCATGAAAATTACGCTTCTCTCCCTCGCTGTCTCGGTCTCCTTTGCTTCTGCTGCTAACTGGCCTTGCTGGCGCGGGCCTAACCAGGATGGCTCTAGCCCAGAGAAAGGCTTGCCGGTGAAGTTCGGAAAGTCGGAGAACGTGAACTGGTATGTGGAAGTGCCCGCGATTTCAGCCTCGGTGCCCGTGGTTTGGGGGGACAAGGTCTTCCTTACGGCACCGATTATGGACAAGAAGCAGCTCGTGGGCCTTTGCTACGACGCGAAGACGGGGCGGGAACTGTGGCGCAGTGTGGTCTCAGAGGGTGGTTTGCAATGGGACAACAAGAGCAACCTGGCCAGCCCATCCCCGGTGACGGATGGTGAGCGCGTGGTCTTCCTGTTCGCAGATGCGGTGGCGGCCTGCTATGACCTGGCGGGGAAGCTACAATGGCGGCGCGACTTTAAGGAGACGCACGGTGCCTTCGCCACCCAGTGGACCTACGGCAGCAGCCCGGCGCTGGATGGTGGCAGACTCTATATCCAGGTACTGCAGCGGGATGTGACCTTTGAGTTCCAAGGCTTCGCGAAAGGAACCCCGGGGAAGGACATGACGAGTTACATCCTGGCCCTGGATCCGGCGACTGGGAAGGATCTGTGGAAGCACCTGCGGCCCACGCCTGCGCAGGTAGAGTCGCTGGAAGCCTTCAGCTCCCCGATTTTCTGCGACCATGCAGGCGGGCGCAAAATGCTCATCTCTGGCGGGGACACACTGACACTGCACGATGCCGCGACAGGGATGGAACGGGCGCGGCTAACGACATGGAACGCGGCTGGGGAAGGGTATAACAAATTTTTCCGTCTAGTGCCCTCGCCCGTAGTGGGGGACGGCATCGCGCTGGTATGCGCGCCAAAGAACTCGCCCGTTTTTGCCATGCCGCTGGATAGCAAGGGCACGGTACCGCCGCTGTGGACGAGTGATCCGAAGGTGGTGACGACAGATGTTTCAACGCCCGCCTTTTACGAGGGCAGCTTTTATGTCCTGGACAGTGGCCGCCGGACGGTCAGCCGCGTGGAGGCGAAGACGGGAAAGGTCATCTGGACGGGGGAGACGGGCAGCAAAGCCAAGTTTGAGAGCAGCCCGACGGTGGCAGACGGAAAAATTTATATGACGAACTTCTGGGGTGAAGTGTATGTAGTGAAGGCGGGCGGGGAGAAGTTCGAACTGCTGTCCGTGAACGAGATGGGGGATGGCAGCAAACCCAATGGTGACGCGGCGAGCTGCCGCAGCAGCATCGCGGTGGCAGGTGGGTGCCTTTTCATCCGCACGCAGGACAAGCTGTACTGCGTGGGGCTGTAGTGTGCCCGGATAGACTTTGGCGCACAAATTGTTCACTCTGTCCTCGCGTGCTGCGCTGGATTGTGAGATGAACAACGTCCATGAAAATCGCCCTTTCTGAATTGGCCGAGCTTTTGGGGGGGCAGCTTGTCAAGGGTGCCCCCACCGCTGTCGTCAGTGGCTTTGCCTCCCTCAAAGAGGCACGCCAGGGGGACTTGAGCTTCTATTATGACGCCCGCTACAAGGATCGGCTAGCCAAGACACAGGCCAGCGCTGTGCTGGTGCCACCTGCTCTCGATAGCTTTCCCGACAACGTGGCCTGCATCGTCGTGGATGATCCTTCGCGCTCGTTTGAAAAAGTGGTGGATGTTTATGGCTTCCACGCGGCACCTTTCAGAGCGGGCATCCATCCGCGCGCGGTGATTGGCAAGGGAGTCAAAGCTGACCTGACCAAAATCTCCGTGGGAGCCTGCGCGGTGATCGCCGACAGGGCAGTGATCGCCGACGGGGTAGAGATAGGCGCAGGCTGCTATGTGGGACAGGGGGCCGTGATCGGTTCGGACTCAAAGCTGTTTCCCAATGTCACCGTGCAGGAGGCATGCGAGCTTGGGGAGCGGGTCATCCTGCACTCCGGCTGCGTGATCGGCGCAGATGGGTTTGGCTATGAGTTTGAAAAGGGACGACACCGCAAGGTGCGCCAGGCGGGCATCGTGCAGGTGGACAGTGATGTGGAGATCGGTGCCGGGACAACGGTGGACCGGGCACGCTTTGGTCGGACCTGGATCGGCGAGGGGACGAAGATAGACAATCTGGTGCAGATCGGTCACAACGTGGTGGTCGGAAAACACTGCATCATCGTCTCTGGCACAGCGATCGCTGGCAGCGCGGTGATCGGTGACTATGTCGTGATCGCAGCCCAGAGTGGTGTGGCGGGGCATGTGTCCGTGGGGTCATACGTCACGCTTGGCGGTCGTAGTGGGGTGACCAAGGACATCCCGGCGGGAAAGATGATCTACATGGGCTTTCCCGCCGTGCCGGTGATGGAGGAACGCCGCCGCATCGCCGGAGTGAGTCGCCTACCACAACTCTCCGCGCGGGTGCGGAAGCTGGAGAAAAATGGGACGCATGTGGAGTGAACGCGGGCTTTGCTCTCCGGCCTAGGCTTTGAGATTCCGCAGCACCTCGTCGAAGCGCTCGGCCATCTTTGCGGCACTGAACTCGCTCCGCACGCGGATCATGCCCTGGATGGTGAGGCGTTCGCGCAACTGGCTGTCTAGCAGCAGGGACTCTAGTGCATCTGCCAAGGCAGGCACGTCATCGGGAGTGCATAGCACACCGCCACTGGTGGCCTCGATTAGCTCCGGGAAAGCACCGTGTCTGGGCTGCACCACGGGCACCCCGCTGGCGATGGACTCAATGACGTAGAGGCCAAATGCCTCGCCATAGGTGGCGGGGACGGAGAAGACGGTGAGGTCGCGGAAGAATTTGACCTTGTCGCCGAAGCTGAGGTTCGGATGCCACTCGACCCGTTTGTCGCAGCCGCTCTCGGCCAGCTTTGCCTGGAGATCGGCGAGGTATTTTTCGTCTGTCGGGGTTTTAGCACCACCGATTTTGAGCTTGAGCCGGGGCACGCTGCCGCGCTTCACCAGCAGGATGTAGGCATCCACCAGGGTGGTTAGCCCCTTGCCATGAATCATGCGCGCGAAGAAGCCGATGGTGGGCCAGTTTTGGTCGGGCTTTGCGGCGGCGAAGGAGGAGATGTCTATGCCATTGAGCACCACGGCCATCTTTTCCGCCCCCACGCCGAGACGGTAGCGCATCGTGTCCGCATAGAAACGGCTGGGGGCGACGAAGCGGGTAACAAACTGTGCGTTCGTCCGCATGGCGGCCCAGCACTGCTCGCTATACGGCTCCACCAGCGTGTCGAGAAAGGAGTCCTCCCCTTGGAGCGAGACGATGACGGGGATGCCGAGATCGCGCTGAATGACCTGGCACAGGCCCATGAGTAGGCCGTTGGAAAGGGAGATGACATCGGGGCGGGCATCCGACTTTATCCACTCGATCAGCCGCCGCCACTCGGCCCACTGGCGCCCCTCCTCGCCCAGGAGCGCGCCGAGTGTCATCTCTCCCAGATCGCGCGCGCTGGTCATGCCGATAAAGCGGGAGGCAAAGCGCAGACGCGCGGGCTGGCTGAGCCAGCGATGGACAAAACGCGGCAGGTAGCGCAGCAGGGGTGCCTTTTGCTGGAGGTAAAGGGAGATGCCGCCTGCCTGCACCGGTAATTCGGGGTTCGACACCTCGCGGTCCGTGACCAGGGGGAGGTAAAGCGGTGCCATCATGGCATCATGACCGCGTGCGCGCAGAGCCTTGATAAGCGCGTGGTCCCGCAGGCAACTGCCACAGTGGAAGCTGCCCGTGCCGGGGGTGAGGTGAAGGATTCGCATGGACTGTCGAGGGGGGCGCGATGATTAGAGCAAGGGATACGCACGGGCAAGAGACATGGCACGTCCTCTTTACAGGCAATCGCCCAGGACAGGGCAAGTTGTGCGCCAGCGGTGCGCTACTGAAGCTCTGGCACCCGCGATAGCTTGAAGCCTTCGTAAAGGGCGATGCCGTAAAAGAGTAGATCAATCGGCTGCCAGGTGGACTGAAGCACCACGAAGGATTGCGACCAGTCAAACTTGGTCATCGCCTCGAGGACGTCCGTCCGGGTCTCCTGTGCTAAGAAGCCGACGGTCGAGAGCAAGTTGCCAAGAGCGCAGCCAATGAGGGCAAAAGCGCCTCCTACTACCCCGAAGGCCACGCTGCTGCCCTTCCCCAGAAAGCGGACCGCATAGCCCACAAGGAAACCCACGCCTATCGCCATCCAGCCGATCTGATACTGAGTGGTAACCGTCACGCCCGCCCAGATGGCCGCGCCGACGAGGGATGCGATCAAACCGCCGATGACTGCCAGGAGAAGGTTGCCTTTCATGAGGGGGATTATTTAAAGCTGAGCACCTCAGGATGAACAGTGCGTCATCCCTTGTCAGGCTATTTTTTCATCACCGCAGCATTTGCATCGTAAAGATTCCGTCACGCCTTCACTGCTCGCCCGCGATTAGAAGGTATCCCACCATGATCAGAATCGGCAACAGCAGCGGAATCGAAAACTGCCACATGTAGCGCAGGAAGTCCGGCGTGTGGACCTCCGCCTTCTCGGCGATGGCCTTGACCATGAAGTTAGGCCCATTGCCGATGTAGCTGCCCGCGCCAAAGAACACCGCGCCCATGGAGATCGCCATGAGGATGTGCGGATGCATGTCCGCGTAGTGGATCACATCCGCCGTCTTCTCCACGCTCAGATTCTCTGCGCCCATCGCCGCCGCCAAGAAGCTCAGATACGTCGGCGCATTGTCCAGGAAGGCGGAGAGCGCGCCGGTGGCGAAGTAGTAGCCCAGCGGCGTGCTGAGCTTCACCGCCTCGCCGCTTTGCAGGATTTGCAGCGCCGGGATCATGGTGAGGAAGATGCCGATGAACAAGAAACCCACCTCCTTCATCGGGCCAAAATTAAAATCATTCGCCTCATGGATCTCCGGCCTACTGGTGAAATACGATCCCACCGCCGCCCCGATCATCACCAGCGCGGGCACGCTCAACACACCACAGATTACCATATCCTGGACACTTTTCGGCAGGAAGACCGCTCCCAGAACCAGGGCGAGGAAACCCAGATTCGGCAGCCCGCGAATGAAGAAGTGCTCTTCCATCGTCTCCATCTCCCGCACTGCCTTTGGTGCGCGGCGAAAGTTGCGTGTATCGAGTACAAAGAAAACCGCCAGCAGCAGCGCCACTGCCACCAGCCAGCCCAGCCAGCAATGCTCCAGCACCCACCAGAACGGCACCCCGCGCAGGAAGCCCAGGAACAGCGGCGGGTCGCCCACAGGAGTCAGGCAGCCGCCCACATTGCTGATGATGAAGATGAAAAACACCACATGAAGGCCGGTGACGCGATACCGGTTCATTTTGATCCAAGGCCGAATCATCAGCATGGACGCTCCCGTGGTGCCGATCACATTCGCCAGCACCGCGCCGATGGCGAGAAACACCGTGTTGCGCAGCGGTGTCGCCTCCCCCTTCACGCGGATGTTGATCCCGCCCGAGATGACAAAGAGCGATCCCACCAGCGCCATGAAGCTCACATACTCGTGCGCCGCGTGCTGGAGCGGATGCCAGTCCCGCTGCACCGCGAGGTAATAAACCGCCGTCACCAGCCCCAGCCCCACCGCCACCTTCGGGTAATACCGCTCCCAGAAATGCGCCGCCAGCAAAGGCATGAGTGCGATGCACAGCAACAGCGCGACGAAAGGCAGTACAGTCCAGTAAGGGAGCATGAGCATCTATGGAGGATGGCCATCTAGGCTGTCAATCAATTGACTGAGGTGCGCTCCTTCCCAAGCCCCCTATCCTGCGCACTGCCGCAGCTGGCGCGCAAATCCAACAGAAGCCAATGCGCGCAGAAAAGATGCGAAAGACAAAAGACGCCATGTATTCAATGCATCCTATTAACCTTTACAACATGGAGAACGAGGTCATCTGGCATGAAGACTGACTCCGTTCTTCGGCAATGGGCTAGCGGCGCGGCCTGTGATCAGGGAATGCCAAGGTGGGGGGGGGGGCCGCGCGCGCTAGGCACCGGCGGTTGGGTGTCCTCCCATTCCTGGAGCTTGTGCTGCCATTCGGCGAGCTTATTTTCATTGGCGATGGGTGATTTGGCTAGGGCGGCCTGTTTCCAGAAGGCGATGATGCTTTCGAAGATGAGGCGCTCCTTCTCGATGGCGCGACCGGTCGTGGGCTGGGTGAACCAAGTCGCAGCAGCGGTTTCGTACGCTTCGAGCGCCCTCTCGAACTGACCACTAGCGACGAGCAGATCACCAAGGCGGCGATGCAACTCGAGCACGCGCCAGTGCTCGGCCCTGGTCTGGCTGACCTCGGCAATGGCGTCTTGGGTGGCTTGCTCGGATTCTTTGAAGCGGCGGCTTATGCGCAGAACCTCGCTCAGGGCGGTCCAGGCATCGGCGAGGCGGGATTCGTGGCCGACGGTCTGGGCGATGCGCAGGGCGCGGCGGGCAGCTTCTTCTCCCCCAGGGCAGCCAGGGCATTTGCAGGAAAGGAAGGCATGTTCGATGAGCGCATTGAGCAGGCGGGAATGGCTGGGACCAACTTCGGCTTCAATAAGACGCAGTCGCTCAGCGGAGGCTGCGAGGGCTTCGTCATAGTGCTCGCTCATGCGGGTGGTGGTCGCCACGCTGCCGAGAATGAAGGCACGCATGCCTGCATGCTTTTCATCCTGGGTCAGCAGCTCCAAGGCGCGCTGGAGGGCGGCGGCGGACTCGCTGAGCTGACCTGCGGTGCGGTACACCTCGGCCTGCTCCCGCAACCAGGCGGCAGCTTCGAGCGGGTCGTTTTCACCTTTCTTGCCCAGCACATCGGTGAACAACTGGATCGCTTCATCATGACGCCCCATCGCGGACAGGGCACGGGCGAGTTCCTTGCGGGCGAGCAGGGCGCGGTTACGCGTGTTGTCGTCGGCATCGGGCAGATTTTCGTAGCCTTCCGCCGCCGCACGCAGGTACTCCACGGCCTGGCTGCGCTTGCTCAGCGCGAGGGAGCGCCAGCCAAGCTCGAAAAGCGCGCGCAGGGTGGCGCGTGAGTTTTCTCCCTGGGTTTGTTTCAGCAGTTCCCAGTGGCGCTGAAACCAGGGCAGGGCGCGTGAGCGCTCCTCCAGCGCGGAGTAAAGGTGGGCGAGCTGGCTGGCAAGCTGCGCTTCCGCCGCAGGCTGATCGGCGAAGCGTGACATGCTGGCGGCGCATTCATCGGCGAGATTGCGCAGCATCTGCGTGTTCATGCCGGCCTCGGCGTGCTTGCGGGCGTTGACGAGCAACTCTTGCAACTGGTCGCCTACTTGTTTGGCCAAGTTAGTCTGTGTTTGCGCGGACTGTCTTTGCTTCTGGGCCTCAATGCGCTGCAGTTCCTCACGCCCAAGCGCCAGCCATGTCGCCGCTATTCCGCCGACGAGCGATACAAGCACTGCCGCCGCGCTGATGACGTTGCTGCGATGCCGGATAAACCATTTTTTCACCCGATAGCTCATGCCGGGAGGTCCGGCATTGACCGGCTCGTCACGCAGGTGTCTTTGAATGTCCTCCGCTAGGGTAAGGACGGTGGGATAGCGCTTCTCGCGGTCTTTTTCCAAAGCGCGCAGCACTATCCAGTCGAGGTCACCGCGCAATTCGCGGACGCTGAGCTTCGGCGTAGCTGGGCGGCTGGCGGAAACCATCGCGACATGGGTGATGCGACGGCTGGGCAGCTCAGTTTCAGTCTGGCGCACACGATGCAGAAGCGCTGGCAGCGGCACATCCTTTTCATCACCATCCATGATCGGTGTGGTGCCGGTGAGGAGTTCATAGAGCAGCACGCCGAGAGCATAAACGTCAGAGCGTGTGTCCACATCCTGCCCTGTCAGGCCGGCTTGTTCTGGGCTCATGTAGCGCGGCGTGCCCAGCACCATGCCGCGCAGGGTGACGTCATGCCCCAGGACCAAATCACCCTCCAGTGCTTTGGCGATGCCAAAGTCAATCACCTTCACCAAAGGCCTCCCGCTGACCGTCGTCACCATGACGTTGGAGGGTTTCAGGTCACGATGCAGGATGCCCTTTTGATGCACGTGCTGCACGGCCTGGCAGGCCTGGAGGAAAACTTCCAGCCGCTCATCCACGGTCGCCTCATGCCGCTCGCACCATTGTGTTATCGGCTCGCCGGAGACGATCTCCATCACAAAGTAAGTCCGCCCGTCTGGCAGCTCGCCAGCATCAAACACGGCGGCGATGTTGGGATGCTCCATCCGCGCAAGCAACTGGTGCTCGCGATTGAACCGCGCTGAAATGGGTTCTGCCACCAGGCCTGGCCGGATGATTTTGATGGCCACATCTCGCTGCACCGGCTGCATCTGCTCCGCCCGCCACACATAGCAAGTGCCGCCCTCGCCCAGGACCGACTTTAGCTTATATCGCCCCGCGATCACCACGCCCGGCAGATCGAGGATCGGGGGCACACCTACCGGCTCGTCATCGGCCATCGCCAGGTCATAAAAACCCGCCGAAGGCTTTGTGTGGATGGGTTTGGTGCTCGTATCTGGCATGAGCATAGAAGCGCGGGAGACGCTGTAGCTCTTGCAGCGCACACAAGATAGGAGCAATCGCTGGTTTGCTGCATGGCGCACGACCACAGAGGGCACGACCTGTGGCGGATTACGCTTTTGATTTGAACTGACTGCGACTAAGCTCAACGCCACGAGACGATGTCGTCCTTCGTCTGGGGGATTTTGTCCGGGCCATAGCTGTAAATTGCCGAGGTGCTGGGCAAAAACTGTGGAGCTTTGCTGGAGATCAGCAGATCCACATTGCTGGTGTCTGGGTTCTCAATGCGGTTGTCATAATTCGTGTCCATCGAGATGCTGTACGGTTGGCCCCAGATATCCACCAACCGTAGGGGAGTGCCTGTGCCCGTGCCGCCACTCGGGTCAACAACCCCGAACAAGCCGTTCCTTGCCATGGGCAAGTCCACAAACTTGATCTGCCGTGAGTTCATATTGGGGTCCGCACCGGGATCAGTCATCGCCATCAGGATGTTGATGGTGCTGACATTTCCATCCGTGAGGAACGGGGGTATGTCGGTATCACTGGAACCGCCGAGCTGGGAGGGATCAAGCGGGAAGCGGTTGTACTCCGTGCGATAGTGGCCGATCGCCACCTGAATGTCCTTCATGGTTGCCTTAATGCGCAGGGCATTGGCTCTTGCCATGACGATGTTGGTTACTGGCACAGCAAGTGCGGCTAGGATGGCAATGATGACGATGACCACGAGCAACTCCACGAGAGTGAAGCCGCGATGAAGTTTGTGTAGAATCGAAGTATTTGTTTTCATGGGATGGTTTGTTTGCTACTGGCCGCCCACCGCTATTACACGAAGGCTCAACCAATGATCTTGATGAACGTTAAATCAGAAATGGCTGCGCACGTCAACACTAGATGAGGCACCGCAGAAGTCTTTGTTCATAGCCAGGTAGCGGAACAACAACCTATGAAACCATGTGTGATGTGGCCATGCATGTGATGAGCGCCAACTTTTGATTGTCAACTTATGCTTGCATCCTATAATCTCAGGTTATAAATCCGCGCTTTAACTCAACAAGCACAACCAACCACTCCGATTAATACGGCAACATCTATGGCAAAGACCGCGAGCAACATCAGTAGCAAAGTGAAATACGTTTACTCCTTCGGGGCAGGCAAGGGAGATGGTAACGGAACAATGAAAGCGCTACTGGGGGGCAAGGGGGCAAACCTCGCGGAGATGAGCCGCATCGGTCTTCCAGTGCCTCCAGGATTCACGATCACGACTGAGGTCTGTACTTATTATTACGCCAACAAGCGCACTTATCCCTCCACGCTTCAGGCCGAGATGGAAGCCGGAATGAAGAACATGGAGAAGATCATAGGCTGCAAGTTTGGCGATGCCAAAGGAATGCCGCTGCTTGTCGCAGTGCGGTCTGGCGCACGTGACTCCATGCCGGGCATGATGGATACCATTTTGAACCTCGGTCTGAATGACGAAACCGTGATCGCGCTGGCCAAAGCCACAAAGAACGAGCGCTTCGCTTGGGACTGCTATCGCCGCTTCGTGCAAATGTATGGAGATGTGGTGCTCGGTGTGCAGAAGCGGGAAGGGGAGGATCACGAACCCTTTGAAGTTGTCATTGAGAGCTTCAAGCACGAAAAGTATCACGGTGATATCGAAGACTCCAAACTCACGGCGGAAGACCAGCAAGAGTTGGTGATTCTTTTCAAAAAACTTGTCAAAGATCGCACAGGAAAATCTTTTCCGACCAATGTTTGGGATCAGCTTCGTGGCGCGGCAGGTGCTGTATTTGGCTCCTGGATGAATGACCGCGCCATCGTTTATCGCCGCAAATACAACATTCCATCGGAGTGGGGTACGGCTGTGAACGTACAGGCAATGGTATATGGCAATACGGGCGAGACCTCTGGCTCCGGCGTGGCCTTCACACGCAACCCGGCAAACGGCGTTAACGAGTTTTACGGTGAATTCCTCATCAACGCCCAGGGGGAAGATGTCGTGGCTGGCGTCCGCACGCCAGAGCCTGTGCTCAAGCTGAAGCAGGCCATGCCCAAGAGCTACGCGGAACTGCTGCAAGTGCGTAGCACCCTCGAAAAGCATTTCAAGGATGTGCAGGACATCGAGTTCACCATCCAAGAGGGCAAGCTGTTCATGCTCCAGACGCGCAACGGCAAACGCACGGCGATGGCTGCACTGAAGTTCGCCTCTGACATGGTTAAGGAAGGTCTTATTGATTGGGAGACAGCGGTGCTGCGCAATCCAGCCGACCAGCTCGACCAACTCCTCGCCCCAGTGTTTGATCTGGCCGACGTGAAAAGTGCCAAAGAACTCGCCAAAGGCTTACCCGCAGGTCCAGGCGCAGCCTCTGGAAAAGTTTATCTCAATGCTGACCGTGCTGCTGCCGCTGCTGAGAGGGGGGAAAAAGTGCTGCTGGTTCGCAACGAAACCAGCCCAGAAGACCTGCGTGGCATGATCGCCGCTGAAGGCATCCTGACGGCGCGTGGAGGTGTCTCCTCCCATGCCGCTCTCGTTGCACGGCAGATGGGCAAAGTCTGCATCTGCGGTGCCAGCGCCGTGGTGATTGATTACGAGGCTAAGACCGTGACCGTCTCCGACGAGAGCTTTAATGAGGGGGATTTCATGAGCATTGATGGAACCTCCGGGGCTGTTTATGGTGGCCAGCTCAAGACAGCCCCATCAGAAATCATCACCGGGATGATCCACGGTGACAAGGCTGCGCAGGCCACAGAGAAGTTCAAGATGTTCGGCCAGCTCATGAAGTGGTGCTCTCAGGCGACCCGCCTCCAGGTGCGCACAAATGCAGACAACCCCGAACAGACTCAGAACGCCATCGCCTTTGGTGCCCAGGGTATCGGCCTCACCCGCACGGAGCACATGTTCTTTGAAGGCGACCGCATTGACGCGATGCGTGAGATGATCCTCGCTGACAACCTCGCCGACCGCAAAGCTGCACTCGCAAAGCTGCTGCCATTTCAGCGTGAAGACTTCACAGGCATCTTCGAAGCTCTTAACGGTCTCCCTGCCACCATCCGCCTGCTTGATCCTCCGCTTCATGAGTTCCTGCCCCACACCGAGGCGCAGCAGATTGACCTCGGCCAGAAGATGGGTATCAGCGCGGAAAAGATCGCCAAACGCGTTGAATCTCTGCATGAGTTCAACCCGATGCTCGGCCACCGTGGCTGCCGTCTCGGCATTGCCTACCCGGAAATTACTGAGATGCAGGCCCGTGCCATCTTCGAGGCCGCTGCTGATGTGGCGAAGAAAAAGATCAAGGTAAAGCCCGAAGTAATGATCCCGCTGGTTGGCTTCAAGAAAGAACTCGACCTCCAGGTAGAGATCGTCCATGCGACTGCAAAAGCCGTGATGGCCGAGAAAAAGGTGAAGATTGATTATCTCGTCGGCACGATGATCGAAGTGCCTCGTGGTGCCCTGACTGCAGACGAAATCGCCGAAACTGCAGAGTTTTTCTCCTTCGGCACGAATGACCTGACCCAGACCGCGCTCGGCATCAGCCGTGACGACATGGGCAGCTTCCTGATGCCCTACACGGAGAACGATATTTTCAAAAAGAACCCCTTCGCCACTCTTGACCAAACGGGTGTTGGCCAACTCATCAAAATTGCCATTGAAAAGGGCCGCAGCACCAAGCCCGACATTAAGTTGGGTATCTGTGGTGAGCACGGTGGCGATCCTGAAAGCGTCAAATTCTGCCATAAAGTGGGCCTCACCTATGTGAGTTGCAGTCCGTTTCGTGTTCCCGTGGCACGCCTCGCAGCAGCGCAGGCAGCTATTGAGGAAAAGCGCGCCGCCGCCAGCAAGGGCGCCGAAAAGAATGTCCGTGGAGGCACCAAAAGTGCGTCTGCGGCTAAACAAACAAACAACGCAACCAACAACAACAAGAGGAACAAAACTATGGCAAAGAAAGCTGCAAAGAAGGCCGCCAAAAAGGCTGCCGCCCCGAAAAAAGCCGCCGCTGCTCCGAAAAAAGCCGCCAAAAAGGCTGCCAAGAAGAAGTAAGCAGGCCGGTCTCAACTTTGAGACCGTAACCACGGCGAAGTAATTCGCCTCCAAAAGCCCTGTGGGGAATCACTCCTCACAGGGCTTTTTAGCATTGCGCGCCTTGATTGATTACCCCAGATTCTGGGATTAAAATGTGGCATCAATACCAGAATCCTAAAAAGCAGCTAATTTTAAGGAGTTTCTGAGATAATCCGCCAGATTTTGGTTGGAATCATTGGCATCCAACGAGTATTTTGTGAGCAATGATCCACATTGCGCAAATATCCCTAACTTTTCAAAACCAACGGTGTCATTTGGGAATAACTCTGCTATTGAATTGAATAATCTTTTATTTCCGAGAACAATTCTTGCAATTATTCTCATTTGCAATAAAAATCCCTGAAACTTATAAAGACTGATGAAGGTCAACAACACGATTGTTATTTCGATTGGACAGGCAGGCAACCAGATTGCCGCAGCGTTTTGGAAAACGATCTGCCTGGAGCATGGTATTGATCCGCTGACGGGCATCACCACCCTTGGGGCAGCGCCGCGCGGCAACTGGAGCGCGTTCTTTTCCAAGCTGGGGGAGTCCACTTCTGGCAGCTATGTGCCCCGGGCAATCATGGTGGATTTGGAACCTAGCGTGATAGACAACGTCAAGGCCAACTCAGGCTCGCTCTTCAACCCTGCAAATCTCATCTCTAGGACCGAGGGGGCCGGTGGCAATTTTGCCGTAGGTTATCTCGGTGCTGGTCGTGAGGTACTGCCGGATGTTCTCAGCCGCTTGGACTATGAGATTGATAAATGTGACAACGTTGGCGGTATCATTGTTCTGCACGCCACTGGCGGCGGTTCGGGATCGGGCTTTGGGGCTTTGCTGATTGAGTCCATCAAGGAAAAGTACCCTGAGTTTCCCGTTCTAAGCTGCGCGGTTCTGCCTTCGCCGCAGGTTTCCTCAGTGGTGACGGAGCCTTACAACACCGTCTTCACCCTCAACACTCTACGCCGCTCTGCAGATGCTTGTCTGATTTTTGACAATGAGGCGTTGTTTGAGTTAGCGCACCGCAAGTGGAACATCGAAAGCCCGACGGTAGATGATCTCAATTTGCTGATCACTGAAGCCCTGGCCGGTATCACCGCTTCGATGCGCTTCAGCGGCTTCCTCACCGTGGAAATCAGTCTCCGCGAGTTGCTAACCAACCTCGTCCCCCAGCCCTCCCTCCATTTCCTGATGTGCGCCTTTGCTCCGCTAACGCCGCCTGACCGCAGTAAGTTTGAGGAAATGGGGGTTGAGGACATGATCCGCTCGCTTTTCGATAATGGCTCGGTCTTTGCAGCCTGTTCACCGATGGAGGGGCGCTTCTTGAGCACCGCTGTGCTCTACCGTGGGATCATGGATGACAAGCCGCTGGCGGACGCTGCGCTGGCTGCTATGCGTGAGCAACTGCCGCTGACCTACTGGATTCCTACGGCCTTCAAAATCGGTTACGTCGAGCAGCCTGGCATCTCTCACCGCAAGAGCATGGTGCTACTGGCCAACAATACCGAGATCGCCCGCGTGCTGGACCGCATCTGCCATAACTTTGACAAGCTCTGGCAGCGTAAGGCGTTCGCGAACTGGTACCTCAACGAAGGCATGTCTGAGGAGCAGATCAATGCGTTGCGCGCCTCTGCCCAGGAGCTTATCCAAAGCTATCAGGTGGCCGAAGAAAGCGGTGCCAAAGCCAAGGTGCAGGACGTCTCAGGTGCCAACACTGTCGGCAAGGCACCTGGCATAGCTGACGACCCGCGCCGCTCCATGAGTCTGCGCGACTTGGTGGACCGCCGCGGCTAACACCATTGCCCGACCCCAGACTAACCCAGACCCAGAAACCATTCGGAGGACATACAGTGAGAGAAATTCTGAGCATTCACGTCGGACAATGTGGCAACCAGATCGCCGATCGCTTTTGGCGACTCGTGCTGCGTGAGCATGGCCTCACGGAGAGTGGCACGCCGAAAGACGGGGCCAACGTAGCCGCGAACACAAATATGGAAGTTTTCTTCCACAAGATCCGCGATGGGAAGTACATTCCGCGCGCGGTTTTGGTGGACCTTGAGCCGGGAGTCATCGCGCGCATTGAGGGCGGTGATATGGCGCAACTCTTCGATGAGAGCAGCATCGTCCGTAAAATCCCTGGAGCCGCCAACAACTGGGCGCGTGGCTATAATGTGGAGGGAGAGCGCATCATTGACCAGATCATGAACGTGATTGACAGCGCTGTGGAGAAAACGAAGGGGCTTCAAGGCTTCCTGATGACGCACTCCATCGGCGGTGGCTCTGGTTCCGGTCTCGGCTCGCTGATTCTGGAGCGCCTACGACAGGCCTATCCAAAGAAGCGCATCTTCACCTTCTCCGTCGCCCCTTCACCCCTGATCTCAGACTCTGCGGTGGAGCCGTACAACGCCATCCTTACCCTTCAGCGCATCCTGGATCATGCGGACGCCGCTGTGCTCCTGGACAACGAGGCGCTCTTCCGCATCGCCAAGTCCAAGCTGCACCGCAGCCCGAACTACATGGACCTCAACCACATCGTCGCGCTCATCATGAGTTCGGTAACGGCGTCCCTACGCTTCCCCGGCAAGCTCAACACCGACCTTAGCGAATTCGTCACCAATCTCGTTCCCTTTCCGGGCAATCACTTCCTCACCGCCAGCTTCGCGCCCATGCGTGCTCCTGGTCAGGAGGGACAGGTGCGGATTAATTTCCCCGACCTGGCGCGCGAGACCTTCTCGCAGGACAACTTCACCGCAGCGATTGACTGGCAGCAGGGCGTCTATCTCGCCGCCAGCGCCCTTTTCCGCGGTGACGTGAAGGCCAGGGAAGTGGATGAGAACATGGCCACTATTCGCAAGTCGCTCAATTACGCCAGCTACATGCCCTCAGCCGGGGGACTGAAAATTGGCTATGCCGAGACTGCGCCAGAGGGCTTCGCCTCCAGCGGCCTAGCGCTGGTCAACCACACCGGCATTGCCGCCGTCTTCGAGCGCCTCATTACCCAGTTTGACATCATGTTCGACAACCACGCATACACCCACTGGTACGAGGCCGCTGGCGTATCGCGCGACATGATGGCGAAGGCGCGCAACACCATCGCGACCCTCGCCCAATCCTACCGCGACGCCAGTTAGACATCGCGGCCAACCTATTCCCAACCGTGGACGCCACCCTGGAGCGCCAGATTGCCTCCGCCTCCCGCAGTGTCGAGGAGGCACGCCGCATGGCGTATCACGATCCATCTAGGGTTGGCATGTTGGTGGAGCAGATCAGCGTGCTGGCAGACCTGCGGCAGAAAGAGGGGGACTTCCGCAAGGCAGAATCCCTCTACCGTGAGAGCCTCTACCGCGCGCAAGAGCTGCGCAAACCCGATCCCGAACTGCTCACCGGCATCTACTCGCTACTCGCTCATCTGTATGACCGCTGGGGCCGCATGGATTTGGCGGCGCAGTTTTATGAAAAGTCCCTCCAAATCGCCGAGCAGAACGGTATCCAGAGCAGCGATAAAGTAGCCACGATCAAAAACAATCTGGCAATGATCTTCAAGCAGCTCCGTGACTACAAGAAGGCTGAGACTTACTACAACGAGGCTCTCGGCATCTTCCAGCGCACAGATGGCGAAGTCAGCGCGCGAGTGGCCAGCGTCTTCAATAACCTCGGCGTCCTCTATTATTCCAGCTTGGATGTGGACCGCGCACAGCAGATGCATGAGCGCGCCCTTAGCATCCGCCAGAGCCTGACCCATGACCAAATGGACCCTGCCGATCTTTCGCAGACTTACATCAATCTCGGCGCGGTTTACAAGGCAGCGGGTGATTTCCAGAAGGCTGAAGCCTGCGTGGACCGTGCCAAAAAAATCCGGGCTGGCATGAACGGCTATCACCCCAATCCGCGCCGCGCAGCCTCCCTGCTCATTGATAAATCACTGTGAACGCTGAACTGGCAAACCTGCGTGATTTGTTGGAGAGGAGGCTGCTCGTCATCGCCGATCATGCCTGGCGGGACCGCGATCCAGAAGCCCACCTCGCCGCCCTGCGTGACGTGTCCGAGGCACTCATGAAGGAGCACGATCGTTTGCGCGCATCCCTCCCGCCGCGCCTGAATCATTTCCTCGCGCAGGCCAGTTACAGCAAGGCATTGGAATATCTGGCCGACAGTGCCTGAGCCGCTTCATTTTTTCCATCGGAGACAAAGCCTGGGTCACTGCTCCAGCCAGTCCTTCAATCCAGCCTCCATAGGGACAGAGGGCGAGTGGTGCGCCCTTGTCCGCACGCGCACCACTCGTCCCTGTTCGTCCACCTTCATGCCAATGTGCTGCTCGATCCACTCCGGCAGCCAGACGGGCGACTCGTAAATGAAGGGCGGCAGTGCGATGCCCATAGCGCCTGTTTCGGCAAAGGCCCAGAGACGGGAATCATCGGTCTCCCAGGCGAGGGCGTCCGTCTGGGCGCGTCCTTTGAGTTGACAAGCCATGCGCAGTCCGGTCTCCACCTCGATCACATAGAGTGCGTCATCGCTGGCAACGGCGAGACGGTGGCCTGTGCGGTCGGCAGCGAGGGCGCTGATCGTGCCAGGCAGATCAATCGGCGTGGGCAGCGTGGCCTGGCTGCGCCAGTCCCACACGCGCACCTGGCTAGATGCGGCGAGCGCGATGCGCCCTCCTGCCACGAATGCCACCGCAGTCACGGGACCACGCTGGAGATCATGCCGCGCGACCTCCGCGCCCGTCTTCGTGTCACGCACACTCGCATCGCCCGCCGGATAGCCGAGCACTGCATGGCATCCGTCTGCGCTTAAAGTGAGGGCGCTGGGCTTTCCCCAGTCCTGCATCTGCGGCTCCCGGCCCTGGCGGATCAAGTTCACACTCTTGGTCCGCGCAATGTCCACCAGCAGAGTGCCGCCATCGGCGCTCACTGCGGCGAGGCGCAACGGGCCTGCGATGCCCTGCCAGCGAGTCTCGGCCTCACCTTGCGATGTCAGCGCACTCACGGTCCCGTTGGAATCCACTGCCAGCCAGACGTGTGGCTCCGCAGAGCGCATGACAGCCAGCCATCGCGGAGTGTCCTTCAAAACCGCCGGTGTGTTCAAGGCAGCTCCTAAACTGAGCCACTCCAGCATACGGCGCTCCTCATCCACCACTGACAGTACTCGCCCATGCCCCGCAACTGCGCAGCTCACGCGGCCATCGAAACCAGGCAGTTCCACGGCATCATCCCCAGGGTGCAGGCCCTGGATGACGGGCTTACCATACGTGGGATGCATCAGCACGGCGAAGTCACCGACTGGCTGCGCCTGTTTCAGCACCGTGCTCAGCGAAAAGACGCGCCCAGGCATGCCGGTGCTGAGATTGAAAGTGCTCACCGCCGACGGTCCGCGCACGTACAGCCACGCTGGATCGGCCATGAAGTTGACATGAAGCACATCGGCCACACGCATGGTGCTCGTCGTACCATTGCTTGAGCGCACCCACACCTCGCCACTGCGCCATGCGGTCGCCACGCGCTCACCTAGCTCATCCACTGCCAGTGCGGCAAACGGTGCAGGAATGGGCGCGCGAAACTGCTGCCGTAGCCCGTTAGAATCGATCACAAGAATGCCGCCATCGGCCACTCCCACAGCCAGGAAGTCACCGTTCTCAGACGCATCCCAGCGCCATTCTCGGCCGGGCAGCCTGATGGGGTCACCCGCCTCTCTACCCATGGCATCGCAGCGCGAGACTTCGAGCACGGCGATCATCCACAACTGCTCCTGCGACGTCCACACGATGCCGCGCAGACCCTCCAGCTCGCGCTCGCTCACGCTCCAGGTGCCGTCAGTTTGCAGGAGTCCCACAGGACCGCGCGCTGCCGCCACTGCCACACGCCCCTCGTTTGAAACAGCTAACATCGTCATCCTTCCATCTGCAGGAATAGTTTGTTCCGATGCTTTTTGTTCGCCACGCCTAGCGCGCACCAGAACTTCACCTTCACCCTGGGCAAAGATCATCGCCGCCCAAAGACCATCCGCAGATAGCGCGAACTGACGTAGCTCCCCCTCCGGCAATTCCACGCTAGGCGCGACTGGCAGTGGGCACCTCCGATGCCGCAGCGTGCTCAGCACCATTCCCACCGCCGCACGGTTATGTGGATCACTTTTCACGGCACGCGCCCAATGCGCCATCGCTTGCACGGGCCGCCGCCGCTCGCGCGTGATGCCCATGAGGTAGTCCGCATGGCTCAGGGCACGGCGCAGCCCGGTCTGGCTGTTCTCCTCTTCGATCAAGGCCGTGTTAAGCTGCCGGTTCGTCTGCGCCACAATCACGAGCGCAGATATCAGAGTCAACAGCATCGCCAGCACGGCCAGGACTGCTACTCGGTTGCGGGCCGCCCATTTGGAAAAGACATAGAGTGTGCTTTTTGGCGCGGCTTTCAGCGGTAGGCCATCTAGCCAGGCATCCAGATCATCGGCGAGGCTGTCGGCATTGGCGTAGCGGCGCTCCATGTCGGACTCGGTGGCCTTTTCGGTGATCCAGCGCAGCTCGGCAGGCACGCCTTTAGTCGTGGGGAGTTTGATGTGGGTGTCGGTGCCTTGAGGGCGTTGCTCGGGCGTCTTGCCTGTGAGCAGTTCCCAAAGGATGGCACCGAGCGCGAAGACATCCGTGCGGGTGTCCGCGCTGTGGCTGATCTGTGACGTGTGCTGGCGCTCGGGGCTCATGTAGCCAGGCGTGCCGACGACCTGCCGCATCTGCGTGAACATGACCTTGGTGACCATCGGCCCATCGAGTGCCTTGGCGATGCCAAAGTCGATCACGCGTGGCTCGGGCGGGCCTTCATCAGGCCGTGTGATGAGGATGTTCGAGGGCTTCAGGTCACGGTGGATGATGCCTTTGTGATGCGCGTGAGCCACAGCGCGGCAGACATCCCGCATGAGGCTGATCTTATCCCGCAGGGCGAGCTTTTGGCAGTGGCGGTCGATGGTGCTGCCCTTCACCAGTTCCATGGCGATGAAGGGCCTGCCGTCCTCCGTTTCCCCAGCATCAAAGATCCGCGCGATGTGTGGGTGATTCAGCACGGCGAGCATCTGCCGCTCCTGCTCAAAGCGTGCGAGCAACTCCCGCGTGGTGCAGCCGGGGCGCAGGACTTTGAGTGCGACACGGCGTTTGATCGGCACTCGTTGGTCAGCCTCATAAACCATGCCGAAGCCGCCCTCGCCGAGCAGGCGGAGGAGCTTGTAGCCTTCGATCAATGGCAGCTCGACACTGAGATCGACCGTCGCTTGATCGATGAACTCCTCGCTATCAAAGAGTGCGGCTTCAAGGAGATCGGCGGCAGCATTGTGGTCCGCACAGTCCTCTGTGCGGGGATCGGAGTCCGTGAGCGCTCGTTCCGCACAGGGGACTGTGCGGACCACTTTGAGCGGCGCGTGTTCGTCGTTCGTCATCGTCTGCGCAGCATGGAGATCATGTTCCTGATCTCGCCTTCCACCTGGTCCTCACTTTCCACAGTGGCGGCGACCTGGCGATAGAGGAGGTTTCGGTAACGGAGTTTCATGCGGTGGAGAGCCACGCGGATGGCACCGGCATTCATGCCGAGCTTTTCACCCATCGCGGCGGCATCGCTCTGACCATCGGTCATGGAGATAGCGGGGCTGATGACCTCAAACACCTCGCCCTTGCCCTGCGCAGCGTAATCCTGATGGAGTTCCTTCATGACGTTTTCGAGCAGGGTGAGCGCCCACTCGCGGTCGAACTCATCATCCGGCGTGCGCAGATCGGGGAGGACGATCGGGGCGCTGCCTTCCTCCGGCTCGGCATCGAGCGAGACATGCGCGGCACCGCTGCCGCGACGCTGCGTTTTGCGATCCCGCCACACATTGGCGAGGTGATGATTCAGCGCGGTGAGCAGGTAGGTGCGGAGTTTTCCCTTCGCCGGATCGACACGCTCGAACTGGCCTTTTTGCACGATGTTGGAGAGAAACTCCTGCGTGATGTCCTCCGCGTCATGCGCATCAAAGCCACGTTTTTGCACGCACATATGGATGGGCCGCCAGTAAAGCCCCACGATCTGCCCGAGCGCCTCTTGAGCCACCGTATCACCACCGCGTGAGCGCATGAGCTGAGTCCATGGCGTGTGCGGAAGGAGGCCGGTGCGTGCAGTGGCGCGTTTCGGGGCGAGCGGGGTGTTCATCGTGTACATGATGGTGAAGCGCGAAGGTTTGACGAGAGGAAAGACATCACGGAGCACGCTCCACTTTGACGCGGAAGAAGCCTGCGGCGCTGCTGGAGGTGACGGGCACGAGGTAGCGGTAGGTGACCTGCGTGAAGTCGGCATTGATGACGACATCCGGCGCGACGTGCTCGAAATACGTCGGGCCGCTGAACCAGGTGGTGAAGTCGGCGGTAACCTCGGGGATGTAGATCAATGCGGGATCGCTGTGACGGACGAGGAAGGTGAGGTGGAAGTAGGTGCTGCCATCGGTGCCGGTTTCCGGTGCGGTGGCGACGGTATCGCCAGAACTGCTGCCGCTGGTGGGATCACCACCAAAGGCGTATTCGAGGAGGTTTGTGCGACCATCGCCATCGGGATCGGCGCTGTCGCCCCAGGTGCTGACGCTGTCGGAGAAATCGCGCACGCTTTCCTCGCCAAAAGCGCTGACGAGCCAGTCCCAGTAGTCACCTTCCATGACTTTGATCGTGACGACGGAGGGATGGAAGGACCACTGCGTGCCGTCAAAGCCGCGCCAACCAAAGGCGTCGTCGCCAGTGAAGGCCATGTGCGGCTGGTAGCGGATTTTGAATAGCTCATGCACGCTGATTTCATCACCGCCGATGAGCAGGCGCTCGTCCTGATACCAGGCGACGACATTGGCGCTGGCATGACAGGCGACGAAGTCGGGACGGCCATTGCCATTGAAGTCGGCGCGGGCCACGGCGGAGGCTCCAGCGGCATCGGTATCGAGCTGGCTGATGCCAAAGCCGACGCTGCTGCCACGGAAGGTCTGGAAGCTGTGGATGATACCATCCACGGGCGAGCTGGCGATGATGTCCGGCACGTTGTCACCGCTGAAGTCGGCGGCGAGCACGCTGGAGGCACCGGCGATGCTGCTGGAGACGAGATTCGGCATGAAGGCCAGCGCGGCCCCGGAGGTGGCAGGCGGGGTGTTGCGATACCAGTTCACGCTGTTGTCACCGCTGGTGGCGAGTATGAGATCAGGCCGCGAGTCGCCGTCGATGTCGGCATGGGAGAGACTGGCAGGCGCGGGCAGGCCGGTGGCGATGCTGCGGCGGGTGAAGGACGCGCCGTTTTGCTCAAACCACACGAGATCACCGCTCGTGGCTGCGGCGGAGACGATGTCGCGGTCGCCATCGAGATCGACATCGAGGACGATGACATCCGCCGCGCCGGTTTCCGTGGTGGAGAGCACGGTGCCGATGAAGCCGGGCGTGCTGGCTCCATCGTTACGATGAATCATGACGCGATTTCCCAGCGGATGCGTGCTGATGACATCGAGATCGGTGTCGCCATCGATGTCCGCCGTGGTGATGGAGGAAAGGCCGCCCGCGCCGGAGAAGACGGTGATGGGGGCAAAGGTGGGCGCACTGCCGCCGCTGCTGCGGAAGCAGAGGATTTTGTTCGCGCCATGCTCGGCCACGAAGACATCGAGATCGCCATCTTTGTCCACATCTCCCACGGCCACGTCACGCGGCTGGTTCAGCACCGAGGCGATGTGCCTGCGGGTGAAGGTGGGCGAGGCACCGCCGCTGTTTTCATACCACACGGCATCGCCACTGCCCGGCAGCACGGCGATGATGTCCGGGCGGCCATCGCCATTCACATCACCCACGGCCACGGCCTGCGCGGCACCAGCGGCGGTGTCGATGTCACGACGGCCGAGCTGGTAGTTCAGCGAGCCATTCATCGGGGCGCTTTCGATGCGGATTTTGGTCAATGAGCCGCCGTCTTGGAGCGTGAAGCGGTCGCTGAAGTCCTGAGCTTCAAAAAAGCGGCCCATGCCTTCGCGTGTGGTGAGGGTGATGGGCTGGGAAAAGCCCCGCAGGTCCTGCACGGTGACGTTGATGATCTTTTCAAAGGTGGCCCCGACAAAGTCTGTGACGCGCACGCGGATCGAATAGGCGGTGCGTGTCTCGTAATCAAAAGGCACGGTGCTGCGAAGGGAACCGTTTTGGATAAGAAAGAGGCCGTTGTCCGCATCTCCGCTGCCGCTGACGAGGGAGTAGCTGTGGATGTCCCACGAATCCGCGTCCGTGGCGGAGAACTGGCCCACAAGCGTCCCTGCGGGCTGATTTTCAGCAATGGATGAGGGAGTGAGCGAGAGGTTCGTGGGCAGGTCGTTTGCATCTGGGATGACGGTCCAGGTGAATTGACGCGCGGTGGATGCGTAGCCATCGGAAACGAGCAGCGTAACGAGCGTGCGGCCCCAGGCATCTGTGTTCGGCGTGAGGGTCAGCGTGCGGCTGGAGCCGCTGCCACCGAGCACAGCATTGTTAGGATCGAGCAAGCCCGCGTTGCTGGACTGCGCGGTGATTTGCAGCTCATCCGGTGCAGTCTCCAAATCATCCACGGTGAAGGACACCGGGCCGTGCGGGGTGTTTTTCAGCGAGAGCTGGCCTGCGATCACTCCCACCACCGGCTGGGCATTGGCGCTGAAAAGTGTCCACTGGCCTAAAAGCAGTGCATCCGAGCTGAAGACGACTTGGGAGCCGTCATCAGCAATCTCAAAATCCTGCACGGTGGCCCATGAGGGCAGTGCGGGATCGGAAAGCTCGATGACCTGATTCCCTAGCACAGAAGCGCCAAAAAGACGTGGACTGCCGGTGCTTCCAAGATCACTGAAATAGATCACATGCCGTGAGGAGCCGATGCTCCAGCCCTCACGCACGCCTGAGGCGGTGGTCATCGCCGCGCTGATGCGGGTGGAGGTCCCACCAGCCAGCGGCACGGCAAAAAGCTCGAAGACGCTATCCGCCGTCTGGTCTGCGTGATAGACGACGGTGCTTTCATCCGGGGTGAGTTCGAAGTCCAGCACATGGCCGCCAGCAGGCAGCGGGTCATTGATCTTCGTGGCAGCGGCGGTGGTCGTATCGATAGCATACAACTCCACCTTTCCTGCCGCCTCGACGGCGTGGATGACAGTCGAGCCATCGCTGGTGAGCCGCCACGCAAACCCGAGATCGAAACTGCTCGGCCAAGTGGAAGTGAGGACCGTGTTTGTCCCGGTAGTGAGTGAAATGGCCACGAGATGGAGGCGGTCGCTAGAGTCGCGAAGGCGCAGCACCACCGTGTCCTCTTTTTGCTGTATCGCGTCGATGACGGTGGAAGATGAACCGCTCGAGTACAGCTCCGTGCTCGTCCCGGTGGCGATGTCATAGCGGGAGAGTGAGGCGCGATAGTTGCCCATCAGCAGGACGCCGGTCTCGTCAGCAGTGAAGGAGGGGCCTACGGATTCCAGGCTCGTGTAGTTCGTGTAGGAGGCCAGCGTCACAGGTGCTGTGGAGCCGTCCAGCGTCATGAGTTGCACCTGCAAGCCATCAATGGAGATGAGCGCTTTGGATTCATCCGCGGATAGATCGCGCAGCCTCACGGCCCCTTCCACGTCTGCGGTGAGGTTTTCCCACCCGCCGAAGGTGCCGTCCAGAGGAGTGCGGTAAAGATCCTCACCATTGGTGAAAAGCACATCTCCCTGAGTCTCGCGGATGCCAGCAAAGCTAGCATGCACGGAGGCATCACTCAGCGTTACGGTGAGGCCATCTGCCAGGCGGTAGCCGTGCAGCACCGAGTCGTAGGATGGAGCTGCCTGCACCCAGTAAATGAGCCACTTGCTGTCATCACTAAAACGGAACGGTGTGTCCACAGATGAATAGCTGATGGAGATGGCACCTGTGGTTGTCAGCGCCACCGAGCTGCCATCTGTGAGCGAGGCGATGTGAATGTCATGCCAGTATGAGCCTGCTATGCTGGTTTCGAGATAGGCGGCGAAACGACCGTCTGGCGAGATTCTCATCTGATGAGCATATCCGGGGGCGGCAGGCGCGGTGGCCGGGATGATGGCTGCTGAACTGGCGGTGCCCAGCGTGGCCTTCCACAGCTTTTCATCCGTTGTGCTTAGAGCCACATAGCGCATGTCTGCCGTGTGCGCATTGACGATGTAGCCGGTTGAAAACGGAACGCCTGCCCCCAGCACGAGATCGGCCGATCTGTCCACTTTGACCTGCCTCAAATCACCCGCTGCACTGATAAAGATCACATGATCGGCATCCGGACTTAGTTTCAGGTCATCGACAGCTCCGCTGTGGAGGAGTGTGCGGGTGCCTGTGGCGTAGTCTGCGACCACCACATCGACTTTGGAGTCTCCATTTTCATCCTCCTCAAGAATTACACCATCGTGGCCTGTCAGCACGACTTGGAAGCCATGCAGTTTTAAGTGGCTGAATTGCTCTGTGCTCAGAGTGACCGCAGCCCCACCCGCCACCGGTGCTGCATAGAGGCCATAAACGGGGTAATCCTGCGAAAACACCACCTGCTGACCATCGGGTGAAAAGAGAAAATCCGTGTCGAGCGTAATAAGCCCTTCCGTGAGTCCGCTGGTGATAATCTCCGTCGGAGTGCCGCCTGTGACAGCTACCCGGAATAAAGTAATCTCGCCGCCGGATTTCTCATCAGAGAAGACCACCTGGGTGCCATCTGGCGTGCTTTCAAAAGAAAGGATGCCAAAAACCCCATACGCCGTGCGCAGAGGCAGCGGCGCGGGAGGCCCGCTGAGATTCACGGCGGCCAGATAATCATTACGATCATGCGTGAAGAGTGCGTGCGTACCTGTGGCGTTCGTCTTGAAGGAAGTGAGATCTTGCGAATTCGTCGTCAGCGCCAAAAAGCCAGCTCCCGATGGCTGCACACGGTAGAGGCGCGTGGGATCGGCGCTGGAGGCACGCGCCTCAATCACCAGCGTGTTCACTCCCGGCACCGCCTGAATAGAAATCACCTCCCCATTAGATGCCACCCAGGCGGCAGGCGTCAATGCCACCGGCACACCACCCGAGATCGGCACGCTCCAGGCCACCCCATTCTGAATGTAGGCTACATGCATGCTGTCGGCCGAAATGAGGTACGCATAACTGTTTCTATCCGAATCCTCGAACACATCCCCTTCAGCAGTCAATTGAACCGCTGTGCCGCCCGTGGCGGGCACGCTCCAGATACTGCCATCCACCGCTCTTGCCACCAGACGGCTGCCAGCGGGAGAAACCTCCACGAAACCCCAGCCCCTCTTCGCGGGCAGCATCTGTGTGATGACTCCTGTGGTGCTATGAACCGAATAGAGTGAGCCATTGTCCAGAAACACCAGGTCCAACGTGGGATGATGGAGTTCAAGATCACCAAAGGAAGCCTCCTGCGCTGGAGGTGTGCCGCCAATGGAGAAGCGCTGCACGCCTGCCACAGCGCTAACGGCAAACGAGAGGATAAGGGAGGAGAGAAGGAGAGGTCTGAACATGGGATGGTAGTGGGTTCAGGCCGGTGATGCACGACTTCCGCGCGGGCGTTACAGGGCGGGTGAAACTTTTTTCGCGGGCTGCGGTGATCGGGGTGTGTCTCCGGATGAAGTAGCGCTTGATGGCAGGCTCGCGGAGCGCATGTAGGTCGGGAAGGTTTGGCGGGTATGGCATCGCCAGCTTCCCAATCCATCCCGCGTGCGGGACCAAACTTCCCGACGGTTTGGGGAGCACGCGAAGGCCACACGACGTTCGAGAAGTCGGGAAGTTCTGCGAAGGGCGCGCCAAATATCATCGGAGACACCACCGCCGAACCTTCTCGACCTGCATCATTCCGGCGACACACCCCGGTGATCGTTTCCGGGCATGAAAAAGCCCGGCGTCTCTGGGGAGAGCGCCGGGCGGTGGAGTGAGAGGCCGTTTCTCAGTCGTTGGCGATGTCAGGATTGTGGTCTTGGGAGTCGCCAGCTAGATACGTTCTTTCACCAAAGATGAAGCCATCTGCGGCAGGTTCCTTGAGGTAGGTCGTCGTTCCAAAGACAAACCCATCTGTGGCAGGCTCTTTGAGGAAGGTCCTAGTGCCAAACACGAAGCCGTTGATTGGTGCTTGGAGGTTATCGCTGCCAAGACCACCGAGGATGATGCCGTTCTTGGCTGGTGCTTGGCTGGGTAGTGTTGTGCCGGTGCGAAAGCCGTCATGCAGCACGTTTTCTTGTTCGATGTAGCCGTCATGCAGCACGTTTTCTTGTTCGATGTAGCCGTCATGCAGCGCGTTTTCTTGTTCGATGTAGCCGTCATGCAGCACGTTTTCTTGTTCGATGTAGCCGTCATGCAGCACGTTTTCTTGTTCGATGTAACCGTCATGCAGCAGGTTTTCTTGTTCGATGTAGCCGTCACGAAGGTCATCGAGACCGTCATCGCCATCCAGGCCGAGGATCACACCGCTCAGCATGAGCCAGTCGAGTTCGCCACGCAGAGCGTCTGCCTCTGGGCCGGCAGCGTGAGCAGCGGCGAAGAACTCGGGGTTCAGGAAAAGGTCCGTGAGGCGGATCGCATCACCATCCGTGTTGTCTTTGAGGATCTTGGCCAGCCATTCGCGGAGGTCGGCCACGCTTGGCAGATTGGAGGGGTCAAATGGCATCGTTTCAGTGCTCACCAAGGGATTCCAGGCTTTTGTGACAGGCGCATCATTCGGCTTGCGGGTGTCGATGTAGCCTTTCTCGAAGATGCTGGGGACGAAGCCAGTGGCCTGGGGATAATGCACATCAGGCATGTCGGTCTGGTTCACATCGAAGGGAAGGAACTCGCTGGATTGCATGTTCACCTTATAGGGGACCGAATGGTCAGGGTTGGTGGTCTGGCGAGGCTTGATGGGCTCGCCAGGAGCCTGCTGAGGCTTGAACGTGCCGTCATTGGCGGTGGCTTGGCTGAGTGCTGCTGCATGGAGAGCAAGAGCGAGGAGGAGGGAGGCGATGGGTTTCATGGGATGTGGATGATTTGAGTTTTGAGGGCGTCTCCAGCGGCATCGTGCCGCCAGAAGTAGCTTCATGTGGTGATGCACGGCTTTCCGGCGGGCGTTACAGGTGCCATGAAGTTTTTTTTGCCGAGCGCGGGCTTTCAGTCCGCAGCGGTGATCGGCGCGTGAGATGCACATATCCTCGTCAGCCTCTGGATTATTTTTTGGGACGTATGTGCTAGCCTACGGACGTTTTCTGTCATTGATCTGATACCGCCCGGAAAGGCCGCGCGCAGGTGTGGATTCTGCTTCGCATGGTTGAGCAGGCTACTGGTAAAAGGTCGGGCCAGCACACAACTCCCCGGTTGCAAAAGCACTTGAGGAACGTCACGCATGCACCATGCACCATGCAGCGCGAGCGCATGGGGAAGCCACTTCCCTGTCGCTACTCGTGCGACCGGCTGACCGCCACATCGCTTGACCTTTGGCAGCCCCTACCTGACGCTGGCCTCCCATGCGCACCTCTGACCGCACCCACACGATGGCCGTCTTCTGTGACTTCGAGAACCTCGCCATCGGCGTGCGGGAGGCGAAGTATGACCGCTTCGACATGGGCAAGGTGCTGGAGCGCCTGCTAGTGAAGGGCAGCATCGTGGTAAAGAAGGCCTACTGCGACTGGGAGCGCTACCGTGAGTTCAAGAAGGCCATGCACGAGGCGGCCTTTGAGCTGATCGAAATCCCACATGTGCGCCAGAGCGGGAAGAACAGCGCGGACATCCGCATGGTGGTGGACGCGCTGGACCTCTGCTACACGAAGGAGCATGTGGACACCTTTGTCATCGTCAGCGGCGACTCTGACTTCTCCCCGCTGGTCAGTAAGCTGCGGGAGAACAACAAGACCGTCATCGGCGTCGGCGTGAAGAACTCCACCGGGGACATCTTCATCGGCAACTGCGATGAATTCATCTTCTACGACGACCTGATGCGCGAGCAGCAGCAAAAGCGCAGCACGCGCCTGCCTGCCAAACCAGCCCCTGCTGCGGATGGCAAGCCACCACCGACGGACGGCAAGATTCCAGTCGGCAAACCGGTGCCCGCTAATGGCGACGCGCCCAAGCCCGCTGCTGCCGAGGCAAGGCCCGCAGGTGATCCTGAAAAGGCGATCGAGATGCTGATGGAGACCGTGGATGCGCTCATCGGCGAGCAGTCCGGCGACCAGGGGCTGTGGGGCTGGAAGGTGAAGGAGGCCATCAAGCGCCGCGCACCGCAGTTCAGCGAGCGCTTCCACGGCTTCCGCTCTTTTAACGCGATGCTGGAGGCCGCAGGCAAACGCGGCCTGCTAGACCTGTTGCATGATGAGAAGTCCGGCGGCTACCGCATCCGCCCCGGCGCGGCGGCGGTGGAATGATCGCGGGCCTCACGCCCGCCGCAGGCGCAGGCTGTTGAGGATCACTGAGACGCTGCTGAGCGACATGGCCGCGCCGGCCAGCATGGGATCTAGCAGGATGCCGAACAAAGGATACAGCAGACCAGCGGCCACGGGGATGCCGAGGCCGTTGTAGAGAAAGGCGAACCAGAGATTCTGCCGGATCGTCCGCATGGTGGCGCGGCTCAGGGCGATGGCGTGATGGATGCCGTGAAGATCACCTTTCACCAGGGTGATGGCAGCGCTCTCCATCGCCACATCAGTCCCGGTGCCCATCGCCATGCCGACATCCGCCGCAGCCAGCGCGGGCGCGTCATTGATGCCATCTCCGGCAAAGGCGATCCTGCGGCCCTGCTGCCGCGCCTGCTGCACATGCTTCAGCTTTTCCTGCGGCGTGACCTCTGCGGTGATTTCATCTATTTCAAGCTGGCTGCCGACTCGCTGCGCAGTGGCCTGGTTGTCACCGGTCAGCATGCAGAGCCGCAGGCCGAGCTTATGCAAAGCCGCGACAGCGGTGGGAGTGGTCGCCTTGATCTTGTCCTTCAGCGCGATCAGGCCCAGTGGGCGCTCATCCAGCACGACGATGACCACGGTGTGGCCGCTGTCCTGGAGGCGCTTTGACTGGCTGGAAAAGTCTGCCTGCATCTTCACTCCATGCTTTTCCAAATAGGCGTGCTGACCGACGAACACCTCCTGCCCGCCTACCAGCGCCAGCACACCGCCGCCGGGCACGGCCTGGAACTCGGTCACGGGTGCCACGGGCACGCCGCGCTCCTGTGCTGCACGGACGATGGCCCCGGCCAGGGGATGCTCACTAGCGGACTCTACCGCTGCGGCGCAGGCCAGGACATCACGTGCGTTGTAGCCTGGCAGCGGAATGATCTCCGCCACGGTAGGGCGGCCCTCGGTGAGCGTTCCAGTCTTGTCGAGCATGACGGTGTCCACCTGCTCCAGCAGCTCCAGCGCTACGGCATCGCGGACCAGGATGCCTTTCTGTGCGCCACGCCCCAGACCCACGGTCAGCGCCATGGGTGTGGCCAGCCCCAGCGCGCAGGGACAGGCGATGATGAGCACGCTGACGGCATTCACGACTGCATAGGCCAGTGCGGGCTGCGGACCAAACCGCCACCAGAGAAGGAAGGTGACTGCGGCGATGAGCACGACCGCAGGCACGAACCACGCGGAAACGCGGTCCGCCAGGCGCTGCACGGGTGCCTTGCTGGCCTGCGCATGACGCACCATCTGGATGATGTGATGCAGCAGGGTCTCTGAGCCGACTTTCTCCGCACGCATGACGAGGCCGCCCTGGCCGTTCACGGTGCCTGCGGTGAGGCGCGCACCTTTTTCTTTCGGCTGCGGCATCGGCTCACCGGTGAGCATGGACTCATCCACTGCCGAATGCCCCTCTGTCACGATGCCATCCACGGGCACCCGGGCACCAGGCTTGATGCGCAGGTGCTGGCCGGGGCGCACCTCGTCCAATGGCACTTCCTTGTCCCCCTCCTCACCCACGAGTAATGCGTTGTTCGGTACCAGGCGCAGCAGCGCCCGAATCGCAGTGCCGGTGGCTGCGGTAGCGCGGGCCTCCAGGAGCTGCCCCAGCAAAACGAGCACAGTGATGACGGCGGCGCTTTCAAAATACACCGGCACGCCGCCGCCATGCTGAAACTCATGCGGCACTAGCTGCGGAAACAGCAGCACTGCCGTGCTAAACCCTGCAGCTACGCCGACCCCCAGGCCGATGAGCGTGAACATGCCGGGGCTGCGAGTGACGAGCGAACGCCAGAAGCCCTGCCACAGCGGTATCCCCGCCCACACCACCACGGGCAGGCTCCACACGCATTGCATCCAGCGGTTTGCCAATGGCGGGATCGCACGCACAAAAGGCAGATCGGCCCCCATCGCCAGCAGGAGCACGGGCACGGTCATCAGCGCGCCCCAGAGCAGCCGGTGGCGCATGTCCGCGAGCGCAGCATCCCCACCGTGACAGGATGATGACTCCACCGCAGGCGCAGGATTGTGACAGCACGAGGACATGAGCGCAGAGTACGATGTCAACCCGCCGGGGCAATCGCTGTTTGTGTGAACTCTCGCAAACTTAGGGGGCAGGGGAGCTACTTCGCGGCCTTCTTCGCGCGCCCAGTCTCAAATATCCACGCCTTCTCTGGGTCCATACGCATGTAGTCGGCCTCCATCGGCCCGCCGCCGAATTGCTTCCAGTACTGCTCGGCAAAGGGGTTCAGCTTTGGCCCCTTCGCCTGCTCGTTGAGGTCAATCTGTCCTTTGAGGGAAGCCCACCACGCTTCGTAAGTGGCGAGCATTTTTGCCACGATCTCCGGCTTTTCAGCGGCGAGGTTCCTCGTCTCCGCAGGGTCGGTCTTCACATCAAAGAGCTGCCAGCCGACGGCTGCGGTGTCGGTTTGGTTCTTGCCCTTCGCCGGACGCGGAGCCTCGCTGACCAGATGATACTGCGGCGTACGCACGCTGGCATTGCGCGTCTTCGCGGCGTTGTAGTCCGTGCCCTTCGGCCAGCGTCCGACATGGGTGAACAGCGTGCGCTCTTCCCAGGCGGTGTTCGGCTTCTCCAGCAGCGGCAGCAGGCTGCGGCCCTCGGCCTGCCGCTCCATCTCCGGCGTCAGCTTGGCACCCGCCAGCCCAGCCCAGGTGCGGAAGACATCCACATGCGCCGTCAGCGCGCCACAGTCTGCCGGTGTCAACCTGCCCGGCCATCGCCAAAAGGATATGGCGCGCGTACCGCCGATCCATGGCGTGCCCTTGGCCCCGTGCATGTTCGCGTTGAAGACCTTCGTTCCTGCCGTGCCGCCATTGTCATTCATGAAGACGACCAAAGTGTCTTTGGCGATGCCCCACTCGTCCAGCCGCGCCAGCAACTTGCCGATGTTTTCATCAATGTTGTGGATCATGCCGAAGAAGCTCTCCGTCTCATCGCCCAGCCCCTTGCCTTCATAGAGCGCCTTATCCTCCGCCCGCGCGATATAGGGGCCGTGCGGTGCGTTTGTGGCGATGTGGCAGTAGAAGGGCTGCTTGCCTTTCACGCCCTCGATCCACTTCGTCGCCTGAGTGAAGAAGACATCCGTGCAGTAGCCCTGCGTCTTCACAAACTGGTCATTGTGCAGTATTGCCGGATTGAAGTACTTATTGCCCGGCGCATCACCGCAGCTCCCCGGATACGTTTGCCCGATGCCGCCACCGCCGTGGATGAACTGCTCGTCAAAACCGCGCCTATTCGGGCGGTACTCCGCCTCATCGCCCAGATGCCATTTGCCAAAGATGCCCGTGGTGTAGCCCGCCGACTTCAGCACCTGCGCGATGGTCTTGGCCCCCGGGTCCAGGCGCTCGCGCTCCAAGATGGTGTGGGTGATGCCGTTGCGAAACTCATGCCGCCCGGTCTGGATGGCGCTACGCGTGGGCGCGCAGGTGGGGCTGACCATAAAGTCGGTGAAGCGCACGCTGCCGCTGTGTAGCCGGTCCAGGTTGGGCGTCTTCAGGACCGGATTGCCATGCGCAGAGAGGTCGCCATAGCCCTGGTCATCGGTGAGGATGAAAAGGATGTTGGGGCGGCTGCCGACAAGATCAGCACGGGCTGCGCTAGCGAGGCATAAGAGAAAGAGGAGGAGAGTGCGAATCATGCGGTCGCGTGAAACGCATTCGACCGGGCTAAGATTGCGCCGGAGTCGTTTCTTTACCTTGCAGACCTGGAACATTAAAATTCCCCCATCGTGAGCAACCCACGCCTCCGCCCCACCTCACGCTCGTCAGCCATTCTGCTCACGGCACTGCTTTGCTGCGCCCATGCCTCTGCCGACTGGCGCGTGGACGGCGGCTACCCGCAGCTCCAGGCAGAGCTAGGCGCGGCCCTGCCCACAGGCGCGGGGATCGTGGTGCTGCAATCGGAGGTGGACTTTGATCCAGGGGCAGGCGTGGCCTACCTGCCCCAGACCACCAGCGTCACCCCCTGGAGCGGCACCGGAAACTACACGGGCAAGACCTTCACCGCAGACTCCGGCCTGGCTGCTATCTCCAGCCATTCGCACTCGGTGGCCGAATACTTTTACGGGAACAACTCCAGCGTCTCCCCCGGCGTGACAGATGTCCACGTCATGGTGGCAGACGATTACTTCTACAACCTCGTCGGCAGCAGTGTGCCCGCCACCTTGGCTGGAAAAGTACACAACATGAGCTGGGTCGGTGGCTCCACCGGCAGCACGCCTACAGACAACTACATCCTGCGCGCACTGGACTACATGGTGAACCGCGATGGCATCACGGCCTGCACACCACTCGGCAATAACACCGGCGCGCTGCCCGTGCTGCTGGCCAACAGCTACAACACCATCTCCATGGGCCTGCGCGGTGGCGGTCACAGCACAGGCGGCACCACAGCGGACGGCACAGGCCGCATGAAGCCGGACCTGGTGGTCAATGTGAACCTAACTAGCTTTGCCGGACCCGCCGTCGGCTCCACAGCAGCCATGCTGCGGCAGGCCATGCTTTCCAGCCATCCAGAGGCGGACCATCCCCAGGTCATCAAGGCCATCCTCATCGCTGCGGCATCCAAGACGAACCTGCCCGGTTGGTTCCGCGCGGACAGCACCAAACCCTATCACGCAACCCTCGGCGCGGGAGAGCTGAACATGCTCAATGCCTGGCACATCCTCGCCAAAGGCCAGCAGGCTGCCACCAGCGCGGCCGAGGTTCTGCGCAGCGGCTGGGACTACACCACCGCCGTCACCGCCACACCTAGACGCTACTTTTTCACCGTGCCCGTCGGCTCCTGGGGCGGCATCTTTTCCGCAGCGCTCACCTGGCACCGTACCGTGAACCGCGTCGCAGGCTCCTACACCACCGCCACGCCGAACCTCACACTCAGGCTCTTTGCCGCAGATGGCCTCGCTCTCGGCGCGCAGCTCGATCAAAGCAGCAGCGCCGTGGACAATGTGGAGCACCTCTTTCAACGCAACCTGCCCGCCGGCCAGTACGCGCTGGAGGTCAGCATCACCGGCGCAAACGACATCCCTTACGGCCTCGCCTGGGAGACGCAGATCAGCCCCGGCCCAAACGCCAGTGTGCGGCGGGATGAAGCGGGCAATGTGCATCTCGACCTAGCCAACCTCGACCCATTCGTCACCTATACCATCCAGCGCTCCACCACCCTCGCACCCACATGGAGTGACATGACAACCATCCGCACTGCAACTACAGCGCCCGCCACCACCCGCACCTGGCAGGACACCACCACGCCCGTGCCCGGCGCGGCCTTTTACCGCCTGCGCTGGACACCCATCAGGTAGTCGCCCCGTGGCACCTACGCGCAAGCCTGCGTCTCCACACCTGCATCCCAAAAAGTTGTCAGTCATGTATGGCACTCGGTTAAGCCACGGGTGTGTCGCCGGATTAACGTGCCAACGGCACAACCCTCCTCACCCCAGCGCAGCGCCCTTGGAACCCCACTCACCGCCCTCCCGAAAGTCTTGAAGTAAACTTCAACTTATCAAATAACTGCCTTCTTATGGAAGCAGTTGCAGCCTGACCCCATCTTCACAGCCAACTTAAAACCATGAGGCCGGTCCGAACCTTTGAAGCCGTCTTCAACGGCACCGGCGCGGCTGAAATTCATGTGCATGTGGGTCGGGCAGATTCCCATCGCGTGATTTTTGACTAAATCACTCAGGTTCGGTCCTGTTGGCGTGTTCATTTCTGTTCCAGTCACCTTCTCCATGCTTGCCATCTGGAGCTGGCTCCTTTTCAAGTGCGGAAAGAGGAAAACGCAGAAGGTTTGAGCGTAAACAGTCCCCAAATGACCACCCGCAGCCTCACCTTTCTTTTTGTCACCGGCCTCCTCGGTGCTGACACACCCGAACAAGCCGTCGAAAAGGCGCACACGGAGTTGTGGCGGCGCTTTGTTGATGAGCACAACCTCATCCTCGACTACGTCGGACTGAAGGGCGAGATCGTGCGGCCCACGCCCGAGGATTGTCTCGCCTTGAAGCCCAGCGCCTTGAGTTGGGGCGTGCCGAATGAGGATGGGCCGATGTTCAATGGGCTGTATCTGGATGCGGCCTGCAATCGCTGGAAGATCACGCAGAAGGACGAGGATCGGGCGAAGGCACGTCGCTTGATCGACGGGTTGCTGAAGGTGTCCTCGATTGGCAAGACGCCCGGGTTCATTGCACGCGGCATCGCCACGGATGGCAAGACCACGTATCCCATGGGTTCGAATGATCAAACGACGCCGTGGCAGTATGGCATCTGGCGTTACGTGACCGATGGCGTGGCGAAGGACGAAGCGGAGAAGCAGGTGTTGATTGCGAAGTTCATCGAGCAGGCCACGATCCTCGATCAAAACGGCTGGAAGATGCCCACCGACGGGCCTCCGTCGAAGCATCGCGGCGACTTCTTGAAGCCGACCTGGGAAGGGGCCCCGCGCATCCTGTTCGTGATGAAGGCGATGCATCAGTTCACAGGCGATGCGACCTGGCAGCAGCGCTACCTGGAGGCTGCGAACGAAAAGGTCGGCAAAGGCCAGCGCCCACGCATCGAGATCTGCCGCACCGGCATGGTCTTCGATCCTGGGCAAGGGCCGCGTCATTCCTGGACAGGCTCGGAAGGTGTCATCTGCCTGCGAGCGCTGTGGGAGATGGAAACTGATCCTGCCTTGAAAGCTGCCTATGCCGAGGGCCTGCGTCACAGCGCCGAGTTGTTGGCAAAGAGCCTGTCATTGATCGAGAAGTTCGACGTGAATGGCACCGAGGTTTTCAACACCGACTGGCGCGTGATGAACGAGGCCTGGAAGCCGCAGCACAGCGAACAAGACGCCGTCGATGTCGCCATGGCAGGTCTGCGCGTGCAGCACAAGGCATCGCCACGCATGCACATCGAGAAGGACTACCTGCGCGAGCCCTGCTTCGCCGCCTGGGTCGTCACGCTGTGTCCTGAACGTGAGTTTGTTATCTCGCATCGCCCCGCCATCGAAAAGGTCATCACACACTATGATTTCAGCCGCGTGTATTTGAGCCAGTTCTTCCCCGTCGAGTCCGCGTGGTGGCGGATGCAGTTGTTGAAGTGACTGCATCACCGCGCCGCTGGTGCCGCGATCTCCGAGACGACGACTGCGGTGTCAGGTGCCTTGCCGGAGTAAAAGGAGATGAAGTGTGTGTCCCCGATCACAGTGGCGTTCGCATTGCCCGCATCAAAGGTGACCTTGCTCCCGGTGGCGACGGCTTCGGAACCGGGCCAACTGAGCGGATGGCCAAACACGCGGCCCGGATCGACGACGCGACGCCGGAGAATGCCGCGCCCTCGCTCATAGTAGTAATTGCTCAGCAGCCCCGTCTTGGCGTCGAGAATGAGGCTCGGCGTGGAGGCGGAGACATCGCTGATGTTGGTTCGAGTGCGGGTCCACGTGGCTCCGTCGTCCGTGGAGATCATTTGGAATTGCGATGGACCGGTTTCCGTCCGCGCGATGGCGAGGATTTTGCCATCGCCGAGGTAAACAGCGGCGGGTTCTGTTGGCCAGTCCGCTTTCAGCAAGCCGGATTCGACAGGTGTTTGCGTCCACGTTTTGCCGTCATCGCTGCTGGTCATCATGCCCCACGATTGCGTGGGCTTGTCACTGTAATCTCCACCGAACCACAGGGCCATGAGCCCGACCTTGGGAACCGCGAAGACATCGGTGATCTGCATCGGGCGCACGGCGAGCGTCGGTTTCGCGACAAGCGTGAAGGTGACTCCGTCGGTGGTGCGGTAGAGATCGTGGTTCCATTCGCCTTTTCCAATGCGGCGCACCCACAAAAGCATCGCGCCGGTGGAATCCAGTCCTTTCCCGACAGCGACCTCGCCGTAGTCCTTTGCGTCGGCGACCACGGTTTCCGCAGTCCAGGTTTTTCCGCCGTCAGTCGATGTGCGCGCATAAACGGCGCGATCATCGCTGGCGATGGTGTGCCCTTTGCCGCGACCATAAACGCACACCAGTTTCTCGCCGATGGCCTGAATCAGCCTAAAAACGTGAATGGGAGACGTCGAAGGGCATGCTGTATGCGTGTCCGAGCAATGGCTTGGCTGCTTGGGTGGTGATTGAAGCGTGGGCGAGGCGGAAGTCAGCCGCTGAGCAGCAGGTGGGCCT